>WNFP01004532.1_pt1 | contig 11179 bp, 9 predicted proteins | sample 5400201 | NCBI WGS metagenome assembly WNFP01 (sample SAMN13153355, study PRJNA577476) | soil metagenome | isolation source: 115 cm saprolite under Madrone tree | place: USA:California | collected 2016-06-14
TCGTGGAGACCTATCGCAAGGCGATCCTCTCAGCGTTCGCGGACGTGGAGGAGGCGCTCGCCGGCACGTCGCGCCTGGGCCAGCAGGAACAGCTGCAGGCCGGCGTGCAGGCGGATGCGCAGGAGTCGCTGAGGCTGGCCGACATTCGCTACCGGGCGGGCGCCGATGACCTGCTCACCGTGCTCGATGCCCAGCGTACGCTCTTCGCGGCGCAGGACCAGCTCGCGCAGGTCGAGCTGAGCCGCCTGCAGGCGGCGGTCAGCCTCTACAAGGCCCTCGGCGGCGGATGGAGCGCGGCCGCGGCGACGCCGTCGGCGTGAGCCGGCGCGATGTCCCGCCTGGTGCCGGGAGAGGGGGTCGAACCCTCACGGGCTTTCGCCCAAAGGTTTTTGAGACCTTCGCGTCTGCCAGTTCCGCCATCCCGGCCCGGGTAGGCCGCAGGTCAGTGTAGCGCGGGGAGCCTCATTTGGCGGCTGGCTTCGTGATGGCCGCGTACACCATTTCCTTCAGCACGGCGCGATACGGCACCCGCTGCTTGGGCGACTGCATCATGAAGACGACGAACAGGTCCTCCTTCGGGTCGGCCCAGAAGTAGGTGCCGCCGGCGCCGCCCCAGTTGAACTCCCCAACCGAGCCGATGAAGGGTGATACGCCCGCGTCCTTGCGCACCGCGAAGCCGAGGCCGAAGCCGAACCCGGCGCCCGGCAGATAGAGCGGGCCCGGATTGATCGACGCGCCCAGGTGGTCGGCCGTCATGTAGGCCACCGTCATCGGGCCGAGGATGCGCTTGCCGTCAAGCGTGCCGCCGTTGAGCAGCATCTGGAGGAAGCGCGCGTAGTCCATCGTGGTGCCGACCATGCCGCCGCCGCCCGACTCCCAGGCCTGGGCCACACGCGGGTCGTTGAATTCCGCATCGATGCCGATACTCCGATCATTCGCGAACGGCTCGACGATCCGGTCCTGCTTGGTCTTGTCGGTGACGTAGAAGCTCGTGTCCTTCATGCCGAGCGGGTCCAGCACTCGCTCCTTCTCGTACTGGTAGAGCGTCTGCCGGGTTATCACCTCGATGAGCCGCCCCAGCACGTCGGTCGAGTGACTGTAGTCCCAGGTGGTGCCCGGCTGGTAGGCCAGCGGCATCTTGGCGAGCCTGGCGACCAGCTCCGCATTCGGCGGGTAGTCGTTCCAGATCCTCGACTCGACGTACATCTTCTTCACGAGCGTATTGCCGAAGAAGCCGTACGTCAGCCCCGAGGTGTGGCGGAACAGGTCGTGGATCGTCATGTCGCGCTGGGACGGCACGAGCTCGAGCGTGGGCTTGCCGGAGGCGTCCGGCTTCTCGACGCCCACCTTGAGGGCTCCAAGCTGCGGGATGTATTTCGACACGGGGTCGGCGAGACTGAACCTGCCCTCCTCGAAGAGCATCATCGCGGACACCGACGTGATGGGCTTGCTCATCGAGTAGATGCGAAAGATCGCGTCCTTGGTCATCGGCGCCTTGGTCTCGGGATTGCGCACGCCGACCGCTTCGAAGAGCGCCACCTTGCCGTGACGCGCGACCAGTAGGACCGCGCCTGGGATAACGCCCTTGTAGACATCCGCTTTGAGTGTTGCCGTGAGGCGATTGAGCCGGTCGGAGGACAGCCCGACCTGCTCGGGCCTGGCCACCGGCAGGGCCTGCGCCCAGACGAAGTTGACGCTGATGAGGCAGAGCAGTGCCGCCAGCCACGTGCTTTTGAGCTTCATCGCTTGTCCTCCGCTGGCTACGCTTCGATCCAGCCTCCCAGAGGCGCCACGCTAGCAGGGGGCCGGCCGTCGCGTCAAGGGGAGCCGACGAGCCGCAAGTACCGGCCAATCTTGACAAGTTTTGACCCGGGCAGTATTCTTCACTTCGCGGTGGGGCTGTAGCTCAGTTGGGAGAGCACAAGGCTGGCAGTCTTGGGGTCAGGGGTTCGAGCCCCCTCAGCTCCACCAAAATCTTGCGGGGCTACGGAGCGATCCGTAGCCCCGTTTGCTTGACCTCTCGAGCCGAACATGCGGAGGTGCTCTCATGCCGGAAGGCCCTGAGATCGACACCGACAAGCTCCACGAAACCATCCACGAGCAGCTCGAACGGGAAGGCAGCGCGCTACTCAGGAAGATCGCGCTGACGACGGCGCTCCTCGCGGCCCTGGCGGCGATCGCCGCTCTCGGGGCGGGAGCGACCGTGAACGAAGCCCTGGTGCTCAAGACCGAGGCGGCACGACTCCAGTCGGAGGCGTCCAACCAGTGGGCGTACTACCAGGCCAAGGGAATCAAGGCGGCCGTCCAGGAGGCCTCACGGGCGATCTGGCTGGCGAGCGGCAAGACCCCGCCCAAAGAGATCGAGGAATCCACGAAGCGGTACGCCGCGCAACAGGCGGAGATCCAGAAAGAGGCCCAGACGAGAGAGCAGGAGCGCGACGCGAAGTCAGTGGAAGCGGACAATCTGATGCACCGGCACCATGGGTTCGCCGAGAGCGTCGCGTTCTTCCAGGTCGCGATCGCGCTCGGCGCCGTGGCGGCGCTGACCCGGAACCGGCTGGTCTGGCTTGGGTCGCTCCTGCTGTGCGTAGTTGGGGTCGCGTTTCTGGCCGTGACGCACTTCAGATGACCGCGGCTCGCTGGGCAAATACTCTGGCATTTCGGCCCTTGCTGGCGTAGTCTGCCGGGACAGGCAGAGAGGCCGAACCCGAACCACCGCGACAGGAGAGACGCCATGCCGAAGATCAAGCACATCGCGCTATCGACCCAGGATGTTGACGCGACCGCGAAGTTCTACGTCGAAGTGTTCGGCATGAAGGAGATCGCCAAGATCGACGGCCCGGGCGCGCGGGGATACTACCTGAGCGACGGCGACATCAATCTCGCGATCCTGAATGTCAAGAACGACGCGGTCGCCGGTGTCGAGCGCGGAGCGGGCTGGAGCGGCATCCACCACATCGGCTTTCAGGTCGAGAGCCTCGAAGCGATCACCGAGCGCTTGAAGGCCGCCGGCTCGACGCCCCGCGAGGACATCAACCAGGCCCTCGGAGTCGGCCAAGGCGAGCCTCGGCACTCCAACGTCGAGGTCAAGTACAGGGGACCCGACGACGTCACGGTCGATGTGTCCGAGACGGGCTGGGTCGGAACCTCCGGGCTGGAGTAGCCTCGCGACGGCGTAGCCCCAAGGTGTAACCCAAGTCACATAACGACGGCGGCCGTGATTCCGGCCGCCGTCGTACTTTTACCTCGCCTCGCGCTCAGGTCTTGAGCGCGAATTTCTGGAACGTGTGGCAGTCCTCACGGGCCTTGCCGCGGCTCACCGCGAACGTCCAGGTCACCTCCGCCACGTAGACGTCACCCCGCGAGTCAACGGCGAGGCCGTGCGGCGCTGCGAAGCTGCCGGGCGCCTCGGCGACGGGACCGCCCCAGCGCGCGAGAGCCCCTCCGTCACGATCCAAGACGCTGACCCGGCCGTATCGAGCCTCCTTCACCGGTCCCAAGCGCTGCGAGGTCTGGCCCGTGTGCCACCACAGCTCGGAGACGTAGGCCCTGCCCTGCGGGTCGAAGACGAGATGCGTCGGGCGCTGGGTGTCGGTCCACTCGCTGAGATACTCGCCGTCCGGGCTGAAGATCTGGATGCGGTCGTTCTCGCGGTCGCAGACGAAGACGCGCCCATCCGCCGCCACGGCAATGCCGTGGGGGATGAAGAACTCGCCGGGACCGTGGCCCGGCGTGCCCCATGACCGCTTGAGCTCGCCTGACGGCGAGAACTGGTGCACGCGGGCATTGCCGTAGCCGTCGGAGACGTAGAGATCGCCCTTGGGCCCGACCGCGATATTGGTCGGGCGATTGAACGGGCCGGCGGCCCGCGTCACGGTGGCGGAGTCCTTCCCGTCGTAGCCCGTGTCGGACGGCTTGTTCATCGTCCCGAGCGTCATCAGGAGCTTGCCGTCCGGCGTGAACTTGCGGATGGTGTGGTTGCCGTCGTCGGTGCAGTACAGCATCTCGTCCGGCCCGACGCTGATGCCGTGGGTCCGGTATGTGAACTCGCCCTGTCCCCACGAGCGCAGAAACTTCCCGCCCGAATCGTAGACGATGATGGGGTGGTCGCCGCGGCAGATCAGGTAGACACGGTCCTCCGAGTCCACCGCCACGCCGGCGACGTCGCGATGCACGTATCCACTAGGCAGCTGCTCCCACCCTTCGATGACGCCGTAGCCCAACGGTTTCTCTTGCGCCATGACCGGCCTCCGATGCGCGACTGCGGGGTTCACGACAGCGACCCGTGCGAGGCTCAGACTATGAGAGAAACCCGACAACGTGTCAAGGCATCGCCACTCCCGCAGCGGGGCGGGTTGGGCTAACATAGCCGCCGCTGCTCTCACGATCCGCGGGGAGACCTCATGGGAAAGCTGGACGGAAAAGCGGTGCTGGTGACGGGCGCGAGCCGCGGGATCGGCGCCGAGATCGCGCGGCTCTTCGCCGCCGAGGGCGGGCGGGTCGTCTGCGCCGCGCGCACCCTGCGCGAGGGCGATCATCCTCTCGCGGGCTCGCTCGAGACGACGGTGGCGGGCATACGCGCGGACGGCGGCATCGCCGATGCGGTCACCGCCAACATCGCGGATCCCGCCGACTGCGAGCGGCTGGTGCAGAAGGCGCGCGATCTCCACGGGCCCGTCGACGTGCTCGTCAACAATGCCGCGCTGACGTATTACGTGCAGATCAAGGACTACCCGGTCAACAAGTGGAAGCGGTCATGGGACGTCAACTTCCACGCCCCGTTCATCCTGAGCCAGCTGGTGCTCCCCGACATGATCCCTCGCGGGCGCGGCGCGATCGTCAACATCTCGTCGGGCTCCGCGATCGGGCCCGGGCGCGGCCCGTATCCGGACCCTGCCCCGGGTGCCCGCGGCGGCACTTGCTATGGCGCGGAGAAGGCGGCCCTCGAGCGCTTCACGCAAGGCCTCGCCTCGGAGGTGTACCGTTACGGCATCTCGGTCTCGTCAGTGGCGCCCTCTCAGGTGGTCCCGACGCCCGGCACCGTGCATCACCGGCTCGTGACGTCCATGGACGATCCGCGAGGCGAGCCGCCGCTGCTCATGGCCCAGGCCGCGCTCCTGCTCGCCACCGAGCCCCTCGACAAGACCACCGGCCGCGTCACCTACAGCCAGCCGCTCCTGCGCGAGTTCGGCCTGATCAAGGAAGCGCGCGGCCGCGGCGTAGACACGCGAGGCAGTGGCTACTCCGAGATTTAGCTGGCAGTTGAATTTGCTTCAGGGCGTCGAGAAGGGTCCAGATGCGAGGCGCCGCCCTGCCGTTCGAGTTGAACGACGGCGAATGCCGTCGTGAGACGAGAGCTGAGTTGATCCCGCAGATCAATCGTACGACCTTCTCAGGCCTCGCCTCGTGGCTTCGTCCCTCGGCTCGAACTGCCACGAGCGTGCGGCCGAGGGCGGCAACGAAGCAGATGGGCCCTTATCGGCGGCCTCCTAGTCTTTCGGAAGGCCTAGAACCCGCTCACCAATTATGTTGCGCTGAATCTCGCTCGTGCCCCCCGCGATGGTGTACTGGCGGGCGCTGACGACGCGGTTGTACCAGCGCGGGCCGTCCGGCACGGCGTCGCTCGGCCGGTTCAGGAGCACGTGAGGGCCCAGGAGCCCGCCTACGAAATCCGCGATTCGCACCCCCAGCTCCGAGCCGAAGAGCTTGAGGATGGAGCCTTCGGGCCCGGGCGGCTCGCCTCGGAGCTGGCGCGTGATGTTTCGGAGCCGCGTATATCTCAGGCACGTCGCCTCGATCCAAAGCTGGGCGAAGCCCTGGCGCACCAGCGGATCGTCCCACGCCGTGCGGCCGGCGACGCGCAGCTCCCCGGCCAGGCTCCTGAGCCGCCCGAGCTGCTCGGCGTATCCGCGGCCACCGCCTGATTTGCGCTCGTACATGAGCGTGGTCATGGCGGGCTTCCAGCCCTCGTTCTGCTTGCCGATCAGGCCCGACTTCGGCACGCGCACGTCGACGAAGAAGACTTCGTTGAAGTGGCGATGGCCGTTCATGAGGACGAGTGGTCGCACGGTGATGCCCGGCGTTTTCATGTCCACGAGGAGGTAGCTGATGCCGCGGTGCTTGGGCGCCGCGGGATCCGTGCGCACCAGCATGTAGATCCAGTCGGCGAACTGGGCGCCGGACGTCCACACCTTCTGCCCGTTGACGACGAAGTGATCGCCCTTGTCCTCGGCGCGGGTGGAGAGGCTCGCCAGGTCGGAGCCGGCGCCAGGCTCGGAGTATCCCTGGCACCAGATGTCGTCGCCGGCCAGGATGCGCGGGAGGAAGAGCCGCTTCTGCTCCTCCGTGCCCCACTCGATGATCGTCGGTCCCGCCATGTTCACGCCTGAATAGCCGGGCAGAACCGGGGCCCGGGCGTGAAAGTACTCCTCGTCGAAGACGATCTGCTCCATCAGCGTGGCGTCCCGGCCGCCGTACTGTGCCGGCCAGGAAATGCCGACCCACCTGGCTGCGGACATTTTTTTCTGCCAGGCGACGCGCCGCTCGAAGGTCCCGCGGTCGGGCGCGACGCGCTCGTCGAAGGGATCGTCCACGCAGAGATCGCCCGGCAGGTTATCCGCGAGCCAGCCGCGCACCTCACGACGAAAGGCCTGCTGCTCCGGCGTGTACTGAAAGTCCATGGGGATGTGAGTCTACTACGGCCCGGGACCGCCGGCCGGTCCGGACTTCAGAAGATCGAGCCTCTCGGGAAGGCCCTCGGCCTGCTCGGCGACTTCGAGCCTCGTGACCTTTTGCATGCGCGCGACGATCAGGCGGATGCGCTCGGCCGATTCGAGCGCTACCTTCAGGCGCGCTCTCGAGTCCGACCCCATCGGCTCCTCTATTTCGAGGAGCTGGAGCGGGATCATGATGGCCGTCAGGGGATTGTTGATCTCGTGAGCCGCCGCATTGGCCAGCCGCGCGACCGAGAGCAGAACCTCCGACTGCCTCTGAGCCTCCTCGGCGCGCTTCCGCTCCGTGACGTCGCGCGAAATCGCGGAGGCGCCCTCGATGCGGCCGCCGGCGCCGGTGACAGGCGAGATGCTGAGGGTGACGGTGATCGTTCGGCCGTCCTTGGTCACCCGCGTGGTCTCGAACGCGTCGACCCGCTCTCCCTGCCGCACACGCTCCAGGATCCTGGCCACCTCGTCCACGAGGTGGGGCGGAGCCAGCATCGAGATCGGGCGGCCGATCGCCTCCTCGGCGGTGTAGCCGTACACCGACGTCGCCGCTGCGTTCCAGCTGAGGATCGTGCCGTCGAGCGACTTGCCGATGATGGCATCCTGCGACGACCGCACGATCGACGCGAGGCGAGACCTGTCGGCCTCGGCCCGCCGGTTTTCCGCCACCGCCGCGGCGAGCAGCATCGCCATCACGGTCGTCACCGTTATGAAGCCCTGCAGGAGGAGCAGGGCTTCGTTGGGGGTCGCGTCGGCGAAAGGTCCGAAGCCGCGCAGGGTGCCCCACGTCGCCAGCGCCGACAGCACGAACGCGCCCGTCGCGGTCTCGCGCTGACCGAACCGGTACGCCATCAGAACCAGGATCGGAATGCACAGGAAGTCGATGGAATAGTTCCTGACGCTCGCCCCCAGCCATCCTCCGAATACGACCTGGACGATTGTGACCAGGCAGCCCAGCATGAGGAGCGCCTCGACGAACCGCCGTGGACCCACCCGCACCTGCGGGCGGCCTATCCACAGTATCAGCAGCGGGGCGACGACGAGGGCGCCCCCGGCATCGCCCATCCACCACGTCAGCCAGATCGGTCCGTAGTCGGTCCAGCGCGCGACGCCGCCGAACGCCAGGCTCGTCACCCCGATGGTAGCGCTCACCGCCGTGCTGACCATTCCGGCGAGCACGGCGAACCGGAGCACGTCCTGGGGCCGGTCGAACACGTGCCGGCCCCCGGCGAAGCGGTTGACGAGGTAGGCGCCTACGAATCCCTCGAGCGTATTGCCGACGGCGATGCCCAGGGACGTGGCGATCGTGCCCTCCGTCGTCACGTTCGCGAGGAAGGCGCCCAGCAGGATGCCGGGCCAGACCCGGTAGCCCCACACGAGGTTGGCCGCCAGCGCTATCCCCGTCGGCGGCCATACCGCCGTCGCGCTTGCATGGACGAATGCGAGCGCGAGCCCGATCTTGGCGGCGGCGAAGTAGACGGCGGCCAGGAGGAGGAGCATCGCGAGGTCAGGCAGGGATCGATAACGCATTGGCCGCCTCCGCTGCTATCTTAACGCTCAGGTTCAATATTAGCCTCGGATTTGCTACTGTGCTGCTCATGGCCGCCGGTCCATCCACACCCGACGTCCCTCCCTCCGCCCGCGCCGAGCTCGCGCCGACGGGCACGCTGCGCGCCGGGATCAATTACGGCAATATCATCCTCGCAAGAAAGGATCCCGCGACCGGCGAGCTGAGCGGCGTGGCCATCGATCTGGCGCGCGAGCTTAGCCGGAGACTGGACGTGCCGATCACGATCGTCGGGTTTGACACCGTGGGCGCCATGGTCGACGGCGCGAAGGCCGGGGCGTGGGACATCGCGTTCCTCGGGAGCGATCCGGCGCGCGCCGGCGAGATCACCTTCACCGCGGCGTACGTCGAGCTTCAGGCGACCTACCTCGTGCCGGCCGGCTCGTCCATCCGCTCCGTCGCCGACGTCGATCGGGAGGGCGTGCGTGTTGCGGCGCCCGCCCGCGCGAACTACGAGCTGTTCCTGACCCGCAATCTCAAGCGCGCCCAGCTGGTGCGCGGTCAAGGCGCCGACGCTGCGGTCGAGGCGCTGGCCAAAGGCCAGGCGGAAGCGCTCGCCGGCCTGCGCCAGGCTCTCATCGGGGTTGCTGCCAAGCTGCCGGGCTCGCGCATCCTCGACGGCCAGTTCATGTCGGTCCAGCAATCGATGGGAGTTCCGAACGGGCGCGACGCCGCCGCGAAGTATCTCCGCGGCTTCGTCGAGGAGGCAAAGGCCTCGGGCCTCGTCGCGAGAGCCATCGAGAGGACGGGCGCCGCCGGAGTGTCGGTCGCTCCTATGGCTCCTACCCAGTAGCTCGGGCCTGCCCCCTACCCGGCGGCCGCCGCCCCGCTGATATCGCCGAGGCCCGCGCTGCCTTTCCGCTCCAGCGCGACGTCGCCGATCGAGATCACGCCCATCACGTGGCCCGCCCCATCGACGACGGGGAGCCGGCGGATGGCATTGTCGCGCATCAGGCGCGCCGCGTGAGTCACGCTGGCCGTGGGCCCCACCGTCGTCGGCTCGCGGCTGCAAATCTCTCCCACCTTCGTGGTCTCGGGCTCGAGGCCCCCGGCCAGGGCGCGAACGACGATATCGCGACCGGTCAGGATGCCGAAAAGCCAGTCGCCCACGAGGACGATGATTTCGCCGATATCGCACTCCCGCATGATGTGCGCGACATCCATCAGCGAGGCTTCAGGCGAGACGGCGCACGAGTTCGGAATCATGACGTCCTGAACGCTCAGTTCCATGGCGTTTCCTCCCTGGTCGGGAACTTCGCCGCGTCGGGCCGAGAGGCTGCAACGGCCATGCCGGGCCGCGCGCGGGAGCAAAGGCCACGAAATCAGCCGTATCGGAGGAACTTCAGAGCGTCGTCGCCGGGCGCGGACAGGAAACAGCAACTCCCGCCGGTAACAGTGTCAGAGGCCTGACGGCTACTTGCCCGCCGCGCCCGACGAGGGCAGCTCGAGCGCGCCAGGCCGCGCCGGGCGGAAGCGGCGCCACAGCTCGCGCCAGCCGCCCACGCGCTCACGCAGTCCCTCGAGCTGGAGGTAGATCACCGGCGTGATGTAGAGGGTCAGCAGCTGGGAGAGGATGAGCCCGCCCACCACCGAGAGGCCGAGTGTCCGTCGCGAGTCGCTGCCGGCCCCGATGCCGACGGCGATGGGCAGGGTCGCCATCAGGGCCGCCATCGTCGTCATCATGATGGGCCTGAAGCGGAGCAGACAGCCCTGGAAGATCGCGTCGTGCGGCGTCTTGCCCTCGCGCTGGGCGACGACGGCGAAGTCGATCATCATGATCGCGTTCTTCTTCACGATACCCACCAGCATGATGATGCCCACGAAGCCGTAGAGGTTCAGCTCTTCGCGGAAGAGGAGGAGCGTCAGGAGCGCCCCCATGCCCGCCGACGGCAGGCCGGACAGGATCGTGAGCGGATGGATGAAGCTCTCGTACAGGATGCCGAGGATCAGGTAGATCACCAGCACGGCCGCCAGCAGCAGGAGTCCCAGGCCCTTGACCGAAGACTGGAAGGCCTGCGCGGTGCCCTGGAAGGTCGTCGACAGCGTGGCCGGGAGGCGGAGACCGCGCTCGAGGGCGCGAATCTCCTCGACGGCGTCGCCCAGCGGGACGCCGGGCCTGAGATTGAAGGAGATCGTCACCGCGGGCAGCTGGCCCAGGTGGTTGACCGTGAGCGGGCCGACCGAGCGCGTGAGCTTCGCCACGGCGTTGAGCGGGACGAGCTTGCCCGAGGTCGACCGTATGTAGAGCATGCCGAGCGCGTCGGGGTCGTCCTTGAATCGCGGCAGGAGCTCCATCATCACCCAGTACTGGTTTGTCGGCGTGTAGATCGTCGAGACCTGCGGCGCGCCGTAGGCGTTGTTCAGCGCGTTCTCGATCTGCCCGGCGTTGACGCCCAGAGCCGCCGCGCGGTCGCGGTCGATCTCGACCAGCACCTGCGGGCTCGTCAGCTGGAGGTCCGAGTTCACGTCGAGAAAGCCTGGCAACGCCCTGACCTTGTCGAGGAGCACTGGTGCCCACTTGTAGAGGACGGCCGCGTCGGCGTCCTGGAGCGTGTACTGGTAGGCCGCCTTGGTCAGGTTGCCGCCGATCCGGATGGTCGGCAGCTTCTGCGGGTAGACGGTGAAGCCCGGAATGCCCGTCAGCTTGGAGCGAAGCTCCTGGATGATCTCGTCCACGCCAGGCCGCTCCGAGCGCGGCTTGAGGCGGATGAAAAAGCGCCCCGTGTTGGGCACGACGCTCGTGTTGCTGGCCCCGATCGAGGACATGAAGGAGTCGACGTAGGGCTGCTTGAGCACGATGGCGGCGGCCTCCCGCTGGTGCGCCATCATGCTGTCGAACGAGATGTCCTGCGCTCCCTCGGTGAAGGCAAAGATCTGTCCGGTGTCCTCGTCG
>WNFP01009094.1_pt1 | contig 11175 bp, 10 predicted proteins | sample 5400201 | NCBI WGS metagenome assembly WNFP01 (sample SAMN13153355, study PRJNA577476) | soil metagenome | isolation source: 115 cm saprolite under Madrone tree | place: USA:California | collected 2016-06-14
CGTCGAAAGGGATAAATTACGACCGCATGAGAAACCGCCGCTTTGCGGTCTCGGCTACGGACCCCGAAGGCCGGGGTTTGACCGGAACGTCGTTTCGGACAAAAAAAACCTGCATCATGAACGATTTCCTGGCCGATGAGCGAACCACTCATTGGCATGCCCTTGCAAGGGAAGACGGGACAAGATCCGGAGCAAGCTTTCCCTTGCTGGAAAATGGCGGCAGAGCCGTCGGTGTGCTGCTGTTTCTTTCCCGTGAAGAAGGCGCCTTTTCGGATGATCTGGTGGAGCTCCTTGGAAGGTTGGCAGAAAACGTTTCATTCGCGCTCGATAACTTCGATCGCGCAGAGGAAAAGGCGAAGACCGAGGAGCAGAAGGAGCGGCTGACGCGAATGTTCGCCGCGCTCAGCGCAACCAACGAAGCGATCATGCGAGCCAAATCGCGGACGCAACTGTTCGAAATGGTGTGCGAGGCCGCGGCGAATGGCGGCAAATTCACCTCGACCACCATCAGTCTGGCCAATCCCGACAGCGATTTCCTCGACATCGCGGCAGTGGCGGGGCCGACCGCGGAGACCACACGAAACGTAAAGGTTTCGATCAGCGCCGCGCGCCCGGAGGGGCACGGGCTTAGCGGCACCGCGTTCCGTTCCGGGCAGGCTCGCATCAGCAACGATTATCTGGCTGACCAGCAAGCCAGTGCTTTCCACGCCATCATTCGCAGCGATGGGGCAAAGTCGGGCGCGGCATTTCCGCTGCGCATCCATGGGCAGACAGTCGGCGTCATGCTGTTTCTTTCCGCCGAACAAGACACCTTTACAACCGAATTCGTCGAACTCCTGCAACGGCTGGCTGACAATGTGTCGTTTGCCCTTGAGAACTTCGACCGCGCGGACGAAAAAACCAGGGCGGACGCGCGGATCGAATACCTCGCGTCGCATGACAGCCTGACCAGTCTGCCCAATCGGGAAACGTTCAACGGATTGCTTCACTACGCGATCGAAGCCGCGCGTCGCCACCAGCGGCGGTTTGCGGTATTGTTCATCGATCTCGACAGGTTCAAGGTCATCAACGACTCGCTGGGCCATGAAGCGGGCGATATGTTGCTGGTGGAAATCGCCAACCGGCTGCGACATACCTTGCGTTCAAGCGACGTGGTGGCGAGGCTGGGCGGCGATGAATTCGTCGTCATACTGGAGGAAGCCGCGGAAACTCATGACGTCGAACGCATTACCCGCGACTTGTTGTCGGTCCTCAGCGAACCTTTGCAATTGAGCGGCCACGAATGTCATACCACGGCCAGCATCGGCATCGCCATGTACCCCTCGGATGGCGCCGATGTTCAGACGCTGACGAAGAACGCCGACATGGCGATGTACCTCGCCAAGGAAGATGGCAAGAACGGCTTCCGCTTCTTCACCAAGGAGATCAAGACCCAGTCGATTGAGCGCCTGACGCTGGAATCGGCGCTGCGTCGTGCCCTCGATCGCGATCAGTTCGCGCTGCATTATCAGCCGAAGGTGGACATGACGACCGGGCTAATAACCGGCGTCGAGGCGCTGTTGCGCTGGACCCATCCCGATCTCGGCGTGTTGCCGCCCGCACAGTTCATACCGCTTGCCGAGGAAACCGGCTTGATCGTCCCGATCGGCCGCTGGGTCTTGAGGGAAGCCTGCGCGCAAAACATGGCCTGGCAGCGCCGCGGGTTGCGGCCGGTATCGATGGCGGTCAATCTCTCGCCGAGGCAGTTCCTTGATGAGGACTTGTTGCAGGATATCGACGAGGCGCTGGCGGCGAGCGGCATGCCGCCGGTGCTGCTGCAGCTCGAGGTCACTGAAAGCATGGTGATGCGAAACGTCTCCCGGGCGGTCAAAGTGCTGGACGCCATCCAAAGCCGCGGCATTCGTCTTGCGATCGACGATTTCGGAACCGGCTATTCGTCGATGTCCCTGATGAAGCAATTTCCGATCGACACCATCAAGATCGACCGTTCCTTTGTTCGCGATCTTCCCGATGACTCTGAGGACAAGGCCATCACCCAGGCGATCATCAGCATGGGCAAGGCGCTCGGGATGACGATCGTTGCCGAAGGCGTGGAAACCGCCGAACAGGAAGCTTTCTTGCGCGATCACGCTTGCGATGAAATGCAGGGTTTTCTGTTCAGCAAACCAGTGCCGTCGCAGCAGTTGGCAGAACTGCTTCGCTCCGCGCCTCTGCTGATATCTCCGCCTCTTCAGCCTGCAGCAAGCGCCACACTCGAGAACTCAACTCCGCGGCCAGAACGGAGAAGTGCAGCCGTCTAGAGCATGATCCGGAAAAGTGGGGACCGGTTTTCCCTCGCGACAAACGCGAAGCGTTTGCGCGGAGATCATGCTCAAACAAAAAGATAGAGCGGATGACGATTCGAAGATAAAGTCATCCCGCTCTAGCCAACACCCGAATGTCCTGCCTTGCGCGGAAATTCGCCGGGCCAGGGCAGCGACGTCTGGCCGGCGAGCGCATTGAGAAAAATTGCCGCGCCCGCGGCGTAGGTGGCGCTATCCGGCAATTCCAGACTTGCACACCACGCCGCCGGCATCGGTTGCGGCACGCCAAGTACCTCGAACGCCGACCCCCACCACCATGCCGGAGCCGGCGATCTCGCGTCTTCGGGGACAGCGCGCCATCGGCCGAATTCGTGCACGGCGCGTTCAAATTGCACATTCGCGGCCTGATGCATTGAAGTTCCCCCTGATCCTCCGAGATCATACGCCTATCTGCAACGGGCGCAACGCGCGCCGATGCGTTTACTGTTGTCCGTGCTGCCAGTGCGACGTCACATCCGCGCCAGACTTGTTCAGATGCACGTGCTGGTCGACATGATCGGCCATATCTCATCTCCCTGAAATCATTGAAAATGTGCAACGCGCGATTTCGTCTCAGGGTGTCGCTTCCGAACCGATCGGCCGGATCCACACCCAGCCCGCGACGCCGGCAAGCGCGGCGCAGAGTGCGGTCACCAGCATCACCGTGCGCAGCGCGCGATCGAATGCGGCGGTTGCGCCGCCGGTGACATCGGCCCGGCCGGCCAGAACCGCATTCAATGCTTCGTTGGCGTGCGCGGGTGGCGTTCCGGCAAGGTGATGCGAAAAGCTCGCGAACAGCAGCGCGCCGAGCGCCGCGACGGCAAACAGGCCGGCCACGCGTGCAACGGCATTGTTGACGCCGGAAGCAACGCCGGCGTGAGCTTCGCCCACCGATGCCATCACCGTCGATGTCAACGGCGGCACGGTGATGGTCACGCCGATCGCAAGCACGCCGATCGCTGGAAACACGCCGACCCAATAGGATTTTCCGAGGTCGGCAAAGGCGAGCAGCGCCAATCCGCAGGCAGCGATGATGGGCCCGGTGGTCAGCGACAGCCGCGGCCCGAAACGGTCGGAGACGGCACCCGCGAACGATGCTCCGAACCCCATGATCAATGCGAACGGCAGCAACGCCGCGCCGGCCTGCGTCGCGGAATAGCCGCCGAGCCGGATCAGGCCGAAGGGGAGAAAATACATCACGCCGCCGAGGGCGAAGTAGAGCAGCAGCGTCACGGTGTTGGTTGCGGAAAAATTGCGTGATCGGTACAGCGACAGCGGCATCATCGCCCGTTCGCGGGAGCGGGCCTCGATCGCGACGAACAATATCAGGAACGCTATTCCCGCGCCCAGCGCGCCGAGCACGGCTTTGTCCTGAAATCCCGACGCCGGAATGGCGCCCAATCCCCAGGTGATTGCGGCAAGGCCGATGGCGACCGCGACCGCGCCTTTCCAGTCGAGCGGCTTGGCCTTTTCATCGCGGCTTTCGCAGGCAAAGAAGACCGCAAGTCCGGCCGCGGCAACCGCCAGCGGAACATTCAGCAGGAAGATCGCACGCCACGACACCTGGTCGACCAGCCAGCCGCCGAGCACGGGACCAGCCGCCGCCGTCAGCGCGCCGACACCCGCCCAGGTCCCGATCGCATGGCTGCGCTCATGGTCGTCAAAAGTGGCACCAAGCATCGCGAGGCTGGCCGGTATCAGCAGTGCGGCGCCCAGTCCTTGAACCGCGCGGCTGACAACGAGCACCGTGATGTCGGGCGAGAGTCCGCAGGCAATGGAGGCCGCGGTAAATATTGCAATGCCGACCAGGAAAATCCGCCTGCGGCCGTAAAGATCGGCAGCCGAGCCTCCGACCAGCACCAGCGCGCCGAGCAGCAACAGGTAGCCGTTCACGATCCACTGCGTGGAAGCCGCGTTCGCCTGCAGCGCCTGCTGGATGGCGGGCAGGGCAATATTCACGACCGAGCCGTCGATAAACGCCATGCTCGACCCGAGGATCGTCGCTGCCAGCGTCATCCGCTTGTGCCGTCGCGACAACGCCGCAGGAGCAGCCGGCGTCGCGCGGATGATTCCGGCGTCGCAGGGCGGCCGTGTGAAACCAATCATCGGGGCCTCGGGAGAGCGTGGCTAACAAGTTGCAAGGGTGCGCCTCATGCGCCCCATTGGCAACGCGGCAGCAGCCGCTCCGCGCATGCTTGCTGGCTCCTACTTCTCCTCCGCGGCGGTCGATGTCGCCGGCCCTTCGCCCATGATCAAAAGCACGGCGTCCTCGTCCTTGGCGCCATCCCAATGCACCTGCTTGCCGAAATGCGTGACGAAACTTCCCGCCGGCATTGCGGTCGTGTTGGCGGGGTCGAATTTTGGGCCGGAGCCCACCCACCAGGTCCCCTGCAATACGGCGATGTAACGGTCGTTGGGATGGAAATGCGGCCGGCTGAAATGATTGCCCTTGGTCCACTTGGTGTAGACGGCATAAAACCCCGGCTTGGCCGGATCGCCGACAACGACAGCGTTCTGCCCGCCGCGGGCGTCGACCGGGCTCCACGGAATCTGATCCGGTAATTTGTAGGTCACCGCGGCGGGATTGAGTTCGGCCGCCGAGCTTAGGCTCAGCATGCCGACGAGAGCGAGCGGCATCGCGAGGTATCGCCAAAACCGTTTTGTGGCCTTCATGGTTTCCTCCGTTGATTTGTGCGAATTGAAGCGCTGCCGCCAGCTCATCTTTTCATTGCGTTCATGCTAGCCGGTCTCATTCCCGCGGTGCAAGACGCGTAGAAGGTCGATCCGATGCCGAAGGCCGCCGGCAAATGGAATGTCTATGAAATCACGGCGCAGGGTCCGCATCTTGTTGTCGTGCTGAACGGTGAAAAAACCGCCGACGTGCAGGACAGCAAACATTTAGGCGGATCGTTCGCGCTCCAACACGGCTCCGGCGTGGTCTAATTCCGCAAGGTGCAGATCAAGGAGCTGTAGAGCGCTGAAGGCCCGCTCGACGATGAAAAGGGGCCACCGGGAGTATGACCAGCGGCCCGCCGGGCTCAAAATACTTTGGAACTGAAACCGCACCCTCAGCCCCGGTGTTTTCAGATTACGCCGCTCGCTGGTGGTGTGGAGTCCAAAATCCTGTTCGATGCGAGAAACAAGAAAGCTGTTGCGATCGGGACACACGCGGCCTGAGAAGGTGGACATCGCGGCGGCCTGGACGCCGCGCCGACGGCGGGGCGACGCCCGAGCCTAACCGCGCTGAGATCCGCGCGGCTGCGCAGTCAACGTGCGACGATACGGGAGGTCCCCGTTCAATCGACCAGCCGCTGAACTCTGCATCGTTTCATTCGGTCGAGGGCATGCACAACATCGCTCTTGTCGAGCACGGTGAGCAGGCGCTCGACAGTGTGCATCGCGTCGTGTTGGCCGGGTGCGATATATTCCGCAAGGATGCGACGCGCATCCTCCATCGCGCGCAATACCGTTTCTTGATCGGGCGTGTTCAAACCGAACTCCTTGCGCAACAAAACCGAGAACTCAAGCGGAGGCCGGCGGATTCGTTCCAGTCATTTTTGTGCGTGATGAGGGGCGGTCCATCGCCGGCACAACGCGTTACCTCAGCTGCGGCCTCGTTGGACGACAAGGACGCGCCGTTGCATGGGGCGGGGCTGCAAGCCCATGTGTTTGCCGATCGACCGCGTCAAGGTTAATCCGGGCCCGCGCGCGGGGTCTGAAGTCATTGTGCAGTGCGGGTGCCGTGCCGCTTCGAGAACACTCGCGTTAGCCATACATCCGGGACATTATTTTCCGGCTAGCGGTTTCGCCTGCCGTGCGGCACCCTTCTTGCCAAATAGCAGGTGAAGGTCGACCAGCCGTCTCATATCGGGACAGCTGACGATGCCGCGAGGCGACGGCAGAATGGGACAGCGCTGAAAAGAAGCGCCCCGGGATGGTCGTTACCGAGCCAACGGAAGACAGGAAGCCGGGAGGGGCGCGACAATGACGACGAGCCAGATCTTCAGCAAATGGGACGAGACGCACTCCGAATTGTGGAGTCACCAGCCGATCCGCCTCGAGCATGAGATGCACAACTCGCCGGCGTTCTCGATGGACGATCTCGCCAGGCTGATCGAGGGCTATCCGCGCCGGCACTACAGCATTGTGCAGACCGGCGCCCGTGGCTCCAGCCGCGTATGGCGCGAGGGCGACATCGGCAATCTCAGAGGCAGCGAGGTGATCGACGCGATCTCCCGCGGCGAACTTTGGCTCAACCTGCGCGAAGTCGGCTCGGTCGATAGCCGCTATCGCCAGTTGGTCGATCGCATGTTCGAGGAAATCGCCGCCAAGGTACCCGGCTTCGAGGTGCCGAAAGGCCATCAGGAGGGCATCCTGATCTCGTCGCCGCGCGCAGAGGTCTATTACCATGCCGACCTGCCCTCGCAGAGCCTGGTCCAGATCGCCGGACGCAAGCGCGTCTATGTTTACCCGAACACCGCGCCGTTCATTACGCCGCAGCATCTCGAAGACATCACGCTCTTCAATGTCGAAGTCGATCTTCCCTACAAGGCCTGGTACGACGATCATGCCAAGGTGTTGGATATCGGACCCGGCCAGATGCTGAGCTGGCCGCTCAACGCGCCGCATCGGGTGGAGAACCTCGACACTTTCAGCGTTTCGATGACCATCTCCTACAGCAGTGACGAAATTCGTCGCTCCGAGGTCGTCAACTTCGCCAACGGCATGCTGCGCCATCGCTTCGGCTATCAGCCGAAGAGCCGGAATCTGCGTGGTCCATCCTACTTCGCCAAGAGGGTGATGGGGAGACTGCTGCGCGATAGCAGCTGGGTCCGGCGTGAGCGCAGCGCGCGCAGCCCGATCGACTTCCGCCTCGACGCCGCCGAACCCGGCAAGATCGTCGACGTGTCGAAGGCGGCGTGAGCACGGCAGACCTGCGATGACGGTATTGACGACGGCGGCTGTGAAATCGGGCGCGCGCCCGGTTTCTCGCGCGGCCCGGTTCCGCGTTGAGTTTGTCCGCGACTGGAAACAGGCGGCGGCGCGCCTGAACGATCTCAGCCTGGCGACGCCGTTCCAGCATCCTCAATGGCTTGACGCATGGTACGGCGCGTTTGCCGGCCCTGATGATGTCGAGCCGCTGATTGCCATCATCTGCGATGCGGCGACCGGCGAACAGGTCGCGCTGTTGCCGCTGATCCGCCGCCTGCAAAAGGGCATCCGGATCGTCGAATTCGCCGATCTCGAGCTGACCGACTATAATGCGCCGATGCTGACCGCGGCGGCGCCGCGCGATGCCAAGGGGGCGCGCGCGTTGTGGCGCGACCTAAGGGCCGCACTGCGGCGAATGCCCGGCGGCGCCGATTTCATTCGGCTGCGCAAGATGCCGGTCGATCTCGACGGCAGGCCCAATCCGCTGGCGCTGCTCGATAGCGCCGGCCCGTGTTCGCTGAACGGCAACATCGTCACCACAGGCGATGATTTCGATGCCTGGCGCCATACCCTTGAACGGACCGTGCGCAAGGAGCTGGAGCGAAGCTGGCGGGTGTTCACGCGCGACCCCGCCGCGGCGACCATGGAGATCCAGCAGGGCACGCGAATGCAGCACCTCGGGTTGAACTTCATTCTCAATGACGAAACCTGCGCCGCGTTCTACCGGAATCTGGTCGGCAATGGCGTTGAGAGCGGCTATGTCGTGGTGTCGGCGCTATCGGTCGGCGAGGAGGTGGTCGCGACCCTGCTCGGCATTCGCAGCGGTTCACGCTACGTGATGGTGCGCATCAGCAATGCCGGCGCGAAGTGGTCGAACTGTTCGCCGGGCCGGCTGATTATCGAACGCTCCATCGCTGCCCTGCACAAGGACGGCATCAGAGAGTTTGACTTCAGCATTGTGAACTACGCCTATAAGCGCCGGTTTGGCGTGGCGCCGCTGCCGTTGGTGGATATCACCGCATCGCTCAGCTGGCGCGGATTGCCTTACGCGCTGCGCGAGCGCGCCGCGTGCGAGCTTCGCCGCTATCCGCGACTGGCCCCCTATGTGCGACACGTGCTTGGCCGGCCGCCGTCGCGGGAAGAGAATTAAACCTGCCGCACCACGCCCGGCTGGCCCGGCGCGCATTCCAGCGCATCGCGATCCCATTTGGCGGCGTTGGCCGCGGCCTCATAAGTGCTTTGCAGAAATTCGAGCAGCGCCTGATCCGGCGCCGCGGCGGTGCGGACGGCGTCATAGGGCAGGATGAATTCGCCCAAGGCTTCGCTGAAGAACGCCGCGTCGGGGCGAACTTTGACGGCGCGGAAGCCTGCCGGCTCCGGATAGGCATAGGAATAGAACGCCGGATAATCGATCGCGCCGCTGCCGGGCCAGAAGCCGGCGCTGCTCTCCTCGTGCGAATAGGCTTCGCAGGCGACGTCGTCGGAGAGGTGAGGTATGCCGCCGGGATGGCGCGGGGCCCGGCGCCCCGAAAAACGTGTCACCGTGAGATCGAAACTGCCCCAGAAGAAATGGACCGGGCTCGCCTTGCCGAGGAAGCCGGTGCGGAATTGCTTGAACACGCGGTCGACGTTCACCAGAATTTGCAAGAAGCTCCGCACCGCGGCCGGATCATAGGAGGCATGTTTCTTGTCCTCCGAAAACCGGATCGGCTCCGGCAATTCGTTGGGCATTTCGTCGATAGCGATGTGGATGCCGGTTTCCCAAAGTGCGGCCATGATCGCTGCGTAGAAACTTGCCACCGATTGTCCGGCCAACGCAAAGTGCCGCTGCGCGCCGTCGCTGGTGGAAACGCGCAAAACATGATCGATCAAGTCGAGGTCGATCTGAAAGGTCCTGACGCCGTCGGGTATCGGCGAGGTCGTCAGTCCCCTCGCGGTGACGTACAGCGCGACGTGCCAGGAATGATTGAGCCAGGGTGAGCGTACCAGGCGAATCTTGCCGATGATCTGGGTCCATAGATGCAGCGTCGCATAGGTCTCGCGCCAGGCTGCAGTCGGCAATTCCGGCCAAGGGGCTTGCAAGGCGCTGTTCATGGTTCACCGCAATCGGCTGGCATCGGCATCTCCTGATACGAACAGGCCGGGCGCGATCCGGCCCGGCCTTTATATGCGAACTCGCAAGCGTTGGGGATGCGGGTTATTTTTTCTTGGCCGGGTCCTTGGCGAAGGCGGCGTCGACTTCGTCTTTCTTGATGCGGGCATCGGGATTTCCGGGCTGACCGAGGTTTTGTTCCTCGGTACCGTCGCCCATCATGCCGGGATGCGGCTCGGCGGGGCTCTTGGTATCTTTCGGGTCGGGCTTGTTGGTCATTTCGAAATCTCCAGGCGCGGTTGCGCGTGACCCAACCGCCTCAATGCGGTCTGGTTCCGCCGTTTCATCGACCGGGTCACCATTTGAACGAATGGCGCCGGGTTCACGAATTGTGGCATTCCGGGCAGCGACGCTTGCCGCGTGTTGCGCGGAACAGGCTGCGGCACCACCAGCGCCGCGCAACGGCCTGCACCGGTTTGCGTGCCAGTTGATAGATAAAGAGAATTTCGATCATGGCTGAAGTCCATCGTCCCATGACCGAAATAGGGCGGCATTCGCCGAGGAGAATGCCGCCCGCGACGCATCAGCCATGCAGTTTTTTCGCGGTCTCCGCGATCACGCGCCCTTGATAGCGCGCGCCCGCTAGCTCGTTTTCGGATGGCTGGCGGCTGCCATCGCCGCCAGCGATCGTGGTTGCCCCATAGGGCGAGCCGCCGGTGACTTCATCGAGCTTCATCTGGCCGGCAAAACCGTAGTTCAGGCCGACGATGGTCATGCCGAAGTGCAGGAGGTTGGTAATAACAGAGAACAGCGTGGTTTCCTGGCCGCCGTGCTGAGTCGCGGTCGAGGTGAAGGCGCCACCGACCTTGCCGTGCAGCGCGCCTTTCATCCAGAGGCCGCCGGCCTGATCGAGGAAGTTCGCCATCTGCGATGCCATGCGGCCGAAGCGGGTGCCGGTGCCGACGATGATCGCGTCGTAATTGGCGAGGTCTTCGATCTTCGCGACCGGTGCTGCCTGATCGACCTTGTAGTAGGAGGCTTTGGCGACATCCGGCGGCACCAGTTCGGGCACGCGCTTGATGTCGACGGTGGCGCCGGCTTCGCGGGCGCCTTCGGCGACGGCGTTCGCCATCGTCTCGATGTGACCGTAGGCGGAATAATAGAGAACGAGAACTTTTGTCATGGTTGGTTTCCGTGAGGTTGAGGGTTAGCAGATTGAAATTAAATTCGTCATTGCCGGGCTTGACCCGGCAATCCATCGCCTTCGAAAGACTCGTCCGAAAAAGGATGGATGCCCGGGTCATCTAGCGCGAAGACGCGCTTCGCGCTTTTGCCAGGGCATGACGAGTCAGAACGGCCTTACGCCGCGTCGACCAGCACCAGTTCGGAGTCTTCCAGCGCTGTGATTTTCAGCCGCGCCTCGTTGCGGATTGCGACGCCGTCGCGGGCGTTGACCCGCACGCCGTTGATCTCGACCGCGCCCGCCGCCGGCACCAGATAGAGATTGCGGGTTTTGCCGGGCGCATATTCCGCGCTCTCGCCGGCCTTCAGCGTGGTGGCGAGCACCCGCGCGTCGGCACGGATCGGAAGCGCGTCCATGTCGTCATCGAAACCGCTGGCGATGGTGACGAAGTTGCCGGAGCGATCCGATTTCGGAAAAGGCTTGGCCCCCCAGGTCGGCTGGCCGCCTTCGGTGGTCGGCTCGATCCAGATCTGGAAGATTTTTGTCTTGGTCGGCTCCAGATTGTATTCGGAGTGACGCACGCCGGAGCCGGCGCTCATCACCTGCACGTCGCCGGCTTCGGTGCG
>WNFP01004534.1_pt1 | contig 11174 bp, 9 predicted proteins | sample 5400201 | NCBI WGS metagenome assembly WNFP01 (sample SAMN13153355, study PRJNA577476) | soil metagenome | isolation source: 115 cm saprolite under Madrone tree | place: USA:California | collected 2016-06-14
TCAAGTGTCCCTAGTGTTGGGGACGTGCACTCGGCGGAAGCATTCTATAGTTAGTTAGAAACTTGGGTTGAAAGAACTCTTCCACAGATTCGGCAACCAATAAAACAAAATCCGATCCAGCTCACGAGCCGGGATGCCAGCCTCGTGCGTGGAGTGTCACGTTGGCTTTCTTTATGATCGAAAAGTCGAAAAGCTTCTCATAGGGTGGGGCTTCTTTGGCTCCTGCTTGCTTCATCACAAACGAGACAACCTTTTTCTGCGCTTCCTCGGACAAGGTTCCATCAGTCGTCATGGTCGGTCTGGCGGAATCGTAAATCCTTGCTGCTGTCGGTTCCTCGACCTTCAAACCGCGCGACAAGACTTTAACTGCTGCCGAGCGATTGTCTCGTGTCAACAGGAAGCCCATCAATGTTGTGCGAACAAACTTTTCTACGGTTACTGGATCGGTCTTAAGAAGTTCATCTCGCGCCACTATGCCTCCGCTCGGCAATACAAAGCCTTCGTCTTTAAAAGTTACGAGGTCTTTGAAACCGGCTTTCTTCGCGTTGAAGGTGAACGGCGCGATGAGAACGGCCGCGTCCACAGTGCCGCTTGCCAAGGCCGCGAATCGGGTCTCTGCAGCGCCTATTGCTAGAATCGTTGCGTCTTTTCCACCATCGATGCCGTTGGCGCTAAAAACTTCCCGTAATAGTATGTCGTCAATGACGCCGAGTCCCGCAACGGCGATCTTTTTTCCGCGCAGCGCCCTAATATTTTGCAAGTCTGGTTTAGCAAATAGAACATGTTGGGGTCTGTCGTTCTGACAGAACAAAACTTTCAACGGCGCTCCCCGAAACGCAGTCGTCAAGCCCGACAAAGGCACACCGGAGAATTCGACGCTGCCACTCAGAACGGCAAGATTAGCCGTAGGAGCACGCATCGCAATTAGTTCCACGTCCAAATTCTCGGCACTGTAGTAGCCGTTCATTTTCGCAGCGAGGAAAGACAGTACCGCAATCGTATAACCCGGAATCGCAACGCGAACTTTCTTGGTTTGGGCTTCGCTGTGATAGACCAAGAATGTGGTTGCAAGGAAAACACCAAGCGCCGCAGATAATAGTCTGGTCGAAGCGCGTCGGATATCCATATTAAGGTTCGCGTGCCGAGTTTCGATAATCGCGGCAAATCTTGCTATCGATCCTCGTGGGCGAATCATGGGGAGCTTTTAACACCGGCCCTTCGAAAGTGTCAAACATAGCCAGACCGTTGAAAAATTCGCCGTTCACCCTTCGACAGAGCTCAGGACAAACGGCTCTGGTCATAAAACATTGAGAATTTTCCGTTCATGCTGAGCGTGTCAAAGCATTACAACTTCTTTTCAACATTCTGATAAAAGACCAGCGAGCAATGCTCGTTGATCGATCCACTCAGGTTGTCTTCTGTTAGATCTGGGGCAATAGACCGACAGGGTAATCCTTGGGATCGTAGGCCTAAGCCGTCCTTCCCTTGACACATGTCCCGCCCTTTGAGAATGTTCGGCTGCCTCTTATTGTAAACCCGTGGAGGATGCCATCATGGAAAATCAGAGTTTTGTCGATTCGGTCCTTCGAGAGATCGTCCATCCGGGCGTGGAACAGCTGATGAACGGACGTTTCTTTTCCGAACTCCGGGAAGGCAAACTTTCTCCCCGGAGACTCCAAGGCTTCGCGCTGCAGCACTATCTCTCCAACCACGCCATCAACAAGGGGCTTGCTTTTTGCATGGTGAAAAATGCCAGCAACCCGCCGGTCTACCACCAATTCGTGGAGTTGTTTGTCGAAGAGTCGTCCCATCCGGATTTGATGAAACGCTTTGGCCTGGCCATGGGCTTGAAGGACGAAGACTTCAATAATGAAATCATGATCTACGAATGCGTGGCCCATACGGCGGCGATTATCCGCGGTATGTTCCTCGGCACACTAGCGGAAACCCGCGCCGGCGCGCTGGTAAACGAAACGATGGTCTGCCGTTACTCAGACGAGTTCGACAAGGCGTTAGAAAAACATTACGGGCTCGATAGCCGGGCGCGAACGTTCTTCATCGTCCACGGCAAGGTGGACCAAGAGCACACCGCCATGGCGGCGGACATCATCGCGCGCAACGCTAACACTGACCGTGATAAGGCGTTGGTCCGGGCCGCCGCAAAAAACATGGTGCGTTTCAAATTGGCCAAGTTTGAGGGAATTTACGACGCTTACTCTTGAATACTGGTTCCGGGTTTCGAGTTGTCCCGAAATTCACGACTCTCTCTTCCGAGGGTCACTTCTGAAGATGAAATGGCAGGAACAACGTGTCAATTCAGTTTCTGATATCGGAGGAAACGCGGCAATGACGACGATCAGGCAATCTGCTTTTTCATTGTTGGTTCTACTGACGTTTATCGCCATCACAAACCAAACTAATTGGGCTGCCGAAAAATCTGCCAAGCTCGCTCCCGTTCGCATCGGTTATGTTTCCCGCAGCATCTTGGATATGCCCTTTATGATTGCCCGTGACAGGGGTTATTTCCGTGAAGAAGGGCTGGAGCCCGAGCTCATTTTCATGAAAGCAGCTCAAACAATACCGGCGATGCTGGCCGGCGGCACCGATTTCGGGACGGCGACCGGGACCGGCGTCGCCGCCGCAGTGAGCGGCGTCGATGTAAGAGTCGTGTTCGCCTTAACCGACAAACCCTCCTTTGATTTGTTCACCCTACCGAGCATCTCCAACCTTCAACAACTACGGGGGAAAAAGATCGGTATTTCGGGGGTTGGATCACTGAACGAAATCCTCGCCCGTCAAATTTTGATCGCCAACAAGATCCCGCCCGACCAGGTCACTTTTCTTTCGTTGGGTACCAGCGATGTAACTTTTCTCGCTCTGAAAGCCGGTGTCGTCGAGGCCACGATGCTCCAGATTCCGCAGAACTTTCTCGCGATGGACGAAGGCTTTCGAAAACTAGCCTCCGGCGCGGACGTTTACCGTGCCGTCCAAGGCGGGCTGACTACGACGAAGGCAACCATTTCAGAGCGGCCCGAACTCGTCACCAAAACGATCCGCGCCACGCAGCGCGCGTTACGGTTGGTCCGCAACGATAAGAAATTTGCCATCGAGTTTATCAAAGGGCCTTACCTCGATCTCGGCAAAGATCGCGACCGGTTAGCCGAGCAAGTTTACGAAGCGGCGTTAGGGTACTATTTGCCATCAGGAACCGTAGATGAAAAATTGCAGCGCGAAATGATCGCTGTTGCCGCCCAGCGCGTCAAACCAGCGCAGCCGGTGCCGCCGGAGCGTGTCTTCGATTTTAATTTCGCGCAAAAAGTGAGCGAGACGCTGCGGTGAAACAGAGTTTATAGGTTAGCGTCTTGGGTTTCAGGTTTCGGGTGCCTGGAGGCTAACGGCCTTACATGTAAGCGTTTCGTCAAGCAACGAGAGGCGTATCTGCTCCTTCCAGTGGGAACCTAGGAATCAACGCGGAGGACAACATCTATGCGCCAAAGCAGGGGTTGGGTTCTGATCGCACTCATGCTTCCTCTGAGCACGCTTCTACTCAAGCGCGCGGATGCCAGAATCGTCGTCGGCGTTTCGACGGTGAACGTGGCTTTCTTACCTATCTACGTGACCCAAGATAAAGGTTTTTTCAAAGATGAGGGACTCGATGTTCTCGTGGTGATGTTCAATTCAGGTGCAACCAATCTGCAAGCACTTATCGGCGGCGACGTACAGATCATGGCTGGAGGAGTGCCAGAAACAGTACTCGCACGGGCCAGTGGAGTGGATATCAAGAACTTCTGGTCGATCTCCAATCTGATGCCATTTCAGATCTATGGAATTCCGAACTTCAAAACTTTGAAGGAAGCGCGGGGAAAAAAGTTCGCCATTAGCCGGTTTGGCTCGCTATCTGAGTTTCTGACGCGATCCAGCCTCCGCCAGTTCGGGGTCGATGCCAAGGACGTGACCATGTTGCAGATCGGCGCCACTCCGGCGCGTTTTACCGCTCTGGCCGCGGCAATTGTCGATGCCACCATACTCTGGTTCCCCGTTACGGAGCGGGCGAAGACAATGGGGTTCAACAAGCTCTCCGATCTCAAGGAGCTTTACCCCGATTGGACCAATGTCGGCTTTATTGCGCGGGAGTCATGGTTGGGTAGAGAGAAAGAACAGGCAACGAAATTCCTGCGCGCCTATCAGCGCGGCGTGAAATATACCAGAGAGAATCGGGACGACGGCATCAGGGCGCTCAGGAAGTATGTTCAGCTCGATGCCACGGAAGCTGCGGCTGGATACGACGAATACCGCGATTCGTTCCCGATGGACGGCCGGATTCTAGAGCGCGGAATCACTGTCACTATTGAGCAGGAACAGGAAACCGGAAGACTCAAGAGAAAGATTCCTGTGAGTGAGATGGTGGACCAGACGTTCATGAGTCTGTTGGGGAAGAAGTAACGCTTGCTCTCGTGATGAGATTCTCGTGCAACTTCCTGGCGGTAATGGAGGTGTCCCATGAAGCGGTATGCGTTCATGATTTTGTTCTTTATTGCGACTTTGTTTCTGGCTACCTCGGCGTTCTGTCAAAAATTGAGGCCCGTCACGATCGGATTGACTGGTAAGAGTCTCGCCACCGCGGCCTTCGAAATGAGCGTTAGGAAGGGCCACTTTAAACAAGAGGGGTTGGACGTCAAGTTTATCACGATTCGCCAGAGCGACGTCATCATCAAGGCGATTATGGCAGGTGAATTGAACTTCATGAGCATTATTCCAACCGCCATTCTCGCCTCGGTTCGAGGCTTACCCATCCGCACCATTGCCGTGAACCTCGATAACGCCCCCTATGTTCTGGTCGGCCGGCCGCAGATCAAAACCATGAGCGATTTGAAAGGCAAAAAAGTAGCCGTCAGTTCTTTGGGCGGCATGAGCACTCTTGTTGTCCGAGAGATCGTAGCGCGGAGTGGTCTTGAGCCGGACCGGGACTTGGTCCTGCTGGCCGTGGGCGGAAGCGAGACGCGGAGCGGGGCTATGGCGGCCGGCTTTGTTGACGCGGCTCTGGTTACCGTCCCTTTGAATTACAACCTCGAACGGCAGGGTTATAACCGTCTGGCGTGGGGTCCGGACTTCGTGCGTTATCCGATGAATGGGATCTCAGGATCGCCGGATTATTTCGCAAATAACCGCGATTTGGTTCTTGCTATTCTCCGCGGAGTTGCCGGCGGGGTCCGGGACGTGAAACAAAGGCGGTCCGAGATGATACCGTTCCTCAAGGAATATCTCGAAGTGCCGGAAGACGAAGCGGTTAAGAGCTACGATTTCCTGCTCAGTCACATGCCCGATAATATGATTGTCGACGACATCGTGATCAGGCAGGCTATGGAATTCGCCGCCTATTCTCTTAAGCTGAAACCCGACGCCGTGCCTGATATTTCTAAAGTTCGCGATTGGTCCTTTGCCCGCGCCGCAAAATAGATCGGCGCTGCAAAAGCAGCGTGGCGAAAGCCCGATGCGCTGGCCCAAAGTCCAACCCTTAGCGGGACAGGAAACCCAACGCGGCGGCACTCTCGTGGAAATCACCGATTCAGTGTTAGAGTTCGCGGATCATTGCAGAAGTCTCGCGGACACCGTGATCACGGATGATTTTCGCTTTATCGTGCTGACATATTCTTGATTAGAGCATCGATAAAACCTTCATCGTCAAGCTCTTTTACCCAATGCAGATCCCAGAGAGCCATCGGGTTTATGCCTTGGGCACCGTATTCGTCGCAGGCGATTTCATAGGTGGCGGCGATCGCCTGCGGCGTGGGATAGGGTTTGATTTGAAGCTTCGCGACAATGGCGTCAAAATGATTCTCCATTTCGTCTAAAGCTTCAATTTTCATCCGCTTCATGGGCTCTCCCGCTACGATGCTCATTGCTTCCTGCTTCCGATGCTTCATCAAGCAAACGCCATGAATGACCGCCTGCACATAATTCTTCAGGACAGCCGGTTTTTTGCGCGTGAATTCGGCCGTGCATGCCTGAGCATAATGGCTCACCACAGAGAGGTCAGGGACGGGGAGAACTTTTAGCCCGGCTTTCAAGGGGTCTGCGAGATAAAGCGGATCGACAAAGCAGGCGATGCACTCTCCGCTTACCACTTTTTTCCACTGTCCCCATCTTCCCACATCCGCGTCCTTGAAGATCGGAACCGCCACCTTGCCTTCCAATCCCATCATCCTCAACCACAGCGTAACGGCATAGGGCCGCCCCGAATCTCTCACCGCCATAGCTTTCCCGGCAAACTCACTCACTCCCTTGACGTGCTTGGGCACCACCAAGTCCAATCCGCGCACGATTCTAGGGGCGCAAAAGAAAGTGATCTTTTTCCCCTTGGCCGCTTCCGTATAGAGAAATTCCACGTGGTCGATCAACACGTCAGCTGAGTCATTAAAAAGCGCGGCCTCAAACTCGCCATAATCTTTGATTTTCAAAACCTCGACGTTGATACCATAGTGCTTCAGGCCTATTTCTCTAATGCAGTAGATGACCGGCGTTCGGTCATCGTCCCTATACGCAACTCTTACAGTTTCCATAGGCAGAAACCTTCCAACACACCCCTGGTTACGAGACTTCCTTGAGTCCAGTAAGAAGTAATCAACAAACGATGAAAGTCATTCTTTCAACTTCCCTGCCGAAAAGGCTTATAGAGACCGGTAACGCTCAGCTTCTTCCGGAGAGTTTGCGCCCCTGATCGAGCACAGCGAAAGATCGTGCCGCCGTAGGCATCAAGAAACGGTAGCCGCTCGATACCAGGCGTTCGATGTTCTTAGCGTCCGGGTGGGGATGGCCGCAGGGAACGTTGTGTTCTTTACAGATTTTGAGAATGGAGTTGATCGCATCGGCGACAACCGGATGATCGTAATCCCTGGGATGGCCCAATTCCTGGCTCAGATCGCCTTCGCCGATCAACACCACGCCGATTCCCGGAACCTCCTTGAGAATCTTTGGCAGATTTTCGATAGCTCGCGTGTCCTCACATTGAATGATAACCAGTATTTCTCCTTGCGGTGCCAGCGGCCAAACATCGGCGCGGCTGTAGTATTCCTGCTGCGTCAGTCCCCAATAGCGCGCCGCGCGCGCGGGAGCGTCGCCACGAATGCCGGGAGGATAATAAAGCGGAGCGGCTTTGAGTCTCGGATAACGGCAGGCGCCCACGGCATTCCACGCTTCCTCGACCGTGCTCACATGAGGAAAAATGATACCGTAGACGCCGATATCGAGCACCTGCTTGGCAACCCACTGATTCATCTCGCCGCCATTAGGTGGAATGCGCACCATGGGAGTAACCTTGGGCGCCAGGGTTTTTGCTTCGACAATCTGGCGCCGGTCGAGCATCGCCTGAAGCGCCTGGCGCAATCCGGGAAAATCCAGCGGAGCATGCTCCATTTCGAACGCAACGCCGTCCAAAGAAGAGCCTGCCATGGCAATCGCGTTCTCAATATCCACCGGGGTAAACGCAGCGAAGGCGATCTTGCCTTCTTCTAAGGCTTTGATTACGCCGTTAAGGCGAGGTATGTCTGGCATATTAGCGGTGCTCCTATGCTTGAAATTAAGCGACGTATAGCAGACGGCATAGCAACTGACAATCGCGAAGAAATCTTAAACATTTTCCGGCTGAACAAGCTGAGAAACCTATTGAAAAATTTTCCAGGCAGCTCAAAAAGGTCCAGGTGCGAGGCGCACGAGCGACATCGCGGCCTGAGGAGGAACTTATGATTATTGACGCGCACACGCATTTCACCACCGCCCCGTTGGAATTGCAGGCCTACCGCGGGCGGCAGATTACCGATCTCGGCAAACCCGTGAGGGCCAAGCTCCAGATCAGCGATGAGCAATTGGAGCGCTCGATGCAGGGACAATTCAAGCGTATGCAGGAATCCGGAATCGATCGTTTGCTCTTTTCCCCGCAGGCATCGGCGATGGGCCATCACTTCGGACCACCCATCGTGAGCCGTTACTGGACCGAGGCCTGTAACGACATTATCGCCCGCGTGGCCCGACTCTGGCCGGACAAGATCTCACCCGTTTGCCAACTGCCGCAGTCTCCCGGCGTCAGCCCCAAAGAATGGGTCGACGAATTGGACCGCTGTGTGAAGGATCTCGGGTTCGTGGGCTGCAATGTCAATCCCGACATGGCCGGAGGGCGGGAGCCGCTCACCCCTTCCCTAGCCACCGACTGGTGGTATCCGCTGTGGGAAAAAATGGTCGAGCTGGATATACCCTGCACCATCCACGCCAGCGCGTCCCTCAATCCCGCGATGCACCTGACCAACTCCTATTATATCGCCCATCACAACGCGGCGGCCGTGGAAATTCTACGGTCTCGCGTCTTTAAGGATTTCCCCAAGCTCAAGATCATCATTCCCCACGGCGGCGGCGCCATCCCCTACCACTGGAACCGGCAACGCGGCATGCACGTCAGAGAAGGCCTCGAACCCTTCGAGGAAGTCGCGCGCAAGGTCTACTGGGACATGGCGATCTACGACAAGGAGTCGATGGAGCTTCTGATCAAACGAATCGGCGTCGACAACGTTTTGTTCGCCACAGAGATGTTCGGCGCTGTGAATGCCATCGATCCCAAAACCGGACGCAACTTTGAGGACCTCGTGCCGATATTCAAGTCCATCGACTGGTTGAGCGAGGAAGACAGACGCAAGATCACCGAGGACAACGCAAAGAAGGTTTTTTCGCGCATGTTCGCCCAAGCCAAAACCTAGCCAAAGATATTTACAAGTTTTGTCATCGGCTTCGTGGCGCTAACCATAAGCGATGCGCAAGAACATACTTACCACGAAGGATCTAGCGCGCCGAAGCCGCAACCAAAGAAGAAAGGATAGCTTCCACCACGAAGGACGCGAAGAGCACGAAGGTAAAAGCATAAATTTTCCGAATTCTTCGTGTACTTCGCGACCTTCGTGGTGAATAGAGCAAACGGGATAACCCACCCACTCCACTGAGTAAAAAATCCTAAACGCCCAGCTCCTCCTCTTGACACTATTGCCTCTTCTTCGTAGGCTCCGCTAGCCGAAGCCGGGCGGCTTCGGTTTTTCGTTATTCAAATCTTTTTACGGGAGGGATTTATGAGACGTACGTTCTTCATAAGTATCTTCGTCAGTTTCTTAATGATACCCCTGCTGCATTCGTCTGCCCGAGCACAAGCTAATTTTTACGAGGGAAAGACGGTGATCCTCGTGATCGGGGCCAAAGGCGCCGGCAGTCTGATTGCGGCTACACAGATCGTAGCGCACCATCTTGGAAAGTACATTCCGGGAAAGCCGGCAGTGATAGTGCAAGAAATGCCGGGGGCCGCGCACCTGCTCGCTACCAATCACGTTTTCAATGTGGCCAAGCCGGACGGGCTCACGATCTTAGCTTCCAATCCTCAAGTTGCGGTTGCCCAGCTCGCAAAAGTTGAACACGTTAGATTCGACGTGCGCAAGTTTAACTGGCTGGGGTCGACGGGACCTGATGGCGTGGCGCTCTCAGTAAGGGTGGACTTGCCTTACAAGAGCTTCGAAGATATTCGGAAGGCCGACCAAGACCTCATTGTAGGAACGACGGGGCCCGGATCCAACGCCCATGACTTCCCGCTGCTCTTGAAAGAATTTGCCGGCGCCAAGTTCAAGCTCGTCTCGGGCTATCCTTCCAACGGCGATGTTATGTTGGCGATTCAGCGCAAGGAAGTCGACGTTTGGGCCGCTCTCGCTACCACGATCAAACTCGCCGTGGACCAAGGTGCCGTCCGAGCCATCGTGCGAGGTCGGGTGGCAACGCCGGGGTTCGAGAATCTGCCGGTGGACGAAGATCTGGCGACCAGCTCGCTGGGAAAGTCGATCATGGGAATCAGGGGGTTGCCTCTCGCCATAGGGAGAGCCTTTGCAGTGCCGCCGGCGACCCCTGCGGATCGCGTAACCGTCCTACGAGAAGCCTTTGCGAAAGTTATCAAGGACCCTGAGTTTCTAGCCGAAGGCAAGAAGGCAAAAATCGATTTCAATTACATCTCCGCCGAACAAGTACTGAAAGACTTCACCGCCCTGCTAAATCAGCCGCCGGAAGTTCTGAAAGAGATGGGCAAATACATCAAGCTGGAGGGCTGATAAATTTTGGATTTTAGATTTTGGATTCATAACACCGGATTCCTCGGCCCCTCCAAAGTCGTTCGAGTGAGCTCACGACGAAGTCCAAAATGGATTGACGATGTTTGACGCGTTGATCGACGGTCTCGTTCTGGTCTTACAATGGAAAGCCTTCAGCCTGATGATGATCGGGATGGGATTGGGTTTTATCGTCGGCCTACTTCCCGGCATCGGCGGCGCAGCGACGCTCGCTATGATGCTGCCGTTCATTTTCAAGATGAGCCCGGCCGAGGCGTTTGCTTTCCTGCTCGGCATGCACGCCGTTGCCGCCACAACCGGAGACATTACCTCAATTCTCTTCGGCGTTCCGGGGGAAGCGATATCTGCAGCCACCGTCGTGGACGGCTATCCCATGGCCAAGAATGGAGAGGCCGGCCGGGCCTTGGGAGCCGCGCTCATGAGTTCTCTGGTCGGCGCCTTGATCGGGGCGCTGGTTCTGGCTCTTGCAATCCCCATCGTTCGTCCACTGGTTCTTAGCTTCGGCTCTCCGGAGCTCCTAATGCTTGCCGTGATGGGGATCGCCTGCATCACTTCTCTCAGCGGTTTAGGCGCGCGGAGTCAGATCAGAGGATTCGCCATGGGTTTGCTAGGTTTGCTGTTGTCTACGATCGGTCAAGAGCGCCAGTCCGGTTCGCTGCGCTTCGATATGGGCATGATGTACCTCTGGGATGGCCTGGATCTGGTTCCAGTTCTGGTGGGGATATTTGCGATTCCAGAGATTATCGACCTCGCTGTGCGCGGCACAGCCATCGCGGGAGAGAAACAACCGGGAAATCTACAGGCCGGTGTTATGGAAGGAATCAAGGATACCTTTCGCCACTTCTGGCTGGTCGTGCGCTGTTCGGCCATCGGCGTTTTCATCGGAATCTTGCCAGGAGCCGGAGGTGGGGTCGCTCAATGGGTCGCCTATGCGCACGCCGTCCAGAGTGCCAAGGATACGAAGGACCGGGAGCGCTTCGGCAAAGGAGATGTTCGTGGAGTACTGGGTCCGGGAGCGGCGAACAATTCAAA
>WNFP01008024.1_pt1 | contig 11174 bp, 9 predicted proteins | sample 5400201 | NCBI WGS metagenome assembly WNFP01 (sample SAMN13153355, study PRJNA577476) | soil metagenome | isolation source: 115 cm saprolite under Madrone tree | place: USA:California | collected 2016-06-14
CTTGGTTGTCATATCGAGAACGAGGCCTGCAAAAATGCTGAGCACGCCGACAAGGACCAAGGCGACGCTCAGGATGGCGGTCGGAATGCGCGGGACCAGTCCGGTTTCCAGATAAGTGACCAGCAGCGGAATGCTAAGAGCGACCCCGAGCAAGATCAGCGCCAGACCGGACAACCCAAAGAAGCGCACCGGCCGCTCGTCCTTCAAAAGGCGCGCGATCAACATCATGATCTGCGCGCCGTCGCTGTAGGTTCGCAATTTGCTCACCGAGCCCGGCGGCCGCTCCTTGTAGTCGGTCGCGATTTCCGCACACGGCATTCTGAGTTCCAACGCATGAACGGCCAGCTCCGTCTCCGTTTCAAATCCGCTCGACATCGCGGGGAAAGATTTGACGAAGCGCCGCGACAAAATCTTGTAGCCCGAGAGCATGTCGTTGAACTGCCGCCCGAAGATGCCGCGGACGAGCCCGGTGAGAAGCCAATTGCCGAAGCGATGGCCGGGGCGATAGGCCTCCTTGGCGGTCGACTTCCGTAAGCCGTTGATGAAATCGAGACGTTCCTCGATCAAGGAGTCCACGAGCACGCGAGAGACGGCAGCGTCGTAGGTGTCGTCGCCATCGACCAAGACATAGATGTCGGCTTCGATGTCGGCAAACATGCGGCGAACGACATTGCCCTTGCCTTGCCGCTGTTCTTTTCGCACGATTGCGCCTGCCGAACGCGCGACCTTCACCGTATCGTCGGTGGAGTTGTTGTCGTACATAGATCGACGCCTCGGGCAGCGCGAAGCGAAAATCCGCAATCACCTTCCCAATTGTAATTTCTTCGTTGTAGCAGGGAACCAGCACGGCGATCTCCCGTGCCTTGGTATGCGCAAGGACGGCACTGTCGGGGTTGGTCGAAAGCATTCACCTCTCCTGATTCCGAATCTTTGCGATTCTCCGGCAATTCTATCTTCTTTCGGCCGCCTACCCTATCGGGCCGGCGACCCCTTCACCCACAAAGCGGGTCCGAAGATTACCTCGATCGGATGGCGCCTAGGCCGCAGGCTTATGGCCCGACATGATCTGGCGCATGATCTTCCAGTCATCGACGAGCCCTTTTCGATCGACCAGGAGCATGCAGGCCGCGAATATTGCAAGGCCTATTGTCAGGCTCATGAGGGTCGAACCGAGGCTCGGTAAGGATAATCTCAATGCGAGCAGGCAACCGCCGGCGGCGGTCAGGCTCGAAATCGCCGGCCCCACCAAACCACGCAACATCGGCACGATGCGACACCCGGTCGGGGGCTCCGCAAAAATCAGCAAGGCGCCAAAGTGTAAGAGGCTGACGCCTGCGAGGCCGTAGATCACGCCGGCCAGACCGATCCACGGCCCGGCAGCAACGACAAGCAATCGCCCCACGCCCAATCCGACCGAGCACCAGAAATGGATTTCGAACCGGTCGATCGCAAGCAAAACCGGCCCGACCTGTACCGCGATAATCGACAGCGCGGACATCGGCAAAAACACCCTCAGCATCAACGAAAGGTCGATCCATTTCGGGCCGAGCAACCAGTCGATCAGTTCAGGCGCCGCCGCGGCAGCCAGCAACGTCGTCGGAAAAAGGATGGCGGCCAGCATGCGGCAGAGCCGGCGATGAATATCGACGACGCTGGTCCTGTCGCTGGTGAGGGCCTGAACATACAAAGTCGCCCACGAGACGTTTCCGACCGTCTCGGCGGCGAATCGCGAAATTTGATTGGCGAACGTGAAACTGCCCAACAACGCCGTGCCGAACATCCGATCGATCAGGACGTTTTCGCCGACCCGGCCCAGATATTCGCAGAGCCGCGTTCCGATCAAAAGGCCGCCCGATGCCATATGCGGTCGGATCGCGCGCATGCTGAACTCAAATCCCGGCATCTCAAACGCCGAGATGTTGAGGACGACGGCGCGGATCGCGTAGATCGACAAATATTGCGCGACCAAACTCCACGCCCCGGCGCCTTGAATAGCCAATACGACGGCGATTGCCGCGCCGATCAGATTGGCCGTCAATTCGGCCGCGGCGCCGACGCCCAGATTTCTCCGCCGCGTCAAGCGTGCGCCCGCGGGCACCGAGAGCACGAGAAACACAAGGCTGAGCGACAAGAGCGCGATCATCGCAGAGACCCGTGGCTGGTGGACGAGTTCGGCCAAAAAAACGCCGAACACGCTTGCGCCCAGCGCCAAGGTGAATCCCGTAAACACCAGAAACCAAAACGCGCCCGACCAAACGAGCGACGAGGTTTCGGGCTCGCGGGCCAGCGTTGCGCCCAAACCGCCATCCGCCAACAAGGCAACAAACGAAACGGTCGGGAGAGCCAACGCGTAGATCCCGAATTCCTCAGGCCCCAACAGGCGCGCCATCACCGGCAGCAGCAACAGCTGCAAGCCGACCTTGATGAGGCTCACCGTTCCTGACGCAGCCGCCCCGAAGGCAAGCTTACGGCTTGAAACCGGCGCCACGCTCGCTTTGGTTCTTAACCCTTCGCTTTGCTGGTTCTCGGTCAACGCGTCCCCTCACCACGGAATTCAGGCATGCTACCTCAAACCTGTTTCACGAGAGAAGCCATGGGTCAGTAACGCTGTACCATCCTACGATGCCCCGAACGGCTCCAGCTCAAAATTCCGTCGGGTTGGACAGCCTCGCCTCGCGCATGACTTGAAAGCGCATGTGCAAACGCGATTCCTCATACCGCATCATGGTCTTAGACCCGAAATCGACGCCGATTTTTTCGCCACCAAACCTCACCTGCGGCGCGCTTGTCATCAAAAATGGAACCCATGCATGAACCTCGTGTTGAAAAGCGACACTGAAACAATAGCCGATCCTTATTAGCCGAAAGCCAAATAGGGGGAGCCTCATGCCGCGCGTGGGCGTCACGGAATTGTTCACTCTGGGCCGGGTGATCGCCAGCGGACAGTTGCTCCGATATCGCGGCGGCGAACGCGGCTTCACCACGCGCTTCGAAAACGCGCTTACCAAACAGCTCGGCGTCAAGCATGCGTTGACGGTCAACAGCGGAACCAGCGCATTGGTTTCGGCTCTCGCCGCCGCCGGCATCGGTCCCGGTGACGAGGTCTTGGTGCCAGCCTATACCTGGGTCGCAACCGCCATCGCGCCGCTGGCCGTGGGCGCCGTACCGATCCTCGTCGATGTCGATGAAAGCCTGACCATCGACCCCGAGGACATCAAGCGCAAGATCACGCCGCACACCAAGGCGATCATCCCGGTCCATATGCTGAATCTGGTGTGCGACATGGATGCGATCACGGCGATCGCACAACAACATCGGCTTAAAGTCATCGAAGACGCCTGTCAGGCCGTGGGCGTCACCTACAAAGGCAGCCGCGTTGGCACGATCGGCGAAGCCGGCGCTTTCAGCTTCAACCAGTTCAAGAACCTGAATTCCGGCGAAGGCGGCGCGGTGCTTACCAACGACGACCGGATTTTCACCCGCGCGCGAATGTACCACGATGTCGGCAGCTATACCCGCGAGTACGAATTCGAAAGCAATGAAGCGGTATTCGCGGGCGTCAATTTGCGGGTCTCCGAGCTGACCGGCGCGGTGCTTTATGCCCAACTTCCCAAGCTCGACCCACTACTGAGGCGGCTTCGCAAGCGTCACGCCATGATGACGAAGTATCTTTCTGAAACCAAAAAGCTGCGAATTTCGCCGCATAACGACCCCGCGAACGCGGTCGGCCTCACCGTGATTTTCGATTCCCCCGAAGATGCGAAGGCGTTCGCGACCCACGCCGGCGTCGAACGGCTGATCGATACCGGTCGGCACGTCTACACCAATTGGGTGCCGATCATGACGCAGCGGACCTTTCACGAGCGCATGAACCCCTGGAAATGGGCCAATCGCGAAATCACCTATTCGAACGACATGTGCAGCCGCACCCTCGACATCCTGTCGCGGACCTGTCGCGTCTCGCTCGGCGCGCAATATCCGTTCGCCTTTATGCAACTCAGGGCAAAAATGCTGCGCAAGTCGCTTTCATAGAGCATGATGATGACGAACGTTACGGATATCTTGAGCAAGCCGGGCATCGATGAATCGCGCTGCGTCGACGTTGCCTGGAATGGCGCGCGGAACGCCACGGTCGAGATCGTTGTCATCAGTCTCCAGAACGCTGCCGAACGCCGCCGAAAGATTGACGCTCAGTTCGAGGGCACCGGGCTCAAATGGTCCTATTTTGACGCGCATACTTCGCTGAAGCATGCCGGGTTGCGATACGACCCCAATGAGGCCAAGAAGCGGTTCGGACGCACGTTATCCGCGCCTGAAATTGCCGTTTGCTCCAGTCAAGTGGCTGCGCTGAGCGACTTCCTGGAACGCGGATCTACGGAATACGTTCTTGTCCTCGAGGACGACGTCATTTTCGATACCGATTTTCCGCTCAACCAATTCTGCACGTTCTGTTCCGAGCAGGGCATCGACTACATCAGACTGTTCGGCAAACACTACGCCAAGGCTGTGCGACTCGGGTTTTTCTTCGATCGCTCGATCCTTCGCTACAAGAGCAGTCCCGCCGGCGCCCAAGCCTACCTGATGTCCAAAGCCGGCGTCCGCAAATTCCTGGAACGCTATCGTTCGGTCGATGCGACGGTCGATTTGGCGATGGATCGGTTCTGGGACCTTCAATTGCCAATTTATTCGATTTTTCCTTACCCGATCATCGAACGATTTTCTCCCACATCCATTCCGATGCCCCCTTACGTGAGAGAACTTGGTCGTTGGGAGAATCTGGCGTGGCAGTTCAACCGGACGATCGCCAAGCTGAAAAAAATCCGAGCCAACATCGCGCTTCGTCGCAATGACCGGCGGATGCAACGCGAATATTGGCGGTTTCGCCAGATCTCCGACGGAGCACCTGAATAACCGCGTGGCTGCGCAGGAAAGCTAGAAATATGCGAGTAGCGGCATGACAGTCGAACTCATTGGCGTCATTACGCTCGTCGTTGGGATCTTGAGTATCTTTCGTCCTCCGACATTCATCATTTACGCTTTCGCGTGCTCGAGCCTGCTCGGAGCTGCAGCAGCATTCAACCTCGATTCGCTCGGGGGTCTGAGCATCCAACCCGTGCACTTTCTGCTCGGTTTTCTTTTCTTCAGGCTATTGGGTGAACGGGATATCCGGAAGAAGGCGCTTGAAGCCCTCGAGCCCGGCCGGCCCGGCTTCTGGTTGGCGTTGACGGTGATTTCAAGTCTCATCACCGCGTTCTTCATGCCGCGATTGTTTCAAGGTCAAACCTTGGTGTTCGCGGTCCGTGCCACGATCTACGGCTTCGTCCCGCTCGAACCAACGACGTCGAATGTAACGCAATCGGTCTATTTCATAGCCGACGCGACTTGCTTCCTGGTCATGTCCGGCTATGCGGCAACCCGTGACGGAATCAAGGTTATGTTGAACGTCGTCTTGGTGGTCGCGATTACCAATTTGACGTTCGCGGCGCTCGACCTGCTGACTTATTTCACCAACAGCACCGCGATCTTCTCCATTATTCGCAATGCGAACTACAACCTGCTGGTCGAAACCGAGCTCGCCGGCTTCAAGCGCATCGTCGGATCGTTCGTGGAGGCCTCTTCTTTCGGCGGCTGCACATTGGGTTATTTCGCTTTCACGGGCCGATTATGGCTTCTCGGCTATCGCCCGCGCCTCACCCTTACCCTGTCGTCTCTTTCCCTCGGCGCGACCCTGTTTGCGACCTCGACGACTGCGTATGTGGGATTGGCTGGTTTGCTGGCGTTTGCCTATCTGGAGCTTGTCATACGCGCGATGATGCGCCCGCTCACACGGCAGATGCTTATTTTTCTCGTCGGCTTGCCGCTTGCGCTGGCATTAATCACGATCTTTATCGCATTGAGCGAATCTTACTCGGAATATGTTCAAAACCTGCTCGACATCTTCCTACTCAACAAGCTCTCCAGCTCTTCGGGCCTGGAGCGTTCGGCATGGAACCAGCATGCCCTTCAGAGTTTCTTCGACACCTTTGGCTTTGGCTTTGGCAATGGAAGCGGCCGGGCTTCCAGCTTTCCGATCGCTGTCCTTGCAAGTCTCGGACTATTCGGCACCGCGTTATTTAGCCTGTTTTTTCTCAGCCTGTTTTTCAGCTCTCACCGCGGCGCGACGTTGGATCCGGTCGAGGACGTGGCCCGGCAGGGAGCCAAATATATGTGCCTTGCATGGCTCATCTCGGGCAGCGTTTCCGATCCCCTGATCGAGCTCGGCCCGGCGTTTTATTTCTTTGCTGCACTGGCCTGCGCGAACGGCGCCCCGAAATATTCGCCTTCATTCGCACTTTCCGCAAAGCTCCGTTCTTCTCAGGCCTACGATCGATCCGCCGCCTCGGAATCCGGGATGACGTGAAACCTTCTATTTTCGATCTTGTTGTGAGGCGAGTAAAGGAGTCTCCCAATGTCGTGGAAATACCGATTGATAGCGCTGTTTGTCGCCGCTACGTCCATTTCTCTCCCCTTCTTCTATCGTGCCAACGTGCGGGCGGCCGACCATGTCGACATCAGTAAATTTCGGCTGACCTTCAGCGAGAAGTTCGATGAACTCGACGTATCGCCTTGGGGCCCCAACACGCGCTGGATCGCACACACTCCTTGGGCCGGCGATTTTGGCGATGCGCGTTTCGCCGACCCCATGAAGGGAATTTTTCCTTTCACGATCGACAACGGAATGCTGCGCATCGAGGCGCGGAAGAAAAAGGACGGCAAATGGGAATCCGGCCTGCTGGCGTCGGCCGATGGAAACGGCCGCGGCTTTTCCCAGCAATACGGCTATTTTGAAATGCGGGCCAGGCTGCCGAAGGGCAAAGGCGTCTGGCCGGCTTTCTGGTTGCACACGATCCAAGACCCAAAGGCAAAATCGAAGGTCGAGATCGATGTCATGGAGTTTTATGGCCACGATCCACGCACCTATCAGACGTCCGTGCACACCTGGCAGCTTCCCCCCTCCGAAGCGGCCAGCGACTCCGGATCCGGGACGTTCGTCAACGTGCCTGCCAATTCTCTTTCCGACGACTTCAACACCTATGGCGTCCTCGTCAGGCCGAGCGAGGTGATCTTCTACCTCAACAGAACCGAGGTATGGCGAACCGAGACGCCACCCGCCTTGGACCGCCCCCTGCTCGTCCTCGTCAATCTGGCCCTCGGCTCCGGGTGGCCGATCACTGAGACGCCGAATCCGTCTTACATGTTTGTGGATTACATTCGCGTTTATTCAGAAATAGGCCCACGTGGCTAGGAACGACGGTCTCACTGACGGCCCTTGCTCGAGGATGAATCATAGCGGTCCGATCCGCGTTAGCTGATCGCACCGATACTTTGCGTTGCGCACGCCCACCGAGAAGAAACGCGCGCCGTTCGACTTCACTTGTGCGAAGTTGCCTGTATCTGCCGACTATGGTGACCGTAAATGTTCCCTCGTCCGCCGCACCGCCCAATTAAACAGCGTCTTCGTGCTCTCCAAGAATTGCGTAGTAGCCATTTTCAGCCCAACGATTTCAGTGTGGTTCGGAAGATCAAGATTAGTCAGATGTTTCTGCTTGAGATTCATCAGGATTGAGAGCGCTTGCTCCTGTCGAGCATAGAGTATCACGTTCGTCCTATACCAAATTTCGATTGTCGAATTCGATTGAGCAATGGGTCTGACGATATCGAGAGGAAAATATCCGTGCCGGGTAAAACGCTTTGCCCAATAAGATGGCCACTGTTCGTTCTGGTGCCCATCCCCGTCTTGCCCTGGGGCAGCGGCGCTAAACAGGACGACGTCCGATGCATTGCACAAATCAGCCACGAATGAGTCCGAACGCGTGGGAGACAAATGCTCAGCAACTTCCAAGGACATCGCAAGGTCAAACCGCTCGTTGAGCGAAACCGTTTGCTCGAGATCTATGTCCCGGATATCGAGATGAGCCGCCGCCAGGGGCTGCGTCCTAACCCATGCCCCCTCCAGGCCAAGGCATTGGTCCACACCGAGCTGCTTTGCGGTTGCAAGCCAGGTTCCAACCCCACACCCAAAGTCGACGACAGACTTTGGCTTAAAGAAATCGAAGACGATCGGAAGAATAGCTTTCGCCGAATTGAGTGATCCCTCTCGTTGTCGAGCGTAAAAACTCTCTCCATAGTTTTTTACAATTTCGTTATTCATGATTTTCTCGCGTCTCTAAACCGGTCGATCTTCACTCCAAGTGAACATAAACGAAATTGGAACGACATAAAGGACAGCTAGAGTACTCCCTCAATATCGCGTATCCGTCGACAACGAGGTGCTTACATCGATCACTTAAACGAGAGGAACTCGATGAAGGTCGCGATCATTCATTATTGGCTCGTCGGCATGCGCGGGGGCGAGAAGGTGGTCGAAGCGCTCTGCGAGCCGCGCGCCGCCACGATGTACAAAACCTATCTTCCCTTGATGCCGCTTGCGCTCGAACAGCTCGATCTGCGCGGCTACGACCTCGTCATCAGCAGCGAATCCGGCCCGGCCAAGGGAATCATCGCGCCTTCCGACGCGGTGCACGTCTGCTATTGCCATACGCCGATGCGCTACATCTGGAACATGTATCACGACTACCGGAGCAGTGCTGGCCGGGTGGCGCGGCTCATGATGCCGCCACTCGCCCATTACTTGCGAATGTGGGACGTGACGTCAGCCGCCCGGGTGGATAGTTTCGTTGCGAATTCGGCAACCGTCGCACGGCGTATTCACCGCTATTACGGGGCCAATTCGGTGGTCATCCATCCCCCGGTCGATACCGGCGCCTTTTCACCCGCGGCGCCGTCCGAACTCGGCGATTATTATTTGATGGCGGGCGAACTCGTTTCCTACAAACGACCGGACCTCGCGGTGTGCGCCTTCAACGAAATGAAGTTGAAGCTCGTCGTCATCGGCGGCGGCGACATGCTTGCCGAAATCCGGCGCCTTGCAGGCCCCACCGTCACGGTGCTGGGTTCGCAGCCATTCGAGGTCTTGAAGCAACATTATGCCAGATGCCGCGCGTTGATCTTTCCCGGCGAGGAAGATTTCGGGATGGTGCCGGTCGAAGCGATGGCAAGCGGGCGTCCCGTCGTCGCCTTTGGTAGAGGCGGCGCCACCGAAACCGTCGCAAAGGACGTGTCCGGCGTTTTCTTTGCCGAACAAAGCGTCGAGGCGATTTCGTCAGCGGTCGGAAGCCTGGCAAATATCGAAATCGATCCCAAAAAGATCGCCGCGCACGCAGCCCAGTTCGGCCGGGACCAGTTCTTTCAAAGGATGCGCGCGCACATCGACGGCCTTCTGGCCGCAAAGCGAAGCGCGTTGGCTGCCCACGCCTCACGCGTCGAAAGACGTGTCGATCACCGATAGCGAGTCGCCCTCAAGCACGAGGCATGTCAGCCGACCAGTCGCAAAGGCGCCGGTATCGATATTGATCCGGTTTGGCCTCACCTCGATTTCCCTGGCCGGCGTGTGGCCGTGCACGATAATCTTGCCGAAATCGTAAGTGGACGACAGAAATTCTCCCCTTATCCAAAGCAGGTCGCTTTCCTTTTGTTGCGACAGCTCGACGTTGGGCTTCGCTCCGGCATGGACAAAGAAGAAGTCGCCGCACGCGTGGGTGTTTTGCAAATCTCGAAAAAAGCGCAAATGCGTTTGCGGCAACGCATGGTGAAAGGCCGACTGCAGCTCGACGATCTGCCTGCCGCTTACCCTGGGTTCGGGAAGCACCCCGTAGGAGGCCAGGGTTTCGAGGCCACCCAAACGCATCCATTGATCGAACAGGCTGCGATCGCTCAGGCATTTGATTGCGATCAGCTCGTGGTTACCCCGTAAGAATACGGTTTCGTTCGCCGCGCCATGCGCGACCAATCGATCGATGGTTTCGCGTGATGAAGGCCCGCGATCGATATAATCGCCCAAAAAGACGAAAACCGGCCTCGCCGTCGGGCGCTCGGCAATGTCGGATTCGATGCGCGCCAGCAATTCGTCCAACAAATCGAGCCGGCCGTGAATGTCGCCGACGGCATAAATCCGCAAGCCCGCCGGTAGCGACGGACGACGCCCACGCAGCTTGAGTTCTCGAAGGCTCGAAACAGAAGACAGCACCCGTTAACCCGCCTCTCGACAGCACCCACGCCAATCTACCCGCTGGATCGCGCGACAAGCAAATCGATCCGCAAGCCCTTTTGGAACAAATTGGACTATCGCGCGTATAGTGCGGAGGCGAAATACCGCCTGGAGCGAACTTCCTTCCAGAAGATTGCGGCTTTTCAGGTCATTAACGAAGAACGCGGCCGTCTTAAGGGCCACGGCGTGGCCGGCGGCCTGAAGTTTAGTTTGATACCGAACCCAGTCTAAGGTAGGCTACAGCGTGTAATTTGGATCGGAAGCAATTAGTTGGAGTGCTTCGATGCGAGACAGATTTACATCTATAGCGCGAGCATTATGCGTTCAGATATTGCTCACCGCTTCCATGAGTCAGGGTTGGGCCGCATGTTTGAAGCCGCCCGCTTCCGCTCAATCGATAGCTCAATTCAAGTCAGATCCTCACTCCCTCACTTCGAGTTCCGACCCGCGCACCATTGAAACGACGGTGCGGGAGCTTGCAGGGACGGATGCTTCGCTCGCCGCGGCGATCGTTCGCGTCGCGGAAGGAACCCCGCCGCGATTTCAGATGGCGATCGCTGCCGGGCTTGCTCAAGCCGCGGTAGCCTGTACGAGCCTCGAACAACAGGCATCGCTACTCATTCAGCAAGCGGTCGCCGGCTTCCCGAATGGAGAATTCCAAAACGCTTTCGCGGCGGTCGCAGGCGATCTCTCGACCGCTGCGGCCGGCTTTGCGGCAAGCTCCGCCGGCAGCGTCGTCGTTACCAATCCGAACAAGTCGCCAGCGACGAACCCATCGCCCGGCGGCGGCGGATTCTCTACTCCGCTCCAGTTTACGTCCAGCGCGACCACCACGGTGACGACGAAAAATACATCCAGTCCGGCGACGACGGCTGCAAATCCGGTAAGTCCGACACGTTGAAGTTTCTTCAGCGAGGATTAGGGGGACATCGCTGAAGGGAGATCGTTGAAGCTTTGGGGCAGTTCGAGGAAATGTAGATGAACATTGTCGGACGATTCCAACCCTACACATCGGCGACAGATAACG
>WNFP01004538.1_pt1 | contig 11168 bp, 7 predicted proteins | sample 5400201 | NCBI WGS metagenome assembly WNFP01 (sample SAMN13153355, study PRJNA577476) | soil metagenome | isolation source: 115 cm saprolite under Madrone tree | place: USA:California | collected 2016-06-14
ACGGCCACCTGCTGGCCGAACGGTGCGACCGGCTCCTGGCCGCCGGCCTCCGCCGCATCAACATCAGCCTCGATTCGCTCGATCCCGGGCGATTCGAACGCATCACCAGAACCAAGTCTTTTTCAACCGTGATGCACAGCATCGATGTCGCGCAGAAATCACGCTTGGCGCCCGCCAAAGTGAACGCCGTCCTGGTCCGCGGCCTCAACGACGACGAAGTCGAAGCTTTCGCCCTGTTCGCCCGCGAGAGCGGCGTCATCATGCGCTTCATCGAATTCATGCCGCTCGATGCCGACCGCCACTGGACGCGCAGCCTCGTCGTCCCCGCCGCGGAGGTTCATCAACGCATCCACTCGCGTTGGCCGCTCGAGCAGGTTCCGCACGAGCGCAGCGAGACCGCTCGCAAATACCGTTTTGTCGACGGCGCGCCCGGTGAAATTGGCCTCATCGCTCCCGTCACCCAGCCTTTCTGCGGCCATTGCTCACGCATCCGGCTCACTGCCGATGGCAAGCTCCGCACCTGTCTCTTCAGCAAGGACGATCATGACCTGCGGGCCCTGCTGCGCGAAGGAGCGTCCGACGAGGATTTGGTCACCTATATCAGCTCGATTGTCATGGAAAAAGAAGAGGGCCATCACATCAATGAGCCGGGCTTCGTACCACCCTCTCGCACCATGGTATTTATCGGCGGATAGTGGAAAACTAGCTGAAATATGAGAAAATGAAGCTTCCGGGCAGGGATCAGGGACCGCTTAGCAATAGCCTCTAAGCAGACAAAACACAATCCATGGGCAACCTAGTATCCATTTCGAGCACCCTCATCGGCGCAGGCCAGCCAGCCACCATCCGCGCGCCGGAAATCGAAGCCGGAGTGGGCTGCGATTTCGATTCATACCTCCTTGTGCCGGACAATGCCCTTGATGATCGTATCGATGCCGCGAAGGCTCGCCTGGGCCGGGACGTAGTGATTCTGGGCCATCACTACCAGCGCGACGAAGTCGTCAAGTTTGCCGATTTCCGCGGTGACTCCCTCAAGCTCTCCTTCCAGGCTTCGCAGGCCGAGGCCCGCTACATCGTCTTCTGCGGCGTGCACTTCATGGCCGAGAGCGCGGACATTCTTCGCCTCGAGCACCAGGTGGTGGTCCTGCCAGACCTGAACGCCGGTTGCTCCATGGCCGATATGGCCGACATCGGCCAGGTGGAAGCCTGCTGGAGCGAACTCTCTTCTCTCCTCGATTCGCGCAAGATCATCCCCGTTACCTATATGAACTCGACCGCGGCCATCAAAGCCTTTACCGGTGAGCAGGGCGGCTCGGTCTGCACCAGTTCCAACGCCGCCGGGGTCATGAAGTGGGCCTTCGAGAAGGGCGAAAAAGTTCTCTTCCTTCCCGACGAGCACCTTGGACGCAACACCGGTTATCGCATGGGCATCCCGCTCGATCAAATGATCGTCTGGGATCCCTACGAGGAATTTGGCGGAAACACTCCGGAAGCGATTCACAACGCGCGCATCATCCTCTGGAAGGGCTATTGCTCCGTGCACCAGCGCTTCACGCCGCAGCAAGTCGAGCGCGTCCGCCGCGAACATCCCGGCATTCGCGTCATCGTGCATCCCGAATGCCGCTTCGAAGTCGCAGAGGCCGCCGATCAAATTGGTTCGACCGAGGGCATCATCAAAGCCATCCAGGCTTCTCCCGCCGGCACTGAGTGGGCCGTCGGCACCGAAATCCACCTCGTCAACCGCCTCGGCAAGGAATTGAGGGACCACAAAGTCATCTCGCTCGATCCCAGCGTTTGCGTCTGCACGACGATGTTTCGCATCACTCCGCAGCATCTTCTTTGGGCACTGGAAAATCTGGGCGAGGGCAACGTAGTGAATCGCATCTCTGTCGATGAACGCACGCGCCACCACGCGCGTCTAGCTCTCGACCGCATGCTGAGTTTGCGCTAGCATGAAGTAGGACAGACTTTAGCCTGTCTTCTTTTCGTCGGCGCCAAGCGCCCGCCGAATGGAAACACCATGGCAGACGAAGACGACGACGATCAGGAACAGGACGAAACCCCGGAACCGCCGCAGCGCCTCTTTACGCTGACCGAAGCGGAGCGTACGCGCCAGGAACTCGAACCCTTTCTCGTCGAGGCCATGGATTCCCGCAAGAAGCTCTCCGGTCTGGAAAACGAACTTACGGCGGTCGCCGCGCGCATCATGATGATGGGCGGCGTGCTCGTCCCCTACGAGAAACTGGCCGCGGTCCGCATGCAGCACCAGCAGCTTGCCGAAACGCTCAAGTCCGCGCTAAACCGCATTCTCGAAACCGGCTGCCTCATCAAGGATCTCGACGTCGGCCTCCTTGATTTTCCCGCCGTCATCAATAAGCAGGACGTCTATCTCTGCTGGAAGCTTGGTGAGGACCGCATCCGCTTTTACCATCGCCAGGACGAAGGATTCGCTAGCCGCCAGCCGCTCGATCCGCGCGATCTCGGCCCCGGCGACACCGTGCAGTAGCACAGGCTTTAGCCTGTGCTCTTTATCTTGTTTTCAGGCGCGGGCTCCTTTGCTGAGCAGAATTGATCCGTCATGTCATCCTGAGCGAAACGAAGGACCTCAACGTCCGTTCTTCGCCGGCTCAAACTGTGAGCGACTTTGACCGACCATCCCGAAAACCGCCTGAAAGACTCCGCCAGTCCCTACCTGCGCTCCGCTGCTCACCAGCCCATCGACTGGCACGAATGGGGCGACGCCGCGTTCGAGCGCGCCAAATCCGAGGACAAGCCCATCCTCCTCGATATCGGCGCTGTCTGGTGCCACTGGTGCCACGTCATCGACCGCGAAAGCTACGAGAACGCCGAAATCGCCAAAATTATCAACGAACATTTCGTCGCCGTAAAAGTCGATCGCGACGAGCGCCCCGACGTCGACTCCCGCTACCAATCCGCCGTCAGCGCCATTTCCGGCCAGGGCGGCTGGCCGCTCACCGGCTTTCTGCTTTCCGACGGCAAACCCTTTTTTGGCGGCACCTATTTTCCGCCCGACGACCAAATGGGCCGCCCCGGATTCCGCCGCGTTCTTCTCGCCGTCGCCGATTCTTACCGCAATAAGCGCGCCGAACTCGAGCGCGCCGCCAACTCCCTCGCCGACGCCGTCTCGCAAGCTGAAGTCTTCACCGGCGCACGCGCCGACTTCGATCTCGGTGTCGTCGACGCGCAGATCAAATCCATCACCCAGCTCTTTGACATCAAAAACGGCGGCTTCGGCCGCGCCCCGAAATTCCCGCACTCTTCGGCCATTGATCTCATCCTAGAGCGCTACCAGCAAACGAAAGAGAAGCATCTCCTAGCCATGGCCGAGACTACCCTCGAAAAAATGGCCCGCGGCGGCGTCTACGACCAACTTGCCGGGGCCTTCCATCGCTACTCCGTCGACGAACGTTGGCTTGTCCCCCACTTCGAAAAAATGTCCTACGACAATTCCGAGCTCCTCAAAAATTATCTTCATGCCGCGCAATTGACCGAGAATTGGCGTCTAGCCGAAACAGCCGAAGGCATCATCGCTTGGGTAAACGAAGTCTTGTCCGACCAGGTGAACGGCGGTTTTTACGCTAGTCAGGATGCGGACTACTCCCTGGACGATGACGGTGATTATTTCACCTGGACCCTGGACGAAGTGCGCGCCGTCCTCTCGCCAGATGAATCGAGTGTGGCCGAGTTGTATTACGACGTGGAGCCTCATGGAGAAATGCACCACAACCCAGCAAAAAACGTCCTATGGATCGCGCGTGACTTCGATGAAATCACGAAAACCACGAAAACGGACCTGGACACAGCCATGAAGCTATTGCTTCAGGCAAATGTGAAGATGTTGAATGCACGCCGCGCACGACCCACGCCGTTCATCGACAAGACCATGTACGTAAGCTGGAATGCGATGTTTGTGTCGGCCTACTTAGAAGCGAGCCGCGTGTTACGGGAATCGGATCATCTCGGTTGCAGGGCATTTGCGCTTAAGACGATGGACCGCATGTTAAAAGAAGTTTGGAGCGAAAGCCGCGGCTTCGCCCACCGCATTGGCGGCCCCGCCCTTGAAGGCTCGCTCGACGATCAAGTCTTCAGCGTTCTCGCGCTCCTCGACGCATACGAAACCACGCTCGATCCGCGCTACTTCAGCGCCGCGCAAAAAACCATGGACCTCGCCATCGCCCGCTACGGCGACGCCGAAGGAGGCGGCTTCTTCGACCGCCCTTCCGACGCCGCCCCCATGGGAGGCCTCGACGTCCGCCGCAAGCCCTTCCAGGATTCTCCCACGCCCGGCGCCAATTCCGTCGCCGCCATCGCCCTGATTCGAATGCACGCTTTTACCAGCGACGACCGCTACCGCGCCTTCGCCCAAAAAACGCTCGAAGCTTTCGCCGGCATCGCCCCGCAATACGGCCTCTTCGCCGCCACCTACGGCCTCGCCGCCACGCTTTTCGCGAATCATCCTCTGCAGGTCGTCATCACAGGCCATTCAAACGATCCCGCAGCCCAGGCCCTCGAAGCCGCCGCCAACCGCGTCTTCCGCCTCGGCAAATCCGTCCTCCGCGTCACCCCGGAAACGCCTCAACTCCAACTTGCGGGCGCTCTCAAAGAAACTCTCCCCCATCTCTCCGCCAAAAAACCCCTCGCCGTCGTTTGTTCCGGCCAAACCTGCCTCCCCCCAACCAGCGACCCCGCGCAACTCACAAGGTTTCTCCTAGAGTCGCAAGTCACTTCTGCTAAAAGCTAATTGCGCCGAGCGACGACCATTGCTAAGTTATTCTCAGGACCACGTAGCTGCCAGCTGCTGCGAAGCGGTTTTGATTTGGGGAGCGGCTCGGATTGTGAATCGACCACAAGGTTGAGGAGTAGTTCTGAGGTGGCTTGATATGCCCGACGTTAGAAGAAATTCTTGGGTGGTGCTTCGAAAAATTGTTTGGGCAATAGTCTTGCTCATTTTCTCCTCTGCTGGCTTCGCTGCCAATAGTGATCCACTAGCTAAAATCCCAGCTGAGCAGCGGCAAGCTCTTAAGAACCGCCTCGACGATTGCGTCAAACTCCAACCTAGCCAGGACTGGACGAAGCTATACGACCTTGTTTCCGATACCGGGAGAGGCGGTATCAGCCGTGAGAAATTCGTAGCGGCAATGAAGGCAGGGCACGGCCGAGATTTTGCGAACGAGCCAGATTTGCTTTGAGTTTTTTCCGAAGCACTCCGAATCGGGTTTGCCAGATGGATTTGACATCTACGGCTGTGCCAGGGCCACACGAGAGGGTCAATCTTACGGCGGCATCGCGATCACTCACGTCGTTTTCGAGCACAATAATTGGTTTTTCACCGGCTGGACCTTTGAGGACATTTCTGACCATTCTTGCAAAGCGCTCGATGATCCCTCCTGGCAGGCGGGGACCCGCATGAAATGGACGATGCCAATGGAGGAACTTCGCTCAATTGCAGGTCAGCCCATCCACGTCGATACACCTCGCAAATCCTAGGCACAACAGAAGCGGTGGCAATAAACCCTAAGAGCACCACTTGAGTTCTAATCAGAGAAACGAGGGCGCGATGCTCGCACACCGCGCCCCGAAGAACACCCTCGAATTTCAATCAGACCATTCGCGGCTGGCCGGTTTTCACCAGTCACCGTTCACGAGTGACCAGTCACTTTTATTTCTTCGGCCTCGACTCCGGCGGCACCAATCCTGACACCCGGTAATACACCACCAGCTGCCCGTAGTGTTCTCCCGAGTGCTCCATGAAGCCGTAGGCCATGTCAATCACGCGTACCTGCTGATTCGCGTACGGATCCACGACCAGGGAATTCAGCCCCGCATCGCCTTTCGCTTTGATCGCCGCCGCGCCGTCGGCGAAGGATTTCTTCAGATAAGCGGCCACTTCCGCCTTGGTTTTTAGTTTGTCTTTCGAGAAATCTTCCTGGGCAGGCGATTTCTCTCCCTTCACCGGGTTGGTGAAGAAATAATTCACATCCGCAACGTGCAGGAGTCCCTCCCGGAAGCTGCGCTGCTCCGGATTCGGTTTGAACTCGTACTTGTCCTCGGGGAAGTCCTCCGCCATGGCGGTCAGCTTCCGCCCGATGTCGTTCCATTGCTCAAGCACCGCTTGCGTCGGACTCACCGCCGGCTTGGGTGCCTCTTTCTTCTTTGCCGCATCCTGCGCCACTGCCGGAAGCGCAGCCAACCCGGCGGCCAGCGCCAGACATGCCACCACACTCCACTTCTTCATAAGTTCTCCCCTCCGTTTCGCCCGGAAACCGGGCGTTCTCTCCTTCAGACGCACCACTCTGCCAGGCGTTTCCAGCCAACCAGCGTTGACTTGGTCTGCGGTACCCGGCACCCCCGCGGGGGTTCATCTTACGCAGTAAAACCGCCCTCGTCATGCAAATTCCCAAGCTCCGCATGCTAAACTTGCATCTTAGACTTGGGGGCGCCATCACCGTGAATTGGGGCTTTCTGCTGCTACGCATTGCCATCGGTTTAGGCATCCTGACGCTTCTTTACCTCTCTCAGCGCTTCTGGTACCGCGCCCTTTGGCGCGTCACCTCGCATTGGGGTCGCGTACCACTACGAATTGGCGCCCGGCTGGCCTACATTGTTCTTCTCCTGCTGGTAATCGTTACCATGGCCCAAGGTCTGGTCTTCGGTCACGGAGCCTTCACCCGCCAAAGCTCCATGATCACCGTTATGACCGGCCTCTGGTTTTTCAGCGCCCTGTTTGGCTATCTCGCGGTCAAGGCAGTTCACGGGCTGGAACACCTCTGGCGATGGCTGCACTCCGCAACAGCGAAAAAGCTCGTCACCCAGCAAACTACCGCGCAGTCCACCTCCGCTTATGCGGAGACCGTTGCTGACCCGGGCCGCCGCTACTTTTTCCGCGCCGCCACGGCTGCCGCCGGCGCCGCCCCTTTCCTTGGTGCCATGTACGGTTTTGCTGCGGAGCGCTTAAACTACCAGGTCCGCCGTGTCGAGATTCCCTTGCACAATCTGCCGTCCGCTCTCGACGGCATGCAGATCGTGCAAATCAGCGATATTCACCTGAGCAGCTACATGTCCCGCGCGCAGGTGCGCCGCGCCGTGGACATGGCCAATGATCTCGGCGCCGATCTCGCCGTGATCACCGGTGATCTCGTCACCGGGAGCGGCGATTCGATCGCCGATTGCATCGACGAGATTCGCCGTCTTCACGCTCCGCTTGGCACCTGGGGCTGCAACGGCAACCACGAAATCTACGCGCGCGCGGAAGACCAAGCGGCTTATCTATACGCGCAGGCCGGTATGAAATTGCTTCGCCACGAAAACACGCAGATTACTTTCAAGGGCGCCTCCTTCAATCTCATCGGCGTCGATTACCAGCGCGAACGTGCTCGCAACGGCCAGAGACAGCAGACCCTTTCGAATGTCGAGTCGCTCGTCCGCCGCGACATGCCGAACATTCTGCTCTCGCATAATCCGAATTCTTTCAATCGCGCCGCCGAACTCGGCATCGAGCTTTCCCTCGCCGGTCACACCCACGGCGGACAGATCCAGGTCGAAATCCTCGACCATCGCCTGAGCCCCGCGCGTTTCATCACCGACTACATCGCCGGCCTTTATCAGCGCCCGCTTTTTGCGCCTGCCTCCAATGAACGCGCCGCTTCGAACGCTTCCGTCACCCGGGCGTTCAGCCCTTCGCTCTTCGCCTTGCAATCAGCTCCCATGGCGCATGTCTACGTGAACCGTGGCTTGGGCACGGTCGGCGCCCCAGTACGCCTCGGCGTACCCCCTGAAATCAGCTTGATTGTCTTGCGCACCGCGTAAACATTCTTCGCCCCCCGCCCTGCCGCTTCGGTGTCCCGCGCGATCCGTGGAATAAATCCCTCCAATCTTTGGTTCTTCCTATGTCGGCTGGATACGATTTCTTGGAAGCTGACTATTTGTGTCAACTCAGCCTTATTGCAAGCTGCTTGTTCTCAATTTGAATGACCCACAGTAAATATTGCGTCAATTCGTAGCGAGCTTGCATCCAACCACGTGAGTCCAGCCATGCGGAGGCTCGTTCGCGAATGCGTGGGGCGTGTTTCGCTTCGAAAATCTCGCTAAGGAAGAGGATTCCCTCATGAAGTTCACAGCAAAATTCTTGAAAATTCTCGTTGTTTTTACACTTTCGATTTTTCTGCTCCCCGCTGTAACACAAGCGCAACAGTACACCCAAAAGAACTTGGTCTCCGATCTTCCTCAACCAAACAACGCGGATGGAACAAAAGTCCTCGTTGACCCCAACCTCAAAAATCCCTGGGGCCTCACGCGCTCCTCCACTAATCCCGCTCGGCCCGGAAGCCCCTGGTGGGTCGGCAACAACAATTCCGGTACCTCTACCCTCTACGACGGCAACGGCAATCCCATCAATATCTTCACTGAAGCCGGCGGCATTGCTGGAAATTTCGTCATCGTTCCACCTCCCGGCTTTGCGCCGGGCACGCAATCCACTCCCACTGGGGTCGTCGTCAATGGCAGCCCCACTGATTTCCTCCTGGACAAGGGCACCCCTGCCGGTTTGCCCGCCGTTTTCATCTTCGCGACGGAAGATGGCACCATTTCCGGTTGGAACCCTGGCGCCAACCTTGCCATGGGCGCCAAGCCGCCTTCCATCAATGCGGTTCTCGAAGTGGACAACTCCGACAATGGCTCCGCGAACGGCGCGGTCTACAAGGGCATGACTTCCGCCGACGTCAACGGAAAGCGTTTCCTCTACGTTACCAATTTTCGCTCCGCCAGAGTCGAAGTCTACGACACCACTTTCAAGCGCGTGCGCCTCGATGAAGATGCTTTCGAAGCAGAGGGCGTTCCGCGCGGCTTTGCTCCCTTCAACGTCCAAAACATCGGCGGCACGCTCTTCGTCACCTACGCCAAGCAGGATGCGCCCAGGCACGACCCCGTCGGTGGGGCTGGCCTTGGTTTTGTCGAAATCTTTACTCCCTCGGGCAAGCACATCGGCCACCTCGAGCACGGCGACTGGTTCAACGCTCCCTGGGGCGTTGTGTGGACCACGCGCGATTTCGGCGAGTTCAGCAACGCCATCCTCGTTGGCAATTTCCGCAGCGGATGGATCGCCGCATTCAACGGCTTCACCCACAAGTTCATCGGCTTCGTGCGGAATCCCGACAATTCGCTTATGTTTATCGATGGACTGTGGTCGCTCACCTTCGGAAACGATGCGACTGCCGGACCGGCTAACACTTTGTTCTTCACCGCCGGCATCAACAATGAAACTGACGGTCTCTTTGGAACCATCACTCCCTTCAACGGCCTCGACGGCGACGAAGAGTAGCGCCGCGCGATCCTCTCTTCTTGAGGTTCACATCCAAAAAACGGCAGAGGTGTCAGGGTCTCTGCCGTTTTTTTCTTTTCAAATACAACTAAAGAGTCTCCTCTCGCTCGACTTTCTTCCCTCCATTCGAATCTGCGCTGCATTCCTGCGAGAGCGGATGAGTGTTAAGATTTCTCGCGTTCCATTGCTCACACCATGACAATCAAGGAAAAAAACTATTGGCTAGAGACCGTGACCACGCCGCCGGCGCAATCGGCACGGGATTTGCCGGACAGCATCGATGTCGCCGTTGTTGGCGCGGGCTTCTGCGGACTTTCTGCCGCGCGCACGCTCGCGAAACGCGGCGTGAAAGTTGCCGTGCTGGAAGCCGAAATATTTGGCTGGGGCGCCAGTTCGCGGAATGGCGGCATGGTCCTCACCGGCATGAAGTTGCCGGTGCCTACGCTGATCAAGCGCTACGGCAGGGAAGCCGTGCGCAAAATGTACGCCGCCTCGCTCGATACCATCAGTTGTGTCGAGCAGATCGTCCGCGAAGAGAACATCGACTGTAACTTCTCGCGCTGCGGTCACCTGGAGGTGGCGTGCAAGCAGGCCCACTTCGATGGCTACGAAGAATCCGCCGCGCTCGTCAAGCGCGAATTCAACCATGAATTGCGCATCATTCCGAAAAGCGAACTGCGCGGCGAAATCGGCTCGGACATTTATTACGGCGGCATGGTAGACGAAACCAGCGCGGGCCTGAATCCCGCGCGTTATGTTGCCGGCCTCGCGCATGCCGCGCAGCGCGCCGGCGCGTGCCTTTACGATCACACGCGCGTCACTTCTGTTGAGCTAGAGAGAAACAACAACGCGGGCAAATTCCGCGTGCATACTTCAAATGGCGCCATCACCGCGCGCGAAGTGATGCTCGCCAGCGGCGCGTACACGACCGATGCGACTCCCGCGTTGCGCAAAAAAATCATTCCCATCGGCTCGTACATCATCGCGACGGAAGTTCTGCCCGGCGATCTGGCGCGCGAACTCAGCCCGCGCAACCGCATGATCTACGACTCGAAACATTTTCTCTACTACTACCGCCTCACGCCGGACAATCGCATGCTCTTCGGAGGCCGCGCCGCCTTCTTTCCGGAAACCGAAAACACCGTTCGCCAGAGCGCCCAAATTCTCCGCCGCGGCATGATCGCCGTCTACCCGCAACTGCGCGAAACCAAAGTCGAATTCGTCTGGGGCGGCACTCTCGATTTCACGCTGGACGTCATGCCGCACGCGGGAAAAATTGAGGGCATGTACTTTGCCGCGGGTTTTGCGGGCCACGGCGTCGCCGCCGCCACCTGGTTCGGCATGAAACTCGCCGGCCTCATCTGCGGCGATCCCAACGACATTCCCTTCGATGGCATACCGTTTCGCGGCGCGCCACTCGGCCTGCGCAGCGGCAACACGTGGGCGCTTCCTCTTGCCGGCGCCTGGTACAAGATTCTCGATTTCCTCACCTGACCGTTCGTGTTCTCGCTTCTTCTTTTTTCTTCTCTGTATGCTCTGCGTTCTCTGCGCACTCTGTATTAAAACTCTTCGCTTGCGCTTTCCTTTCGCATCGCGCGAAGCACAAAATACATGATTGGTCCCAGAAGCACCGGCACCGGCCCCCACTTCCGAGCGAACGGGTCGCTGGCCACCAGCGCAACCACGCTCATCGCCAGCGGCGCAACGATCACATAGAGCATTCCGGCGCGGCCCCAGGGAATCCGAAAAGGCCGCGGCAAATCCGGCTGCGCCTTGCGTAGCTTCCACGAGGAAAGCACCGTCAGAATCGTTACGCCGATGCGCAGCCACA
>WNFP01004540.1_pt1 | contig 11166 bp, 7 predicted proteins | sample 5400201 | NCBI WGS metagenome assembly WNFP01 (sample SAMN13153355, study PRJNA577476) | soil metagenome | isolation source: 115 cm saprolite under Madrone tree | place: USA:California | collected 2016-06-14
CATGGACATCCAAACCCAAAAATCGTACCTTCTTCTGCATGACCGGTTCCTCTCCGCTTGTGGCTCTGAGCTATGCTTTATCCAATCACAGCCTAACCCACGACCAGCGCACTGGAACCGGTCACTCCATTCTGACTAGGAATAATCGGTCTTACGCGTATCTTGTGACCAACGCTACCTTATTCCTACCTGTCCTTTCGCCGACTCAATCAGCTTCTTTGAATCCCAGCCCACGCCGTCCTTGAATACCAGTTCCACATTTTCAATGTCCTGGATTTTGGAGGTTGGGTCGCCTTTGACCAGCATGATGTCTGCCTGCTTGCCTGCGGCCAGTGATCCAATGTGCTCGGCTTCGCCCAGGAACTGCGCACCATTCAGGGTTGCAATCTTGATGGCTTCCAAAGGCGTAAAGCCTGACTCCACCAGCAGTTCAAGCTCCCGCAGGTCGCCGTAGCCGGCAATTACGCCGCCAATGCCCGTTGGATCAAGACCGGCCAGCAGTGTGCCGCCACTTTTGACAAATGCGCGTTCAAATTCCATCTCCCGCTTAAACATGAGCGGCCAGGGGCTCTCCTGATTTTGCGCGATGCGCGCCCGGTTCGCCTGATAGGCTTTGCGCGCGTCTTCGGTTAGTAGGTCCATCACGTTCTGTGGAACGTTCGGGCGGGAAGAGACAAATTGCTCAAAGACGGGCAGCGTGGAGGTCACGGCCACGTGTTTTGCGATGAGCGCATTGATGGTGGTTTGAATCGGCTCGCTCGTTACCTCCAGCTTGGCCGCGGCGGCAACCGCCTGGGTCGGGTTGGGACAGACGTCAGGTTTTTTATCGGGATAAAATTCCGTGTCCACCGTTAGGCCATGTTCCAGATTGTCAATACCAAGATCAGCGGCCTCACGAAAGCCGATGGAGCAGAGGTGGCCGGTGACTTTGATTCCATGCTTGTGCGCCGTGTCAATAACGGCTTTCAGTTCGGCGCGGGTGATGAAGTTATAGACCTTGAAAGAGCGAGCGCCCTCCGCCACCCAATATTCCACCGTGCGGCTGGCGTCTTCCGGGCCCGTGAGTTGGTGCAGTTGTAACAGCGGAATTCCTTCGCCTTCCATGTAAGGCCCGGTGGCGTTGATCTTGGGGCCGGGAATTTTGCCCGCGTCCACGGCCTTCTTGATTTCCAGGTCCGTATACGGCTCCATGCCTCCGGTTGTACGGATGGTGGTCACTCCCAGCGCCAGGTAGAGCCGGGGAAAGGTGAAAGCCATGTCATGGTACAGGCCGCCGCCAGAGGGATAAAAGAGATGATCGTGCATCCCGACCAGCCCTGGTAGAGCGGTGTAGCCGCTCATGTCCATTCGACTTGCGCCGGCAGGCACCGGCACCAGCGCGGCATTGCCCATGGCCGTAATCTTTCCTCCGGCAATCACGATTGTCTGGTCGGCCTTGACTGCCGCCCCTGTTCCATCAATGACGCGAACATGCTCCAGCGCGACCGTAGGGGACTGCACGCGTATGAAGTCTTTAATGTTGGGTGCAGGTTGCTGGGCGGAACAGAGAACCACACAACAGACAAACGTTAAAGCGATAAACGCGTTGCGCATCGGCAATCCCTCCATGAAGTGCGACGTTGCAGCATAACGGCCCGGCGAGTCTTCTGCAAGAGTGCTCTTGTCGGGACCATTTTTCATACACCGGAAAAAAAGCCAAACAAAGACCGTAAAATGAATGTCAACGTTCACTGCGTTGAACCATCTTCCAACGCGCTTTTTGCTCAGCATTTTCAAAACGCTTTGCTTCTCGGCCGTCTCTGTCCGCGGCGCTGCTGTTCAAGATGCTAAAATGAATCTTTAGCTCAAGCCCATCCTCATGGACCGCAAACACATCCGCAATTTTGCCATCATCGCGCACATCGATCATGGCAAATCCACGCTCTCTGACCGCCTTCTGGAGCTCACGGGAGCGCTTTCCCAGCGAGAGATGCAGGCCCAGGTGCTGGACGCGATGGACCTGGAGCGGGAACGCGGCATCACCATCAAAGCGCACGCGGTACGCATGAAATATGTGGCCCAGGATGGAGAAGAGTACCAGCTCAACCTGATTGATACTCCAGGACACGTGGATTTCTCTTATGAAGTCTCGCGCTCCCTGGCCTCCTGCGAGGGCGCGCTGCTGGTGGTGGATGCTTCACAGGGCGTGGAAGCGCAGACCCTGGCGAACGCTTACCTGGCCATCAATCACGGTCTTGAGATCATTCCCGTCATTAACAAGATTGATCTGCCCAGCGCGGACATTCCGCGCGCCAAGGAGATGATTGAACAGACCGTTGGACTGGACACCAAGGACGCGATGCTGGTGAGCGCCAAAAGTGGGCTGGGTGTTCCGGAGCTGCTGGAAGCGATTGTCAAGCGCCTGCCGCCGCCGAAAGGCGATCCCGACAATCCGTTGCAAGCTTTGATTTTTGATTCGTGGTTTGATCCTTATCGCGGCGTCATTGTTCTCGCGCGGCTCTTCCAGGGCACGCTTCGGAAAGGCATGAAGGTCCGGCTATGGTGGAACGGCAAGACTCTTGACGTAGAGACGCTCGGGGTATTGACGCCGAAGCCGGTGGAGATTGAAGAGCTGGTGGCGGGTGAAGTGGGCTTCATCGTCGCCAATAACAAGACGGTTTCTGACACCAAAATCGGCGACACCATTACCGATGACGCACGTCCTGCCATTGAGCCGCTTCCCGGCTTTGAAGAACTCAAGCCTATGGTTTTTGCCGGGCTCTACACCGTTGATGCGCATGAGCATACGGCATTGCGTGAAGCGCTGGAAAAGCTGCGGCTCAATGATTCTTCTTTTTTCTTTGAGCCGGAAAGCTCGGCTGCGCTCGGCTTCGGCTTTCGTTGCGGCTTCCTGGGACTTCTGCACATGGAGATCATTCAGGAACGTCTGGAACGCGAGTTCGGCCTGGAACTCATCACCACGGCCCCGGGTGTCCGCTATGACATCACAAAAACGGACGGCCAAAAAATCGAAGTGGACAATCCTTCCCGCTGGCCCAATCAGAGCGAAATCGCCAAGATTGAAGAGCCGGTCATCCTTGCTACCATCCTCACCAACGAAGAATATGTCGGAGGCATTCTTAAGCTGGTGGAAGAAAAGCGGGGCAAGCAGAAGGGCTTTGAATACGTGAGCGCCAGCCGCGTCATGCTGTCGTATGAGCTTCCGTTGAATGAGATTGTCCTTGATTTCTATGACAAGCTGAAGACCACGTCGCGCGGCTACGCGTCACTTGACTATCATCTGGCGGGACACTGGGAGTCGCCGATGGTCAAGCTTGACATCCTGGTGGCAGGGGACCCGGTGGATGCGCTTTCCATCATCGTCCATCGAGATTTTGCCTACGACCGCGGACGCGCGTTGGTTTCAAAGATGCGTGAACTGATTCCCCGGCAAATGTTTGAGGTCGCCATCCAGGCTTCCATCGGCGCAAAAATTATCGCCCGAGAAACCGTGGCCGCGATCCGCAAGAACGTGCTGGCCAAGTGCTACGGCGGCGATATCAGCCGTAAACGCAAGCTCCTGGAGAAACAAAAAGAGGGCAAAAAGCGTATGAAGCGCATCGGCAAAGTAGATATCCCGCAGGAGGCATTCCTGGCCGTTCTAAAGGTGGGCGAGGGTAGTTGATGCTGGGTAATCTGCCGGTGTTGCTGGCGTTAAATGTGCAAATCCACAATTTAGCCAGCGCTGCTGTGCCCATTTGTGGTGCAGGCCTTAGGCCCAGGTGGATTTAGAGCTAAGTTTATGAAATAAATAGGCTTGCTGGGTGCATCGCCACTTGGGCAAATGGCTCTAAGCATTTGAAAAATCAGCAATCTACGCGACTCTACCTAGGTATTTTGCACAGAATTTTCCACAGATGCACCCAGAACCATATGGGAAGTTTTTTAATGGCCTTCTTTCCTGAAGTTGACTGTGATCAATGTCTCAACTTCCACAGCTACTCCGTTCAGGTAGTACGGGCGGTAGCGCCATTGCTCAACGGCCTCAACCGCCGCGTGAGTCAATAGTGGATGACCGCTGATAACGTTCAGGCTCTGTATGCTGCCATCGCGAGCAATGATGGCATGCAACTTTACCTGACCCTGCACGCCGGACAACACAGCAATTCTCGGGTATACCGGTTCCACGCGGTTCATCAGCTGCGCTTCCGAAAGGAAGGAGGTAATCCGCGTGACGCCCGGCTTTACATTTCTCGCAGGACCATGGTCGAGCAGATCATTCAATGGATCCGGTCCGTTATTGCCCCCCGGTCCTGGTGGTGTGTCAGGTATATCGGTGAATGGATCTGGATGGCCGATATAAATTGCGTTTGGATTGCCGTTGATTGTGACAATGTGCGATGGCGCCGAACTAGCCGCAGGCCCGGAATGACTCGGTCCCGTCCGCACGCGGTTGACCGGCTCAAGAGGAATAGTCTTAAGCGGCGTGTAGAGCGGGACCCGCGCGGATACCGGAATCACTCCCGTCGAAAGTAAAGGCACAATAATCAATACGCTTGCAATGATTGCTTCGGTTGTAAAGGCGATGACCATCGGCCATCCGTTGCGTTTCTGCGTGGCGCGTGAAGATTCAATCAGTGTTTGTCCAAACATGAGTCTCACCCTCCAATGAAAGTATTTGACACCGGAGAGTGAAGACTATGTTCCGTCACACCGCAAAATAAAAAGGCCGCCTGCACAGGCGGCCCGTGAATATCTCAGGAACAATCAGGGTTTCTTTGGTGTCGGCGCCGGTGTGGCAGGCTTGTTGGCGGGAGCGGCAGGCCGAGGAGCAGGTGCAGTGCTCGCGGGGCTTTCTGCGTTGTAGGCGTCCACCAGTTCCTTGGTGATGATGCTGCCCTGCGTGGCATACAACACCGGTGAAGTTTGTGGGTTGGAAACATCCAGCACTACGGAAAAACCGTTTGCCTTTGCGTATTTTTCCAGGACCGCCAGCATTTTTGTGCCAAGGCGATTGATGACTTCCTGTTCTGCTTGCTGGAATTCAGCCTGGGCATCTTCATAATTGCGTTGCAGCGCCTTCTGTTTGAAGTCAATGGCCCGGGCCCTTGTGCCCTTCTCATCGTCGTTCAGTTTGTCGCCCTGCGCCTGCAACTGCTTCTTGAGGTTTTCTACTTCATCATTCAGGTTCTTGAGCTCGGTTTGCTTGGGAGTGAACTTCTGTTGCAGGGCATCAAATTCTTTCTTGCCCTCTCTGGACTCCGCAATGGCAGCCTGAATATTGACGACCCCGATTTTGGTAGCGGCAGGAGATGCGTTGGCGGCTGTCGCAGGCGGCGCTGTTGCTGCTCCCTGGGCAACGGCTGCGGCCGGAAAAGCGACGGTCAATGCCAGGCCGAGCGCCAGAAAAATCTTTGCAGGACTCATGTGTTCAATTGCTCCTTAACATATTTCCCCGTTCGAGCCGTAAACTTGGCCCGGCGAAGGGTTACGGTTTTTTTGGCGTAGTGGCGCCCGTAGCTGGAGGACGTGCTGCAGCAGCGCCGCTTGGACGTGCAGCCGCATTGCCAGTTGCGGGCTTTGCTGCCGGTGCCGCAGGCGAATCTGCGTTGTAGGCATCCACCAGTTCCTTGGTGATATTCGTATTTGGGCTGGCATACAGTACCGGAGTTTGCGGATTGGAGACGTCCATGACCACGGAGTAGCCATTGGTTTTCGCGTATTTTTCCAGAATATCCATCATCCGCTTACCCAGGCGGTTCACGATCTCCTGCTCCGCCTGCTGGTATTCATTCTGCGCGTCTTCATAATTGCGCTGCAGCACTTTCTGCTTGTCTGAGATGGTCTTGACGCGGTTGCCGCGCTCCTCATCGCTCAGCTTGTCGCCCTGCGCCTGAAGCTGTTTCTTGAGGTTTTCCACATCGTCATTCAGGGTCTTCATTTCCGCCTGTTTGGGGGCAAACTTCTGCTGCAGGGCTTCCAGTTCTTTTTTGCCTTCGTTGGTGTTGGCGATTGCATCCTGAATGCTCACGATCGCGACTTTATTGCTGTCGGCGGTGCCTTGAGCCAGGGCGCGGATTGAAGCGCACGCAGTCAGCGCCAGGGCCACTGCCAGCACACGAATTTTGATATTGCTTGCCATGAGGTGTTGGGCTCCTTAGATGGTTCTTACGTAATAATTCGTCGCAATACACGTTTCTGTGACGCTAGATGAATGCGTGAAATCTGCGGAGGGGACGAATATCCATAAATTATAGGTTGTGCCATCCGGCAGCGTCAAACCGGTTTTTCTCCTTTAAAACGTGGTGCTAATGGTGAAACGGAACGTCTTATGTGGTTCCTGCAGCCGGAAGTCCGGCGCGAACTGCGCAAGCGCCGACTGGAAGGTGAAATCTCCAGCCGCGCCCGCCGGGAACATGCTGCGGGTAATCGGGCTGGGAGAATGCACTGTGGTATTCAGCGTCAGCGGATTCAGCGCGTAATAGATGCGGAAAGGTTGCTGCACAATCGGCAGCAGGACCTGCAGTTCCAGCCCTGTAGACATGCGCGGCACATAATTGGTCCCGGCGACTGGTTGCAAGTTCCCGCTGATGGGAAGCGGGGAGCCGCCGTTGCACTGGAAATTAACGATCGCCGGGCAGCCAAAGACCGTGCTGTTCAATTGCGTGAGCGAATCAGCGCTGATTTTGAGCTGTGAAGGAAGCGTGACAAAGTCCATGCCGAAATCGGCAAACGGCGCCAGAGTCACCGGCCCCACAACGTGAATGCGATATTCGAAATTGCTGACAAACTGAGTGTCGCCGCCGGGCAAGGTAATGTTGTTGACCGGAATGGGAACAGTGACGCTTCCGCGCCGCGGGTTCGTGGGATCAATGGGGACCGGGCTGCCATCAGGGTTCGTCAGCGTGAAATTCTGCACTGTATTGACGAAGACGTAAGGAGAAACCGTGCGCACGTCAAACCCGCGCAGATCGTTTTCCCCGCCCATATAGAATCGCTGGTAGGGTGGAGCTTCCGTTCCGCCGAAACCATTGATAAAGCTGGCCTGGAGCCGGATGCCGAGGGTGTTCTGCTGAAACAAAGGCTTCCACTGGGTATAGGCGATCAAGGGCCGGTAGAATTTTACGTTCCCGCCCAGACCGGCGAGCTCGCTTGAGATAAACAAGCTCTTGCCACGGTGCGGGCGGATTGGGCTATCGATCGTGCTGAAACCGAAAGAAGGCGTGACCGAACTGGTGACGATCCCGTTCAGCGCATTGGGGCCCGAGATGTTGCGGAAATTGAGGGTCTGGAAAAGGTTGCGGGAAGCGTCACTGAAAGTGTTGATGGTGGTGTTGTCCAGGGTATAAGTCAACCCCACACGCTTGAAAGAGTGGCCCAGCAGATAGCTGCTGGAGGCTGTGAATCCAGTGCTGGATTGGTTGTAATTCAGCAATTGGTTGAGCACAGACTGGGGCAGATTCAGGTTCTGTCCCGCGGTGATGGACGCTTGCCGCGCCTGATTGAAGTCGAATTTGCGGCTGTACACCGTGAACCCCATCGTCAACGGCCGGTCAAACATATAAGGTTCAGTAAAACCGAATAACAGAACGCGAGAGAGGCTGCCCACATTGCCTTGCAACTGCAAAGTCTCGCCCAGGCCCAGGAAGTTATTGGTTTCGTAATTCAGGCCGATGAACGACCCTTCCAGGCCGCTGACGCCGCCTGTGAGTCCAATGCTGTTCTTGCCTTTTTCTTTGACTTTGACGGTCAGATCCACGGTCCCGTTCTTTGCATCCAGCTTGCGTTCGGTATCGTCTTCCGCTTTAAGCGCGTCAAAATAATTCAACTGATTCAGACGCAATACGCTGATGTCCCACAGGCGGCTGTTGAATACCTGGCCTTCTTGTACCAGCAGTTCACGGCGAATCACGCGATCACGGGTGGTGGTGTTGCCCTGGAATTCGATGCGGCGGACGTAATAGGCCTTGCCCTCTTCCATTTCAATGTTGAGGGTAATCATTTTTTTCTGATCATCAATCTCCGTGGTAGGCACAGAAGAAAAGTCGATGAATCCGATTTCGCCATAAGCCTTGCGCAGGTTGTCCAGGCCTTTGCCGACCAGATGCTTGTCAAACGTGTCGCCGTCTTTAATGGGAAACAGGCCGCGCAACAGCTGCGTGTTGGCGATGGCTTTGTTATTGGTAAAAGTGATGGCTTTGAGCTTGAATTTATCACCTTCTTCAATCGGCATAGTGATGTCCATCACCTTGCCCTGCCCCTTTTGAATCATTGGGATGCGGAACTTGCCGTTTACATCCCGCAGCTGGGTTTTGGGGTCGTCAACAATTGCCTTGAAATAGCCATACTGCTGCATGGCATCGCGGACACGCTCCGTGTCCTCTTCCAGTTTAGAACCGTCAAACGTCTTGGCGAAGACGCCTTCCAGGAAGATGGAATTAGGTATTCCAATGGGATGCAGGTTCTTCATCGCCGCGCGCAATGTGCGGCTCTTTACGTGTTTATTGCCCTGAAACCGGATAGTTCCAACCTTGATCTTGGGGCCTTCCTTAACATTAAAGGTCACGGAAACCGCGGCCGGGGGCACTTGCTGCACCTGCATGGTGATATTGGCGAACTGGCGTCCGTGTTCCGATAACAGTTGCAGCAGGACCACTTTCGCTTTGATGACCTTGGTCGGGTCATACGGGCTGTCCACGGTGAGCCCTACTTTGACTTTCTTGAAGCGTTCGAGCACATCGCTCTGCGAAACGGAGTTTAATCCGTGGTAGTCAATGGTGCGGATGGTCGGCTTTTCGCGGACGTAAATGTGGATGGTCCAGCCTTTGGCCGTCTGCTCCCGTTCCATTCTGACATCTTCAAAATATCCGCTGTTCCAGACGGAACGCAGATCGCGCTGCAAAGAAGCCTCGTCGTATACGTCGCCCACGCGGCTGTAGATGCGCGATTTTACTGTTTCCGTGGGAATACGGCGGTTCCCGTTGACGTCAATGTTCTCTATGGTTTGGGCTGGGGCGGCCTGTGGAACGGCAACCGCCGATGGAACCAATCCCAATAGAAAAAGACAAAGAATCAGCGCCAAGGGCCTGATCCGCGCAGCGTGCTTAGGACTGGTTTCCTCAAAAAGCGAATGTATATGACTACCCTCAGAACAAGGTGGGAAAAGCAAGATTATACGGGAGTTATCGCTGAAGTGCCACTTGGACATGTCCCTCTCCCAGAAATTTGCTGTCCGGCTGAAACGTTTCCTTTACGTCTTGGAAGGGCGCGCTCACGCCACCCCGGCTTGTGTCGCAGCTCATTTGGAGAAAATTCTGTCGAAATGGCTACCGATATCTGCAACCACTGATTTGTGCTCTTTCCGGGCACACACCTTTGTACGGTACCTTTACGGGCAGTCTACTCCCCGATAACTGGAACGAGCCAGAGTAAGGAACTTGCAATGATTTTTTCAGGGAGACAGAAATTTTCAGGCCAACAGGTAAAAAAACTACAGTCCACCAGGTCTTCAAAATGGTTGTTAATGTGCCGGTACACCTGCACAGCCCCGAATGAACAAGCATGGTGTATTTATTTAAGAGAGAAGGACTGGCTCCACATCCACCAGACAGGAATAGAAAGTAGCGCCTCCGCCAATGTCTGTGAGCGTCTCAGAAGTCAGTATATTGATGCTTTTGCCGTCTGGACTGAAACGCGCGGCGTTGAGGCGGGCTGCTACAACACCCGGTTGTACCGCGCCATGCACGTGCGCCCGCAACCGGACCTCACCCCGCTGGTTAAATACCCGTACCCAGTCGCCCTCATGTATATTGCGCCGGCTGGCGTCCTCTGAACTGATTTCCAGAAGCTCAGGATGCTCCATCCGCTGTAGGGAAGGGATGTTGGTAAATGAGCTATTCAGGAAGTTGTCTGCCTTGCGTGAAAGCAATTCCAGTGGAAACTGTGCTGCCTTTTCTGAATGGCGCGACTCCACCGGCGGAACAAACGACACCACAGGGTCCATTCCCCGGGCGGCCAGTTTTTCGCTGTAAAGCTCCGCTTTGCCGCTGGCGGTGGGAAATGCCCCATGGGCAAAAGGAAGGAATGGTCCCTCACCCAGGTTAAGGCGAATATTGCCTTCCTTTTCCAGGCGCTCGCGAGTGATGCCTGCCATCCATTGTTCCCAGCCATTGGGGACTTGTTGTCCCACGGGCTTTTGCAGCGTCTCGTCAATCAGCTCATCCACATTTTGCTGGAACACATCTTCGTTAAATCCCATACGCAAGGCCAGTGCGCGAAACATATCTGTATTCGACTTGCACTCGCCCAGCGGCTCCAGGGCCTGGTTTGAGATCTGGAGGTGCATGTGGCCATAAGACTTGTTCAGATCTTTATGCTCCAGGAAGGTTGTTGCGGGCAGCAGGATATCGGCGTATTGCGCAGTGTCGGTGAAAAACTGCTCATGGACCACAGTGAAAAGGTCTGAACGCAGAAAGCCGCGCACCACGTCATGATAATTGGGCGCCACCACGGCCGGGTTGGAGTTATAGACAAAAACGGCCTTCACCGGAGGACTGCTTAACTCATTGAGCGCCTTGCCCAGTTCGGACATATTGACCACGCGCGCCTTGCGTTGCAAGGGGCTTTTTGTCATCAGTTCCGGACGCTCCAGGCCATTCATATTCAGGTAAAACGTGCCGCTGGTGGAAAGCTGCAAGCCTCCGCCGGCCTCGGCCCACGAGCCGGTAATGCATGGCAGCATGGCGATTGCCCGCATTGCCGAGCCGCCATTTTCCGACCGCTGGACGCCGTAATTCACTCGAATCACCGCCGGGCGAACGGTGGCATACTCCCGCGCAAGCTTGCGGACATCGCCGGCGCTGATTCCGGTCCATGCGGCAACGCGCTCCGGAGGATACTCCTGCACACGCTCCTTCAGTTGCTCGAACCCGAGCGTGTATTGGCTGACGTAGTCGGCGTTATATAGCTCTTCATTGATGATCACGTGCATCATCGCCAGCGCCAGGGCAACGTCAGTTCCGGGATTGATGGGCAGGTGCCAATCCGCGATGCGCGCGGTGCGCGTCTTATAAGGGTCAATCACCACCAGCTTTGCGCCGTTACGCCGCGCCTCTTCAATAAAGGGCCAGAGATGTACATTGGTGGCGTGGATGTTCGCTCCCCACGCAATGATGTACTTCGCATCGC
>WNFP01004542.1_pt1 | contig 11164 bp, 8 predicted proteins | sample 5400201 | NCBI WGS metagenome assembly WNFP01 (sample SAMN13153355, study PRJNA577476) | soil metagenome | isolation source: 115 cm saprolite under Madrone tree | place: USA:California | collected 2016-06-14
ATACGAATGATGAATATCTCGACCTGCCGAAATTCGACCCGATCCTCGCGGCCGCGGCCTCTCTCGGCGCCCCGCTTTATCTTCATCCTCGTACTCCCGGCCCGTCGATGGTAAAGCCCTATGCAGCCCACGGCCTTATTGGCGCTCTCTGGGGCTTCGCGGCGGACGCTGGGCTTCATGCCATGCGTTTGATCATGAGCGGTGCATTCGACCGGCATCCCGCTTTGCAGGTCGTCCTGGGCCACATGGGTGAGGCGATTCCTTTTTGGTTCTGGCGTATCGACAACATGTACAACAAGTACAATTCGTTGGGCGCGGGGCCCGCCATTGGCATTAAACCGTTGAAACAGCTACCGAGCGAGTACTTCAAGACAAACATTTCGATTACGACCAGCGGCGTCAATTCACATGAGAATTTGCGATTTGTCATGAGCTTGCTCGGCCCGGATAGGGTCATGTTCGCGATCGATTTCCCCTACGAATCCTCCGAAGAGTCGGTACGATTTCTCGATACCGCTCCGATCACACAGGAGGAGCGCCACGCCATTTACCATTTGAACGCCGAGCGACTGTTTAAGATCAAACCGGCGCTTTGATGCATCTCGCTTAGGCCGCGATAAATCCACTGACCAGTTGGTGTTCGACAGAAGAACAGGAGATTCGGATCGGTAAAGTGACGGATAACACGATCAAGGACGGAAACCGTCCACACGAAGCGGCCCCCGCAGTGGCCAATCTGGCTGCCGGTACGATGGTGTCTTGCGATATAAGGCAGTCTCGCCGTTTCTACGAAGAGTTTCTAGGCCTTGAGTGCGTTCAACACGCGAAGGATCGCTTGCTGATCCGCGACAGTCACGGCAGAGCGGCAATGAATGCCGCACGGCAGGACTTCTTCGTGATTGAGGTCCAGCAGGTGGATACGATCGCAAACCCTCAGCGTATGCTGCACCATTGGGGTATCGACGTAAGCTCAATCGCAGAAGTGGAGCGGATTCATACGGAGGCCACACGACGTAAGGAGGAATTGGGAATCAATAAAGTGCATCCGGTCAATCAATTACACGGTGCCCATAGCTTCTATTTTGCTGACCGAGACATGAATTGGTGGGAAATCGAATACCGATTGGACGGTCTCGACAATGAGGGCTTTTTCGAGCGTGGGGATATGTATCCCAACTCCGTTGCGGTTTCTATGCCAAGCAGCCGGGCTGGCGCATTGCCAACGGCATCGCCGGCTGCCAGATCCGTGGTGTCGAACGCTCATCTAACCCACGGAACATGCGAACAACGCGACTTAGAGAAGTCGCGATCGTTCTTGGAAAACGTGCTTCGATTACGCTGTGTACGCCACCTCGAACCGGCGCAAATGTTTGCGGGATCCGGCCCTTTCGGAGTTTTTGCGATTCGCCTACCGCGAGTCAAACCGCAGACTCTCGATAATCGCTGGGTCATCGAGGTCGATGGTATCGACGAAATCCATGCGGTACGCGACCGCGCGCTGCAAATCGCGGATACACTGCATCTCGAACAAATAGGCCCCGTATATGAAGGACGGTATGGACCCACCTGCATCATTCAAGACCTGGACAGCAATTGGTGGGAGGTGATCTCGGCCGGCATGCCGGCCTTCGCAGAGAAGTTTTCACGGGGCGACGTTGGCACTTGAGCCCGCACCATTCCCGTGATGTCTTAACAACTTCAGGCAAGGACCCGATGAACGAATATCGCATTGCATCGTACGTTACGGATCGCGGACCGCGCGCGGGATTGATCGTCAACGATCAAATTCACGATCTTGCTGATCTAACGGGCAGACCGGACTGTCAGAGCGTGCTGCAGATTATTGAAGCTTGGACGGTCAATGAACCCCTTCTCCAAACATTGGCCGATTCGATGAGCGCTCGCTCCGGTTTGCCCATCGATCGTGCAACGTTGCTCGCGCCCATCCTGTATCCACCCGCGATCTACTGCGCGGGGGCAAATTATGCTGACCATATGGCGAATATGGCTCGCCGAATCGGATTGCCGCCGGGACCCGATCCGCGGGCCGATGGGGGTCGGCCGTTTCATTTTTTAAAGCCCTCCCGCAGCTGCGTCGGACAGGACGCTCAAGTAAGAGCGCCATCGCCCCAGCTCGACTGGGAAGGCGAACTGGTCGCGGTGATAGGGGTGTTCGCGCGGCGCGTTACCGCGGAAGCCGCGCTCGATTATGTCGCAGGCTATATGGTGGGCAACGACTTGTCCGCTCGAGATATCGGGTTCCGTCCGCAAATACCCCGCACTTCGATCTTTCACCACAATTTCATAGAACACAAGGGCTTCGAACACTCTGCGCCGGTCGGGCCGTGGATCGTGCCTAAGGCGCAGATAGGCAATCCCATGAGATTATCCATCAAAACCTGGGTAAACGACTCGCTCAAGCAAGATGGCAATACCTCGTCAATGATATTCAGTCTTCAGGAGCAGATCGCCCATCTATCGTCCATTAGACCGTTATGTCCCGGAGATATTATCATGACCGGAACCCCTGCCGGCGTCGGGGCTGAGAGCGGGGAATTCTTGCATGCGGGGGATTGTGTAAAGGTGTCGATCGAGCAATTGGGCACGCTCACGACGCGAATTGCTTGATCGTGAGGTTCTGATCCAGGTTCAACCGAAGTCGGTATACTTGCGGGGATACACTGAGCCAGGATGGGAAATCTTAATGGGAGTGATCGGGTCCAATGGTGAACGCGATTAGAAGATCAAGGCAAGCGCAACGCGCGGGCGCAGAAGCTTTGCATCGAACCGCCGGCGAACCTGCGGCGGTCCGCGAGACTCCGGCGCAAGCGGATAAGCAGACGGTAGATCCACAGAAATCAACACGAGGAGCGCGTTCGCGCCAGGCGACACGTCAGAAATTGATCGCTGCCGCACTCAAGGTGTTTTCACGTAAAGGCTGGGATGCGACCGCGATCGGCGACATTACCGAAGAAGCGGACGTCGGGCGCGGCTCTTTCTACAATCATTTCAAGACGAAAGATGAAATCGCGATGCAGGTTTTTGAGTTGCACGCGAACGACCTGGCCCTGATCAACGACATGATCGGCGCCCGTGAAGCTGACACCGCGACGGCAATCGCCTATATCCAGAAAGTATTTTTGGTTAAAGCGGTCGAAGATCCCATATGGGGTTGGTTTGTCATCCACGCGACCAATGGAATGCCAGAAATGTCGCGTGTCTTTATGCAGCGCGGTAAGCGCGCTATTGTCCGAGGCGTGGAGCAAGGTCGTTTCTCCGTCTCTTCCGTGGACACCGCAATGCGGATCATTTTGGCTGCACTGCTCGCGACAATGAGGGCGTTTTTAGAGCAGCCCCCAGCAGCACGCGCGGTCAATGAAACCATTGAATGCCTTTTGCGGATATTGGGTGTCGACGCTGCGGAAGCACGGACACTGTCGCAAAAAAAACTGCCTCCGTATGTTACGCGGCAGTTTTCCAAGCAACTCTCGTAGCTCCGTTGAAAATCCACAAGCCGCCTACCACGCGCGGCGACCAACCTTTTCGCTGCGCGCTCGTTCTATTGCCCGAAATGGTATTCAGCCCGCAACCCATAAGTCCGTGGCGCACCGATATTGGCTGCGAATAGACCACCGACAAAGGTTTGTTGAATTCCGCCAGTGTAGTAAACCGTGTTTCCGAGATTGCGTCCGAATAAGCTGACGGACCATTGCTTTGCATGGCTATACGTCAGATCCGCGTCAAGGACTTCGTAAGCCTTCGCGCGTTCCGCAGAGATAAAATCGATGCTTAGCCACTCCGCCGTGACAAAACGCATGCGCGTGCCGGCGCGCAAAGACGCGCCATCGCTGAGGTCGAATACATGATCGTACCCGACAGTGCCGCTCCACAACGGCACCCGCGCGACTTGAAACCCTGCGCAGTTACCGACGACGATGGGCAATGGCCCTACGTTGGTGGTCCTCCCAGCGCTGTTATAAGGAATCGTCGCGCCGTGTGCGTAGGGACCCGAGATGTTGCAGCCGGAACTGGCCGGATCGAAGAACGCCTCCGGAACTTGGAAGTTGAACGAGGTGTAGTGGGAATTGGCATATTCGGTGGACAACGACAGCGTATCTCTATCCGTCAGCTTGCCGATCAACTCGGCGGTACCGCCTTCGATAATGGCATCTCCAGAATTGAAGGTGATGAAATTGGCATTTCCCAAAGGATCGAAGTTAACGCGGGAGTCTTGAAGATCTTTGTATCGCCACTGATAGGCCGACAAATTTACCTGAAGGCGGTTGCCAACGAAGCGGTTTTTGGACCCTAATTCTAAGGATGCCAGCTTTTCCGGTTGATAGACGTTGAGAGGCGCGACGGTTTGGGATAATCCACCCGACTTGAACCCTGTGCTGTAGGTCACATACAACATACTTGTGGGCGCAAGATCATATTCGAGGCCTCCCTTGTAAGTAAATGCCGAGAATGTTTCGTTGCCGCCAAAGTCCTCGACAAGAGATGCCGGATCGACCGCAAGATTATGGATCGCACCGGTCAACAGATCGTGCTCTCGTGTATAACGGCCACCGAGAATCAGCCTCAGGTCATCGACCACGCTATACGTGAGCTGTCCAAAGGCGGCCGACGCTTTGGTCGTCGGAACCGAGTTGACCAAAATATACTGCAGCGCAACGCCTTGGAATATGTTCGAGGCACCCCGGATCGCCTCATCGAAATAATAGGCCCCTACCACCCAAGTCAGCGCCCCCGACGTGTCGCTCAGCCGCCCTTCCATCGATTTCTGATCGCTGTGGGTTTGCTGGCCATATCTGAGGCCGTCATACGTCAACGAATCGGTATTCGTGTACCGATACGCAGGCAACAACGTGAGTGTTCCAACAGGAGTTCTCCAGTCGATCTGCGAACTGACATTGAACAGGGACGAGTCCTCCAAGGAGTTCGGCACTTGATCGGCGACCAAGAAGCCGGTGGGGGGAAGTGAATGTAGATACTCATTCGAGACAGCCGACGTGGTCGCTTCCCATGGACTGGCGTCGGGTGGCCGAGGCAACCACACTGAGCCACTCCCCCGCCCGCCTATATGCACGTAGTCCGTATTGAAGAACACGGACAAATCATCATTCGGTTGGAACTTGTATCGAATGCGTCCGGCCGACTCCACATCATCGTCAGTCCCATCCGAGAGATAGCCGTCGCGACGAATCACGTTAAATGAAGCGCGCAGCGCAGAATCGCTGCCGATCGCAATATTCGCGGCGCCATCGACGTGGACCAAGCCGTAGTTACCGAACTCGGTCTCAATGTCGGCGCTGTCGCGACCCAGCTTCGGATCATTGGTAACGACATTGATCGAGCCGCCGTTGGCGTTGCGGCCGTACAAGGTGCCCTGGGGCCCCTTCAGCACCTCAACGCGAGCGATATCGTAAAAGTTGCTCGACAGCCCGTCGGGCCGGCCGACATAAACACCGTCGACATTGAATGCCACGCCCGGGGACGACAGGGGGCTGTCCGCGAAGCTGCCCACTCCGCGAATGAAAATTTGATCGTTGTCCCCGCCGACGCCAATCACTACGCCGGGAACGATTGTCTGCAAGTCCGACACCTGGGATATGCCTGCCCGTGCGAGCTCATTGCCACTGACCACCTGAATGGTAAGCGCTGATTTCTGAAGACTGACCTCATGCTTCTCTGCCGTCACGACAATCTCGCCAAGTTGATCGCCGGCGACCGCGGGCGCCGCCTCGTCGGCCGAATGAACCACGAAGCTGTAGGTAATTAAAAGGAACCCCATGGCGCGAGACGCGGCCAGGGATGCACCCCTTTGGGTCGAGCGTGGATTTTGAAAGACGATCATTTGAACTCCCCAATCAATGTTCGTATGCACCGTGCAGCCGCGACAGATATTATTTAGCCAAGATGACACCATAATCAGATCTGAACCATGTGTCAACGCGGGAGATTGTTTTAGGAGACTTGTGGTGACGGATATGTCATAGTTGACATATCGGTCAGTTGTTGGGATATTGGGGCAGCACGGGGAGCAGGCGTGCATTTCAACTTGGCGCGAGCGCTCACGCGGTGCCCAGCTACTTCTGTTGGATGTCAGCAGGCTCGTAGCAGCTACAAGTTACAGGCAAAACAATATGCAAGACGAGACGATTCATGACGTGGTCCAAATCGGCTACGGTCCGGTTGGCCAGGTTGCAGCGGCGCTGCTTGGCCGAGCCGGGCACGACGTCGCTGTGTTCGAGCGACATGAGTCACTGTATGGGCTGCCGCGTGCCGGCCACATCGATCATGAGATCACGCGGGTGTTCCAAGCGGTCGGCGCGACCGGCTCTATCTTGCAAGACGCATTTCGCTGCTCGACTTACGGCTGGCGCAATCAGCATGACGACAGGCTGATCGATATCGATTGGAGCCAAGAGGGTATTTCCGGATGGGCGTCGGATTATTTGATTTACCAACCGTATCTCGAGAACGCGTTGGACGCGGCAGCACGCCGCCACCCGACAGTCTCGATTCATCAAGGGTGGGAAGCGGTGGAGATTCTGCCTCATGCCGATTTCATGGAAATAACCTTCGCACGCGCTCGAACAAACCAGCAGGCGCAGTTGAATTCAGGCGAGCGCCGTACTGTGCGCGGCCGCTATTTAATCGGTGCCGATGGGGCTAACAGCTTTACGCGCACCTGCGCCCAAATCGAGTTTGAAGAACTCGCATTTCGCGAGCGGTGGCTGGTCGTCGATTTTCGCCAAAAGCGCCCTCTCACCTTTGACTTCGACAACGGCCAGGTTTGCGATCCTAGCCGGCCCTTTTGTCTTTTTCAGCTGGGTAAAACTCACCGCCGCTTCGAATTCATGGTATTGCCCGGAGACGATGCGACACAACTTGCCAGCCCAGAGAGCGTCTGGACGCTCGTGTCAAAATGGCTCACGCCTGACGATGCTGAGCTGATCCGATCCACGATATATACGTTCAGAGCCGCGCACGCACGCGAATGGCGGTCGGGCAGAGTGTTTCTTGTCGGCGATGCGGCGCATTTGATGCCGCCGTTTCTCGGGCAGGGTATGTGTTCCGGTATTCGCGACGTCAATAATCTGGTTTGGAAGCTCGATCTTGTGTTGCGAGGGTTGGCTCCTGACGCCGTTTTGGACAGCTATGGCGTGGAGCGCAAGCCCCACGTCACGCAGATCATCGAACAGGCTGTGGCACTTGGCAAGGTATCCTGCATGCTTGATCCGGAACAGGCCAAGCATCGCGATCAGGCGCTGTTAGCCGGCCAAGTGCCGCCCCCTCCACCCTTTCCCTGGCTTGAACAAGGCATATTCCAACAGCAGGCTGACGCGGCCGATTTGATCGGACGGCTCGGCCCGCAAAGCCTGGTGGAGCGCGGCGAAATTCGGGGGCTGGCGGACGATGTTGTCGGATGTGGCTGGCACCTCATATGCAAAGCCGATGCTGACTCGCAACTGACCGTCAGTTCGCGTGCGGTCATTCGGCAACTGGGAGTTCGGATACTGGAACTAGACGGCCTTGGCGAGAACGCCGTGCATGACTGTGAAGGATGCTATACGCGTTACCTGGCAGCGGCCAATGTCGAGGCGGTGCTCGTCCGGCCAGATTTTTATATCTTTGGCGCTGTCGTTTCCGGTACAACACTCAACGCGCTCTTTGCCGAATTGGCTGAACAACTCGCTTTAAGTCGTCTCCCGGTCGACGTCCCTGCCCTGCCGTGACTCCGCTAGTGCAGATACCGTCGGATCCCGCGCCGCAGCCTTCTCCGACTCCCAGCGCCCGGCGCGGCACATCCAACTTCGTACAGGAGGAAGCCAGTCTTCGCCGAGGCATTCCTCTACAGCGACTGCTGGCCGGCGGGATGCGCTACGCGGACGCAATCGCACTCCATTCTGCCGCCGACTCTGGCATCGAGTGGGCGGATGCGGGAGCGTGGCTCGGCGATCGAAATCTGCGTCTGGCCCAGGCGGCCTCCAGCGCGGAAAGTCAACGCAACTGTTTGCGTTTCGCCTCCGCCTGCTTTCGCTTCGGGCAGCTTAGTCTCGTCCGAGACACCGATCGAAAGAAACAATTGAGCCGCCGCAAGACCCAGTCCTTCGCGGAGGCAGCGTCATTGGACCGGCCCGTCACTGAACGTCACGAAATCGAATGGCGTCAGGGTAGGCTCTGTGGTTGGCTGATGCGGCCGAGTATCATATCGGCACGCTCGGTCGTGATCATAATCGGCGGTTTTGATGGCTGGTGTGAAGAGCATTACTTGGCAGCAACCCAACTGGTCGGGCGGCGAATGGCGGTCCTGCTGTTGGACGGACCGGGTCAAGGAGATTCGCGCCTATTTCACGATTTGTACTTCGACAGGGATTTTTACGAGGCCTTTTCTACAGCCGCGACTCACCTGCGCACGCGGTGCGCTATGGATCGGGTGGGCATATGGGGCAACAGCCTGGGCGGCTGCCTGGCTGCAAAGACAGCTGCCCTGGACCCCCAATTTGATGCCTTATGCGTGAACGGCGGGACGGCGTGGCCTCTCGATCTGCCGGAACGTCATCCCCGTTTCTTTGACAAGATCGAGGCGTTCGTGGGTACGAGCGATCGCGTTCGACTCTTGGCGATCATGCAGGCGCTCGATCTGCATCTTGATTCGGCGGAAATTCGCTGTCCGCTGCTTCAGATGCACGGTGTTCCGGATTCGGTGTTCAAACTAGGCGACGCCCGGGTAATCCACGATAGAGCTTTGTCCACCGATAAGACCTTGATGCTCTGGGATGATGGGGATCATTGCTTGTACAATCACTGGGAAGAAAGGAACATGTGTGCCGCAGATTGGTTCGCGGCTCGGCTGGGCGACAGGCCCATTCACGCGAATTGAATGAGATAACGAGATTTCGCTTCCGGAGCTTCTTCAGCGACCAGTAAGGGATCAACTTACAACCCGCAGATACAGGCGGTGGCGGGCGAAGCGTCTGCGATGATCGACGGTGCATGCTCGCTTTTGATTTCGGACCTTCAGGAAAGAAACGGAGTAGGAAAGAAAATGAACGTGACAAGTAGCAACACGCATGACCAGGCTTCCGCAGGAAATTCTCCGCTCTATCTTCGCAACTGCTGGTACCAAGCCGCCTGGGCCTATGAGCTCGACGCCGGTCCGGTGGCGCGAACACTGCTCGACACTCCTCTTGTCCTGTTCCGAGGCGAGGCCGGAGTCGCCGCGCTGCTCGACCGTTGCCCCCATCGCTTTGCCCCGCTCTCCGCAGGCAAGTTTTGCGGTGGCCGAATCGAATGCGGCTACCACGGCCTCGTATTCGACGGCTCCGGCCGGTGCGTAGCCAATCCCCATGGTCCGATCACGAGCCTAATGCGCACTCCGAGCTTCCCAGCTGTCGAGCGCCACGCAGCGCTGTGGGTGTGGATGGGCGATCCGGAACTGGCGGATCAGGGTCTCATTCCGGACCTGTCCTACATTGATCAGACGCCTGAGAGCGCCCGCATCCTGATTTACACGCCTACGGCAGCGAATTACCAGCTCATGACGGACAACATCATGGATTTGAGCCATGCGGATTACCTGCATCCCGAATCGCTCGGGGGGATGATGTCCAGCGCCAGGTCGCGCGTGTTCAAGCGCGGCAAAGGCCTGGTGGTGGAATGGGTGAGCGCGGGCTGCCAGGCGCCCGGAATATTTCAGGCCAAGGTGCCATCTCCCGCCAAGGCGGACTTTTGGGTCGAAGTCGAATGGCAGGCACCCGCAGTCATGACGCTGTCGGCGGGGGCCGTGCACGCAGGCCAGATCCGCGCGCCTGAGGACGTTACAACCGGCGTCCAGAGCATGACGCCGGAGACCGCAGCCAGCACCCATTATTTCGCGTGTTCAATGCGCCGCACCCAACTGGATGACACCGCCCTTACCGAGATGATCAGGGCTTCGCTCATACAAGCTTTCCAAGGGGAGGACAGGCCGATGCTCGCGGCACAACAGGCACGGATCGGCAATGCCGAGTTCTGGTCCCTGAAGCCCATCCTGCTGAGGGTCGATGCGGCCGCTGTCCAAGTCAGGCGACGTCTGGACAAGCTGATCGCCGACGAGCAAGCCAGACTGGGGTCCGGGGCAGCCTCGTCGAACGGCAGCTCCTACACCGCCGAGGCCCGATAGCGCGTCCAGAATCTTTCGCACTTTGCTCAAGCGACAGCGCTTCTGGGTTGGCGTTAAAGCCGCCACGCCGAGCGCTGCCCTTCCGGTATTGATGATCCTGATAGGGTTATCATCATTCCCAATTCAACCTCAGGTTGAGAAATGACTACCATGCGTAAATAAAATGGCATACGCGAATCAATGGCTGGTTCGTCAACGGGCTGCAGGGAACGGGGAGCAAGTGACTATCTTGATTTTTTAGCATTCTTCCGTGTTTTGCCGTCATCGCGACACCACCCGGGCGAACATGCTTTCAACGTGGCACGAAGCCAGGTCGGCGCCGGAGCAATGGAATGCTCGAGAAGGCGCTTCTATTTTCTGATCAAACCTGGCGTCGTAGCCGCGTGGAACGCGCGCACTGTCGTCATCGTCGGTCCCACTGACGGCCCCCGGCGGCCACCTCAACTTCCCCCACCCGTGGCCGGGGCAAACTCCTCCACCTGGCGTGAAGCAAAGCGAAAGTGCGTGAACTATGGCGCCCGTTACCGCAAGGGGCTCCTATCAGCAGCATTGCCGAGTCGGCGGTCAATCAGGTGGTCAGCTATCGCATGGCGAAGAAGCGGCAAATGCGCTGGACCGATGAAGGGGCGCACCGCCTGGCGCAGGTTCGGGTTGCCGATCTCAATGGCGAACTCTCGGTGCGCCGACTTGCCGCATTGACCAAGATGCCCGGCGCGAACCTGTCGTACGTGCGCCAGGCTGCATGATTCGGCCTCCCACGGTTTGGTTCACTCTCTTGCACAGCGTGGCGAACTCAGATTCCTGAGCATCCTTGGGAACGGTGAGTAGGCCGTCGAGCCGCTGTTGAAGGTCAGCGTCCAAACGACCGTCTACGGCTGCAAAGCAGTCTTGGGTGACCTGAGCATGGACGCCACCGGCCAGTCGGCGCAGTGTGCTTAGTGCCGGCAGCTCGTAGTGTGCGGCGATAAGTGCTTGAGTGCTTCGATAGCACCG
>WNFP01004545.1_pt1 | contig 11162 bp, 9 predicted proteins | sample 5400201 | NCBI WGS metagenome assembly WNFP01 (sample SAMN13153355, study PRJNA577476) | soil metagenome | isolation source: 115 cm saprolite under Madrone tree | place: USA:California | collected 2016-06-14
AAGCAAGGCAATGTCTTCTTTGTGAGCCCGGAGCGGCGGCAGGTCGATGGTTACCACGCGGAGCCGGTAGAACAAGTCCTCGCGAAACTTCCCAGCGCGAATCTCCGCCTGCAGATGGCGGTGCGTCGCGCTGATCACTCGCACGTCCACGGGAATGGACTGCGTTCCGCCGAGCCTCTCGATGGTGCGATTCTCCAGCACGCGCAGCACCTTCGCCTGCGTCACCGGATTCATGTCGCCGATTTCATCCAGAAAGATCGTTCCTCCGGACGCCAGCTCGAACTTCCCTTTTTTCTGCTGAGACGCGCCCGTAAACGCGCCGCGCTCGTAGCCAAACAGCTCAGACTCGATCAGCGTTTCCGGCAGCGCTGCGCAGTTCACTGCCACACAGGGTTTGGCGTTGCGGGGCGAGCGAGCGTGAATCTCCTGCGCCAGCAAGTCTTTTCCCGTACCGCTCTCTCCGAGAATCAGCACCGTCGAATCCGTCGGCGCCACGCGGTCAGCCATTTCGAAGGCCCGGCGCATCTCTGCCGAGCGGCCAATCATCTGGCCGAACTGCCCTTCCGTCGTCAAACGCCGCCGCAGCGCGTCATTCTCTTTTTCGAGCGATGCAAGCTTCAGCAGATTCGCCACCCGCTGGCGCAATTCTTCCAATTCAAATCCCTTCACCAGATAATCCGCTGCCCCGAGCTGCAACGCCTCGACCGCCGTTTTGGCCGTGTCCAGCGCCGAAACCATCAGCACTGGGATTTCGCTTCCCTGCTCGCGCATCCAACGCAAGAACGAAAGCCCATCCTGCCCGGGGAGCACCACGTCCAATAGCACTAGATCCGGTTGCTCGCGTGGAAGGGCCTCGCGGGCCCCTTCGGCTGAGTCCGCCTCCGCGATCCGGTATTTGGCTTCCAGCGCCCGCCGCAGCCCGTATCTAGCCGAGGGCTCATCGTCCACGATCAGAATCGTCTTCATAATCTCCGTTCCTTACTTCGCCTTGCCCCGACCAAAGCGAGGGGCACTTCCTCGCTTCCTTACTTCCTCACTCCTTCAAGGGGGAGCGTGACCTGGAACCTCGTGCCGTGGCCATCCCGCACCGGGCTCTCCCAGTCCACTTTGCCACCAAACTCGGCCACGCGTCGCGCCACAATCGCCAGCCCTAATCCTGTTCCCTGCGGCTTTGTCGTGAAGAAAGGTTGCAAGACCTTTTCTCGCAGCGCAGCCGGGATCCCAGGCCCGTCATCTTCCACTGCAAGAACGCAATGGTCATCCTGCGAAGCGGCGGTCACCTGAACTTGCCCCCCGCGAGGCGTCGCTTCCAATGCGTTCACGATCAGGTTGGACACAATGTCGTTGAGCGCCTCTGCGCTCGCAGCGACTTTTGCCCCGCCCTCCGAAACTTTCGTCCGGAGACTCAACCCGCGCCGCTCCGCCTCGTGGGACAGCACGCCCGCAACCTCTTCCACAACCACCCGGGCATCGCAACTGCCGATCGCACTTCCTCCCCGCACCGCGGGACGGCTGAACTGCAGCAACTGATTCAGCTTTGTCGAAAGCCGCCCGATTTCGTCCAGTACCATTTTCGTCTCGCCCCGAACCGACTCCGGCAACTCCGGATTCTCCATCTGCACCTGCAGGATGGTTTTCATCGACCCTAGCGGATTTTTCAAGTTGTGCGAAATGCTCGCCGCCATTTGGCCCACAAGCGCCAGCCGTTCTCGCTCGGCCAATTCCCTCTCCAGCCGCAGCTTCTCTTCAATCAGCCGGCACAAATCCAGCGCCCCAGGGAGTTGCTCGCACAAGAATTCCAGCGCCGCGCGGGTTTCCCCGGAAAACCCCGCTCCGTGCGGCTCCGCGTGCAGCACGCCGACCAGCTGCCCTCCCCGCCGCAGGGGAAAGTGGTCCTCTGGAGACAACCTCACGGCTCCGCGCCTCTCTTCTTCCGAAAAAGGCCGAAGGATTGCATTACTTTGATCAAGGAAACGAAGTTGCGCCGACGCCAGCTCGAATTCTTCTTTTGTTCGGCGCTCGATGAAACACCGCAGGCTCTCGAGGTTGCCTTGTCGCGCCTCCTGCTGAATTTCCGCCGTAAGCCGCTGCACGCGGTCCATTGCGCGCTGGGCCGTTTCCTGGAGCCGCCTGCCGAGCGCGCGTTGCAAGGGCTCTATAAAAATCACCAGCACGAACAACAGTATGGACGCCGAAGCCTCCGGCGGAAGCAGCGGCTCCAGCCAGGTACCGACACGGCGAACAAGGCTGAGGTAAAGCAGTGCCAGAAAAGTCGCCGATACGGCATAAAGAAGATTCTTTTGCCGGCCAATCTGCAAGAAGTTGTGCCGCCATACGAGGTAGATGAGCGCCGTGAATGGCAAGATTGGAAGCAGTGAGAAGGCTGCGGCGAGTTCCTCTGTCGTCCGCGCATCCATTCGAAACGGGGCCAAGTGCAAGCCATCGACGGCCAGGAACGCCACCACGAAAAACAGCAACAACGCCCCATGAAAATAACGCTGTGGTTTGTCTGGAGCGGTCCCCGCAAAACGCCTTTCCCAACCTCCGCACCACGCCAACGCAACTGCCAGGACAATCGCGAAGCCTTCTCCCAGCGAACTTCCTGGCGCAAGAAAATTGAAATGGGAGTCCTCGAGGAGGGGCGGAATCCCATGGACTGCGAAATGCAATCCGGCGGCATAAAAAAGGAACAACACGCCACGCTTCCACGCCTTCACTTTGAGCAGCCCGCGAGTCTCTGCGTATTCCATGTGCAGATGCAAGAGAAGCGCGGGAAGCATGCAAAGCCCGGTGGAAATGATTGCGATTGCAAATTCATGAAGCGCCGCTGGGGGCTGCGGATAGTAGATTTGTGAGTTCAGCGCGAGCAGCGAACCGCCGTAAAACAGGAACAACGCCAAACATAGAAAAAAGAACACGCGCTCGAAGTTGCGCTGGCGGCGGTAACCCAGAATCACCACCATCCAGAAGAGCTGCAGCAGCGTTCCTGCGGTGTAGCCGATGAGCCGTATATAGAGCAATGAGCCCATGGAAAGTGATCAGCCATCCGTTTTCCGTGATCAAACTCGCTGCGGCAAAATCTGCAAGAATCCTACTCCCAGCAGGTGAGCAGGGCAATTGCCAAGTGTCATATTTTTCTTGCACCTCATAAGCTATTCTGATTACACAGTTTAGTAGGGACAGCCAGCAAGCAAAATTCGGTCAGGCTGCCAGGGAAATGCTTGACATGCAAGGTTTTTCTGGTATATTAGCAGTCGGTTGGGAGGAGTGCTAATCACTCCTTCGCTCCCAAACATACTACAAACCGCAAGTTCACCTATGGAGGTTTTTCAAGATGGCAGTACATCTGACCCCGCTTCACGACCGTGTCATCGTGAAGCGCATTGAAGAGAAAGAAAGCATCAAGGGTGGCATCATCATCCCTGATTCTGCGAAAGAAAAGCCCATGGAAGGCGAAGTGATTGCCGTGGGTGCTGGCAAGCGTGAGAAGGGCGAGTTGATCCCCCTGGACGTCAAACCGGGCGATCGCGTCCTATTCGGCAAGTACAGCGGTACGGAAATCAAGATCGAGGAAGAGGAGTATCTCATCCTTCGCGAGGAAGAGATTCTGGCGAAGCTAAGCGGCGCGGCAAAAGCAGCAAGGAAGTAGTTTTGGAATCCCGGATCGAAAAAGTTTTCGAGAAAATTTGCGAGTAAATATCAGGAGGAATTACCAGTATGGCGAAGCAGATTGTTACAGGTGAGAATTCCCGTCAGGCGATTTTGCGCGGCGTGAATGCTCTTGCCGACGCAGTGAAGATCACCCTCGGCCCCAAGGGCCGCAATGCGGTGATCGAGAAGAAGTTCGGCGCGCCCGTCATCACCAAGGACGGCGTGACCGTGGCCAAGGAGATCGAGCTCAGAGATCCCCTCGAGAACATGGGCGCGCAGATGGTCCGCGAAGTCGCTTCCAAGACTTCCGACGTTGCCGGTGACGGCACGACCACCGCGACCGTGCTCGCGCAGGCCATCTTCCGCGAGGGCGTCAAGACTGTCGCCGCCGGCGCCAGCCCCACCGCTCTCAAGCGCGGCATCGAGCGCGCCGTCGAAGTGGCCGTCGAGGAAATCAAGAAGCTCCACAAGGACGTCAAGGGCGACATGATCGCTCAGGTTGGCACCATTTCCGCCAACAACGACAAGCAAATCGGCGGCATCATCGCCGAAGCTATGAAGAAGGTCGGCAAGGATGGCGTCATCACCGTCGAGGAATCGCGCACGATGGAGACGACCCTCGAAGTAGTCGAAGGCATGCAGTTTGACCGCGGCTACCTCTCGCCCTACTTCATCACCGACCCCGAGCGCATGGAGTGCGTCCTCGAAGACGTTCGCATCCTCATTCACGAAAAGAAAATCAGCTCGATGAAGGACCTGCTCCCGTTGCTCGAGCAGACCGCCAAGATGGGCAAGCCCCTCTTGATCGTTGCTGAGGACATCGAAGGCGAAGCGCTGGCGACCTTGGTCGTCAACAAGCTCCGTGGCACGCTGCAGTGCGCTGCCGTCAAGGCTCCTGGTTTTGGCGACCGCCGCAAGGCCATGCTCGAAGACATCGCCACCCTCACCGGCGGTAAGGCCATTACGGAAGACCTCGGCATCAAGCTCGAAAACGTAAAGCTCGAGGATCTCGGCCGCGCCAAGAAAGTCGTCATCGACAAGGACAACACTACGATCATCGAAGGCGCCGGCAAGTCCGCGGACATCGAAGGCCGTGTGAAGCAGATCCGCTCCCAGGTCGAAAACACCACCAGCGACTATGACAAGGAAAAGCTTCAGGAGCGCCTTGCCAAGCTCGTCGGCGGCGTCGCCGTCATCAAAGTCGGCGCGGCCACCGAGACGGAACTCAAGGAAAAGAAGGCGCGTGTCGAAGACGCTATGCACGCTACGCGCGCAGCTGTCGAGGAAGGCATCGTTCCCGGCGGCGGCACGGCGCTGCTCCGCTGCCTCGCCGCTGTCGAGAAGCTGAAGCTCCATGATGACGAAGCAGTCGGCGTCGGCATCGTGAAGCGCGCCCTCGAAGAGCCCACCCGCCAAATCGCGCACAACGCCGGTTTTGAAGGCGCTGTCGTAATCGGCAAAATCCGCGACTCGAAGGACGAGAACTTCGGCTTCAACGCGGACACCGGCGAGTACGGCGACATGGTCAAGATGGGCGTAATCGACCCGGCCAAGGTCACCCGCCTGGCTCTGCAGAATGCAGCCTCGATCGCGGGCCTCATGCTCACGACCGAAGCTCTAGTCGCTGAAATCAAGGAAGAAACCAAGAGTGCCGCCGCTGCGGGAGCCCCCGGCGCTGGCGGCATGGGCGGCATGTACTAATTCCCCGTGGCACAGGCTCCAGCCTGTGCCACGGACTTGCTTTACCAGCTAGTCCACAACCTCAATCCGAAGGGCGTCCTCGGTGCAAACCAGGACGCCCTTTTTGTTTCCTTCGTCTCTCCTCGCTTCGATCTGAATTCTTGCTCGTCCGCGTGTAGAATCCTGCTGTCTCATGTCAGCACAGTCCCCCACCACTTCGGCGTACAGCCTCTGGTCGCACCGCCACCCCGTCGTTTGCTATTTTGCCCTGACCTTCTTCATTTCCTGGCTCGGCGCCTTCCTCGTAGCGGCTCCCCATCTTATCCGCCGCCAGCCGCTCCCAGAATTGACCGGCGTCTTGATGTTTCCCGCGATGCTCCTAGGCCCCAGCCTCGCGTGCATTCTTCTCACTCGGCTTTTCGACGGCCCCGCCGGTCTGCGCGAGGTCTTTTCGCGCATGCGCCACTTCGGCTTTACCGTGCGTTGGTACACCGCGCTCTTGATTCCACCGATCTTGGTCCTCAGCATTCTTCTTCTGCTCAAAACATTCGTCTCTCCCGTTTATTCACCCAATCGTTTTTGGCTGGGCATGGCCTTCGGCATTCCCGCTGGTTTTTTCGAAGAAATCGGCTGGACCGGCTTCGCCTTTCCGAAAATGCGCCTCAAGCTGCCTCCTCTCCGGGCCGCCATCTTGTTGGGCCTCCTCTGGGGACTCTGGCACGTTCCCGTCATCAATTTTCTCGGCACCGCCGTCCCGCACGGCACCTACTGGCTACATTTTTTCCTCGCCTTCACAGCCGCGATGACCGCCATGCGCGTCCTCATCTCCTGGCTTTACGCACACACCAAAAGCATCCCATTGGCGCAGCTCATGCACGCTTGTTCAACAGGTTCGCTGGTCGTCTTTAGCCCACCGACCGCCACTGCGCCCCAAGAAGCCTTCTGGTACGCCACCTACGCCGCCGCTCTTTGGCTTTTGGTCGCAGCTTTCCTGCTTTCACAATCGATCTTTCCGGCGGTCTCCAGCCGGCCTCCTATCGAAATTCCGTAGTCCAGCCTCCCTGTTTCCCACCATCCGGCTTCCTTGCCTCAAACCTCCTCCTCCGCTAGACTCTTCGCGCTTCGCCACGACTCTTCAGGGGAGAGTCATACGCCATGAACGGACTTTTGCAGCGGCTGATGCCGCGCGAGCAGGGCTTTTTCGACCTTTTCGCCAAGCAAGCGGAAAATATCCAGGTCGGCGCGGAAGCTCTCGTGAAAATGCTCTCACACTACACCGGCGTCCCCGAGCAGGTCCAAATCATCAAGGCCATCGAGCATGAAGGCGACGAAATCGCCCACAACCTCCTGACCAAGCTGAACCAGACCTTCATCACGCCCTTCGATCGCGAGGATATTCACGAGCTTTGCAACCGGCTCGATGACGTCATCGACCTCATCGATGCCGCCGCCAGTCGTTTCGTACTCTACCGCGTTGACTCCATCCGCGAGGGCACCGTGGACCTCGTCAAAGTCCTCGTTTCGGCCACCGGGGAGGTCACTGCCGCCGTAAAAGCCCTCGGCACACCCGAAAAAGCACTCAAGCATTGCATCGAGATCAACCGCTACGAAAACGAAAGCGACCGCCTATGCCGCACGCTCATCGCCCAGCTTTTCGACGAAGAAAAAGACTCCGTCCAGATCATCAAGTGGAAAGAAATCTTCGAAGTCATCGAAACCGCAGTAGATAAATGCGAAGATGTCGCCAACGTCATCGAAGGCGTCATCATTAAGAGCGCCTGATTCGCGATGACCAGCTTTTCACTCCTGATCGGCGTCATCGTTCTCACGCTGGCTTTCGAATTCTCCAACGGATGGCATGATGCCGCCAATTCCATCGCCACCGTCGTCTCCACCCGCGTCCTTACGCCTTTTCGCGCCGTCGTTTGGGCGGCTTTCTGGAATTTCATCGCGGCTTTCGTTTTTGGTACCGCCGTTGCCAGCACCATCGGCAAAGGTATGGTTCACATCGAGCTGGTGAATCAGACCGTTCTTTTAGCCGGTCTCCTAGGCGCCATTTCTTGGAATCTAATCACCCTCGTCCTCGGCTTGCCCACTAGCTCCTCGCACGCTTTGATGGGTGGCTACGGTGGTGCGGCGGTGGCCAACGCTGGTTACAAAGCGCTCATCCTTAGCGGATGGACCAAGCCGGTCCTGTTCATTTTTCTCTCCCCTTTCATCGGCATGTTTCTTGCTATGGGTGTCACCATCACTACCAGTTGGATCGTCCGCATGCAACGCCCGCAAAAAGTCGATAAATGGTTTCGCCGTTTGCAGCTGCTCTCTGCGGCTGGCTACAGCCTCGGCCATGGCACCAATGATGCTCAGAAAGGCATGGGCATCATCACCACAGCTCTTGTCGCCGGCGGACTCATGAAAACGTACGCCGTTCCCTATTGGGTGATTATCTGCTGCTACCTGGCGATGGGTGGCGGCACAATGGCTGGCGGCTGGCGCATCATCAAAACCATGGGCCAGCGCATTACCAAACTGATGCCATTCGGGGGTTTCGCCGCGGAGTCCGCTGGCGCACTCACCCTGCTCGCTACGGCTCATTTTGGCATTCCTGTCAGCACCACCCACACCATCACAGGCGCCATCGTCGGTGTCGGAGCCACGCGCCGCCTCTCCGCCGTCCGCTGGGGCGTCACCCGCCGCATCGTCTGGGCCTGGGTCCTCACCATCCCGGGCGCTGCCCTTATCGGCGCTGGCGTTTTCCATCTACTGGCGCCGCTCTTCCGCTGAATTCATAGTTACTTTGGCCGGCTCCGTGGTCAGCCTTCCTAAGCACAGAAGATCCAGCCTCACCCACGCCCGCCGGATCGACTGGCCTCTGGAATCTGCTTGTCTTTTGCACCCTTCTTTTGATACACAATTCGCTCAGCAGGAAAGGCAGGTCCACATGAGCACAGCTAACTCCCTGGGCCGCGATGTTTCGCACGAGCTCGACCTTGAGCTGCTCATCATGCGCCTTGCATGCGCGCTTCCCTTTATCTATCACGGCTGCGCCATCTTGTTTGGAATCTTCGGCGGTCCAGGCCCGCAGGGCTTTGCGGCCTTCATGCACATGCCCGTTATCGTCGGCTATCTCGTAGGATTAGCCCAATTCGCTGGAGGCATCGCGATCCTAACCGGAGCGCTGCTGCGCGCTGGAGCCGTCTGTGTAATCATCGTCATGCTGGGCGCCATCTTCATCGTCCACCTCCCGCACGGCTATGACATCGGCCATGGCGGCCTCGAATACGCCCTAACCGAGATGCTCCTTGCCCTCGGCCTATTGCTCGCCGGCCCTGGCAAGTATTCTCTAGGCGCTGTACTCCCAGCCCCGCTGCGCAAGTTGTAGCAAACATCGTTCCGGGCAGGCGATGGCGATCGCCGCGGAGCTGTTACGGAGTTTTGGGTTGATGGCGGATGCCGAGAACCGCAGAGCGTACGGCAGTATCAGCGATGGTGGAATGGTTGAGCGGCTTCAATTTGCGAACGCCCGGACGAATAACGAAGCGGAATATATGTCTTTGTTAGCTCTGCTCGGAAGTCTGCTTAGCAACCGTGTTGACCCACGAAAGCCACGACGACCATTTGCATGGATTCCCAACTGGTGGTCGGGCAATTAACACAAGGCTCCAAGGTCACAGCGAAAAATCTTTTGGCGTTGCACGACGAGGCTGCATCGCGGCTGCAAACAACCGGGGCAAGGCTAATTTGGGTTCCCCGGAATCAAATCGTGAATCAGCTCGGACACTAACGACGAGCACACGACCATCTGGCGCACGATTTTGTTGCTCAGAATAGGCGCTGTGTTAGGCTCTGCAAAGAGATCAGAGTGATAGAATAGATTTTTCAAAAGCGCTTTTGTATGCCCGAGACGACAACCTCGACATTTCAGAAGGCGACCATCGTGCCGCTCCATTATTGCGGCATCGACCTGAAGCGGGACGGGGAATACCGCATATTTGAGGGTGTTTCGATTAGGTCTTTGGAGGGAATCCTCTCGCCGGATAATTTCAAACTTTGGCGCGAAGCGACGATTTGAAGAATTGGGTTGATGTCCTCAGGCAGATGATGAACACCAAGAAGATTCGGAAACTATTCGCTTATGCCAACAACCACCATCAAGGACATGGGCCAGCCACGGTAAAGTTGTTCGCGGATTTGTGGGACAGGAAATAACAGAGTAGTGTTTCCCGGCGCGACTTTGAGAGATGTCCGGCTACGACTAACCGGGCACTGAGGGGGCAGTCAGCTCCGTCAGCCGTTCTTGCATCTATGTGAGGTATGCTCCTTCCAAACCCCTGCCTGACCGCAGAAGGGAGAACCATGAATCGTAAATTCGCCGCCTTGATTCTTGTGGGGCTGACGTTGATAGCGACAGGCTGTGAAAAGATGCATAAGAGTGCACCCGCACTCGAATCCAGAGTAATGATGTTCATGACGGATGCGTTCGCGGCATCGCCTCAGCGTTACTTAGCGGAGCGCGATAAGCTCGAAATTATCGCGTCAAAGTCAGAGCTCCAGAAATCTTGGGAGTCGGCGATAACTTTCTGCGCCACGATCCAATGCGAGGTCATTTCTTCCAGTATCACAACCCCAACGGGCAATTCCGTGCCAACTGGCGATATCTCCTTGCGCGTTGCACCGGAAGACCTGAAAAAGCTGTGGGCTTATCTCGATAAGTTGGGCAAAATCGCGCAACATACTACAGAACGCGAAGATAAGACGATCGTCGTCGTAGACACTGAGGCCAAAATCAAGAATCTCACGAGCTTCCGAGATAGCCTGCGGGCGATGCTTGCGAAGCCTTCCGCGAGAGTCCAGGACCTTGTTGAAATCCAGAAGCAAATCACCGACACTCAGTCGGAATTGGATGCCGAAACAACCAAACGAAAAATACTGGCTAACGAAACTGAGAAGGTTGCCGTCGAGATATCCTTTCGAATCGAGGGACCCAGCGGTAGCCTAGGAGGCTTTGCTCTGATCTGGAATGCATTGCGTGAATCCGGCTCCGTTTTGGGGGATAGTACGGCGTCCCTTATCACGACAATTGTCGCTGTCATTCCATGGCTAGTCTTGATTTTGCCAGCAGTCTGGCTTCTAGCCAAAGTTTGGAGAAGGCTAAAGCTGCGTCGAAATCGAACTGTTTCTCCGCCACAGTCTCCAACGGCAACTTGAATTTGCGGCTAAGGGCCCGCAGCCGTTATCGGACAAGTACCGACAGCGGGCTGGCGATGGTGGCGATGGCGAGCCTCTTCCAAAAACTATCAGAGGAGCGGTAGAACTCTCTCCCCCTGTTCCTTTGTCAATCCTCCGTTTCCTACCTTGAGGATTCTATGAAACCAGTTTTAAAGGCAGCATTGCGTCCCCGTATTTGTGTCGGAAGTTCAGAAACGCTGGCCGTTCAAACCACTGCCTGCCCTCGGTGCAAACAAACCTTACGTTTGATGTGGCCGGAATACGTTCTGCAAATTCCGTTGCACCGCCTCGTCTATGTGGATTGCCCAAGTTGTGCGAAGTCGTTTTCATTGATCGCAGCGGACCTAGTTCCGGTTTGTGATGGCGGAGAACAATACATACCCGCAACGGTTAATCAGTTGAGTTAGCTATTTCGCAGCTCATCTTCCTTGCCGTCGGGCCGCCCTCGGTGGAAGAATTTCATCATGTCTATTGGTGAGCGCGTGCGCAGGTTGCGGGAGGAAAAGAAACTTTCCCAAGGCGACATTGAGCACCGCACGGGCATGCTTCGCGCTTACATCTCGCGCGTCGAACATGGCCACGTATCGCCAAGCATCGAAACT
>WNFP01007749.1_pt1 | contig 11157 bp, 13 predicted proteins | sample 5400201 | NCBI WGS metagenome assembly WNFP01 (sample SAMN13153355, study PRJNA577476) | soil metagenome | isolation source: 115 cm saprolite under Madrone tree | place: USA:California | collected 2016-06-14
AATCTGACGGACACGCTCACCAAGGCAAAAGCCAGCGGCGTCGACGTCCTCGTACCCCCTTATAAAACCGATGAGCGAGAATCCGCTGTCGTCCAGTTCCCCGGAGGATACATCGCGGAAATCCACTCGTTAATAAAGAAATAAGAAGTGCAAACGACTTTTGACGATGATCCGCGAAGCGCGGTGCCACACGTGGAATTGGAACGAAGAGATACATGCGAACGTTGATGATCTTAATGATCGTTTCTTTTGCGATTCCGCGACTTTCGCAAGGCCAATCGGTTCCTACCACTGAATCCCCGGCGCCTGCGCGGATCTATCACTTGCTTCGCGAGGACGATGATTGGAGTTTTCTCGCTGATCCGGCTAAGAAGAAGGAGCTTTGGGACCCCATCAAATATATTCGTCTGCGGTCCGGTCGGAATGATTGGTTCCTATCCATGGGCGGCGAAGCTCGCGAGGTTTGGGAACAGATCGGAAACGACAACTGGGGCCAACAGCCTTTCATGAACGGCTATTTCAACGAACGGTACATGCTTTATGTCGACGTTCATTATGGCAAGCACGTTCGCTCGTTCGTCGAGTTCAAAAGCGGTTTGAATTCTTACCGTATCGGTGGTCCGAGACCGATCGATGAAAAGAAGCTCGATTTTCAAGCAGCATTTGTCGAAGTCGGAACGGGAGATGAACGCAACTGGATCAAGGTCAGAGCCGGGAGACATGAGATGGAGTATGGCTCCGGACGACTGATCGATGTTCGCGAAGGCCCTAACGTGCGCTTGAGCTTTGACGGGTTCAAGGTAAAGGCCGGTGTCGGTTCTTGGCAGATTGACGGCTTCGCCGTGCGCCCGGACCTCGACAACCCCGGCTTCTTTGATAACGCGCCGAATCACGCCGTTGGTTTTTGGGGCGGGTACGCGTCGCGACCCTTGCCCCACAAGAATTCTCTGGAGGTCTACTACTTGGGCTTGGATCGCAAGCAGGCTAAGTTTGAGCGCGGCACAGCGCATGAAGTGCGCCATACCTTAGGGGCGAGGTTTTCTCGCCCTATTGCCACCCAAAAAGCCGCGTGGGACTGGGACTATGAAGCGCTTTGGCAGTTCGGGACGTTCGGCTCGGCGAACATTAAGGCCTGGACTGCCGCGTCGGAAACCGGGTATCGCATCCCAACCATCCCTCTGAAACCGCGCTTTAGCGCCAAGGCAGACATTTCGAGCGGCGACGATCCGAGGACGAACACTCTCGGCACATTCAATCCGCTATTCCCCAAGGGCAATTATTTTGGTGTTCTGGCAACCACGGGCCCAGGCCCAATTAACTTCATAGACGTTCACCCGCGCGTTGAAACGGCGCTTCCCCACGGCGTGAGCGTGTCGTTCGATTGGATCGTTCAGTGGCGGGAAAACGTGAATGATGGTGTGTACGCGGTACCCGGCTTCCTTATCCAAGCTGCCGATGGAAGTCACGCCCGCTTCGTTGGACACAGGCCCGGGACAGAAGTGCGGTGGCAGGCGAATCGCCATCTATGGTTCCAAGCGGATTACGGAATTTTCTATGCTGGCCGCTTCCTGAAGCAGACGCAACCAGGCCGCAACCTAAACTATTGGGCCCTTTGGGCTGGTTACAAATTCTAGGAGGCGCTAGATAAAAAACCATCATGGCTAGTGTCGAAAATCAGGAGCAACGTACCGCCGCAATCGCAGGTGCGGGCAGTGTCTTAGGTCGCGATATCGTACACGGTCTCGCGGCGAAGGGCAGTCCAACCGCTGAAAAGACCGTAGCGTACGCTCTGCTCGCAATGACGATGGTCACCGGCCTCGTGGACGCGGTCAGTTTTTTATCGCTTGGGCGCGTCTTCACTGCGAACATGACGGGGAATATTGTGCTTCTCGCGTTTGCAGCAGCGCACGTACCCGGACTGTCCATCGCACGCTCGTTAACGGCACTCTTGGCTTTTCTTGTAGGGGCAATACTCGGCGGAGGCGTCATGGCGCGAGCGAGTGCCGATTCACAGATTCGATTTGCGGCACGAGCGTTCCTCCTGGAGGTCGCCTTTCTGTTTGCTGCGTCGTTGTGCGCCATCGGATACAGACGCGACTTGCTGGAACATTCTTTTCAACCCTTTGCTCTGATCGCCCTGACAGCGCTCGCGATGGGCACGCGGAATGCCGCTGTGCGGAAACTCGCAATCCCGGATCTGACGACAACGTTCCTGACATTAACGATTACAGGCATCGGCGCGGACTCTTCGCTCGCGAACGGCAACAACCCGAGGTTGGCAAGAAGGGTTGAATCGGTCGTTGCAATGTTTTTGGGTGCGGCGTTGGGTGCGGTCATCCTACATTACTCGATCTCAGCAGCTTTGGGGCTTGGGACAGCGATCTCCGCCTTGTGCAGTGCGGCGTTGTTTCGCTCATTGCGCACTTCCGGTCGGCTGTGAGGACAAAACTCGCCTTTCAACTCGGGCGCTCTACCCGACTTTACAGAGTGCAACAACGGTCTCAAACTCTTTAGCGAGCGTTTATCGTAGAATCTCTCGTCACAAGATTGACTAGGTACAATGCGCCGGCTTCGCCTGCCCATCGAGAGATATACCGTTTCAGGAAAGCGCTGAATTCGGCGGCATCTTCCGACATTTTCTTTTCGCGACTGCTGATTTCGTAGAGGTTCACCGTTGGATCGACGAGCTCGCTCATCGCGACCTTCCGGCTGCGGCAAGCGGGCAATCCAAACGAAGGAATGATGGCCATGCATTCCTCCGCTTCCACCAGACCGATCTGCGTATCGAGTAAATTCACGGTCTGACCCGCCGCAACTTTCTGCGAACAATTGGGGACATGTAGCGCGGGTGCAAGAATTAATTCGTCGGCTTGCCATCCGTACCGCAAGTCTCATCTGCCACTGGCCGACGCTCTTCGCTCTTATTGCTGCCTTTTGCTGCCTCGCGGATCTAGCAAGTCCTTTGTAAAGAATAAGAAGACTGGTAGGGGCGGTGGGGATCGAACTAAAAGCGACGTTGAGGACGCGTAAGTTACTGATTCTAATAAACGAGAAAAACGCCAAAAACACCGAATTCGCCCAAGTGAGGTACACGGCGGGTACACGGAGAACGCCAAGCCGCCATTGTCTCAAATTTTCACGGCAACGACTTAGCGCCACTGCCCCGGTTTAATTGTTGTCAAATGTTGTCAGATTGCGAGTTCATGAAGTTTGTAGGTGGCCCACAGATATTTTCTCTGTTGTTCTTTCTGCAGCTCAACGCTGCTGCGTATCTTGTCCAGTTCCACGTCTAGCTTTAATCGCGGCTCAAAACAACTATAGAACGCCTTCTCCATGTGAACTGACGCTTGGAGCAAAGCGAACATGTAGAGTGCCAACCTTTGCGGGTTCGTTTCAAAGTAGTGCAACGCCCAAGTCACTGTTTGCCCCGTTTTAGTCTCTTCAAAGGACTTACCCACCGAGCAAACGCCTGAGTGTGGCCCTAAGTTAGAAAATTGTTTCCAGTAGGTAAAAAGCTCTCCAAGGCCGTGCTCGGCGGGAAACAACGATGTTGCCTTATTGAATTCAAACGCTTGCTTAAAACGCAGTGATTCTGGCTCCCCTTTTTCCTTCTCGGTCCAAACAGTCGCAAGTTGAGGCTCGCGGTGAATCTTGTGAGCTTGTGCCACTGCTTCTACTCCACCACGAAGGACGCTGTAGGCGTCTCCAATACAACAAGAAAATCCAAGCTCCATCGCAATCACAAATCTTGAATGAGCATAACGGAACATGAGGCACGGCAAAACCTGGGCAGCTTCCCGCAAGTGTTCTAGGTCTTCTATTTCTCGGTGCCACACGTCATTCAGCGTTTGAAAGCATCCCCACAATCCGTTGAACACGGTTATGGAACGAAAGAAATTTCCTCGCTTCGCGTTGAAATATCTTTGATACTCCGCATGGAAGTTCTGCTGCTCAAACGGAAAGAGTTCGGGTGCTGGTGACTGAATGCTGTCTGTCATGGTTGTCTCACTTATGCTTCCAAACCGATACCAGCCCGATCAACGCACCAACCAAACCGGTGCCAATGGTGATGAGGCCACCGATTATTTTCACCCACCATTCAACAGTTTCGCGTCGTTCCCGTTTTTCTTTGCGTATTGTGGTACGCAGTTCCGTCATCGCTTCTGGCGTCAACGCCAAGATGCGCTCAACATGCTCTGGGCAGTTGCTGTCCCACTTTTCTTTGTCGTTGTATTGCGGTCTAGGAAGATGCAGGCCGTCGGCTTCGTTGATTAAGCTCTGGGATACGAGGGCTTTTCTTTTCCACGCTAGTTCTTCGTACTCGTAGTGCCCCACAGTGTCATACCAGTTGTCTGCAAACTCTGGGTCATTCTTTTTCTTCCCTAGCTTGAATTGTCGTCCCGCTTCCCGGTCATACTTCCACTGCTGGAAGTTGAGCTTATATAATCTAATGCGGTAATTTAACGAGTTGAACATGTGGACACAGTAAGACAGTGCCTCTTGAATTGCAACGGGAGGGCCGCGTGCGAGCGAAGATCAAGAAAGGGTTTGGTGACTGACCCAGCGCAGCACACGCCACTTTCGAAGCACACCGTATTACCATCCAATTCTGTATACATCGTTGACATGTGTTCGCGTTAAGGACAAACTTGCGCTTCGGAGCATGTTAGCCAATGCACTGGATTTCCACCAACTACCAATGGGTTGTGGCCGTTGTTGCGATGCCCATTATTCTGCTCCTGCTCAAGCGTTGGGCTGATTCTCCCAAAAAGACAGCAGGTACGGTGCCAGCGCAGGCCGCACTAAGTGCCGAAGGCTCTTCTGTGAGCAATTCACCTGTTGCCGGTGGTTCGGGCATCAATCAGAACGTCAACGCACCGGTATTCAATGTGAACATCGGCCAGTCAGCACCGGCGCAAGCTGAACCGGTTCACGCTGCCCCAGCAGCGCGCCAGCGGCTTCTTCCTCACATCGTCGCAACCGGTGCTCACGTTGCACGGGTATCGCAGGTCAGCCAAGGCGTATGGAGCGAAAGCTATCCCGAACAGGACGCCTTCATCGTTCAATTCACGAATGAAGCGAGAATGGGCGGACAGAACGTGGGCGGGCTGGTAAAGGCTCAACTCATATACCGTGACGGAGTGAGAGAACTTCGCCGGGTCACCGGTTGCTGGCTAAATCAGGTCGCTGACATGACTGAATTTCGAGTGGATGACACTCACGGCCTCATGGTAGGACTGATGCTGGGTCAGCAGTTCACCACGGTTGGAAAGCGGCGAATCACAGTGGCTTTGGGAACCGATGAGATTCCCCAAGACGTAAATCCCCTTCACGGCTTTGACCAGGGCACTGTTTCGGTGCGGCTGACACACACCAATAGCGGAGAAGTGCTCTACGAAGGCCAGTTTCAATTGAACACGCGCCCACCGGAAATAATCCGACTGTGATTCCCTTCGGCCTTCGGTGATAAACTGTCTGTGTGAACTGGAAGCGTAACAGTCAAGAAGGCGCTGGCGATATTCCACTTGCCAATGGTGCGGCAACAAATCAGAACATCAACGCACCTATCTTCAACGTGAATATTTTGCAGCCAGGCGCTGCACCAGCGCGGCCCCCTGTACCCCACAAGATTGAGGAACCTCTGCCCAACATCCGATACGTTGGGGCTGACCCTGTTTCACTCCGAGAAGACCTTCATGGCTGCGGCTTGGTTGAGGAAGGCTCAAGGCAAAACGCTCTAATCATTCGGTTCGCAAACGAAGCAAGGCTGGATGCGCAAAATCTGACGGCGCGTGTGAAGGCCGTGCTGATTTACAGACATGGGCAGAGTGAGACTGATGTTGCTGGTAGTTGGCTCTACGAAAACAGCGACCTGTCCGATTTTGAGCCCGACAGCAGGCGGCACAAGCTCATAGCGGGAGTCGTTATTGATGGGGAACTCGCTGCGATCACCGGGGAAAGAGTTGTTGCCCACAGGCGCAATTGGTATCTATCAGACAAGCATTCTCTCAAAGGATTTCAGACGGGTGTTCTTTTCGTTCAACTGACAGACGTGTGGACTAGGCGCGTTCTCTACCAAGGTGAATTTGAGATTAGCGTGGAACCTCTGCGAATCACCCCACGGGAACAAACCACCTAACAACTCACACTGCATTTGCGATGGAAGATCAACGAAGCGTTCGGTGACTGACTTCGAAGAAGCAGCGCAGTGCTTGGGTGATAGAATCACCGCATGAACTGGTGGGAGTGGGTCTTCAGCGGTATTGGCGCCCTCATTCTTGGTCTGTTTCTTGAGTGGTTGAGAAAGCGTTCGCGTCCATCCAGCCAAGAAGCAACGCTCACGGCGCAAGGCGCAAGAGTGTCAGATTCCCCGGTTGCCGCCGGTTCAGGAATAATCCAGAACATCAACTCTCCAACAACCGTGGTGCACCTGCATCCTGAACGAACTGCGTCTGCGCGTCCAAGACTCACGATAGAAATAGAGCAAGTGTGCTTTGGCGGCGCTGAAGATTTTGTGGGAAAGGATTTGTCTGACTTTAGAGTTGATCGTTACATCTTCGCTCACATTTGGATGGTAAACACAGAAAGCGTCGTAACTACGCTGAAACAGATGAGACTGAACTATTCAAGCGCTGGTGAAATAGTGGTCGCTTTCCAGGTAAGCGATTTATCTCAGTGGTTTCAGCGCATCAGATCGGAAGAACCGGGCTTAGGTTTTGAAACGCGTACAGTAAGAGACGCGCACAAAACTCTGACCCCGTTTCCTCTGGAATCGCTTCAACAAGGTATCCCGTTGAAAGGCTGGGTCTGCTTCAAAGCTAGTGGAGTGCTGGGACTCGGTGGTGACGAAGGAAGCATTGAGCTATGCGTAGAAGATTCCTTCGGCAAGGAATATCGCGTTAAAAAGTCGGCTCCTTTCGCCTGCAAGAGTGTGATGGTAGATCACTTGGATGAATGGCGTGGCCTGTAACCGGTTAACAAAACAACTGAGTTGGTTATAAATCCAGCCACCATATATTAGTGTAACTATATTATGATGGCATCCAGAAAAAGAGCGTCGGGCAGTTTGACGTTTTGCTTCGCTCTCCGACACTTGGGGACCGAGAGAGAAATTGTCGTCTTGAAAGTGGACGGGAACAATTTCTATGCGTTCCCACCGTATGCGAAGAAACCCTTGGGCAAGGTTGACGGCCACATGAGTTGGCATGCGTCGGGCGAACGCCATGCGGTGTTTAGGATTCGTCGTGCGCTTGGGTGGGAAATAGATAAAAGGATGCAAAAGAAAAGTTTGGTGAAGATGTCGCCCCCACCGGTGCTCAAGGGCGTGGGTGCTCTCTATCACTCCGGCCTCTTTCATTTCCAATTTCCTGAGCTACCGCCTGTTGGAACCAATCAGGGGACATCGGTTGTGCTAAATGGCGAGAGAGCGCATTTTAGGGACGCCTTCACCGTTATACGGGTCTATTTGGTGGAACCTGGGGCGGAAGCCAGCATCCCAATTTTCCCCGACACCGGGCCGCGCATTTTGCATGTAATTAAGCAGACGAACCCTTGGATGGCCGTCGAAGTCTACCAGCAGAATTGACACGCACACCGCGATAGAATAACCGTATGGGCTGGATCATCCAGAACTATAAGTGGATAGTTGATCTGTTCGAAGCGGTCCTTGGTTGGATAAAGCCTTCGAGTCACGCCGCACCTTCATCAACTTTGACGGCTCAAGGCGCGAAGGTCATAAATTCACCAGTGGCGAGCGGGACCAACATCTCGCAAACAATTAACTCCCCAACGGTCAACTTGTCTTTGCCCACTCCGTTATTTGGCGCACCTGGACGCGAACGATATGAGGAATGGCGAGAACTGATCGATGAAATCCACGAAAGCATCGAGCAGATGGGCTATGCCTCTGTGCCCATCGTTGCGCACAGGGTGGGCGATGAACGCTGTGACTATCAAGCAGGTATTCGTCGGGGGAATCGCGTACTTCGGAACCGGATATTGATAGCCGAGACGATCCAGAAATCGGGTCTGATACAAGATTGGGACGAGTTGGTGCAGTACGCGCATTCCGGGCGTGGTCCGCATGACCGTTGGGAACAAGGTTCTCCTACGATGGGCGGATTCGACGTGAGGGCACGGGCTTTTCAGGAAAAACTGATGCGTTTAGCCCGCGATGATATGGACACGTGGAGCGGTATAGGTATCCCGCTTCAAGCCCGCGAGTCTGAAGCTCCGCGTTGTGATTTTTGGCTTGAATTCAGTCCGCAGGGTTCGCGTTTTCTACTAATCCAGAATACCGGCGCGGAACCAGTGTTTGACGCTGTTGTTTACATTCCTTCGGACGGTTCCGTCTTCAAGTCTGACGTAATCAATCGGCTGAATAACGACAGGAATTGGTTGCCTTGTACGTCGCGGGGCAATTTCGTCTCCTTGGAATCTGTCCGAAAAGTTCTTGTCGAAACGGTTCTCCACGCTTCCGATAACAGCGATGAAGTTAAAAATATTCCGGTCCTTATTCGCTACCGCACCCACAGGCAACAGAGTGGCGAATGCCATTTGGAAATCAGGTTGCCGCTGCGAAATGGAATTCAGTTCGCGTTGCCCGAAGTGGCGGACGAACGCGCAAACAGGACAAGGGTAGAGGCAAAGCTGACCGAGGCCCAGCTTATTGGCACGCCGGTGGAAGTCGAGGTCGTAGAAATCGTCACAAGCGGACAACAACAAGATGGTGGTGCCGACGCCGACCGCAAGTTTGCTCGCTTGGCTATCGACGAGGCGCAAAAGAGCGTCGCAGAGGATGGCAGGTCGCACCCAAGGGTCGGAGCGGTTGTGGTCAAGGATGGGAAGGTGCTTAGCACCGCTCATCGGGGCGAACTGCCCGGAAATCACGCCGAATACGTCGCGTTAGAAAAGAAGTTGTCGGACGAAGTAGTTGCCGGGGCCACGGTATATACCACGTTAGAGCCCTGTACGACTCGGACCCATCCGAAAGTTCCGTGTGCGGAAAGGCTAGTCGAGCGAAAAGTCGCTCGTGTTGTGATTGGGATGCTCGATCCGAATCCTGACATTCGCGGACGTGGCGTTCAGCTTCTCAATGACGCTGGCATTGAGACTCAGTTATTTCCACGGGAACTGACAGCACAGGTTGAGGATATGAACCGCGAATTCATCAGGTCCCAGAAGGACAGGCAAGCATCGGGCAAGATGCCGCCTATACACGAAGATCAGTCAGGCTGGCCAGACGTTATTCTGGAATGCCAATGGCCTTCGTTGGTTCATGAATCTAAGATTCCCGGCTCCCACACCGTTAGAAAAAGACCTTGGATGCTCCGGTATAGAGGTCCTGGTGCAGTCTATAACGTCTGCGTCCACGGTATAGATTTCGGCGCGTATAGAGCCCGGTTCCCCTTTCCAGTGCCAACACTGACCGACACCGCGTCTGTACACCCGATTATTTGTCGGAAATCAGATGGACTGGTCACTACTACCCACGATTTGGAATCTCTTATACACAATCCACCTTCGGGATGCGATGTCCAGCAATATGCTGTTAAATCCGATGGAAACGAAGGCGAGGAAATTCGGCTTGAGGAGTTCGTACTCGAAGTAGAGATTCCGGTCACGATCAGTTACGACGATAAGAATGGAAACCGGTTTAAGATCAAATACCTTCTCCACTACGACATCTACATGGAAAAGGGCGAGATGATTCGGATAGGCGGAATTGAAAAGGTCGTGCCCAAATAGTTCAAGCTGGTTCATTCCCCTCCACGATCCGGCACAACGCCACGACGTAAGGGAATTGACCAGAGTTGACAGTCGCCCCAGCACGAAGGATACTGCTGCCACCACGGTTTCCTAGTAGATATGCCTACGGCGGTACTCCCAAAGTGCCGTCCCGAAGGGTACAGCCCGAAGTAGACCGTGCCTCAAGATGGCGGTAAGAAGTAGCACCGGCCATTCTAACCTGAGCGAGTAGACCTTTTCCGGGCATCGGGAAAGGGATGCAAAAGCAGGATGAGGCAAGGACGCAAAACGGGCTTGGGCTCAGGCTGAGCAAGCGGAATCCGGCAGATGACACTTTGGTAGGAGTGTCTTATGTCGGACAAGGTTTCGCTCAGTATGAAAGCATCGAATCCAGATCAATTTAGAATGCGAGTTGTCATAGAGGAAGACTCCTTTCGTGAGGACAAGGAGAAACTGCGGTATTCGCCTGAACAACTCGACGAGATGCTGAGCGGCGTTATCGAAGACCTCGCGAAAAAGCCCGAAGATCATCATAGCCTCGGGCCGGGTTTCGGGATGGTAAGAATAGACGCCGACGCGCCTCTATACATCTGGTTTACATTTGATGCCGATTGCGTTCGTCTTCATCTCATTAAGGAAGGAGAATGAGCGTCGCGGACTTACCGTATAGCATCATGGGTGTTGCTTGGGTTGGTCTGTTTTATCTGGAAACCACTGGTGTTCCTTCTTCCAACGAGGCGAACCCTTTAACACAAAAATATCTTCGGTGGTTTGGCGACTGGGCGGCGTAAGCCACGCATCGGGTATCCTATGCGTGCGGATCATTCTAGTCCCGTCTGCGTTCCGCAGCTAAAAAGCCGCGAGCTTGACCGTTACGTGTCCTGAGCGTCTCATGGCCGGTCCCGCGGGGAAGCCGCAGTCAAGGAAGCCGACTACCAACCAGCTGGCTTTGAAAAGGACCCTTTAGCGTCTTGAAGAGTTGCGGGGAACTGGCTTGCAAGCAGGTGTCCCTGCCGAATTCTCTTCACGAATGTGGCGTACCGCTGTAGTTCCTTGCTGTGATGTTGGTGGGGGTTAAGAATTCCGACTGGCATTTGCAGTTCTTGAGAAACGATCCGTACCGGCTCTGCGAGGTCGGAATCGTTCGTTATGAGTACAGCCACCTCGAATTGTTTGCGGAAAGCATCTCTAACGAGATGCGATGCGAGGTTGACATCCGATCCCTTCTCTTCGGTTTTCTCGACCCAGACTCTTTGAGGGGGAGTGACTGCTGCCAGATACATGGGCACCGTGTGTGTAAGGAAATGACCATAGTTGATCGTCAGATTCGGAAGTGATCGCAGCGCTCGAATGTACAAACCTTGATCGTGAGCCGAAGTCGGGTTGCTTGGTCTAGCGCTTACCCTTGCT
>WNFP01004910.1_pt1 | contig 11153 bp, 10 predicted proteins | sample 5400201 | NCBI WGS metagenome assembly WNFP01 (sample SAMN13153355, study PRJNA577476) | soil metagenome | isolation source: 115 cm saprolite under Madrone tree | place: USA:California | collected 2016-06-14
GTGATTGCGATGATTGCGCGGGCTTTCCTGGGACAGAACCCGTTTGAGATTTGGGGCGACGGCTCGCAGATACGCAATTGGACGTACATCGACGACATTGTGGAAGGCACGATTCTGGCAGGCGAGAAAATCCATGACGGCACGGCGATTAACTTAGGCACAATGGAGCGCATCACGGTGCTGGAATGCGCAAAAATGGTCTGCGACTTCACCAAGCACAAAGCGGATATCAAGAAGCGGCCGGACATGCCTACGGGGCCGTTGAACCGCGTGGCGGATAACGCGCTGGCCAAGCGGCTGCTTGGCTGGGAGCCGAAGGTTCCATTTCGCGAGGGGCTGAAGCGGACGATCGATTGGTATTACGGAAGCAAGAATCGCCAGGAAGTGGAGCGCATCTTCGCGCGGATGCTTACAGAGCGATGAAAGCGCTGGATTTTTCTGGCGAAGAAAAGATTTCCGCAGTATTGTAATTAGGCTGCGTGGGGCAGCGGTGGTGGTGTTTCTTGGGAGCTGGGACCCCCAAACCCGGCAATTTGCGGATACCGGTGTGCAGTCCCGCCTGCAACCGGCGCATCAGCTAAATTCCTACGAGGTTGCATGTCGGCCGGCGTGCTGGCGTTTCTCATTGCCCTTTTTGCGTCTATGGTGCTGACGGTACCGGTGCGCGCGTTGGCGTTGCGCGTGGGGATGGTGGACTTGCCAGGTCCGCGCAAGGTGCATCTCAAGCCGATCCCACTGTTGGGCGGATTAGCGATGTACGGCGGAGTGATGCTGGCGATTATTTTCGCGTTTGACGGCGCCGCGCGAGAGCAAAGCGTGGGCATCGTGACGGGCGCGACGTTGGTAGCGGCCGTTGGCTTCCTGGATGATCGCGGTTGGTTACATCACCAGATCAAGCTTTTCGTGGGTATGCCGCTGGCGGCGTGCATCCTGCTTGCGAGTGGAGTACACGCGCAGGCGTTCGAATTGATTGTTCCCGGACGCGCGGGGTACGTGCTCGATGCGGCGCTCACAATTTTTTGGGTGGTGGCGGTCACCGCGTCGTTCAGCATATTGGATCACATGGACGGGTTGTGCGCAGGCGTTGCGGCGACAGCGTCGTTCTTTTTTGCGTTGGTGGCGTTTTTAAATGGCCAGGTTGTTGTGTCGACGTTAGCCGCGGCGGTGCTCGGTGCGGCAGCGGGCTTCCTGCGTTGGAACTTCAAGCCGGCGAAAATTTTTATGGGCGATGGCGGAGCGATGTTCCTGGGGTTCTTGATGGCGACACTGGGACTTAAGCTGCGGTTGAGCGCCGGAAACCATGCGTCGGCACTCTTGGCTCCTCTGCTGATTCTGGGGGTCACGATATTTGATACGACCCTGGTCAGCATCTCGCGCGCCCGCCGGGGACTTCTGCCGTTTGCGGCGCCCGGGAAGGATCATGCCGCGCACAGGCTGGCAAATCTGGGATTGGGGCAGCGCGGAGCGGTGCTAGTGCTGTACTTGCTCGGCGCACTAAGCGGCGCGTCGGCAATCCTGGTTAGTTACTTTCCTGCGAGGGCGGCGGTTCTGTTCGCGGCAGTCGTGGTGGTCACCATGCTATTGGCCGTAGCGATGTTGGAGAAGGCTCCGTACGAGCGGCAAATGACCAAACCCAAAGCACTCTGATCTCGCCTATCCAGGCAAGCCGCTTCATCATAGCTTCCCTGCTGCCGAGGTTTGCCGCCGTAATCGGATTCGCTATACTTACCTCGGTCACTCACTCACCCACTCCTTTCGTTTTCGGCAGGGTCGGGAAGCGGTTGCCCCAGTGGACCGCAGAGGCCGACGACCGCTGATTTGAATACCGGTTTTGGAGGGCAAGGCGGAAATTGGTGGAAGCAGTTCAGAAAAATAAGGCACGTGGACGGAATAACGAGAAGGTAATTATCGTGGGGGGATCCGCGGCCGGATTATACACCGCCGCCAAAGTTGCTGGCGGCGGGAAGCGAGTGCGTGTGCTGGAGTCTCGGACCGAGTTGGAACCGGCATCGCGAACGCTGATCGTAACGAATCATTTCCGAAGCCAATTGGGAGCTGCCGCGAATGAAAGCGTGCTCAACGAGATCCGGCGATTCGAGCTCTTCACGGACGGCCGCTCCGCACAGATCGCGCTGAGCAAACCGGACCTGATAATTGAACGCGCGAAATTGATTCCGGCGCTGGCGCGCGAGGCGCAGCAGGCCGGCGCGGAAATTTCCTTTGATACCCGCTTTCTCGGATTGTCGCCGAATGCGAATGGCATTCACGTACAAGTGGAATCGAGCGGCCGCCAGGAGGAGCTTCACGCCGAGAACGTCGTGGGGGCGGATGGTGCGGCGAGCCGGGTGGCGCGAACGGCGGGATGGGCGCCGATTGAGACCGTGCCACTGGTGCAGGCGATTGTACGCTTGCCGAAAGATTGCCCGGTAGATACGACGCGGGTCTGGTTCGTGCCAGACGATACGCCGTATTTCTATTGGCTGATTCCGGAATCGGCGGAACGTGCCGCCTTAGGCGTAATTGGAGAGGACGGCGGCGACGCCGCGAAATGCTTGGCGCGATTCCTGGAGAAAAAAGGACTGGAACCACTGGAGTGGCAGGGAGCGCGCATTCCGGTCTATAGGCGATGGGTGCCGGTGAAGCGGCGAGTTGGAAAGGGAAACGTCTATTTGGTCGGAGACGCGGCGGCGCAAGTCAAAGTTTCGACTGTGGGGGGAATCGTCACGGGATTTCGTGGCGCGCAGGGCGTAGCAGATTCAATTCTTAAATCTGGTCCCTCAAGGGAACTGCTTGCTCTGCGACGAGAACTAGGCACGCATTGGCTACTGCGGCGAACGATGCATCACTTTCAGCAGGAGCATTACTCGTGCCTCGTGGATCTGCTAAATACGGCTACGCGGGAAACACTGAGCGAAGTCACCCGTGACGAGTCGACGCGGTTACTATGGAACGTGCTGCGAAGCCAGCCGCAGCTCGTGTTGCTGGGCTTAAGGGGGCTGCTGCTGGGATGGAACAGCGCGCGGCGGTAGACGTTCTGAGTATGTTTGTGAGCATAATCGATATCTTCCTGGAGGAGTAGATTGCGCCTGTCTGTCGTTGGATGCGGTTATGTCGGGCTGGTGACCGGCGCGTGCCTGGCCGAGGCGGGGCATGACGTGGTTTGCACCGACATCGATGAGAAACGCATCGCCGAGCTGCGGGCGGGAGGGGTGCCGATCTACGAGCACCATCTGGACAAAATCCTGGAATCGGCGCGAACTGCGGGCAAAATCTCGTATACCTCGGACGCCGGTGAAGCCATACGCAACGGAGACGCTATTTTTATTTGCGTGGGTACGCCACCGAAGGAGAACGGCGACGCGGACCTTTCCGCAATCGACCACGTGGCGCGGCAGATTGCCATGGAATCGCGATCTTCGAAATTGGTCATCGAGAAGAGCACGGTGCCGGCGCGCACGGGTCTGGAATTGCGCCGCGCACTCACGGCGTATTCTCGCAACAGCGGTTTGACCTTCCGCGTGGCGTCGAATCCGGAGTTCCTTCGCGAAGGGACGGCGGTTTCTGATTTTTTCCATCCCGATCGCATTGTGGTTGGTGTCGAGGACGAATCCTCGGCGCGCGACATGCGCGAGATTTACCGGCCGATTCTGGAGAGATCGTTTAGCTGCCCGGTACACGTCAACGGCACGTGCCCTTCCGGAGGTGCCGTAGACCTGCTCATCACAACGATCAACAGCGCCGAGCTGATCAAACATGCCTCTAACTCGTTTTTGGCTTTGAAAATCAGCTACGCGAACGTGATTTCCGATTTGTGCGAAAAAATCGGCGCGGACGTGGAGGAAGTAACGCACGCAATGGGATTGGATCCGCGTATCGGTACGCAGTTCCTGCGCGCGGGGCTGGGCTTCGGCGGGTTTTGCTTCCCTAAGGATTTGCAGGCCTTCATTCATCTGGCTGGCACGGTAGGGATCGATTTTGACATTTTAAAAGCAGCGGAACGCGTCAATAAGCAGCGCATTCAGCGGTTTTTCGAAAAAGTGCACAACGCCCTGTGGGTGATCAAAGGCAAGCGGGTTGCCGTACTCGGGCTGGCGTTCAAAGCGAATACCGACGACATCCGATTCTCACCGGCGCTGGAGGTTGTGAAGGAACTAGTGCGACAGGGAGCGCAAGTGCAGGCGACCGATCCGGAAGCGATATCGAGAGCTAAAGCGCTATTTCCGTCCGTCAGTTACCACGAGGATGCGTACGAGGCTTTGCGCGACGCGGAGGCAGCGCTGGTTTGCACGGAATGGGACGAGTTTCGAGAACTCGACTGGGAGCGCGCGGGAAAAGTTATGGCGCGGCGGCTGGTAATCGATGGCCGAAACTTGTACTCGCCTACGCGAATGCGCGAGCTCGGGTTCGAATATTATTCCTTCGGACGAGAATAGGCGTCAGACTCCGCTAACGGTTTATAGAGCAAGCGAAGACTTACTAGACGGTCGCAGCTTGACGACTGCTGAAATACTCTTTGAAATAATCCAAGGTAGTGCGCAAGCCATCGTCAAGGCCGATCTTCGGTTGCCAGCCTAGGATTGTCTTGGCTTTTGTGATGTCCGGGCAGCGCTGCTTCGGATCGTCTTGCGGCAGCGGTTCAAAAATAATTTTCGGAGCGTTTTCGAAATGCGCGCGAATGCGCTCCGCAAATTGCAGAATGGTGATTTCCTGCGGGTTGCCGATGTTCACCGGTAAATGTTCATCCGATAGCATCAGGCGGTAGATTCCATCGATCAAGTCGGAAACATAACAGAAACTGCGAGTCTGCTTCCCGTCGCCATAGACCGTGAGAGGCTTGCCGGTTAGCGCCTGGTGAACGAAGTTGGGCAGGGCACGGCCGTCGTTCAGGCGCATGCGTGGTCCGTAGGTATTAAAAATGCGGACGATGCGCGTATCCACGCCATGGTAGCGATGGTAGGCCATGGTCATAGCTTCGGCGTAGCGCTTGGCCTCATCGTAGACGCCACGCGGCCCGATGGAATTCACATGACCCCAATATGTTTCCGGCTGCGGAGACACTTCCGGGTCACCGTAGCATTCGCTGGTGGAGGCCAGGAAGAACTTGGCATTCTTGGCGAGAGCCAGGCCGAGCGCGTTGTGAGTACCGAGCGCACCCACTTTCAGGGTCTGGATCGGCATTTTCAAGTAATCGACTGGGCTGGCCGGGGAAGCGAAGTGCAGGACGTAGTCGACCGGACCGGCAACGTCAATGTAATTGGAGACGTCCGCGCGCACGACGCGGAAGCGGGGATGCTTCTGAAGATGGGCGATGTTCGAGTCTACGCCGGTAACCAAATTGTCCAGCGAGAGGACATCCCACCCTTCCGCAATCAAACGATCGCAGAGATGCGAACCTAGAAAGCCCGCACCACCCGTAACTACTGCACGCATGCATCCTCCGAATAAACATCCGTCAGCGATTTTAGCGCGCTGATCGGCGATTGACCACACTGATGGGCCGAGATACCATGCGCCCGCTTGCGTATGTACAGCAGTGCGGACGCACCAAAAGCTCGGAAGCGCCATATTGCCACGGCCGCTCTTCTCACCGTGGTTGTTGGCCTAGCCGCCTCCGCCGTGATCATTTTCCTTGGCGTTGGGCGCTGGCTGATAGTTGAAGATCCCTTAGAAAAAGCTCAAGCAATTGTGGTCCTCAGCGGGCGAATGCCCATGCGGGCCAGGGATGCTGCCCGACTGTACAACGCCGGGTATGCGCCGCAAGTCTGGCTGACCCGCGCCGTCGAACCCACCGCTTCACTCCAGAAAATGCATATTGCTTACATAGGCGAGGACTTCTTCAACACACAAGTTTTGATGCACGAAGGGGTGCCATCGAATGCAATCCATGTACTGGAGCAGCCGATAAACAATACGGCTGATGAAATCGCTGCGATTGCGGCCGAATTAGAGCGGGAGCGCGGTGGTGCGGTGATTATCGTAACGACCAAGGTGCACACACGGCGGGTTCGCGCGCTATGGAGGAAACTCTCGAGTGGGCCGGGGCGAGCTATTGTGCGCGCCGCTCAAGCCGATACGTTTGCGCCTGGCCATTGGTGGCGCTCGACGAGCGATTCGCTGGACGTGGTGCGAGAGATTCTGGGCCTGCTGAACGCGTGGGCGGGACTGCCTCTGCATCCTTCGCGATGATGCGGAACTCAGAAAAACAGGAACTTTTTGCGGCGTGGCGATGCTTTGCCTTCGGGAATTTCCGGTACGTGCGGAAGATCTCTACCTTCGAAGGCAGCCAACGGATTTTCAACAAATAGTGCGCGCGCTTTCTCACCCCCAAATTGCTTACTGACCGCGTCGTAGGCGGGCTGCAAGCGAAGCGGCCTGCGCTTCGTATTGTGGGCGTCGCTGGCGACAAAATGCACTAAGCCTCGCGCAATCCAGCAGAGAGAATCTTCCTGTGCGCGTGGACCAAAAGTTCCGGTGAGGGATCCGGCCGTAACCTGCACATAGCAACCCAGGCGGGCCCAGGTTGCCAGCCGCTCCGGCTGGCGGCGCAGGATGGCATTGCGTTCGGGATGCGTGATTATGGGTCGCAAGCCCTTGAGCCGCAAAGAGTGAAGAGTGTCGTCCATGGCTGGGGGGATGGAGATTTCGTTGAACTCGACGAGCAGGTAATCGTGCTGGTTAATGCAGAAGCGTGAGGGGTCGATACGCAACGCGTCGATGTTTTCGGGATTGAGATGGAAGTCGCAACCGGTGGCAAGGATCAAACGGTCGCCTATTTCGCTTTGCAGATGCTCGCGGAGATGCTGGACACGGGGATAATCGAAAGCGTATTCATTGCTGCAATGCGGCGTGGCGACAACATGTGTGATCCCGTCGCTGATCGCTGATTCGGCCATCGCGAGAGATTGTTCGATTGCATCGGGACCATCGTCAAGCCCCGGCAAAATGTGGCAATGCACATCCACCATGTGAGTTGCGAACTCCTAACGCACGGAGCGCAGCGCATAAGAACTCAGGACGTCTCCGCCTGAACTCAATGCCGTTGACTGCGTGCGGAATGCCGGTTGCGCCTAAACCTGCCGGCTGGAAACGGTCGGCGCGTGTCTACTATCTTGCTCCGATTTGCCAGGAAACCGCAACGGGCTGGGGTTTGAGGGAACCTCCGGTCAGAGCGTTTTTTGCAACCGCCTGGAACCTGCTATATTTGTTCGACTCATTTCGATGTGGCCTTGCGGCCTGTGTATCCCAAAATAGCTTAGGAGTGCGACGCGACTCATGCCAACTGACCGGAAACCTGAGTTCTTCAAAGGCGCCCAACTCAAGGTCGCCATTATCGGATGCGGATACGTAGGCTTGCCGCTGGCTCTGCGTTTTGCGGAAGCGGGGCATAAAGTGACGGGATTCGACACGGATCCCAACAAAGTGAACATGCTGAATGCGGGGCGATCGTACATCGAGCATATTCCACAGACGAAGATCCAGCAATTCGTCAACAGCCGGCACTTTGGCGCCACCACGGATTTTTCGCGCTTGAAGGAAGCGGATGCCATCCTCATTTGCGTGCCGACGCCGCTGGACGAGCGGCGCGAACCAGACTTGAGCTACGTCGAGCAGACGGCTATTTCCATTCAGCCGCACTTGCAGAAGGGACAGCTCGTGGTGCTGGAGTCCACGACGTACCCCGGGACCACGGAAGAATTGGTGCTGCCGATTTTGGAAAAGAGCGGCTTGCGCTGTCCCATTGTGACGGGGCCGGAAAACGACAATGTTGCCTGCGATTTCTGGCTGGCTTTTTCTCCGGAACGCGAAGATCCCGGGAATAAGCAGTTCGGTTTGGCGCAGATCCCGAAAGTGGTCGGCGGGTTGAATCCACCGAGTGGACGTGCCGCAGTGTCGCTGTATGCACAGGTTGTGGCGCGCGTGGTTCCGGTAAGCTCGACTCGCGCTGCGGAAATGGCCAAGCTGCTGGAAAACATTTTTCGTTGCGTGAACATTGCAATGGTCAACGAGCTGAAGATGCTCAGCCTGCGCATGGGCATCGATATATGGGAAGTGATCGATGCCGCGGCGACGAAGCCATTCGGCTTCATGCCTTTTTACCCCGGACCGGGCCTGGGTGGGCACTGCATTCCGGTCGATCCGTATTATCTTTCGTGGAAGGCGCGCGAGTATGACTTTTCGACGCGCTTCATCGAACTCGCCGGCGAGGTCAATACGGCGATGCCGTATCACGTCGTTGATGCCATCGCCGCAGCCCTGAATAATCACAAGAAGAGTCTGAACGGCGCGAAGGTTTTGATCTTGGGTGTAGCTTACAAGAAGGACGTAGACGACTTGCGCGAATCTCCGACGCTCAAGATTATGCAACTGCTCCAGCAGCGGGGTGCGCACCTCGATTACAACGATCCTTATTTTCCGCAGCTTCACAAAATGCGCCACTACAATTACGAGAATATGAAGTCTGTGCAGCTGAGCCCGCAGACGCTGGGGAGTTACGACGCGGTGATCGTGGCCACGGACCATTCCAGCTACGATTACGCTGCGATCGTCGACGCGGCCAAACTGGTGGTGGACACGCGCAATGCCACGCGCCGCGTAATGCGTCACCGCGACAAGATCGTGCTCTGCTAGGCGCCAATGGCTGCTTCCCGCGAAGAAATACGCCGCCAACTCGAGGAAAGCGCTCGCGTCAAGCAGGCTTTCTCCGATGTGTTGGTCGAGCGCATTCTGCAATTCGCGCAAAGGTGTGCGGCGTCACTGCGCGGCGGCGGCAAAGTTGTATTCTTTGGAAATGGCGGCAGCGCCGCGGATGCTCTGCATCTTGCGGCGGAGCTGGTGGTGAAATTGCACGATGACCGGCGCGCGCTGGCCGCGCTGGCGCTTCCGGCGAATCCTTCCGTGCTGACGGCGGCGGGAAATGACTACGGATTCGAACAGATTTTCTCCCGCCAGATCGAGGCGCTCGTTTCGTCGCAGGACGTTGTTGTGGCGCTCTCCACGAGCGGCAATAGCGCAAATGTTGTGCGAGCGGTAGAAGCGGGGCGCGCCCGCGGTGCTTTTGTCGTGGCGTTCACCGGCGAAACGGGCGGTGCGCTCGCAAGCAAAGTGGATTTGTTGCTGAACGTTCCGTCGCGCGATCCGCAGCGCATCCAGGAAGCGCATATCACCATCGGCCATATCGCGTGCGCGCTTATCGAGCAGCTCGCGTTAGCGGCCTAGCCCGCTGCATTACTTCATCTTGACCAATGCAACGCGAGCCGTGGCGAACGGCATGACCGCCTCGAGCAGCACCGGTGTCCGCGCAGGATTGCTGGCGAGATATAGCGTGAAATGCGCGTCTTTCAGTTCCACTCCGGCGTCGAAAACACGGAGGTCGATTTTTGAAGTGGCGAAAGTGCCCGCGGGAACAGCAATGCCACCTGCGGCCCCGGCGTAGGCTGCGCGGACATCGTAGAGTTTGTGCCCGTCATAAACCGGGCCGCGCACCTCTCGAACTTTCTCCCAGTCTACCGTGCGCAAATACTGCATCAGGCCTAGCGGGTCGCGCGTCCCGGGCACAACGCGTGTCTGCGTGGCGTTTGCGGCGGCGTGCTCCGCGCCTGTCGTTGTCATGCGCTGGATGGATTCCTGCTTCTCACCGCGCTCGCTCAGATGCATCTCGTATTGCAAGCTTGCCAGTGTGGCCGCATCGCTATACGAGTCAAACTGGTCGTCCAGTTCGAACATCATGCGCAACGGGTTCTCCGTCCGCGCGAATGCCTGCAAGTGCCACGCGTTCTTTCCGAAAAAGTTGCGGCGGTCGACGATTTGAAGACGCAGATTCGCGACGTTGCTTAGCTTCGCCACATCGGCGGCAAATTCCAACACTTCGCCGGCATGGAATGGTGCCGTTGCTTCGCTCGAAGGCGAAGGCGCCGTTCCGGCTTCAGCTACCGTTGAGAGTGGCGGCTCGACAGACCTTTCCATATTTGCCGAAACCGGAGGGGCCGCCGAAACCGGCGCGGGTCGCAACGCTTTGTGAAGTCGCGCGGGAGACCCGACTTTAGACTCCCAATACAGCGCTCCCGCGGCGCAGATCAGCGCCGCAAGCACTGCAATTGTAGCGGTGAGCTTGGTCATGCTATTTGTGTGAACCTGGTCTGAAACAAACCGTTGCCTCGTTGCCTTCCGTCGTACAATACATTTTACGCGCACGGTGCAACGAAACATTCAGGTAAATAGCGCGAATTCTGAGATTATCAAAATGCGAGGCGTTCGTCTTTCTGAGGCGCGCTTTGCTTAGCGCAGCAGCTACCCGCCTGCTGCGCAATTGATGCAGGAGGATTCACGGAATGCGCTTCGTGGTCACAGGCGGCGCCGGCTTTATCGGTTCCAATACGGTCGACGAACTCGTTCGCCGCGGGCACGGCGTCGTGGTGTTGGATGACCTGTCTTCGGGCAAGGAAGAAAACCTCGCGGAAATCCGCAACAAAATCACTCTGATCAAAGGCAGCATCACGGATATCGAAGTGGTTCGTAAAGCCATGCATGAAGCCGAATATGTGCTGCACCTGGCGGCGCGCACTTCCGTTCCCAAGTCGGTTAAAGATCCCATCGAGACGAACCGCATCAACATCGACGGCACGCTAAATGTGCTGGTAGCGGCACGCGACGCCAAAGTGAAGCGCATCGTTTTTGCCGCCTCCTCTTCCGCCTATGGAGAAACGCCGACTCTGCCCAAGGTGGAAAAAATGGAGCCGCAGCCCATTTTTTGGTCCGCGGCAGGATCCAAGCTCTCCCTATTCCGGCGTGCTGGCCAAATTTTGCAGCGCTTTTCTCGATGGCACGCAACCCGCGATTTTCGGCGATGGCGAGCAAACGCGCGACTTCACTTTCGTGGAGAACGCTGTGCAGGCCAATTTGCTGGCCTGTGAAGCTCCCAATGTTTCCGGCAAGGTCTTTAACATCGGCGTCGGGGGACGTTTTTCCTTAAACCAGACGGTGACGCTGCTAAATAAAATTTCCGGCAAGAACCTTGAAGCAAAATACGAGCCTGCGCGCGACGGCGACATCCGCGACTCGCAAGCGGACATTTCACAAGCACGCGAATATCTCGGCTATGACCCTCCGGTCGCATTTGAAGAGGGACTGCGGCGCACATTTGAGTGGTATCGCGC
>WNFP01060410.1_pt1 | contig 11150 bp, 6 predicted proteins | sample 5400201 | NCBI WGS metagenome assembly WNFP01 (sample SAMN13153355, study PRJNA577476) | soil metagenome | isolation source: 115 cm saprolite under Madrone tree | place: USA:California | collected 2016-06-14
ATCATAGGGCAGACTCCATCAAAGTGCCCGTGATAGGTGGCTATAGGGGCACAAAACTCATCGATCATGGCTCTCTAAGGCAAATTAGGTGAATAAGATACCGGCCCGCCCTCTCGCACGGTTCTCACCGCCTCAGTGATGAGATCCAGATCATTCGACTGCAAGCTCTGGTGAATGGGGAGAAAAACGAGATTTTCATAGAGAAAGTCGGCAGAGGGGAATTCAGCGGAAGGTATCCTGGGGTGCCGCACTCCTCCCCAACTGGCTGCGGGAATCCCAAGTCTGCGAAGTGGAAATTGGCCATTCGGCATGTCCACAAAGAAGATTGGGAATACCCAGGGGCACACGCTGGTAGGTAGATTCTCGAAGAGTGCTCTAACGCCTTGCAATTCTGCGAGTTGGCGCTGGAGGTATAAGTAGTTGGTTCTGCGTTTAGCGATGATTCTATCCAGCAGGCAATGTTCCAGCATTACCCGCGAGACCCGAGAAAGTGGGAAATTAATCATCTGTTCATCGAATGAATTGCTGTTGGGATGGACCTGGAGCACTCGGCCAGCGTGCGTCGGTCGTGGATGTGGATCCAGGGGTACCGCAGCCTGCGCGGACGCATGTCGCAGCCGCATACCTCGAAGTGCAGAGGCAAGAGGACCAGGAAGAGCTCGTTCCAACAGATTCTTGGCTACACGGATTGTGAACAGAAAGTGCTCGCTTTGCCAGTCCACGGTCAACTCGTGCTCCCAGCGATTCAAAACCAACTCGCCGCCATCATATAGCGGCAGGAATTTACGCCAACTGAAGACGCTGGCTTCTCCAAACGTGCCTAGCGGCTGGCCCCCGTCCTCACCTCGTAGGACGTGGGCGCAGTCCTCAATCAGGGAAAGCCCGTGCCGGTCACAGATTTTGCGAATTTGGCGGATTCCACAAGGAAAACCGAAATAGTGCACGGCCAAAACTGCCCGTGTTCGGTCGTCGATTTTTGCTTCAAGATCCGAAACATCGGGAAGACAGTCCCTCCCTACCTCGTAAAACACCGCTTTGGCACCGAACGCTTCGATTGGCTCAACGGCAGAATTGCAGATGTAGGCCGGAACTAGCACTCCATCGCCAGGCACGACGCCAAGGGCCCCCAGGCTGTGATAGATCTTGTTCGGCGGGAAACAGAAATTGTTCCGAGGCGGTGCTCACGCGAATGGTCCGAGGTTTCTTTTGCCCCTTGCGGCCCTCCCGAAAAAGAATGTGATACTTAGTAAGGAATCATTCTCCACGCGTTGCTCCCATAACCATTCCCTCGCCGATGTTCGCGGGGAGCAGGGCGACCGAAGATCGGACATGCCCACGTCCCGCAGTTATGGGGATGTCGGAATCCCGGCCTGTCACGCCAGAATCCCTCTTCACCTCGCCGGCCGTGTGTGACCGTCCCTGGTATTGTTGTCGATCCATTGCCGATTCCCGGGGGCTATCCTACTGGCGCCCTAAGACCTGACACGTTCTCTGAACGCCTTTAGCGACCGAACCCACGCATGCCGGAAGCAATTGATGTGATACATGGTTCGAATATTGTCCGCCCATTGCCTATGCCAATCCATCGCGCGACCGTAGAATTCGATCTTGCGCACCTGCCCTTCTGCGAACAGGAGCTTCATGATTTCCTCGCGCATAAGAATCGCCGGTGAGTATTCGTTCCAGTCTTCGTCGTAAGTAGTCTTCAAAAGGATGAGGACGTCGTTTCTCACCAAGCATAAGTCAGTGGCAATGACTTCGCCGTTTGCCCGCAGTTGATAGATGACTGCCTCACCGCGTTGGCAAAACTGTTGAAAAATCTCCCGATAAAACTGCCCCTGGGCATTGTCGAACGTAACAGCCGTGCCAGCCTGTGCCTTCCAGCCCTTCGATTCCAACTTTGCATAGGCTTTTAGGGCATCTGCAACGTCTGCCGCCTCGCGCAGGGTAACGAACTCGGGAACACACCCTTTTTCGATCAGTCTCCTTCGGCGCCTGCCAACGTTTTGGCGCAGCTTGATGCTGCGCGCTTTCCAATACTCTTCAAAGGTCCCCGCCATGGGGATGCACGCCGTTTCAATGTAGTCCACGGTTTGGAATTGCTGGCCGTCGAACGCATGGCGAACCATCGCGTAGTCTGGGTCTTGCTGCAACACGCTCAATTGCAACGCATAGCCTGGAAATGAGCGCATGAGGGCGACGATCTCTTCTCGGACATCGATTTCCGCTGGCAGAAGCATCAGTCCGAGGGGTGCCTGAGAAGGTTGAAAGGTCTCCCAGAAGCCGATCCCCTTTCTTTTGAAAATTCCCAGACCAGACTGTCGAGAATCGTTTTTTACGCCAAGGAGAGTACTCTCATCTCCAAAGTGCCGAAGAGCGCAGTCCACGAAGAGGGAATCGAGCAAGATGTGGTTTCCTCGTACTGCGTTGAGTTCGTCCCAACGGCCGCGCACTGCTTCGAATGCTTTGCGCGCAGGCGCAAAGACCCATTTCATTCAGCCTCCTGGTTCGAATAACATCACGTTAGCATAGACCATCTTTCCAGTTTCCCTAGCTTGCCTTGACTCCCCGGCTTTTTCAATCCTCGCGGCGAGCCATGCAATCCGGCCCTATGCACTTTGGCACCTCTTTTGGTTGGCTGAACCTCTCGCAATAAAACAGCAGAATTCAGCCTTTCTCCCAAGCGGTCCTCGGATCGGAAATTTCTAATTTATTGAGTGTCCGACGGGACAGTTTGCGACCTGCACCACACACCTGCTCCAATTTGCTCCCTCTGAACAGTAGCAGGGGGGTGCTAACTCCTCTAGCCTAAGAATGCGGCGAAGTACCTTGCTGCCCCTTTCGGTATCTCGCCAGTTGGTTGATTAGGAATGACTTGAGGAGATTGATGAGAGATTCCCGGATATCAAGAGGAGCAGTTGAAGGTGGGGCCAAGCGGGTCCTACTGTTGATCGGGGCTGTAAGCTTGGCGTTCTGCATTACGGGATGCTCCGGTTTGGTTAATGCAAGCAAGGGCGGCAATTCCACGTCACCAACCGTTACGATCACTGCACCAGCCAGTGGCGCAAAGGTTTCGCTTGTCAATGGCAACCACGCACTTACAGCTGTGGCCACAGATACTTCAAACAATAAAGCGGCAAGCGCACCTGTAACAATCAATGTACAAAATCCCGTACCTAACCAGCCCACGGTATCCATCGCTTCTCCCCAAGCGGGCGCCATTGTTTCAAATACCATCACAGTGACCGCAGCGGCCTCCGGCAGCCAAGGTATTGCCAATGTTCAGTTCCAAGTCGACGGCTCGAATCTGGGGACTGGCGACACTTCCTCCCCCTATTCGCAGTCTTGGGACACGACCAAGGTAGCCGATGGCAACCACACACTTACAGCCGTGGCCACAGATACTTCAAACAATAAAGCGGCAAGCGCGCCTGTAACAATCAATGTACGAAATAACCAGCCCGCGGTATCCATCACTTCGCCCCGAGCGGGTACCATTGTTTTAAATACCATCACAGTGACCGCAGCGGCCTCCGACAGCCAAGGTATTGCCAATGTTCAGTTCCAAGTCGACGGCTCGAATCTGGGGACTGGCAACACTTCCTCCCCCTATTCGCAGTCTTGGGACACGACCAAGGTAGCCGATGGCACTCACGTTCTGACGGCGGTGGCTACGTCGAACGATAGCTCCCACCAACCGGCTAGCGCCAGCGCGGTCGTAACCGTCAACAACTCAGGAACAGGGCCCATTCTCAGCGCTACGCCAGGCTGGTACAAGGTTCCGGGGACAGCCCTTTGCGGAGGCCCCGAAAACGCGTCTCTGTCAGTCCCAGATAATTTTCCAAACAACCTTAACAGCAACTACTTGAGTTACCGATTCAGCTTCAACGCGACATGCGAATCAGGATTTGAGGACTCAAGCGGGGCTGTCGTCGATACCACCCGCAATCGAATAATTTTTTGGCAAGGCGGCCATAGCGGCTATTGGGGCAACGACGTTTTCGACTTCGAGGCAAACAATATAGGTACTGGAAAACCAGTCCTCCTTCGTCTCAACAATCCGGCGAATCCCAATGCCCCCGTGGGAAGCGTAGACACAATAGAGACGCTTGCTGCGTGCAACTATGTTGCTGGATGCACGCCGACAACAAATTCTCCTGGCAGCCGTCACACCTATAACAATCTCGTCTACATTCCCTCTACGGATCAAATGACAAGTTTTGGTGGAGGCTTGACGACACAAGGGAATGCCAGTAGTGCCCTTTGGACTTTGAATATGGATTCGGTCTTGCAATCCTGTGCGCCGACAGCGACGAATCAACAAGGTTGTGACCCTGTCTGGACGAATGCGACTCCCAGCGTTGCTCCTCCGGGTGGTCAGATTAACTTTATCAACTACGATCCCAACATCGGGCAGGTGTGGGGCATTTATGGCAATAACTCTATCTGGCTGTATAACCCCGCCAACAACACCTACTCGCAGCACGGCTCACTCTCGACGGGTTACCACAACTTCAGTGTGCTCGACCCAGTCCACAAACTCTTCATTACGGCAGGATCGGACGGCATTCACTATTTTGACGTCTCCAATACTGCAAACACCAACATCACATTCCAAAGCCCCACTGTTACAGGCTGCTCGCTGCTTACTGGAGGGAATGCCGGAACTGACGGACAGTACCCCGGCATGGTTTGGGACCCTGTGGCGCAACAGGTCGTGGCCTACCCGAACGGAGGCAATGCGCTTGTCATCCTCGACCCGATCACATGGACCTGCACCACTGAGACATACGGCTCACGTCAGGGAACAGACTATCCACAAAACACGATTATACTGAGTGGCGTTTCGGGAACGTTTGGCCACTTTCAGTATATTTCGGCTTACGACATTTTCGTCCTATGCAACGACCCTAATCAAGATTGCTGGTACCTGCGTCGCAACCGTTGAGGGTGCGCGAAGAAACGAAGAAACGTCGTAATGGCCGTAAGAAAAGGCCCGATGGCAATCCGCTTCCGCACAAACATTTGAACCCTTCCTGTCGTTATGAAGGGTAGGGGCGTCCGTTTTGAATCGGACCGATTCTGTCCAGACCCAAAGATGAGCTGTACCCGCCTTTCGAAAGTGGTTCCGTTTACAGGAAACCAAGATTGGAAATCCGGCTTGAGCTGCGGGTTGCCCCCCGATGACGCCGGCCGACACTTCGCCGGGTCGAACATCACGGCAGAAATGGCCCCTCTTTTGAGAAGCTGCGGAACCAATACCTCGTTCGAAAATTCTGCAGAGCCCTAAGCCATGCTGGTGATAAGCATCCTCGATCGATCCTTCCGCTCCTCTTGTCGAGGGCCTGGTATGGCAAGAAATCGCCGGTTCCAGGTTATAGCTTTGGCTGTCCGATGGGACAGTTTGCGGCCTGCTCGACACACCTGCTCCAATTTGCCCCTCTGAACAGTAGCAGGTGGGTGCTAACTCCTCTAGCCTAAGAATGCGGCGAAGTACCTTGCTGCCCCTTTCGGTGTCTCGCCAGCCTACTGTTGATCGGGGCTGTAAGCTTGGCGTTCTGCATTACGGGATGCTCCGGTTTGGTTAATGCAAGCAAGGGCGGCAATTCCACGTCACCAACCGTTACGATCACTGCACCAGCCAGTGGCGCAAAGGTTTCTGGAACAATAAAGGTATCTGCGAACGCCACCGATAACGTAGCTGTGGCCAGTGTGCAATTCCGAGTGGATGGAAACAATGTGGGCGCGGCAGTTGCGTCGGCACCGTACACTTATTCTCTAAACACCGCGACGCTATCGAACAGCAGCCACTCCTTGACGGCCGTAGCCAAGGATACATCTGGGAACACTGCTACGAGCGCCGCAGTAGGTGTGACCGTGAACAATGCACCTGATACGGCTCCTCCGACAGTTTCTGTTGTATCGCCCGCGAGCGGCGCGACGGTTGGAGGGACTCTCACTGTAACCGCTTCAGCTTCAGACAACGTGGGCGTTGCCGCTGTACAGTTCTTGCTCGACGGCGCAAATCTGGGATCCAAGCTAACCTCGTCACCCTATTCAGTGTTATGGAATACAAACCAGGCTAGCAGCGGAGCTCATACTCTCTCCGCCCAGGCGTGGGACCAGGCAGGCAATACGGCCACGTCAAGCAATGTGGCAGTAACCGTGTCTCAAACTGCTCCACCACCACCGCCGCCTGTGGGGGATGAGATAACAATTTCTGACGCCTCCGGATTGGGGCAGACCAATCGTCCAGTATCCATCGCAAGGTCGTTTGCTCAAGGGGAAATTACGGATTTCGCACAAGCTTCGATCAATAGCACGGCTCTGCTAACGCAATGCGATGTCAAGAACCGCTGGGCTGATGCGTCTCTGAAGTTTGCCATCGTTAGCTTTGTCATACCAAGCATCCCTTCCAATGGATCGGTGGTCGTTTCTTTCTCGAATCAGGCGACGGGCAACAATACATCACCACTCACACCGTCGGAGATGCTCGGTTCCGGCTACAACTTCGACGGTCAGATTCAGCTCACTGGGACGGTCAATCACAACATTTCTGCTCGAGCGATTCTTGGCTCAGCAGGTTCCACTTGCGCGGATGGAACAGGGATGGATCCGGACGGAACCATTAGCGAAAATCTTTGCACCTATTGGCTAAAGGGCCCCATCGTAACCGGCGTTATTCTAGAAGACCGCGCCGGTCGCACATTTGATGTGAACACCGATGGTGGCACGGGCAATCCCCTCCATCCAAGATTTGAGGCATGGTTCTACCCGCAGACGAATCAGGTTCAGCTGGGCTATACGCTTGAGAATGATTGGGCGTCCACGGTAGCGACAAGCAGTGCGCGCGACCAATCGGTCACTGGCATCAAGCTTACGGGAGGCAACGCTAGCCCCGTCACCGAGTTCACCAACGGTGCGTTCTCACTACTAACGCGCACCATGATCCACAAGACCTATTGCATCCATGGAACGAACGCGGGCTCACAGTTCGATTGCCTCGGCTCGACGATGCACATCGACCACAATTGGGGCTACCTTGCGAACACGAAGACTCTCCCGCACTACGATACGAATATGAAGATGCTTCCGTCGGCGATTGCTGGCGCGTACAGCGGGCTCTTCAATAACCCTTCTGCGCTGGCGCTACAGGGCTGCACCGGCTGCGTCGGCAGCGCAGCCGGCATCGGTTACTATCCGACCGCACTTAACGCCACTGGTGCTAGTGCCTTCCACGGTCTGATGCCGACGTGGGACGTTGAGTACCTGATGACGCAGTGTGACCCCGGGAACTCAACATCCGTGGTTTGCGGAAACGGAAGCGCTGGCGACTTGCGCTCCGTGATGCTGACGAACGCAGACCTTGCTGGCCGGATTCCCTATTGGTTCCGCGAGGCCGATACGAATGCAGGCCATGGACAGACCTTTGATAATTCGGGGATACCGGGCAACGTACAAACCCTTGGTCGCGTGGTTTCTATCAACGCCCGCACGCAGATCAGTCTTTTCGACGTACTCGAAACCGTAAACCGATGCAACACAAACTACACATCTGACTACATCAACTATGGCGGCGCGGGACAGGACACCGGCGCATGGCCCCTAGACACATCCCATTGGCCAAACATTGCTCTCGCCAGCTACCTCACGACAGGACAGTATCACTACTACGAAGCGCAGATGATGCAGTCAGCGAATGCTTTGGGCAATTCCCCGGGGACCAGAGCCTGCACGCAGCCAACCCAAAACGGCACCTTGCGTATGGGTAGCCTTGGCTATTGGTACCTTGGCGACGAGCGCGGCACCAACTGGTTGAAGCGCGAGAATCTCTACGGCGCGTTCTTCGCCGTAGATGGTTCTCCAGAGAAAGCCTATTTCCTTGACAAGCTGAACGCTAACCTTGCCATCGAAGAAGCTTTGCACGGTATTCCCAACGACATCGGGCCAGAATATGCTGCCGCGTATACTTTCGGGCAGAGCAGTCGCTGTAACGGAATTGGCTACTGCCCAGCGTCCCTTTCCAGCCCGCTCGGGGTCTGGAACGCCTACAGCGGCGCTTACTCAGTGGATGGGCAAATAACCGGGTCGTTCTTCCAAACTGGCATTGGCAAGCCAATCCCACAAGCTGCTGATGCGAACTTTCAGGCTGCCTTTAGCGCTCTCCTGGTCGGGGTGGCTTATGACATGGGCTTTACATCAAGCGCTTTACCCCAATACGCGATGAAGCGCTACATCCATCTAACTCAGGACCCGACTGCAAATATATACACATTGGCAGATTATGTGTTCCCAACAACGGATGTGAATGGAAATTGGTTCACCAGCTACAGTGCGATGGTGCCCTACTACGCCAACTACCCGACGCATTGGCCGGGGATTGGCGGCGGGACATGCCAAGGTGGCGACGAACCCTATGACCTCCAAGCGTTAGCCGCGTTCAGCTATGGCTATGCATTCAGCGACGCCGGTTTCAGCGGTTCTGCTGGCTGGAATCGAATGCGGAGCGAGCTCCAGCCTTGCTGGTCTTCAACCAACCCAAGCATCGGCGGCTTCCCCAACGACCCGAAATGGGACATCACCCCCCGCACAGGCACAACCAATTAGGCAATCTGCTGACCGCTCCGAGACCGCGAACTCGCGGCTTCGTTGCCGGTTGCGGCCGACGCTTCCCCAGTCGTCCCGCAGGGTAGGGCTACCATTCGATCAACTCCTGTTTTCCCTTTGCTCGTGCATTTCCTCAGTTCCTCTTCCACGGTTCCCCCCACCTCTCCACGCATCCTAGCGCTGGTTGGGGTAAACCGTCGCCCGGAATGAGGAACTCCGAACGAATTTGCTCGCTGGCATGAGCCACACCCAGGGAGCTTCCTGGGAACGTGCAAGAAAGCGAAAACTCGGTCCTTTGCTCGAACCTTCAAGTAATTCCTTGATTTGCCTTGAAACAAGTGGTAAAGACTAGCGTCAAGAATTCGCACTATCCTCTGATTGGGAATGGGTGGAGATTAGCAGACCATTCGCGCAGCTATGTCCCCATGGCGTACTGGACTACACGTGGCGTTTAATGCAAATGTCGCTGAGAGAACAAGTTACGATCCCCGTGGGTGGCTACAGTTTTTCATATTCCACCGATTGGCTCGTCGGACAATCCTTGTCGCCTTGATTGGGTCTGTTCTGCTGGCTGGGTCTTTTCAGCCGGCACAAGCTCAACTTCCATCAGCAATTGGTTGGACTGCGCTGCCTGTAACGACATCGCTGCAGGGGAGCGGCGCATGTCCTCCCAACAACTTCGGAGGTGATCCTTACATGTTCGCGGCGGGCTGCCCAGGTGTGATCCGCGCCTGGGGCGGGGCCGTCGGCGATACCACCTCGAATCGTCTAATCATCTGGGGCGGCGGTCACAACAATTATTTCGGGAACGAAATCTACTCCCTGAATCTCGCGGCGAATCCCATTACGCTTATGCGCCTCAAGGATCCCACGGTCCCCACCAACTTTTCCAATTCTGCTAATTGCGTTGAAAGCATTCCTCCCGGTACCACCAGTTTCGCCCCCAATTCGCGGGAAAGTTACGGCGGCATGGCCTTCATACCCACTGCGGATGTAATGTACATAATCGATGGCGCGCTCGCCTGCGGGGAGGGCCATGGGAGCACGGCCACCTGGACCATTTCGCTCAATGGTCTTTCCAACTCGAGCGTGTGGACATATAAGAATGCGTCGATGAGTGGGCCGCAGCCGGGCGTCTTCCCTCTTTTAGGAGGATCTCCTCTAGGCACCATCGCCGTCTACGACCCCAACAGCGGCTTGATTTTTGCCAGCGATTCTTCCGCGCTCTTCACTTATAACTATCAAACGAACACCTCTAGGCGTATCACTGCGGTGCAGGGTTTTTTGACCAGCATTTACCTGAGCGGCGCAATAGATCCCGTCCGGAAACTATTCGTTGCAGCAGGAGGGTGTGCCGGGGGAACCTGCGGGGCGGGCAATGGGGTTTATGTCGCCGACATCAGCGACCCGACCACCACCACTATGCAGAACTGGACGGCGGCGACCATGGCCGACTCCCATTGCGCGGAATTCCTGAGCGGCGGCGCGAATCCGATTAGCCCTTCGAGCCCCGGCATCGCTTATGACAGCGTCGCCAACGACTTTGTGGGCTGGCCAAATCAAGGCAACAGCGTGTACATCATGACGCCGGACACAGTCAACAAACGGTTGACTTGTCAGGTGCTGACGTTTGCCAACGGGCCGCCGAATTCCGCACAGGCGAGCAATACGCCCAACACGAGCTATGGAACGTTCGGGCGCTTCCAATACTTTCCTGCATTAGACGCCTTCGTCGTCGTCAACGACTGGAACATCCCTCCCTACATCCTTCGGCTGCGAAGCGGGACGGGCTACACGCTCACTGCCACGCCGAGCACGACCTCGGTGAATCCGGGCGGCAGCGCCACGTATACCGTGAGCGTTGATGCTCCAGGCACGTTCACGGGCGTGGTCGACTTTTCAGTCAGTGGTCTCCCATCCGGAGCCATGGCTTCATTCTCCCCGACTTCGGTCCACACGTCGGGCAGTTCGACACTGACGGTTACGATCCCCGCGGGCAGTTCGGCGAGCAGTTCGACTCTGACCATTAGTGGTACCAGCGGCTCGCTCACGCAGACAGCGAATGTAACCCTCAACGTGACAGTTCCGGACTTTACGCTGACTGCGACGCCTGCCAGTGCGACTGTGAATACTGGCGGCATCGCCGCCTATACTATCAACACCAGCGCACTAGGCGGATTTGCGAGCATGGTGAACTTGTCGGTGAGCGGCCAGCCCGCCGGTGCGACCGCTTCGTTTAGTTCGACCTCCATCGCTGCGGGAGCGAGTTCGACGCTGACGGTCACTACAGTCGGCAGCACTCCGGCGGGCAGTTCGACTCTCACGATTACTGGCACCAGCGGATCACTGAGTCACTCCCCCACTGTGACGTTAACCGTCAGTGCGTCCGGCAGTTCGACCGGCGTGATCAGCGTCGACTTTGTGGGCTTGAATACAACACCCATGGGCAGCTCGGAATCGGCCGGCGTAGTGGTTGTGAGCAATTGGAACGACGCGGCGGGCGCCAGTAGCGGCTCTTCTCCACTGGCCCTGGCGGATCAGAA
>WNFP01014447.1_pt1 | contig 11146 bp, 4 predicted proteins | sample 5400201 | NCBI WGS metagenome assembly WNFP01 (sample SAMN13153355, study PRJNA577476) | soil metagenome | isolation source: 115 cm saprolite under Madrone tree | place: USA:California | collected 2016-06-14
AAAGAAAATAAGAATTTATCGCCGCATAATGTTTCACCGCACAACATTATTCCGGCTCAAATAGCTCAAACGGTTCTCTATGCGCGCGACGGTGCTGCTCTCTTTACCCTTGCGGCGGTTTTTATAAACACCTCGCGCGCTCGCATCCAAAGTACGGACCCACGCTTACCCATCGTCATAACAATCGTTCAACATAGCAGTCCATAATGCATCGCTCTATATCCGACGATTGTTAGGACGATGGATGCGGTTCGTTTTGGTTTTCGCTCGTTAGATATTTATACAAGCCCCGGTTTATTTCTTATGAGTGACGTTTATTTTTAGCCAGTCATCTATCTTCAGTTGGTGTATTGAAATATTTTGATTCAGACCCCAGTTTTTTGTAAGTCTTTTGTTGAAACCCATGCTTAGAAGCTATAAGCCCCATACTTGCCACATATGGTTCGATCATCCTGTTATCCAATGATGCCCGTCCGCCGTTTTTTATTCCCAATGATGCTGGGGAAGTCATAATATTGGTCTTCTCTGTCTTGGTGCCCCCATCACCAGCAATCGAATGACTTAACACATTATGTTTTCATCATTTTCCGGCCAATGTTGTATCGTAATTCAATTCCACGCGATTATTGCCAGACTTTGACATTAATTCAGCCGGGACTTTGACGATAAAAGAGACAGTTCACCACTCTGATGCGTCCCAACGTACTTTTCCGGATGCTTATCGGATTTTCACTCTCATATGGGTCCTTCTATGTTCATCGTTGTCAGATAGTCATCTATCATCCTGGACAAGGGATTTTTACTTTTGTATCATAGGTCCAAAGTTTTTTGTACAATGCCAGGAATTTATTAGCTACTGCTAGATCTGACACTGAATGTCTGTCCTATACTCGGTGGATGCATTTTAATTCACCATAGCTGTTGCCTGACATATACACAGGTAATTTATTGTTGGTCGACCGCATAAATTGTCAATCAAGTAGCTATTATACCTGAGGAAATAAATAACTGTGACAATGGTGCGATAATTATCCGAAATGCTTCAGAGTTTAGAGATATTATCATACGCATCGGACCCGTTATATACAATAGCTCAGCCAAATAAAACAAGGCCGTACAGTCTTATTCACGGATCTTTGGAGTTTTGTGGTCGGTTGTGACTGTGTGAGTGTGCATGCAGAAGGTCGTTCGGATCAGTTATTTCGTTTGTACATGCATTTATTATGTCAGAGCCTCAGACCTATAGGATACTGGTTTCCAGACTTCTGGGATCGGTTCTCAATTGCAGCGCGAATGTAACAAGCTAGCTATAGCTATATGTTATATATGCTGAGTTGTGAGTACGTAGCTTTGAATATTGAGGATCCGATCAAGCTAAAGTTTCCAGTTTAGATAGATATCTACCGGCCAATTTTTCCGGTACCACTCAGTCTTGGTGTCAATATAAGATATCGTACGCTAGCTAACCAATTTGTCCTATCCATGCTCAGTGCAGACCAATGCTACCGTATTATGCTAGTTAACCAACCAACCAGTGCATTCTATATTTTTGCCTATAACCTAAGGTTGTGTGTTACCCGCATAAAAATTGATAAATCTTGTTAGTAGCTATAGACTTGCATAAATTTCATGCGTTTAAGTCCAATCAATAGTTATATATTATTATGTTTTGACATTTGTTCACCGTCACGCTATAATAGCTATTACAACAGACAAACAGACAGACAAAACATTGTTGTTGTTTTCGGCTAGCTATAATAATGTAATCATTTTATTCCTGGTGAATTCCTTTAAGGTTTTCGCCAGTTAACCAAAAATGGATAATAGCAAGATCGTCATCATTTAGAGTGACGGATTCTTTTACGGATGATTCAGGCTTCGTTATCATTTCACAGGCATGCATACGGGGTAGTTGCGCTAATTAGGCGTTATTGTATAAAATGGTGGGAAGTCTTTACATGCCCTGTTCGAATCAGTTATTTCATCCAGTTACGACCGTTGCCAGAACTCAAACATAACCAAAGAGCAGCTTCAGTGGCTAATTTGTGTTTCGGAATACCCGCTAAAAATACACCCGAGAATGATAAAAGGGTATATAGCTATCAAAAAGTCTATTTTGGTGATGATCCCAAAACCCATAGCTATAATATGTTATTGACAACAGCTGTTTGTAAAAAACAATAGCCAACACCTGGAGAGTTTGTAACATGGTTTGTAGCTGCTGCTGCATAGAAACGTAATATCTATCTATATCTACCTATATCTAGGGTCAGTTATTGTGCTGAAGTTTTTTGAAGAAGAAAAGAAAAAAACTGTGGTCCAAACTAAACACACCCATCTGATGATTTTATGTATAGACTAAACAAATTTAAAAAATGCATTCCACATCCACAGTGCCCACCAACTCAGATGGTAAGGGAATACAGAACAAATATCGTTACAGCGTGTACCGTACTTTCGCCAATGAACTGCATATTGATCGGATACTGCGCTCGAAACCGATATTCAATAGCTACGAACTAGCGGCCCTGAGAGCCATTGATGTTGTGAAAGCTGAATCGGACAAAAATATCGAAAAACATTCGGGTGGTGTTGGTGTTGGTGGTGACGTTTATTACCGCATTGAAGTTATTGATGAGTCAATAGCACTACGCGTCGATAATTACGAGGATTATATAGATCAAATTGATTATCTGGTTCGGGCAGCGAAGCAACAGGGGCTGAATCTGTTAAGCGACGAACTTGTTGATTGTGCAGTGTGTCATGAAAATTCTGAACCAGCGTGCTACGTACACATTGTCAATGCTGTGAGAAATCTGGATGCTGAATCAGTATATGGTTGTTCTCAGACGCTCAAGCCACGTTACCGACCCAAATACTACGATGATTCTTATGATTACCTAATTTGCGGGTACACTAGTGACTGGCTTCGAAAGTGTTCAACGGTGAAACTGCTGCAAAAGCTCCTCGTGCTAGAGTGTGCTGCACACGGTATTAAGGTGACACCGAAACCAAACAATAAAATAGATAACCCGTTCATGCAGTGTGATTCATGCGCTGACTCCGGACCAATACGTCGCAAAAGTCGCAAAAGTCGAGAATACGATTCAGTCAGTGAACCGGATACTGATTCGCCCGCACTTACGGGAACTGATGCAGACACACCATGCGATAGTGCCAGTTCAATGTCTGATGTTGAATCAAATACGGAGTCAATTATTGAGATTTGTGACGAAATTGGGCTACTCGATGTGCGTGAGGTTAAACAGTGCAACTAGGGAGCTAACTGGATATTTGTAAAAGCTATACCTACATACACATACACACAATTTTTTATGACATCATCAGCAGATTGAGAATAGCTAATAAATTGTTACCATTTTAAAAAATGACACGCTCTTGCGGTTGTACCATAAAATGGAGTCATGGTGATAACACAGATATTGTTATTTCATCGCAGGATATCAAATTATTTATACTGAGTGTGGTGCGTGATTGCGCTGGTTACAAACTTGCCGGATTTGCCAATTCGGTCGTAGGTTCGGCCATCAAGAAAAAATCACCGCTAATGACATTGATCGACGATACGCAGACATTCAATGAATACGATTGGTTATTGCGCCCGGTGGTCAAACACAAGCGACTAAGCCCCGATAATGTACAAATGACCGTTGATGAGGCACTGTACTGCGTATACAGGAGCGTAGATTTCGATAGACCCGTTGAATTGCTGTCACTCTACACGTATCTGGTGTTTATTACATCGCTATGTACGGACCTTATAAGCAAAGGAGAACCAGGTTGGGCTCAAATTATGGCCGATGCTGCAAGTGTCACGTGTCCCCGTTGCGTGCCAGCAGTCAAAAAGGCCCGTCATAAGATAGAGCTGGAAGAATGTCGCCAAAGTGCCCGTATTCTGAATTTGAGAATAGATCAGCGTCTACAACACGAGCATTTGATGAGTTATGTTCGAAATATATTGGGCTTATCATGCGTACTAATTGCATCAGGAGTATTGACAGTTGTTGTAATGAAGAAATAAAATCTGCTGCACCCATTAATTTGTGTATTTGTATGCACGGTGTATTCGTTTTTCAATAATAACTTGTTTTTGTATGTACGGTAGCTAGCTAGATAGATACTGGATCTTATATTTTGTTGAATAAAAATATTTTTAAAAACACAGACTCGTTCGGTTCATTTCGTTTTAATAGATGACACAGCACCTATAGTAGATATTGCTATCAGTGATCATACCCGCAAGTAGATAATAATTTGACAATGAAACTGCATAGATACCATTAGTATTATATATATATAATCCTCAATTTAATATAGATAGAAGCTATTAGAAAATTTATATATAGATATCTATAGTCTTTTTTCACAATGAATGCGTCATCATAGATACTTGAAATTTCTATCATCTAGCTATCCAGTTTTGATTCCTCCCCATTTTTTCCGGTAGATAGCCTCATTCGTCGCTCACGACAGATATGGTTGGCGTGTAGTAGCTAATCGACTACTATTGCTAGTACTACTACTACTATCTACGGTCAGCTGTTCATTAGGTTCAACACATAGCTACATACACAGACACAGACAATGAAGATAAATGCGGTTAATTTAAATATCATGAAACGATCATTTTTATTATTCATACCAAATAGCAACAGCTAACTACAACAGCACCAATAAAAAACAGCAATATAACTACATTACGCGTTGGTACGAATGTCGTTTCCCCTGTAGAATGGAATGCCCGCCTTCTCGTACATATGGATCATGACCCGCTCGAGCAAGTCAAAAAGCCCCGTGTATGCCGGACCACTGATTCTCATTGATTGAGCCATATACGACGAATTCTTGTACGTGCGGTTCAAAAACATTTCCGATCCGTACGGGATGACATTGTGAGCTATTGCGCACATCATATTATCGATGAAATGCACTGATGGTGGACTGTAACCTTCTCCCTTGACTGCTCGTTTCAACTCTTGGATCTTTATGCGTTTGAGATAGCGGTAGAGGTGCGCAAACATATAAAAATGATAACAAATTAAAAAATAGTATCTATCTATCTATAGCTAGTAGTATAGTTAACCTGTTTTGGCGTGGAAGTAACGGATTGAAATCCCAAACTGATCAAGTTTCGGATTCTCCAGTTTTTCCTCGGGCGTCAACAAATTCTCATTGCGCCTGACCAGCACACACAGCAGAGGTTGTTGCGCAGACTCAAATACCTGCAAGAAACCCAAATTTAATGATCTATATAAAATCTAACTGTAGCAGCTATTAAAAACTATTAATATCTAGCGTGTATATCTCTATCCTACTCACTGTTTCTCCACTGTCTGTGACGACAGGCTCGGTCGATGCTTCCCCGGGTGATGTAATGCAAACAACGTTCGATGCTACGGCCTGTGTTTGCTGCATCATAAATTGTTCATTGTCTTCACCGAATATATCGGCCATGTTGATATCAATATCGGCAACATTCCACATTTGACCGCACTGAATTTCATCCAGACACGTTACCTCATCGATAACTGCCGAATTCTGTACTTGTTGTTGTTGTTGTTGTTGTTGTTGCATACTTTGCTGTTCTTTATCCATCTTGTTCAATTTTCGTTTTTGACTTTTATTGCAGATTTTTGTATTTTCACCAATATCCTGGGTTTGTTGAAGATCGGCCATTGTGTCATAATTTGTCAGCCGGCTAAGTTTTTTTATTTTTATTTTTATTTTTATTTTTGTTTCTTTTCCCTATAAATAATTCTATCAACAGCTGAGAAAAACATGTTACCGCAGCAGTCTGTACAGGCACATGTAGATATCTATAGCTATCTATTATACAAAAAGCAGTCCGACTCTAACTTTTATTTTATATCATCAAAGGATAGGTAAATGTATCTACGTACACACAGAGCTGCCTATATCCATCCACAACACTGCGCCAACTGAAAGGTCTCTGACACGGTCTTTGTTGGTGGAGTAAAGAAAAAAAACAGCGATTATAACAGGGAATTATAGACTTTGCTTCATTTATCATAGCAGACATTTTATTTTTATAGCTGGCCAAAATCGTTGACCAAAATCGTCGATACCATATTATGTGCGCATGCGAGATAGATTATAGCTATAGATAATATAACCCATGCGTTATTGGAGAATTGGATGATGGAAAGAAATAGAGAGAGAACAGAATCGAAATGGAATGACCCAAGCTGAACTGATTAATAGCTACTCTGTACGGACTGTACGAAATATTTTTTGGTTCAGCTGTTTTTGTTTGGGTTGATTTAATTCCTGTTGTGAAATATTAGGCCAGACCAGGATTAATTTCTTTTCCCATCTCTAGAGGTGAAATATGAGCTGTCTTTACGGGCTGATCATGACTCATGCATCAATGCTTGCCAGCGCTCAACATAAAACTGGTTCGTTAGCATTGACACACGGTCCGTGTGCAGACAGACAGACACTTGGACTGTACAACACCGAGAGGAAAAGAAAATTTAGCTATTTGGGAACTCGATGCTGATTGGATCTCCTCAGCTCTGGCCTCTTACAGCCCTCAGACTCAGTAGCTGCTTGGTCCTCAGCGCAAACAGCTGTCAACACACTCAGACAGACAAGCGCGCGCACGCACGTGTGCTGAGTATTATCCCATAGCTATATAATATCATCAAGACTATAATAACAGTGGTATCTATAGATGCGTTGACAATTCGGGCATCCAGCCACAACAACAAAAATGTCTGTAAAATGCCTGTAACAACAAAAATGTCGATGCAATTATTCGAATTTCAGTGAATTACACGTGCTCTGATGTGTGATTTATGACAGTGTGTGTATGACGTCATCTAACAAAACACTGTCATAAAGCAACTGATCAACACTACTAGGAATTCGTATAGAGCCGTATCGATGTGTTTGCTGATGCTGACCCAAAGTCGCGTTGGAAAAATTTTTTTACATATTTATCTATCCGGTTTGAAGCAATAATAATAAATACAAAATTACCCGCGACTTTTTTTGGTAACATCGGAGAAACACATCATCATCATCATCATTTGCGGTTATAAATTTTTTGTTAAACACTAACGTGAAAAAAACATCCGAGTCAAATAACACACAGTAGATATCTGATAAAAATAATAGCTATCACTGCCATGTGCTCGTGCAAAGTCCAAATGAAGGCTCGAAAAAAGAAAATTGAGTCTGCTCCGTAAAATTGCCACGAGCTAGTACAACATCAGTGATATCTATTTTTAATATACCGGTAGATATTATTCTCTCTTTTTATGCCCCTGATAAAACAACGGTTGTCCATAGCTACATAATGGGTGCTAGTTGGTGTTTTACACAAATTACCGCTATGTTCGACACACACCAGCAGTGAATGTAAAACATTAGGCCAGGATAAACTCGTAACTTTTTATTTTTCTTGCTCCGCAGTGGACCGCGTGTCTGGTCCGAGTACCAATGCTTGCTGAACAGTCCTTGTGTCATCATGCCTATGCTATGCTGTGGATATGCGCGTGTCAACACGGGTTTATTGACCAGCCGAACCAATCCAAACCAGACCAAACCAAAACAGCCAGTGACCAATCGGGTGAGCGAGCTTTTATCCTCTGCTCTGCTCTGCTCTGGTCTGGTCTGGTCTGGTCTGGTCTGTGTGTCCATCTGTTTTGGATGTTTTTGGATGGTTTCGGGCGGATGTCTGTGTGCTCGGACGCCTGGGTTGACACGAATGCTAAATAGCTACTGAGTGATAAGAGCCAGGGATCCAATAATATGGCTGAGACATATAAATGCCTTAACAACTTGTGATGTCAGGTAGGTATCTAACAACGATAAAAATAACAACCAATTGTCAGCGCGAGTGAACTTGTGTAATTTCGACGCTTTACTTGCAATCTTTTATGAACGCATTGACAATCTATTAGGAACCGACACAAAAATGTTAATGCGTTTTCATAAGAGATTCCAAGTAATCATCACGGCTGTCCGAAATTACCCGAAAAAATCGGTAATCATGGCTGTTGGTTGTGGGTATATCTAACTTGTAGCTGTGTCATTGTCGATATTGGCAGTCAACCGTCAACAGTGGCAAACAAACTATATACTCGCAACACCCGCAAAGAACATGTCATCCTAATATCTAATAGCTATCACTGCACGTGTGTACTTGTGTGTTGCACTTGGGTCCTAATGGGTTGATATACCGAAAATGGACTTACACCCGATAAAATGCAACAGACAAGTAGCTACAGAGTTATAGCTGCTATTTTTCACTCAATGACGCCAATGCCGAGGACAATACTTGATAGGGACAAACCGGGCAGTTAGCATTGGTCTCAGTATTGACACTCGGTCAGTCGGGGAGTTTAAAACATAGCTATTGATAGACCCGGGATCTGATTGATGTCTCAACTATAGCTATGAATACGCAGTCATCAATCCAAACTAGCTGTAGTAGCTATAACTATAGATGGATTGACAATCTCGGTGTCTCAGTAGCGATGTATGATGAATGTAGATAGTTGGCAATTTGTGTGTATGTGTATGGCAGTAGGAGTCTAATAAAAATTGTCAATACATTAATAATACTAGCGAATATCTAAGTCACCAACGAAATTTGCAGGAGTTACCTGTTGTAGCTATTTTGCTCATGTTGGTGATATATTATGCAGGAAAATTTTGTATATTTTACTCAGTGTTGAACAACAAAAATACATAAATTTCCTGATGCGTTCCAAATTCTCTCATAAGATATATTAATTTGTTAATTGATAACACAGGAAAAATAACGTATATATCTACATCATCTAAAAAATAATAGCTATCACTGATGCTTTGCCGGAAAATCTCTGTGGGGAACCGAAAAAGGCTTAAAAATAAACGCAACACTCATAATATGCAATGTAATAGCTATGTGTGTTGCCGTAAAGCCTGTACGGGGAACCTAAAAAGGCTTAAGTCTGCAACACACAGGAAATATGCAAGGTAAAAATAATACTTTTCTCTCAAACCCCATAAATTCCAATATAAAGCAGGTATTCATATTAAATTGGATGTGTTTACATAAACGGCCGCTATGCTGGGGCGAAAGCAGCACCATCGACCGCATTTGGTCTTCAGTATGTATGATACGATGAATGGTTTGACTGACAATTTATGTGACTGGGACTCTAACAGCAGATTGTAAGGGTATGCATGCGAGTAATCAAATAGGTCACCATCTAGAAAATAGGCCATTCACAATAAAAAAGACGGATGCAGAAAACCAAAATGGCAACCTCCATCGTAATCATAATCATTGGACATAGAGCGGGACATCCGTTTTCATGGCTATGGCCGGATGATTACGACGATGGATGTAACCCTTTGATCTGAAGCACTGATTTTTGCCGGAAACTTGGTAAAATTAGTGAAAGACTTACAAAAATAGGTTACTGACTGAGAATAATGTACATCTAAAAACATAGACACCCAATAATCATAGATACCAGTTAAAAAATTTGCTGCCAACCAATTTTAGAAACGTCTAATAAAACATCAACGCGCAATAAAATATAGGCACTCAGCATCTTAGACGTCCTAACAAATTTGGACACCGAGTAAAATAATAGATGACCAACAAATAGCTACAGACACAATATAATAAAAATAACGGGCACCCGACAAAATATAGAAGCCAAAGAAATAGCTATAGACGTCCGATAAAATATAGGCACCCAATAAAAATAACGTATAGCTATAATATATCTAATAAATATTATAAAACTTTTGGGTGACATAGACGCATTGACAATTTGTGAGTCATAGCAACCAAACAAGAAATTGTCAGTGCGCGGCGTGTACTTGTATAATTTGGATGACTTACTTGCGCTGTGATGGTAATGACAATTTGTATGATTGGCCTAATAATAGCTATCACTAGGTGTGTTGCGGCAAAGTCCGTATGAGGAACCGAAAAAGGCTTAAGTCTGACAAAATGCAACACACATATGTAGGTAGCAACAGTGATAATGGCTATTATTTGAATACAAACTCTTATTGTTTTCTTTTATTACCAAATACATATAGCGGGTGTCCATAATATATTGTGCGTGCTAGATGGTGTGTTTACAAAATCGTCCGCTATGTTGGACCAACAGCAGCACCATTGTGCACATGCATGAAGTATTGAATGCACAGGCAGACAATAGAGCCGGATTAATGTTGAGCAGTGAAACATTATGCGGCGATAAATTCGTATTTCTTTCCATCCAATGTTGACTGAGTGTCAATGCTTACCAATGTTTGAGTCGAAACCTAAAATCCGTAGGTTAGCATTGACAACTCGGACACTTGGTCGAAGAGAGGAGAAGAAAATTAAATATAGACATCGAACAAATATAGACGCCCGATAAAATATAGACTTCGAAGAAATATAGACACGCAATAAAATATAGACGTCGAACAAATATAGACGCCCGATAAATTTGGACTCCCAACTTAATAGATGACCAATATAATACAGACACCCAATAAATATAGATGTCCGATAAAATAGCTATAGACACCTAATAAATATAAACCCCGACAAATTTGACCTCCCAACAAATTTAGATGCCCAAAAAATATCTACAGTAGATACCGAGTAAATATAGACACCTAATAAAATACAGACAATTATAATAAAAATAACGTGCATAGAATCTGCTGAATACGTGCAACTAATAAAAATAATTTATATCTGTGTCATCTAATAAACGCGTGTCATCAATTAAAAATAATAGCTATTACCACGCATTGCGGGGAAGGCTGCTCGGGGAACCGAAAAAGGCTTAAATATAGCTATTATTTGAATATAAAACCCTTATTCTTTTCTCTCATTGCCCGTGGTTATGTTTACAAATTTGACCACTATGTTGGACCGAGAGCAGCACCATCGCGGGCATTTGGTCCGGGCAGAGAGAAGAATAAACCCAGAGCCGAAATAATGCCGCGCGGTGGAGCCATTATGAGGCGATTAATTATTTCATTTCCTGCTGGCTGTAAAGAAGCGAGAGACACCAACTAAAGACGAAAGATGAGAGATGGCCGACTGAAGATGAAAGATGGATGCCGAAAGACGGAAGACGAAAGATGAAAGCCA
>WNFP01004560.1_pt1 | contig 11144 bp, 9 predicted proteins | sample 5400201 | NCBI WGS metagenome assembly WNFP01 (sample SAMN13153355, study PRJNA577476) | soil metagenome | isolation source: 115 cm saprolite under Madrone tree | place: USA:California | collected 2016-06-14
CGCTGGTCTGGCGCAATCCAATATCGATCTCATTAATTTCGCGATACGCCCAGATGCCCACGATTGCGCAAGCTGCCAAATCGCGGCGGAAAAACGTCCGTGCGCGCCGATCCGGGCGGCTCGCCCTTCGCTGCTGCGCCAGCAGGCGTTGCGAGAACCAGGTTCGCATTGGAGAGCAAACCGGGGGCCAAGTGAAGATGACATTTACCGGTAACGTGTCCTCCCTCGGCTATCTCACCTCCGAGGACGCAAAATTGAATGTCAACGTTCGTGCCAAAGGCGGCGCGTCGCTGCACTCCTGGAGTTTCGAAGTTGCCGTGAAATGTGCCGACAAGGACCGGCCGCTTACGCCGCACACTCACGACGTGCCGAGCGACGTGGCTGCGAACGTCTTCTCGAATGTGAGCACGGTCGAAATTGCCGAACCGACTGAAGCGAATTATCCAGGGGTCAGGGTTCAGCGATGTAGTTGAATGGGGACGAGCCTAATCGTCGTCTGCTTCCCGTCCGCTCCAGATGCCGATCCGGCTTGAGCGCGCCTGCTGCTCGAGCGCGCGCAGGTCGGCTGTCGCATTCGCTGCCGCGCGGCCGCCGCCATTGAACAGCACCACGCGGGAAAGATCCTGATCATCGACGCGGCACCGGTACTCACTGCCGCTGCCGGCCGGCTCGCATGCCACTTCCCGACTTCCAAGATAGCGCGTGAACTCGCGCGCAGGGCGGCCGCGCGTACCCTCGACTCCAAACAACCGCACCACGCGCCCCGCGATCTCCAACATGCCGGTCGTCTGCACAATGGGGACGCCGCGAATGATGCCCGCGCTCGGCGCCGGTGTGACGTCGCCCGCGGCAGGGGCGGAGAGCGCTGCGATGCGCGGTTGCGCACGAACCGCCTTCGCGCGAGCCGTGGCGCTTTGCGTGACGAAATCGTTCCAGATGCGCGCGGGCAGATCGCCGCCGGTCACGCCTCTGGTCGGAGTGTTGTCGTCATTGCCGATCCACACGCCGACGACGATATCGTCGGTGAATCCGATGAACCATGCGTCCTTATAGGTCTGGCTCGTACCCGTCTTCCCCTCGACCGGACCGTTGACCCTCGCCGCTCGACCGGTGCCCTCGCGAACGACGCTCGCGAGAACGTCATGCATCGCCGCCCGCGCGGCTGGATTGCTCGCCGGCTGCAGCTGCGATTTTTGCCGCGCAAACAGCACTTGATCGCCGTTGCGAATGTTGCGGATCGCATACGATTCCGCGCGTTCGGCGTTGGCGGCGATCGCCGCAAACGCGCGCGTCATCTCCAACAAGCTGACTTCGCCGGCCCCGAGCGCGAGGCTCGGCACCGCAGGCAGTTCCGATTGGACGCCCAGCTTGCGCGCCACATCGATAATGGTGCGAATTCCGATGGCATCGGCAATCTGTACCGCAACCGAGTTGATCGAATGGGCGAAGGCGGTGCGCAGCGTGACCACACCGTGGAAGCGGCCGCCGTAGTTCTCCGGCTCCCAATTGCCGATCTGTACCGGTCGATCAACCGCCGTCATCTGCGGGTCCATGCCTTTCTGGAACGCCGCGAGATAGACAAAGACCTTGAAAAGGGAGCCGGGCTGCCGCTTCGCCTGGGTGGCGCGATTGAATTGGCTTTCGGTGTAGTCGCGGCCGCCCACCATGGCGAGAATGGCGCCGTCCGGGGTCATCGCCACGAGCGCCGCCTGACCGACTCTCTTGGCGCCGCCTTCCGCCTTGAGTCGGCGCGCGATGACGCTTTCGGCGATGCTCTGCAGGTTGAGGTCGAGCGTGGAGCGCAGTGTCAGATCCTTGGACGGGGCGCCGATGAGCTGCTTCACGTCAGAACCGAGCATGTCCACGAAATAATTTGTGCCCGGCGGATTGTCTGGCGGTATCCGCAAGGTGGCCGGCTGTTGGCGCGCGGCCTCCGCTTGCTCACGGGAGGTCGCGCCGGTTTCGACCATGGCCTTGAGCACCAGTGACGCTCGCTGCCGCGCGCTCTCGAGATGCCGCGTGGGAGCGAGCGCGGAAGGCGAGCGCACGAGGCCTGCGAGCATCGCCGCTTCGCTCAGTGATAATTCTTTCGCAGTCTTGCCGAAGTAGCGTTTCGCAGCGGCGTCCACGCCATAAACGCCGGCGCCGAAATAAGCGGTGTTGAGATAGCGCGAGAGAATCTCTTCCTTGCCGAGCTGACGCTCCATCCAGCGCGCAAGCACTGCCTCCTGGACCTTGCGCTTGATGGTGCGCTCGGGGGAGAGATAGGTCATGCGCGCGAGCTGCTGCGTGATCGTGCTTCCGCCTTCCCGCGCGCTTCCCGAAACCATGTTGCGTATAGCCGCGCGCAGCATGGAGGGAAAGTAGAACCCGCCATGCTCGTAAAAGTGCCGGTCCTCGATGGCTACGATTGCGCGGGAGAGGTTGGTGGGCACGTCTTGCGCGGCGAGCTTGTCGCCCTTGAACACGCCCCGCGTGGCGAAGATTTGGCCGTCCGCCGCCTCGACGATGAGCGCGCTTGGCGTGGGTTCGATCACCAGCCCTCCGTTGGACGGGATGGTGACAATGCAGTAGGTGACGTAGCCAACGGGCAGCATGACGAACAAAGCGAGCACGGCGGCGATCGCGTGCCTGCGGCGCGGCCGGAATGCTCGCGTGCCCGTCACCTGCGGACGGGATCGAACTTCGGGTGGGGTTGGATGAGCGCGTCGGGCGGAGGCGAACGCGCGGGGAGTAGACGGGCGCTCGCGACCCTTGCGGAGCAGGAGGGACCTCATCGTGTGCGTTCCTAGCGCGGGGGCGGTGGGTCCACCCAGCCGCCGCGGCGACGAAACTGAGGCCCGAAAATTTCAGAAGCAACGCCGGGCGTGGCGCTGTTGAGACTGCGCATCCTGCTGCTTGAGTTCGAGGGATCGCTGTCGCCGCGGTCGGCGCCGTCGGCGCGCCCGTTCCAAAAGAGGTCGCGGTAGTGCCGATAGCGCCAGCGAACGGTCTCCACGGCCTGGTTCGACTGCAGAAAAGCGCCCAGAGGTAGCAAGATCGGCGGTGCCGCGCGAGCTTGTGCCGCCGCGCAGCCGAGCAAAATGGCAGCAGCAAAAACCGCTTGACGTGCCGGCATGGACCCCTCGCTGGCGCGAGACCGATGAAAGAACGCGAAGGGTGGGGAGGATGTTCCCTGTGGATAGCGCCGCTTACGCGCGGCGGCGCCACTCACATCTTGGGCGGATGCGCGCGGATGACCGCTTCATTGACGGCGGTGCCCCAACCTGGACCCGTCGGAAGGACGAACTCGCCATTCTCGATCACATATGGATTGGTCAGGAGTTTGGTTTTCCAGGGCACCTCGTCGACGTCGAATTCCATGATACGGAAGTTGGGAATCGCCGCACAGAAATGCGCGCTCATGATATTGGCGAGGGGCCCGTTGAAGTTGTGCGACGCGACGTTGACCTCGTAGGCGTCCGCCATGGCCGCCATCCTGGTCGCTTCCACGAGCCCGTTCCATTGCGCGTCAATGATCGCGACATCGACGGAGTACTTTTCGAGGTAGGGCTTGAGATTGCGACGGCCAAGAATCGTCTCCAGAGAACCGATCGGCGTCGTGGTCGATTGCCGGATCAGGCTCAGCGCCATGGGCTCGAACAGGTCCATCTCCAGCCACAGCAAGTCGAATGGCTCAACTGCCTTTGCGATGCGGCGCAGCCCTTCCGGCTTGTAGTTGAAGTTCAGATCCAGCAGGAGCCGCACGCCTTTGCCGGCGCCCTCGCGCAAGGCGGCGAGCTGATCGATCAGCGCAGCCAGCACGTCGTCGCCGAGGTTGAGCTCGGGATGGCCGGTGCCGGCGCCGATCATGCCGGGAGCGAACTGCCGGCCGCCCTTGCCATCGAACAGCAGCACGTTGGTTTTGAGCGCCTTAAAGCCGCGCTCGCGCGCCTCCCGCGCGGCGGCCTTGAGGTCATCGAGCGTGCGCACCGCCGGCCGGTCGATGACGTTGCCGTCGAAAAGATCGGCACAGCGCGCGCGTAGGACGCCGCAGCGCGACCAGTAGACCGGCATGCGCTCACGGACCGCGCCGCCGAGAAGCTCGCAGACCGGAACTCCGAGCGCCTTGCCGCGGATGTCGAGGCAGGCATTTTCGATTGTCGCGATGGCGTGCGATGTGAGCCCGCCCGAGGTCGATCGGGAGCGGGCGTAGAGCGCCGCGTCGATGCGCGCGATCGCACATGGGTCTTCACCGATGAGGGCGGCACCGAGGCCGTGGATCAGGGCGGTCATGCCCTTGCGGCGGCTCTCGTTGAACTCGGACCAGCCGGTGAGTCCCTCGTCGGTGGTGATCTTCAGGAAGGAATAAGTGTCCCAGCCACCGTCGGCGTGGAAATCCTCGAGCTTGACGATTTTCATTAGCTGCCTCGCGTTTGTGGGCGAACCGCTCCCCTCAGCCGCGAGCTTGTCCCGGAGATTTGTCTTCTTCCAAGGGAATCAAACTGCATTTCGCCCGGGGGGATCACGCTGACAAAGCACACAAAATTGTGCCATGGTTTGCGCGGGGCACCAACCGCAGCGCGGAGCTCGGTCGGCATGCGATGTCTCCCACGCATCCTTCATGAAAGCTTGGCGGCACTGGTGCTGCTGCCGCTGCTCGCTCCTTGCGCGCTCGCCCAGGTCAGCGGCGTCGCCGAAATTGCGAATTACCAAGGTGCCGACCGCGAGCAGCGGTTAATCGAAGGCGCCAAGCGGGAGAAGGAACTCACCTTTTACTCCTCCATACCGCCGGATGACATTTCCGCTTTGGTTTCGGCCTTCGACAAGAAGTACGGCGTCAAGGTCAAGGTCTGGCGCGCGGATTCCGAAGGGTTCCTACAGCGCATCCTGGGTGAGGCCAGGGCGCGGCGTTTCGAGGTCGACGTCATGGCCGGTTCGAGCTCGGCGCTCGAGCCGCTCTACCGCGAGAACCTGTTGCAGGAGGTGAAATCGCCGAAGCTGGCCGGCATCATCCCGCAAGCCATCGCTGCGCACCGGCAATGGGTGGCGGTGTATCTGAGCACCTTCGTCCAGGCCTACAACACCGACCTCGTCCGCAAGGATAGCCTACCCAAAACCTATTACGATCTGCTGCGACCGCAGTGGAAGGACAAGCTCGGGATCGAATCCGAGGATTTCGACTGGTTTGCGCAGGTGGTGATGGATATCGGCGAAGCGCAGGGGCTGCGGCTATTCCGCGACATCGTGGCCTCGAACGGCATCTCCGTGCGCAAGGGGCACAGCCTCCTCACCAACCTCGTCGTGGCGGGCGAAGTGCCGCTCGCGCTCACGGCCTACGGCTTTTTGGCCGAGCAGGCGAAGCGGCGGGGCGCGCCGCTCGATTGGTTCGTCATTCCGCCGGCGATCGCCCGCCCGACGGCCGAAGGGCTCGCGCGGAATGCACCACATCCCTATGCGGCGGTCCTGTTTTTCGATTTTCTGATCGGCGAGGAGGGCCAGCAGATCCTGGCGAGCCGCCAATTCGTCCCCGTGAGCCGAACCATCGAGACGCCCCTGAACAAGGGCCCGCTCCAGCTCATCGACTCAGCCGCGATCCTCGACCAAGCGCGCAAATGGCAGGACCTCTACCAGAAGACGGTCATCGCCCCGTCCCGCTGAGAGGGAGGTCACACCAGGGGTCCATTGTTGACGGGTTAAGTCTGGCCCTGGCGGTGTAGGTGGGAGGCGGGTTGAGCTATGCGCTACATCGACGCGTTCAATCATTTCTTTCCCAAGCGCATCTACGAACTGATGCTGCGGTCGCCCGCGGGACAGAAGGATCTCGGAAAGCGCATGCAGCAAATCCCGGCGCTCTACGACGTCGAGGAGCGGTTGCGCGTCGTCGATTCGTTTCCCGATTATACCCAGATCATCTGTCTCGGCATGCCGGCGCTCGACCGGCTCACCGGGCCCGAGCATTCACCCGAATGGGCGCGGATCGGCAACGACGGGCTTGCCGAGTTGGTCAGCAAATTTCCCGATCGCTTCGTTGGCTACGCCGCCTCTTTGCCGATGAACGCGGCCGAAGCGGCGGCCAAGGAGGCCGAGCGCGTCTTGGCGAACGGCGCCAACGCGATCCAGCTCCACACGAACGTCGATGGCGCTCCCATCGACCAGGATCATTTCCTCCCGATTTACGAGATCATCGAGAAATCCGGCAAGCCGATCTTGCTGCACCCGATCCGCACGCGCGAAATGGCGGACTATCGAACCGAAGCCGTCTCGAAATACGAAATCTGCAGCGTGATCGGCTGGCCGTTCGAAACCGGCGCCGCGCTGGCCCGACTCGTGTTTTCCGGCATCATGGATCGCTTTCCCAACCTGAAAATCATCTCGCACCATCTCGGCGGCATCATCCCCTATTTCGAGGGCCGCGTTGCGCATAGCTGGGATCAGCTCGGCGTGCGCACGTCGGACGAGGATTATTCGCTCGTCCTGAAGCGGCTGAAAAAGCGGCCGTTCGACTATTTCAAGGGCTTCTACGGCGACACTGCGCTCGCCGGCGCACGCGCGCCGACGCTTTGCGGATTGTCGTTCTTCGGGGCCGATCACGTCCTGTTCGCTTCCGATTGCCCTTTCGACAAGGAGAAGGGCAGGGGCTACATCCGTGCCACGATCGCAGTCATGGAGTCGCTCGATCTGCCCAGAGCCGACATGGAAAAGGTCTGCCATCGCAACGCCGAAACCATGTTTGGGCTGCGGAAGAGCTGAGCGAAGCACCATTGAATGCGTCGGGGCGCGCGATTAGCCTTGCAGCGGGAGGAAACATGTTCGCGCGTTTAAGTGCGGCGACAGTGGTCGCCGCGGCATTGGCGGTCGCCCCCGCGCACGGGGATGCGCTCGCCGACTTCTACAAGGGCCGGCAGGTCAATCTGATCGTCGGCTACGGGCCGGGTGGCGGCTACGACATCCATGCGCGGCTGCTTGCGCGGCATTTCGGCAAGTTCATTCCGGGACATCCGACCGTGGTCGTGCAGAATATGCCGGGCGCCGGCAGCCTGCGCGCAGTCAATTACCTCTACAACGTCGCGCCGAAGGACGGCACCACAATCGCTACCTTCGCGCGCAACATGCCGCTCATGGGTCTCCTCGGCGGGAACTCCAACGTCCAGTTCGATCCGCGCCGGCTCACGTGGCTCGGCTCGACCTCGAGCTTCACCAACGACGCCTATATTTTGCTCGTGCGCAAGGACGCGCCGGTGAAATCGATCGAGGAGGCGCGCCGGACCGATTTTCCGGCGCTCGTGCTCGGCGCCACCGCCGAAGGAGCGACCGGCAACGACGTGCCGATCATCCTGCGCGATACGATCGGACTGCACGTCAAGCAGGTTGTGGGCTATCCGGACACCGCCTCGATTTTTCTTGCGATGGAGCGCGGCGAGATCCACGGGCGCACCGTCGATTTGTCGACGGTGAAATCGATCAAACCCGAGTGGCTCCAGCCCGACAGCGGCTTTCGCGTGCTCGTTCAGTTTGCGCGCGCGACACGCCATCCGGATTTTCCGGACGTGCCGACCGCGCGCGAGCTGGCAAAGAACGAGGCGGCGCGGGCGCTGATCGAGCTTGCGGAACTCCCTTACGCGCTGTCGCGGCCGTTTGCGGCTCCGCCCAATCTGCCGGCCGAGCGCGCGAAAGCGTTGCAGCGTGCGTTCCTGGCGGTGCACGGCGATCCGGAATATCTGGAGGATGCCGCGAGGCTCAGCCTCGACGTGAGCCCGATCGGGGCAGATGACATCCTGCACGCGATCGACCGCATCGCGGTGGCGCCGCCGGAGCTCCTGGATTACGTGCGCAGGCTGTTGGCGGAGACCAGAGGCGGCGGTCAAGCGCAATAAAGTGTCACGGGCAAGCGTCCGAAAACTCATGCACGACACCCCTGATCAAGTGCATTGGCACGAGCCGAAAGCCGGTGAGAACGCCGGATATGGCACGTTCAAGCGCGCGCCGATGCCCTACGATCGTTTCATGGGGGCGGAGGGCGTGCCGGTCTATCGCGGCATCGGCGTGCGCCGCGTGCAGGATCTGCCGCTTGCGCCCTGGAAGCGGTTGGGCGGCCGCGGGTCGTATATCCAACTCTACGGCACCGAAGGCTTGTGGGGCCTTTACGTCGTCGAAGCCCCCTCCGCCGGCGCGCTCAACGTGGAGCGGCACCTCTATGAAAAAGTCGTGCTGGTGGTGGAAGGCCGCGGCACGACCGAGGTCTGGCAGGAAGGGCAGACCAAGCGGCACGCATTCGAGTGGCAGAAGGGCTCGCTGTTCTCGATCCCGCTCAACGCCTACCATCGGCTCATCAACGCGGCGAGCGCGCCCGCGCTCTTATTGTGCGGCACCTCGGCACCCAACGTGATGAACGTGATCGACAACACCGAATTCATTTTCAACTGCCCATACACGTTCACCGAGCGCTTCTCCGGAGCGGAAGACTATTTCAAGCCGAGGGATGATATCGAGCCGGATCCGATCCGCGGGCTCGCGATGCGGCGGACCAACCTCATTCCCGACATCGTCAACACCGAGCTTCCGCTCGACAACCGCCGCTCGCCCGGCTATCGCCGGGTCGAGCCGTTCATGGCCGGCAACCGTTTCTACCTGTGGATCGGACAGCACGAGACCGGCCGCTATTCCAAGGCGCACAAGCACGCTTCTGCCGCCGTCCTCATCTGCATAAAGGGCAAGGGTTACACCTATACCTGGCCGGAAACGCTCGGCACCACGCCCTGGCGGGACGGCAAAGCTGACAAGGTACTCCGCCAGGATTACGAGCCGGTCGGTCTCGTTTCCGCCGCGCCCATGAGCGGCGACTGGTTCCATCAGCATTTCGGTATCGGCAAGGAAGGGCTTCGCATCACCGCCTGGCACGGACCCAACAACCAGCGCGCGCGCAAGGCGGGCCGGCCCGGCGAGCAGCTCATGGATTATGGCGCCATCGATCTCAGCAAGGGCGGCAGCGCCATCCCCTATCACGAGGAGGATCCCGCCATTCGCCGGGAATTCGAGGGGGCGCTCGCGTGCGAAGGGCTCGTGAGCCGGATGAAGCCGGAATTCTACCAGCGTCCTCCCGCCGAAGGAGAAATGGTGATGGGCGACGTGATGTAGCCCCGCGCGATGCAGCGCGGGCTACTGGGTTCCCGCTTGCGCGGGGACGGCGGCGGCAACCGGGAAGCGCAATGAAGCGAAGCACCGAGCGAATTCTCACCACCCATGTCGGCAGCCTGCCGCGTCCCGCCGATCTGCTCGACGTGGTCCAGGCCAAGGAGCAGGGCAAGCGCGTCGATGAGAAGGCGCACGCCGCGCGGCTGCGCGGGGCGGTCGCCGAGATCGTGCACAAGCAGATCGAGCTCGGCATCGACATCGTCGACGACGGCGAGTTCGGCAAGCCGAGCTTCGTCTCCTACGTCAACGAACGTCTCGGCGGCTTCGAGGTCGATACCCAGATGCCGCGGCAAAGCCCGTGGGCTGGTTCGCGCGAGGCCAAATCCTTTCCGGAGTTCTACGGGGCGGGCCACGTGGCCGCGCGGCAGAACCACATGGTTTGCACCGCGCCCATCACCTATCGCGGCATGGCGCAATTGCAGGTCGACATGGACAATCTCAAGGCGGCGCTCGATGGCGCGAAACCTGAGGAAGCCTTCATGCCGGCGATCTCACCGGCGAGCGTGGCGGATTGGCAGCGCAACGCCTACTACAAAAACGAAGAGGAGTACCTGTTCGCAATCGCAGACGCACTGCGGGAGGAGTACGAGGCCATCGTCAATGCGGACCTGCTGCTGCAGGTCGATGACCCGCATCTCGTCACGTACTGGATCAAGGAGCCCGATCTCACGCTCGAGCAATTCCGCAGATGGGCGCAGCTTCGCGTCGAGGCGCTCAACCACGCGCTCCGCAACATCCCGCCGGAGAAAGTGCGACACCACACCTGCTACGGCATCAACATGGGGCCGCGCATCCACGATCTCGAGCTCAAGCACGTGGTCGATCTCATCCTGAAGATCCGCGCTGGCGCCTATTCCTTCGAAGCCGCGAATCCGCGCCACGAGCACGAATGGAAGGTGTGGGAGAGCGCAGACCTGCCCGCGGGTAAGTCGCTCATTCCCGGCGTGATCAGCCACTCGACGGTTTTGGTCGAGCACCCGGAGCTGGTGGCCGAGCGCATCTGCCGTTATGCCAAGGTGGTCGGGCGTGAGAATGTCATCGCCGGCTCCGATTGCGGCTTTGCCACCTTCGCCGGTTCGAAGGAGGTGCACCCGAGCATCGTGTGGGCGAAGTTCACGTCGCTGGTCGAGGGCGCGAAGATCGCCAGCCAACGATTGTGGGGTGGGCCCTGAGCTCACGCAGGAGCAAGGATGAGCGCAGCGAAATCCGGGATGTCCCACACCCCGTCAACTGCAGTCGAGCGACACGGTAGATGCTTGACCCCACGAAACCCGGATGTCGCTTCGCTCATCCGGGCTACACTTCACTCACAGCGTAGATTTTTCGATGTCTGCAAGCCTTTCCAGCGACTGCGCTCGCGGGCGGGTCGGGCGGAGTCCAGCCAACGCGTCGGCGAGACGTTCTCCGGTGAGGTCCAACGTGATCGGCTCGAGCGTGGCGCTGCGCTCGGTCACAAAGCCGATGAGATCGGCGCCGGCGTAGCCGGCCGCGCGCAGCGCGGCGACGCAAGCTTCGGCCTGCGCGAGCGGCACCGCCGCAAGCAGCCCGCCCGACGTTTGCGGATCGAACAGCAGCGGGTAGAGCGGATGCCGCCCGGCCGCGGTGAGGTCGCCGATAGCGCGGCGCAGACGCACATTCTGCGGCTGCAGCGACGAGAAGATGCCGAGCGCCACCGTCTCTCGCGCGCCGTCGAGCAGCGGCACGCGCTCGATCGCGAGCGTTGCGTCAATGTTGGAAGCGCGCACCATCTCGATGAGATGGCCGATGAGACCGAAGCCGGTAACATCCGTTGCAGCATGGACGCCGTGTCGGCGAAGAATCTCGGCCGCCTTGCCGTTCGACTGAACCATGTGCGTAATCGCCGCCATGACCCAGCGCGCCTTCGCCTTGCCGCGCATGTCGGCGGCAAGCAGCGTGCCCGTCCCCAGCGGCTTGCTCAGGATAAGGCCGTCGCCGGGCTTCAATCCGCC
>WNFP01004561.1_pt1 | contig 11144 bp, 9 predicted proteins | sample 5400201 | NCBI WGS metagenome assembly WNFP01 (sample SAMN13153355, study PRJNA577476) | soil metagenome | isolation source: 115 cm saprolite under Madrone tree | place: USA:California | collected 2016-06-14
CCTTTGCCACGCGTTTTGAGCCGTGGCGACCGATGTAGCGTGCGACTTCTCCGCCTCCGGTCGAGTGACCCACATGAATGGCGTCTTTCAGGTCGAGTTTCTCGACGAGTTGCGCCAGATCGTCCGCGTACGTGTTCATCTCATTGCCTTCCCACGGCTGGCTCGAACGGCCATGACCGCGACGGTCATGCGCGATACAGCGGTAGCCATGGTCGGCAAGAAACAGCATCTGGTCTTCGAACGCGTCGGCGCTTAGCGGCCATCCGTGGCTGAAGACCACAGGCTGCCCTTTCCCCCAATCTTTGTAATAGATCGTCGTGCCGTCTTTGGTCGTGATCGTCGTCATCGAATTCTCTTCCTTTCTGTTTGTGTCCCTCGGAAATCCTGAGCCTTCCGCTGCTTCTGCAGCGAAAGGCGGACGAAGCAGTGCGCCCGCCGCCACCATCGCGGTACCACCGATCAATGATTCACGTCGTGTTAGCTGGCCATCCTCACGCTTCTCCTCTACTCTTGCCTCTTGCGAGGACTTCTAAATTTCCGCGGCCCGGGGGGCCACTCGCCGACGGATTACATGAATTGCAAATAGCACTTGAAATAACGTCAATGGTTGAATCCTGGATGCAAATTCGGACACTTTTCGCCAATTTTATAAATCGGCTACAAATCGGGATTCACTTTCCCGTACACAAATCCAGACGGACAGTTGCGACGTTTATCGTTGCGTTGGAATTTGTTCGTCAACCGGGCGGCTCTTGACGGCATCCTATTCAACGACGCATGATTTTCGTCGTGGGTGCGTCGTGGGTGCAAACCAGCCCCAGCGTGAATCCGAGACGAGAACCCTCGGCGATTTGCTGTATGTCAGTAAGGCTGAGGTTCGCGTATCCGAGAAGGACTGGGTCAGACTCGTCCAATCCATCGCCGCAGGCGATCAGCTGGCGCTGCATTCGCTTTATGAACAGACGTATCGAATCGTTTTTACACTGATAGTGCGGATAACCAACAATCGCGAAACCGCTGAAGAACTGACGGTTGATGTGTTTTACGACGTGTGGCGAAGAGCGTCGGCTTACGATCCTGCGGGTGGGTCCGTCGTCGGTTGGGTCATGAATCAAGCACGCTCCAGGGCTATTGATCGATTGCGGTTCGAAAATCGAAAAAAAAGAGTCAGCAATTATCTGGAGAAACCACTTATAACGACTGTGGCAAATGACCCGCATCAGGCTTGGCACCTTAAGGAGCAGAGCCAGTTGCTGCAAAGTGCCCTAGAGGTTCTCACGCCGGAAGAGCGGCAGGTGATCGAAAGCGCGTTTTTCTCCGAATTGACTTACCAGGAGGTGGCGGCAAAGTTGAATCAACCGCTTGGGACCGTGAAGACACGAATCCGGTCCGGACTTAGTAAACTGAGGCAGAAGCTCGGCGCGGCATTGAAGGGCATATGAATTCAAAATCGGGTCAACACGATCCAGAACATCTAGATTTGGTGTTCCTGTACGCCCTGGGGGTCCTCCCTTCGAGCGAAATGCCCGTCGTGGAGGCTCATATCTCTTCGTGTGCAGACTGCCAGCAGGAAATGAAAACGCTGCGACCGGTTGTCGGGTTGTTTGTCTCTTGGCCAACCGATGTGCTGCGCCCATCTGTGTCTCTATGGGGCCCGCTTGCGCAGCGAATCGCAGAGGAAACGGGCAAGGAGCCGGTCTTACCACCATTACAACTACCGGCTAAATCGGAATGGGAAGAAGTGGCGCCTGGCATCTCCTGCAAACTGCTCGCGACCGACACGGAGAAAAACTGCGTCAGCATGCTGGTGCGGCTCGCGCCGGGCACCAATTATCCGCCGCACCGCCATGCTGGAGTGGAAGAGCTGCATCTGCTTCACGGCGAGCTGATGGTCGATGACAAGAAGCTTTATTCCGGCGATTACATCCGGAGCGAGGCCGACAGCGTCGATCATCGCGTATGGAGCGAAACCGGCTGCACGTGCGTTCTCATTACTTCGACCAAAGACGCACTTTTTTGATTTCTTGTTGCCTCTTCCCGCTGCATCCATCACATCCATGAGTTTCAGCAGCGGACGTATCGCCGGATATTTTTGCTGTTCCAAGATCAGTCAAAATTCTTCCATGCGCGAGATTCTTCGGCATATTTTAAAAGCCCAGATTCTTTTGGGAACACAGTCCCCGAACAAGCGATAAGGCGCCCGAAAACGAGCGTTTCTTCCTATTAAGCCCAATCTGATTCGTTTCGTGTGGCGCTGTAGCGACAAAATGAGAAACGCGGATTATCTCTAAGTGGTCAGCGAACCCGATTCTTGAGACAAAAACGCTGAAGTTACACTTCGCCATCCGTGACCGAGCACAAACCTCACTCGGGTCAAACGCGACAGGCGTAAGGCCATATCGCCAAAATGGTTCGTGAAACGAATTCTCTTGACAGACATGAACTATGTGCAGTAACTTAACGATGTTAAGTTACCGACGTAAAGTAAAGGACCTGCGTTATGGGTGTCAAGGAAAGACGTGAGCGTGAGAAATCGGAGACCCGCGACAAGATACTGGACGCGGCCCGGGAGTTGTTCGTCACCGAGGGCTACGAAGGCGTCTCCATGCGCCAGGTGGCGGAGAAGATCGAATACTCGCCCACCGCCCTCTACGTCCACTTCACCGACAAGGAAGAGTTGTTCCGAGAACTCTGCCACCAGGACTATGCTCGCCTGGCGGTCGTTTTCCAGAGTTCACTGATGTCTTCGGACCCGATTGAGCGCCTCCGGCAGATCGGCGCCATCTACGTCGACTTTGGAACTCATTATGCCAATCACTACAAGTTCATGTTCATGACCGTGCATCCGCCATGCGAGCCGGACGACGAAGACCGCGAGATCATGGGCAATCCTGAGAAGGACGCATATGCGTTCCTCAGGTGGGCGGTGCAGCAGGCAATCGATGCGGGCTGCTTTCGCGAAGAAATACGCGACGCGGAGCTAGTTTCGCAGACACTATGGGCGTCGGTGCACGGCGTGATTTCGCTCAACATCGCAAAAGGCAGCGATCCTTGGGTGGATTGGCGTTCGCTGCAGGAACGCGCTGAACTGATGCTTGACGTCACGCTGCGCGGGCTCGTACGTGCCACGCGGGAGGAAAGGTAGCCATGCCTCCCCTGGCGCAACGAAATCTGTTTCACGACAAGGTCCGGTTGGCGGTCACGCTCACGGGAATCGTGTTTTCGGTGGTGTTGATCGTGGTGCAGTTAGGACTGTTCCTCGGGTTCGCCACCGCCACCTCCAATCTGATCGATCACTCGGGCGCGGATTTGTGGATTACGTCGAAGAACGTACCTTATGTGGAGCAGGGAGTGGCCTTCAGCGAGCGCAAGCTGAACCAGACGCGAGCCGTGCCCGGCGTCGCGGATGCGCAAAAGATCATCGCGCGCTGGACGCAATGGAAGCGGCACGACGGCGGCGAGGAATCGGTGCAGGTCGTGGGACTCAACGTCGATGACATTCTGGAGCGGCCCTGGAACCTGGTCGAAGGACACGTCGAAGACTTGAAGTCGCCTGACGCAATCATCCTGGACGAACTCTACAAGCAGAAACTTGGCGTCACGCGTGTGGGTGAGGTCTTCGAAATCGGCGGACACCGCGCGCGGGTCGCGGGCTTCACGCGAGGGATTCGCTCGTTCACGACTTCGCCTTACGTTTTCACAACATTCAAGAACGCGCAGAGCTATACGGGAATGCGGGAAGATCAGACGTTGTTCATTCTGGTGAAGGTCGCGCCGGGAGCGAAGATCGATGACGTGCGCCGCGGCATCCTCGCCACCGTGAAAGACGTCGAGGTCTATACCACAGCGCAGTTCAGCCACATGACGACGTTCTACTGGATGTTCACCACTGGCGCGGGTGTGGCCGTGCTGATCGCGGCGGTGCTGGGACTGGTGGTTGGCTTCGTCGTGGTGGCGCAGACGATCTATGCCACGACGATGGACCACATCCGTGAATACGGTACGTTGAAGGCCATGGGCGCACCCAACGGCTATGTCTATAAGGTCATCATGAAGCAGGCGGCCATCAGTGCGGTGATCGGATATGGGCTGGGAATGATCGTCAGCGTGTTTGTGGTGCAAGCCAGCCAGGAAGGCGGTGCGGCGATCCTGATGCCGATGCCGATGGCCGTGGGTATGTTCTTTGTGACGCTGGTGATGTGCGTCGGAGCCGCGCTGGTTTCTATCAACAAGGTGACGAGGATCGATCCGGCGATGGTGTTCAAGGGATGATGGCTCTTCTTGTCATTCCGAGCGAAGTGCGGAATCTGGGTTTCCTCGGCGCCGCCAAGAGCTTGGATTCCATGTCGCCTCGCTCCTCGGAATGACAAGTACCAGAGGCATTAGTCAGGAGAAATGCAGATGCAACCTGCAATCGCGGTTCGTGAGCTTACAAAAACCTACGCTGAGGGAAGTGCCGGGACACTTGCCCTGCGCGGCGTCGATGTTGAGGTCCACGCGGGAGAACTGCTCATGCTGATAGGTCCGTCGGGCAGCGGCAAGACGACGCTGCTGTCGATCATGGGTTGCATCCTGACGGCGAGTTCGGGGAGTGTCCGCATCATGGGCAAGGAAGTTACATCGCTGCGCGAGAAGGAATTGCCGGCCATCCGTCTGGCGCACATCGGCTTCGTGTTCCAAGGCTTTAATCTGTTCCCCACGCTGACGGCGGGCGAAAACGTGGAACTGATGCTCGATCTGAAGGGCGTCGCCGCGGCCTCGGCGAAGAAGCGCGCAGCCGAATTGCTTGACCAGGTAGGCCTCGCGGGTAAACACGACAGTTTTCCCGCCGACCTGAGCGGAGGTCAGAAGCAACGAGTGGCCATTGCGCGGGCGCTATCGGGGGATCCTGGGATCATCCTCGCCGACGAGCCCACGGCCGCGCTAGATTCGCACACCGGCAAGAACGTGATGGAGATGATGAGTGAGCTCGCGCACAAGCGCGGGCGCGCGGTGGTGATCGTCACCCACGACTCGCGCGTGCTGAATTTCGCCGATCGAATCGTGAAAATCGAAGACGGGGCGATTGCCCAGCCCTTGGAAGTTGAAACTGTTCCGGCGGGAATGCTGGTACACAACGCTTTGCAACCGAGTGTAAACCTGGTGTGAGCCAAAATTATGGAGTTGTTGTCATGACTGGAAACGTTCTTCGCAAGAATCTTCTTAAGAATAGAACCGCAGTCCTCATCGGCCTGGCAGCTTTCCTGCTGACGGTTTCGTTGGTCTTCGCCACCAGCCGCGGGCACAAGAATACAGCGAGCGCGACGGTGGCACCGACCAGCCGCGGCCCGCTGCTGATCGCCGGTCCCGGACGAGTAGAGCCGTACTCGGAAGACATCAAGATCGGTTCCGAGTTAAGTGGCCGGCTGAAATCAGTTTTCTTCGAGGAAGGAGACGCGATCCATCGTGGCCAGGTGCTCGCCGAACTCGAAAATTCCGACTACCGCGCGCAGGTGGCGGCGGCGAAGGCCAGTGTGGCGGCCAAAGCGGCGGCCCTTCGCAAGGTGATCAACGGCGCTCGCCGGCAGGAGCGTGATGGAGCGTGGTCTTCGGTGAACGAGGCCAAAGCAGTGATGGAGAACACCCAATCCGAGTTGCACCGCCGTCAGGAACTGTTCGCCGCTGGTGTAGTCTCACGCGAAGAACTGGATCGTTACGCCCGTGAGGCCGACGTCGCCAAGGCCAAGTATCAGGCGAGGGTTGAGCAGCACTCGCTCGTCGACGATCACCCCCGCGAGGAAGACCGCTCGCTGGCAGAGGCCGACTTGCAATTGGCAAAGGCGCAGCTTGAAGAAGCGCAAGCGCGCTACGAGAAGACTTTCATTCGCTCGCCCATCGATGGCAGCGTGCTGCGCAAGCATCATCGTAGCGGCGAGAGCGTCTCAAATTCCTCCACGGTTCCCGATCCCATCCTGACCATCGGCGACCGGAAGACGCTGCGTGTGCGCGTGGATGTCGACGAAACCGACGTCAGCAAAGTGCGCCTGGGACAAAAGGCCTATGTCACCGCCGACGCTTTCGGGCAGCAGAAGTTCTGGGGACAGGTAGTACGCGTAGGCCAGCAGCTCGGACCAAAGAATGTCCGTACTGATGGGCCCACGGAAAAAGTCGATACGAAGATTCTAGAGACGCTGGTCGAACTTGACCCCGGCGAGCAACTGCCCGATGGCCTGCGCGTGGATGCTTTCATCGTCCCTAACGGCGGCGAAGTGGCACAGGCTCAGCCGGGCCGCTTCTAGATGTCTGTCATCGTGCACGGGAGCTGAATGTTTGAGAGGTTGGCTTCCGACTCAGGCTTCGCGAGCCCCACGCACTCAGGATGTCTATCTCACATCTTCAACAACAACGAGGTGCCTGTGGGCGGGCCGTACCTGGCATCTCGATTCGGACCGCTATCTGATAACTCCAGGCAAGCCGGATGTAATTTGGTTCCTTCCTGTTTGCCCGTCATCCGCCCAGAATCCGAAACCAGCCGGTCCGGGTCGTGAGCGTTATCGCTGTTTACGTCAGGAGCGCATTATTGAGGCCCGCGATAGCGCAATGCTGGCGACATAGCAGGCCAAAGAAATGCTGATACCTGTGAGAGGCACACTGAAAAGATAAACCTTGCAGAGCACAACAAGACCACCAAGCATTGCCAGCCCGACAACGAGCAGCAACGGTGACTGAAAGAGGAGTTGGCCATGGGCCAATGCGAGAAAACCAAAAACCAAGCCGAACAAAATAAGTCCCATGCTGTGGCTGGCATTGAAGCCCACCCAACACCGCCACATTGTTGTTTCTTTCGTAATGACAGGTGCAATCTGGCTCATGCTGATTTGCAGTGCGGGGTCACGGGGCGTGAGCTTTGGCCCCCAGAACGTATAGACGAGGTGGACGACTCCGAGCGTAAAGATAATGCTCGCACTAAGAACCATGAGAATTTTTGCGGCCAAGATGCCCTCCCTATTTTGTGGGCGCACTGCTGATCCCTTTCAGCTTCGCAACGATTTCTCTACTTGCTCGTGACGCTTCACATTCTAGATTCTATGCCGCATCATTCTTTTGGCGAAATACAAAGGCCGGCACGCGCCCAGGGGCCCTGCGTTCACCGTTTTGACGGATGGTGGGCGATAAATCGCCATAGCACTCACAACACCGGAATCGCCTCGTCACTGGGCAGCTGGTCGGCAAGCCGGAAGTAATGGTGCGGTCGAATTTATTGGAATAACTTCTGGTTTGCCCGTGATTCTGACGGAATCCCTTAATGCCGCGCAGAGCCCGTGGTAAACCCTGGCGACTTGCAGCAACTTGTCTCCACTGTTATTTCAGCTTGGCGTACTCGGCTTTGGCTTGGTTCAGGACGGGGACGTCCGGGTCCGGGTCCTTCCAGAGGGTGAAGAAATCATCGTAGGCAGCTTTGGCTTTCGCAGTGTCGCCTTGAAGCGCGTAGGCCCTTGCAAGGCCGAGATGCGCGAGCGTTCCCCAGGGTGCAAGTAACACAACAGTTGGATGATCAAGGACCCTTTGGAATTCGGCCACGGCTTCACTAGCACGATGAGCGGCAAGATACGCGTTCCCGCGTACAAACGCGGACAACAGACCATCTGCGTCCCCTAGTTCGTATGGTTTAGCGTGCTGAAGAATATTAATGGCCGTTCCAGGATCGTTGCGGTTTAGCGCGAGCTGTGCGCGAACCATCGGTAACAAGCTGTTCTGCAACAGAGTGTCGTCAGGGAATCGCTTATCCAGGTCGTCCGCCAGCGGTTGCGCCCGAGCCGTGTCACCTAGCATGGCCTCCGTTGCGGCGACCCACATTTGCACACGCCTGTTTGTCGAAAGCTTGAGCACGGCGGCGGTACGCTTCCGGGCCTCCACGCCATTGCCGAAGAGAGCTTCCGTGATGGCCTGCCCACCTTCGTAGGTTGCGGCAGCGCCCTTCCGCTGGTCGCGCTCCGCCAAGGCCACGGCGCGGGCGGTAAGTTCGCGGGACTTCCTCACCTTTCCGTGGTAAGCGGATAAACCAGCTTCGAAATTAAGCAAGTCATCCTCACATCGGGGCTTACCGACACACCAGACGACTTCGCGGGCCATGCCCGCTCTGTCGTTCTCGACGAAGGCGATCAGGTACAACGCTACGTGCAGATCGGGGGAATCCAACTTTTTCGCTTGAGCCTCTTCTATCAGCGACTTCGCTTCTTTGAGGCGATTCAGCTTCGCGGAAGCGCCTGCCAGATGAAGGTACCGGAGCGAGGCATCGGGCTCAAGGCGGATGGCTTCCCGGAAAGCCACCAGGGCCTTGTCATGCTGCCCGAGTAAATAGTAGACGGTGCCCAAATTGGCGAACGGCAAGGAATCGCGCGGATACGTTTGTGTCCAGAGTTCGTCGAATTGACGGGCTTTTTCCTGGTCTCCGATAACGAAAGAGGAATATTGGGCCTCGATGAAGAACTTCTCGCGCTCGCTCGCCCGTTGGCGCAGTTCGTATGCCTTGCTCATGTTCTCGTCGGCGCGACCGAACTCTCCCGTGTTCGCGTAGCTCACTCCGAGCATGAGATAGGCCTGGGCGAAATTTGGATCGAGTTGAACAGCCCGCTGCAAGGGCGGAACGGCCGCTGCCGGGTCGCCTCCCAGAAAAGTCTTACGGCCCAAACTATAGGCCTGCAGAGCAGCCTGCGACGGCGTGGTGGCTTGCTCCAGAGGCGTACCAAATTTTTCTACCGATTTCAGCGATTCACCCATCTTTCCGCGAAGCTTCGTGGTGGCTTGGCTTAGGGCTCTCAGCACTTGCTCCTTACTGTCAGCTGCCTCTTGTTCGTCCGCCAAGGTATCCCCCGTGCGGCAATTCACCGCTTCGAGTCCCAATACATATTGGTTCCCCAAGTTCGTGATCGAGCCGCTCAGGACAACGGCGCTTGTCGTCCGCTGACAGATCTCACGGCCAATCTCCGGCGTGAGTTTTGCTCCGACTGGCTGGTCCATGAGACGCAGGGTCTGCCGGATGCGCTCGTCAGATATGAGGCTTAAGAAGGGAGATTGTTCGAGCTGCACCGCGAGCCCCTGCCGGAGTGTGCCGTCAAACAAGGCATCACCAGTCGTGTTCGTAAAATCTGCGAGGACGATGGTGTCCTTCTCCGTCAGGGCATGCGACTTGCGGGAGAAAAACAGCCAGCCGACTCCTGCCGCGATCACCGCTGCCAGGCCGAGTGTCGCCAGAACATATTTTTGTTTGCGAGTAGGGGCGGCCGGTGAACGCAAACGCGTAACCGGCTCTCCAGCAGGCACCGCGACTACACTGAAGCCCTGGTCTGTTTGGCGTTCAGAGATGCGTTCGTCAACGGCGGGGGCGGTGTCGACATTTATGGGCGCGATAAAACGATAGCCGCGACGAGGAAGAGTTTCGACGTAGCGAGGCTTGTCGGCATCGTCTCCGAGCGCGGTCCGTATTTGATTGATGCAGAAATTAATCCCGCGCTCGAAGTCCACGAACGTGTTGTCACGCCAGAGGCAATGCTGGATTTCTTCGCGTGTCACGACTTGGCCGGCATGCTCCACAAGCAGTAGGAGGACCCGGAGAGGCTGCGGATGCATCTTTAATGGGACTCCGGCCTTGCGCAGTTCTCCGTTCGCCGCGTCCAGTTCGAACACGCCGAAGCGAATCAACCTGGAAGGTTGGGGCGGTAAGGCCATGGGGACTCCAGCAGGATGTTGAGGGATTGTATCACCGGGCAAGTATCACGAACGACGATCTGCAGCCGAAGCACTCGCAATTCCTGAGTCCTGAGGCAGATGGACTCTAACAACCCCCTAAGACGAATCTGAGACAGCCTGCCATTGCCATTTGGCGATAGCGCCAGCAAAGTCTGCGATGACCGCGGCAATTAGCTCGTGAGACGGGTCGGCGAAGCCGAAATTCAGCCCGTCCCGAGTCGAAATTGCTCCTGGAGGGAGGTACACATGCTGAAACGTCGAAGTACGGTCCTCGGAGTTGCCCTGACACTGATTAGTGGGATCGCGGTGGAAGCGCAACAGCCCGCGGTCGCACCCCTACCGAGTCCTGAGCACAAGAAACTGGCGGCGTTCGTGGGCACGTGGAAGGACGAAGCTGAAATGAAGCCCGGTCCGTTCGGGCCCGGTGGAAAGATGAGCCTTACGGAAACCTGCGATTGGTTCACCGGTGGCTTCAGCATCGTGTGCCACACCGAAACAACGGGTTTTATGGGTGATCTAAAGACGCTCTCGGTCTTGGGCTACGACGCCGAAGAGAAGGCTTACAGGCTGTATGAATTTAACAGCATGGGGTGGAGCAGCGCTGCGAAAGGTAGCGCCGCCGGTGATACGTGGACGTTCGATGGCGAGTCGAGGATGGGCGGCAAACTGGTCAAAAACCGGGCCACGATAAAGTTACCTTCCCCGGACTCCGCTACGATGAAGTCTGAAATGTCAGTTGACGGCGGCCCGATGACCTTGGTGATGGAGTTAAAGGGCATCCGCGTGAAGCAAAACCTGAGTGATTTCCATTCATGTGTGCCGTCACGCTAGCGAAGGATGGGTGTTTGAATGCTACCAAGTATGGTTAGGCTCACATTGAACCGCGCTTTTGGGGCGCAGGCCGTATTTTTCACGGCAAATGCGCATGCGAGCTAGTCTAGTTGAACGCAGTCCGCGAGGTCGACTAGAACTAATCCCACTGCCCCGAGCCGATTCTGCCCGAGTCGTCGGCAACCCTTCCCTTACCGGATTATGGAAGGGTTGCCCGTCATACGCTCAGAAATCTTACATTGCTCCTTAGAACTTGGGGTTCACTCCATTATTGGGTTCCGCAGGTCAGGGATTTTGTCGGATGATTGCGTTAATACCCGCTGGATTTGATCCTGAATGGACTGCCGCAGAACGGGGTCGTTGGGCGAATACTGCAACGCAGCAGTGTATGCGTGCAGGGCGTCGTCGCGTGAGCCGCGTCGGAGGCAGACGTTCCCCAATTCAATGTTGGCGAAGAACGCCGTCGGATCAATTTCCGCCGATTCCCTCAGCAATCGCTCGCCTAATTCCAGGTTTGGTGTATCAGCTAGATAGATTTCTCTAATTCCTGCAAAGTAGAGCGTGGCCGCCTGCCTACCGGGTAG
>WNFP01007024.1_pt1 | contig 11143 bp, 10 predicted proteins | sample 5400201 | NCBI WGS metagenome assembly WNFP01 (sample SAMN13153355, study PRJNA577476) | soil metagenome | isolation source: 115 cm saprolite under Madrone tree | place: USA:California | collected 2016-06-14
TATCGTCTGCGGGTATCCCAACAAGACCGTGTATATCGGGTCGAGAAAAGCACGAGACCTGATCGATGCCATGAGAAGTCATTTGAGAAGACTGGCCAGCTTTGTGCATGGCTGGATTTTTGTACTCTGGATTTATCTAAGCGTGGGCTGGCGCTTCTATAGCTGGCGTTTGCAGCTCCGGTTCAGGCAATCTTTGGAAAGTACTCAGACAGGCATGAAACAAACCCTGCTTTTTATCCGGCATGGGCAAACCACCTGGAATGTTGAACATCGTCTTCCTGGACAGTTGCCAGGAGTCGCGCTTAACGATACAGGGCGAGAGCAGGCCGCCCGGCTCGCCGGTGCGTTGACAGTTCTCCCAATCAGCGCCATCATTAGCAGTCCACTCGAACGGGCAAGGGATACTGCAGAGATCATCGCCAGGCCACACCAGCTCGACATTCAATTCGAACCTGCCTTGATGGACATCGAGTTAGGGCGCTGGTCAGGACAAAACCTTGACGAACTCGCCAAAATTGACCCTGAATGGAAAGCCTTTGTGCGCAATCCCACGGTCGGTCCAGAGGGGGTCGAAACATTTCCCCAGGTACAGGAGCGGGCAGTAGCGGCTGTTGAATGCTGGCGCAAGCAAGAATCTTCCGGTGCCTATCCAACATTCGTAACCCATGCAGACGTTATCAAATTGCTCATCGCTTACTATACGGGCCTGGAGGTAGGGCGAGCAGGAGCATTGATCATCGATAATGCGTCTGCTAGTCTTGTCGAACTGGATTCAGAACACCGGCCCCGGGTTATCGCTCTCGGCTGGAGTCCCCAGCCAGGATGGCTCAAGCCGCCTACTCCTGAAGCAGAGAAACCACGAGCCGAAGAGCAGGTGGAGGGTGAACAGAAGGGGTAGATAGTCCAGTACTACCTCTCCGACCGGCTGAGCGAAGCGCACTCCTTGCATCTTGCCTGAGCGCAGCTAGGACGCAGTCCGTTGGCAAGATGGCTTTCAAGAAGGACGCAGTCCGTTGCCGGTCGGAATAAGATCGAGTACTACACCGAAGGGAATGAGAGCATGTTTGATCCGCGTGACCCATATGAACGCTATTGGTGGCACTATGATTCGAGGCGCCAGCTCTCGATAGCACAAATTATCGCGCTAGGCAGTGTTGATACAAGGACGGCTGCGCTGGCCTGGCTGGCGCTGGAACACGGGGCATCGCTTACCGTAGCCGGCCCGACTGATCCACAACCGGGCATTGGAAAAACCACTACGCTCAATGCGCTGCTCCAGTTTCTACCGGAAGGGACGGCGTTGGCCTACATGTCAGGCATGTATGAGGATTTCGCCTTCACCCAACTGCCGGATATTGACCCCGCTCACACCTACGCGTTGTGCAACGAGGTGAGCGACCACCTGCCGATTTATATGTGGGGGCGCGTAGCCAGGCGCTATTTGACCCTGCCTGCCAGGGGCTATCACATAGCCACAAGTGTGCACGCGGATACTATCGACGATGTAACTCACATGTACCAACACGACCTGCGGGTAAATACCGAAGATGTACGCCGCCTGGGACTGGTGATAAACATTGGGCTGGTGGGCCGCGTGTACCCGCTGCGCCGTCGCTGGCTCACCATGCATTTCCTGCAGCCCTACGCCGACCCCAAGTGTCCTGATAGAGTCATCCCGGTACCACTTTCGCTTTGGAACGAATTCGATGACACCTTTGAACATGCAGATCAGTCCATCCTGGACGAGCTGGCAGGTTGGGCAGGTATCACCCCTGCCGAGTACGCTGCTGCTCTCCAGCAGCGTATTGAATGCCTGGAAGATATATCGCTGGGGCAGGGAGTCGATCAGCACCGGATGTACGAGTCAATCCACGCTTTACGGGCACGCGAAGAAAAGTCTTCATCCTGAAGCAAGAGAATTTTTCTTCGCGTAAAGTTGTTCGAGTATAGAGAGGAAAGGAGGCAGCCATGCTCAATACAAAGCACCAAACGCAAAAAGCAAGCGAAGGACGCTGGCCACGCATTTGCGATGAACGTTACTAACAATCGAAGAAGAGGAGCCTACTCGTTATGAGTTTTTCTGTAGCTATGCTCAGCGTCCACACGTCTCCGCTGGATACTCCAGGGCGAACCAGGGATGCTGGCGGTATGAATGTCTATATACACGAAATTGCACGCGAACTGGGTCGCTCCCAGACTACAATCGATATCTTCACTCGCCGGACCAATGAACACACACCTCAGATCATAGAGCTTGGCCCGCATGTGCGGGTAGTTCATATCACAGCCGGACCTCCAGCCCCCATTCACAAGCATGATCTCTATCAATACCTGCCCGCTTTCGCACAAGGTATCGATGCATTCCGCCTTGATGAGGGAATAGGCTACGATGTATTGCACAGCCATTACTGGCTTTCGGGCGTTGCTGGCATGCAGCTGGCGCAGTCCTGGGACGTACCACACATCAGCATGTTTCACACGCTCGGGCACTTAAAGCAGCTCGCGAATCCAGACGAAAGGGAACCCCCATTGCGCCTGGAAATGGAACGCCGGCTGATCCAGCAGGCTGACCGCATCATCGCCTCTACCAATGAAGAGCGCCTGCAGATCATCCGCCATTGCGGAGCCACACCCGGCCAGGTGCACGTTATTCCCTGCGGTGTTGATCTCAAGCGGTTTGTGCCACACGAGCGGCAGCTGGCGCGTGAAAGGTTGGGGTTAAAGCGCCATCAGCCAGTACTCTTATTTGTTGGCAGACTTGACCCATTCAAGGGTCCCGATCTTTTATTAAAAGCTGCGGCAATGATGAAGAAACAGGCCCAGGTGGTAATCGTTGGGGGAGAGACGACAGGCGATAAAGAGGTAGAGCAACTGCGCGAACTTGCAATGCAATTAAAGATCAGCAAACGCGTCCTCTTTCTTGGCGCAAGACCACAGCAAGAACTCCCGGTGCTGTATAGCGCTGCCGATGTGACGGTAATACCCTCCTATCATGAGAGTTTCGGGCTTGCTGCCGTGGAGTCGCTGGCCTGCGGAACGCCGGTTGTGGCTACGCGAGCAGGCGGACTCACGGCGATTGTTTGTCATGGCGAGACAGGCTACCTGGTTCCACGCTCCCTGGGTTTCTTTGCTGAACGGTTAGATACGCTGCTGCAAAATCCCGATTTGCTCGAGCAGATGCGCATGGCAGCGCGCCCCTCAGTACTCCAGTTTAGCTGGAAGTATGTTGCAAGCCAGGTGCGCGACGTTTACCTGGATGCGATCAGCGAGGCAAGATGCCTGGTTGCACAGTAATATGCACTCACCGCTATAAACCTGATTCAAATGTTGGCAGGTGGCAGGTGGTATAATCCACCTGCCATTTTTGTGTATACTTCCAGATGTAAGCCACCTTTTCCCTGCTTGTTACCTCTAGCAGGGAAAGTCCAAGCATATCACAATGCGCTCACAAAGAAAAAGAGGCTAGATGGGGGCTAGATTTAGGCTCCCAAATTCCCCAAAGGGGTGGACATTCATGATTCGATATGGTATAATCAATCCAATCAAGAACGAGAACTAGATGTTACTGACGAGGTTAGTTGCTTATGGACTCGGTTTCATCGCTATCACTGATTGCATCACTGACACAGTCAGTTGCAGATCAGGATGCTACATAGACAATAGGACTAGGGACAGTTTGCCCTGGTTTTTTTTTAACCTTTTCCAGTTTTATACGCACACGGTTGCCGGGCTCATCGATTTTTCTTCATTCTTTGGGCCAACTCTCTGAACACTCGTCGTTTACGAGTGTCAGCATTCTACGAAAGGAGGAAAGAAGAAACCCAATCGAGCTAACGGCGTGCTCGTACGTAGATTTAGACGTGCGCGTCAATGTAGACGACGCACCTACATGCGTATAAGGAAAACAACGAAAAGTGGCCGCGGAGTGGTTGCTAGATTTTAAGGAGAGTACCGACATTGAATTCAAGTATGATCAATAAGATCGCGAAAGCTAAGCGTTACGCGGAGGAACCCGAACGAATTCAGTTTACTCGTTTTGAAGCGACGTTCCGGGGTGAGAATGATGTTCACACCACCAACTACGATAACGGTGAATGGCACTGTACCTGTCGTTTCTTCCATGACTGGGGTGACTGTAGCCATACGATGGCAATGCAGCGAGTATTAGGCGTGACTATTCCAGCAGCACACCGACACGGTATTCCTGCTGGCCTGGGCACCGGCCCCCTGTTGCACTAACCCGGGCTTCCTATATCTGGCTTGCTTTGAGGTCGATCCTGCCTCTACGAAAGCCACTCGTGAAATATAAAGAAGCGCTGAATCTACAAGACCGATCAGCGCTTCTTCATTTTTGATAACATCCTCACCCTCTATCCAGCAGGAGAAACTCCTGCTTCCCCGGTGAAGCCGCCAGACTTATCCGCCTATCGCGGGCACAAAATGCAGTCCAATAAGAACTGCGAACATGACCAGCGCCAGGATCGCGATATAAATGAGGTCTCTACGCACGTAGCCGTAGTGCTCTGCCGTAATGAGCGTCATGGATGAACGCTGCTGCGCCTTCTGTGCTGCCTGACGGCGAGCAGCCAGCCGTTCCGAAGCGCTTGCATTGTGCGTGGCAATAGCTTTCGTACTCTCGCTTTCATCCATGGGAACCGGGACTGTGGCTGTCTTTTTACTTTCTTTTTCACTCACGGAGGTCGCAGTTGTCAATGTCACTACGTCACTGTTTGCCGGCTCCGGGCTGTCTTCTAGCTCAGCTTCTTTTTCTATTGCAGTTTGACGCACAAGTTCAAAACTCTTCTGTGCTTTTGGTCTGTTGCGCTGTGCTGTGCTGCGCGTACGCGCAGTTTTTTTCGCCATTGTTACATACTCCCCGCCCGGCAGACCTCTAGGCTTTTCGGGCTTGTTTTTATTGTGCTATTCGCTCTACCTGTTTATAAAGTTTCCAACGCCCCTCTGACCTGGAACGTCTCGTTTCGTCTTTCCTCAATTTAGTGCAAAATCAATTGACCTATTCGGTAATCCAGTGTATAGTGTATCCTGTCAAGGGCCGTGTGGAGCTGGCTGGCTCATCTCCCCTTTCTCGATCCGCTTTGAGGATACTGCAATAGTAATGCACCACGTTGATCTGTTAGCGCCATTATACACGAAAGGGGAGCCTGCGTCGAGAGGGATGCAAGCCCAATACCATTTGACAACGCAAGCTCTCTGTGCTAACCTTTACGTGGCACAAAAGGGCATCACCAGCCAGCACACACAAAAATGTAGGTAGGCGTAACATGCGAAGACTAGCCCAGGCGGCTAGTCCTTTTTCTATACGATTTTAAGGAATCCTCACATATATCTCAGGAGCAGGAATCATGGCGAGAATAGTCGTCGCAATGAGCGGCGGCGTAGATAGTTCGGTAGCTGCCGCGCTACTCAAGGAACAAGGCCACGAGGTGATTGGCATGATGCTACGCCTGTGGTCAGAACCCGGCGTGATCGAAGACGACGGCGTCGAGCGCGTGGCGCAAAATAAATGCTGCTCCCTCGAGTCGGTAGATGATGCGAGGCGCGTTGCGCGTAAGCTCGACATCCCTTTCTATCTCATCAACGTTGAGCAAGAATTCAAGGAAAATGTGGTCGATTTCTTTTACCAGGAATATGTTGCAGGCCGCACACCAAACCCGTGCCTGGTCTGTAACCGCCATATCCGTTTTACTTTGCTGCTCAATCGCGCCCTGGCACTCGACGCCGACTACCTGGCAACGGGTCATTACGTGCGCGTTGATACTCACCCGGTCACAGGCAAGCGCAGGCTGCGGCGCGGGCTTGACCAGGGCAAGGACCAGTCCTATGTGCTGCACGTCCTTAACCAGCAGCAGCTTACTCACGCCTGCTTTCCCCTGGGACCCTACACAAAGCCCCAGGTGCGGGCAATGGCAGCGGAACGAGGATTGACCGTGGCAACCAAGGCTGAGAGCCAGGAAATCTGCTTCGTGGCGCAAAACGATTATCGCGGCTTCATTGACCGCTTCGCAGCATCTCTGGCGGAGAGAGAGCCTGTTGGGGCCGGCGTTGGTATGCAATCACAAGCCAATGGCACCATCCAGCTGCCGAAGCCCGGACCAATCTATGACCTGAATGGAAAGCCGCTGGGCCGTCACCGTGGCCTGGCCTACTATACTATTGGGCAGCGCAAGGGCTTGGGCATCACCTCTCCAGAGCCGTTACACGTGCTCAAAATTGATGCTGAGCAGAATACCTTGATTGTAGGCCCCGCAGAGGCGCTGCAGAGGACAGGCTGTACCGTCGGCAAGATGCATTATGTCAGTGGCGAAACGCCTGGAGAACCATTCGAGGCCCTGGTACGCATACGTTACAAGGCGCCTGAACAAGAAGCAGTGGTAACCCCCCTGGAAGGGCATCGTGCGCAGGTGACATTTTCACGCCCACAGCGTGCCGTCACTCCCGGACAGGCAGCCGTCTTCTACGGCGGTGAGGATGGTGATGAGGTGTTGTGTGGAGGAATTATAGAAGCATGACGGACCAGGCACATATTAGAAATTTCTGCATCATTGCTCACATAGATCATGGTAAGTCTACGCTCGCTGATCGGCTACTGGAATATACAGGCACGGTATCCAAACGCGAATTGATAGAGCAGACACTCGACCAGATGGAGTTGGAGCGCGAGAAGGGCATTACCATCAAAGCGCAGGCTGTGCGCATGCTCTACACCGCGCTCGATGGAGAACAGTACGAACTGAACCTGATCGACACCCCTGGTCACGTTGATTTCACCTACGAGGTGTCACACAGCCTGACCGCCTGCGAAGGCGCCCTGCTGGTGATCGATGCTACCCAGGGCATCGAGGCGCAAACACTCGCTAACCTCTACCTGGCGCTTGAAGCCGATCTGAATATCATTCCCGTAATCAACAAGATCGACCTGCCGAGCGCTGATCCTGAGCGTGTCATGCAGGAGGTCGAGGATGTCATCGGCCTGCCCAGAGAGGAGAGCATCCTGGCTTCGGCAAAAGAGGGCATAGGCACGCAGGAAATCCTGGAAGCCATCATCAAACGCATCCCACCTCCAGGGGGCAATCTGCACCAGCCACTACGCGCCCTGGTCTTTGATTCCCATTACGACTCGTACAAAGGGGTGATTGCTTATGTGCGTATTGTCGATGGCGAGCTGCACGAAGGCGAACGCATTGCCATGATGGCTGTAGGCAGCACCACAGATGTACTGGAACTGGGCTACTTCCAACCTCGTTTGATTGCTACCAGCACGCTGACCGCCGGCGAGGTAGGATATATTGCCACGGGCTTTAAGAACGTGAAAGATTGCCGCGTGGGAGACACCGTGACTGTTCCCGGCGCGCTAGGCCAGATCGAAGCTCTCCCAGGCTACAAACCTGCCAAACCGATGGTCTTCGCTGGCATCTACCCGGTGGAGGGCAATGAGTATCCACTGCTGCGCGATGCGCTGGATCGCCTGCAACTGAATGACGCCTCGCTCTCCTACGAGCCAGAAACTTCAACCGCCCTGGGCTTCGGCTTTCGCTGCGGCTTCCTGGGTCTTTTGCATATGGAAATCTTCCAGGAACGTATTGAGCGCGAATACAACCTGGACATTCTTGCCACTGCACCGAGTGTGGAATACTACGTCACTAAGACGAACGGCGAGGTGTTGAAAGTCGACAATCCGTCAGAAGTTCCCGACGCGGGCGAAATCGAGAAGATCGAAGAACCCTGGATGGATATTTCTATCTTCTCGCCCAGCCGCTACATTGGAACAATCATGGACCTGGTGACAACGCGGCGCGGCACTTTCAAAGAGATGAAATATATCGAAGCCGAGAGAGTGTTACTCACGTACAGTATCCCCCTGGCCGAACTGATTACCGATTTCTATGACCAGCTTAAATCACGCACCCAGGGCTACGCCTCGCTCGATTACACGTTCGGCGGTTATCAAGAAGCGGACCTGGTGAAGCTGGAAATTCTCGTTAACGGGGTGCCTGTGGATGCCCTGTCGCTGATTTTGCACCGCGACAAAGCCTATGTGCAAGGTCGCATACTGGTGGAGAGGCTGCGCAGAATAATCCCGCGCCAGCTCTTTGAGGTGCCTATTCAGGCGGCTATTGGTTCGCGCATTATTGCACGCGAGACGGTCAAGGCGATGCGTAAGGATGTGCTCGCCAAATGTTATGGCGGCGATGTCACGCGCAAACGCAAGCTGCTCGAAAAGCAGAAAGAAGGCAAAAAGCGCCTCAAAATGGTGGGCAATGTGGAGATACCGCAAGAGGCATTCATGGCGATTCTCTCGCTAGAGGATTGATTTGTTTCCCGCGCTGGAAAGCAGGATACACCAAAAAGCAGAAGGGCCTGGACAAGTCTCAGTCCAGGCCCTCTGTGTTTTCTTCTGCACAACTCCCGTGGCACGTTCAACCGAGTTCTATTACATTTAAGGGGCACGGAGTTATAGATATGCCCTCAGTAATTTCCTCTGGATACCTCTGCCAACCTGCAGCGAAAGCCGCCGAAAGACCGGCTACTCTGTGCAACCAAGAGATAGACGCGGTATGCCAGGTACTGGCTAACTAGCCCAGAGGCTCGATATGCCCGCCTTCACGGGCCCTCCTGGTCGATCTGAAATACCATCCCTAAGAGGCGTATTGGTTTCTTCATTGGCATACTTGTTCTCCTTTCGGATTACCAATGCGAGTCCACTCGCCAAGTGCCAGGGTCTCTTTGCTTCCCTGGGGTTCCCTTTGTGGGAACACGTAAAGCATACCACGGGGTTCGGTGAAAGTCAAGGCAAACGTCAGTTCCAAATCGCACAGGACAACACGAAACTGAAGATAGCGACACAGTGCGCACACTATCTTCAGTTCATCCCCTTGGATATCTTCCTCTAACACCCGGTATTTATACCGTGGTCTTGAGGCGGCACTCTATCACGCGTTCCTGTCCGTGTAATCATCTGCAGGGCGCGTAGGATCCGGAGAAAATCCCTTGTAACGCTCCCGGTGGGGCCTGATCCACCATGCGGGCAAAATTGTCCAGGTCATGCTGTAGAGACTTCTCAAAGCGGCTGCCGGCACCGAGCTTTTCACCAAGAGCGCCCAAAACGCCGGCGGGCGGATTATAGTTGATGTAAACGTCTACCCGGGTCTGCATGGGTCCGGTAGTCTGGAACGTTACCCTGCCTTTGTTTTCAAAGCCGTTGGAGGAGCGCCAACCAACCTGGCGATCCTCAATCCAGTCCTCGTTCGTAGCATCCCATTCGTGATGGCCAACGATCTCGGCTACCCAGTGGCTGCGCTGGTCATCGTAGTACGTTACCTCCTTCACGAAGCTCATAAACTTCGGGAAGTCGTTGAAGTGTGTGAAAAGGCTGTACACCTGGTGAACCGGTGCATTCACTGTTACTGATGCATGATGCTGCACCCAATTTTTTACATTACTTTGTGTCATACTATTTCCTTCCTTTCGGAGTTGCATGTTTCGCCACTTCAGATTGAGATCAACCCGCTGGGCTGATGCTCAAAGCACATTTACCCTGCACAAGGTTTCTTCGTTCTGCGTCCCTGATAGCAAGGACATGCATAGCATACCATAATATATGCTCAAAGATCAACTATTTAAACACTTCAATAGCGATCTCTAATTGTATTCTAATCATACGTAATTATAGAGATTGCTATTGTTTAGTTCGATTAGTACTGATGGCCTGGCGCAGCTTTAACAAAGGGGGTTCACGTTATAATTATTGCTCTGTAAGAATCGTAGGCTGTGAATGACGGCCCCACGAAATATCGGGTAATTGCCCTATCCAAATATCGGGTAATTGCCTATTCCTGGGAACTTGCACATACTCTTATAGTATGGAATAGAATAGGTTATAGGTACAGCCATCGCAATTGCAGTATGCTGCCATTGCGGATATGAGACGCATACCAGGAACTAAATTTTTCTTTGAGAGGAAGTAATACGATGAGTAGCAAGCGATTTAAAGCCGTGGTCATGATGCTGGCCGTACTGGCGCTTGGTAGTATTTTGCTGGCGGCCTGTGTACGCCCGGGTACCACTACTACCACCAGCACCGGAGGAGGGAGCACTGCAACCAGTACACCGAGCGGCGGGGGTGGCGGAGGTGGCTGCGCGAGCGGGACTGTGCATATGAGTTCGAACAATTTTGTGCAAAACTGCGTCAACATTTCCAAAGGCTCGAAACTCACGCTTATCGACGATGTCCAGGTTCTGCACCTTATTAGTAATGGCATGTGGGATAGTAGCGGAAATGTAAAACAGGTTACCGAGCCTGGAGCACCTACCGTCAGCAACGTGACGATCGCGGGCGGAAGCGCTGGTATTGGCCCATTCAATACGGCGGGAACGTTTCATATCTACTGCTCAGTTCACCTGGGCATGAACCTGGTCGTTAACGTAAAGTAATGAAAAGCGCTGTGAGAGGGCTGTAACAGAATTGAGCGTAAAAGTCACCAGGTTATAGCCCTCTCAGGTCTCGTACCCCCGGGTCCAATGGTACTATATCGCTGCTGCAATAGGAATGTGGTACCCCCATTTTTGGATTTTCGCACATCTACTGTACTATAGACGTTAAAGAGATTAGATGAATTGAAACCATGCCATTACTCAAGTGTAACCTATTACCCCTAGTCAACGTATTGAGTAATGAAAGCAGGTTCGTAGGGAAGCGCGATAGCTCTGGTAACTGTATTTGTCGTTTGTTCGTATAAACTGTCTCGTCAAAATCGTAGTCAAATGAGGTAAGCGATGATGGCAACCGCACCTGACACATCTGAAACCAAACTGAATCGCGCATTAGAGCTAGTCGGCGGTTCTATTGACCCTGAAATTGCCGAATCGTATTCCTCTCTCGAGGAGCGTATTCTGGCCCAGGCACTCGAAAATGTGGAACTGGCTGAGCGCCGTTTGCGCGAGATTCAAAAACTTGTGTGTGACCTCGCCGAAGTTCTGGTCTAATCACTGTGTAATCCGCTAAAAGGCCGTGAAATTTTTCTCATGCTGCCTAGACTCTCTTGCTTCGAATGGCCTCAGTCAGTAGCAACCCCTCCTCATAGATGCGGCGAATCACATCCTCAATCTCTGGCTCTTGAAAAGT
>WNFP01017663.1_pt1 | contig 11141 bp, 13 predicted proteins | sample 5400201 | NCBI WGS metagenome assembly WNFP01 (sample SAMN13153355, study PRJNA577476) | soil metagenome | isolation source: 115 cm saprolite under Madrone tree | place: USA:California | collected 2016-06-14
TCTCCCAGTCCGTGATTAGCATTATCAACGAGCAACTTTCCCCCGACGCACCGACTGACCGTCCTACATTGATGAATGTTAACTCGATGTATCGGGCCGCGCGTCTTGTCGGCGATGCTGTGCGGGAGGTTCGCGCAATCGATGGCCCGTCACTCGACGCAAGTAAAACAGGCTTTTCTGTATCGTGTATTCTGGGCGGTCAGGTGGGCGATGAAGCCCCGCGGCTGTTCCAAATCTACGACGAGGGCAATTTCATCGAGGCGACTGACGACACACCATATCTCCAGATCGGCGAGCACAAGTATGGTAAGCCGATTCTCGACCGTGTGGTGCACCCCGAAATGCGGCTTGGTGAGGTCGCTAAGCTCATTCTGCTATCGTTCGATGCAACGCTGCGCTCCAACCTTTCAGTCGGCATGCCAATCGATCTCCTGCTGTATGAGCGCGACACACTGGATTTGCGACGCGTGCGGAGAATCGACGAGAATGACGACTATTATCGAAAGCTTTCCAACCAATGGGCCGAAGCCCTCAGAGCTGCGGTTGCCAGCATGGACGAGTACAAAGATTGATCGTCAACGGTCGTCATCACGCCCGCGGTCCTCGTCTACTATTTCCAATGCAGGGGTCTTTTTGGTTCATTAAAACCTCACGCAAAAATGCCATCCCGCCACGCCTGAGGCCGAAATTGCCACGTCCAGATGGCCCGCCATGACTCACAGGTGGCGCGTGGTGAGGCTGCGAGTCGTTACGGGCCGACAGGCCAGTCGCGTCGCCTAGTGGCGCTCTCCAGGCGCTGTGTGCATGTAAGTTATAATATTGCCGGCAATTGAGTAGCAAAGCCAGCCAAGCACAAGTCCCGCTATCGCAATGCCGACTTTCGTCCATGTGCCTTGCGGCTAAACGCCGCGCGTTCATCACGCTGCTCGGCGGCGCTGCGGCAGCGTGGTCGAAGCATTAAAATGGCCGATCCCAAAGACGACCCGAAAAGCTCGGAGTGGCGTCCGTACATCTTCGCCCGCGACCAATGGCATTGCCGCATTTGCGGTGACCGCTTCCTGTATTCGGAGATGGTACGCAAACACATTGCTAATGAGCACAACGAAACCATGCCACCAAGCATGTATGAGTACTTCCAGGGCGCAGTTTGGCAGCGAAAGAAACTCCCATAGACTATTACGGGCGGCTTCGAGCAAGCGACGAAGACTTCGCAGACTGCTTCAAGGTTCAGAACGATTCAGGTGTGCCCCAAGGAAACCGGACGTCGGTTCATGGTAAACTGGCAGCCGCAGGGGGAGGAATCCCCATGTCCGACATGAAACGGCGGGAATTCCTTGCGTTCTTCGGCGGTGCGGCGGCAGCCGCGTGGCCGCTCGCGGCGCGCGCGCAGCAGGCGCAGATGCCGGTGATCGGATTTCTCACCAATGGGTCTCCCGATTCACATGGACCCATGGCTGCAGGTTTCCGCCGTGGTCTCGCCGAAAGCGGTTTCGTCGAAGGACAGAATGTGGCGATCGAGTATCGGTGGGCGGAGGGAAAAAACGATCGACTGCCTGTTCTTGCTAACGACCTGGTGCGCGCTCAAGCTGCGGTAATCTTTGCTGGCGGCCCTCCCACCGCGCTAGCGGTGAAAGCTGCGACGTCCGCGATACCTATCGTTTTCACCAGCGGCGAAAGATCCGATAAAAATGGGTTTGGTAGCGAGTTTCAACAGGCCGGGCGGCAACGTCACCGGCATCGTTGTGCTGATCGATGTTCTAGGAGCAAAGCGGCTAGGCTTACTGCGCGATCTCGTTCCGACCGGCACTTTGATCGCGGTGCTGCTCAATCCGGATGAGACCTCGTTCGAGACCCAATTGAAGGACGTGCAGGATGCAGCGCGGATGGGCGGGCAGCAAATCCATGTACTGCGCGCCAGCACCGAACCCGAGATCGACCTCGCCTTCGCGACCGCGAAGGAGCTAAAGGCGGGCGCGATGCTCGTCGGGGTCAATTTCTTTTACACGCTCCGGCGCGAACAAATTGCCATGCAGGCGGCGCGTGCGGCAATACCGGTGATCTACGGCCAGCGCGAATTCATCTCAGCTGGCGGTCTGATGAGCTATGCCGCCAATCTTGTGGATGCGCATCGCGAAGCCGGCATTTACGCGGGCATAATATTGAAAGGCGCTCGGCCGGCCGATCTTCCGGTCGTTCAGGTGTCGAAACTTGATCTCGTGATCAACCTGAAGACGGCAAGGACACTGGGCCTGACTATTCCACCAGGCATCATGGCAATTGCCGACGAGGTGATCGAGTGAAACGGCGCGAGTTCATCACGCTGATCCGCCGGGCCCGCGGGCGGACCGAAAGGCAGGGAGCAACGCATGCTGATCGTCGACGCGCAAATCCACATCTGGAAAAGCAGCAAGCCGAACCCGAACCATCGTCAGATTGCCGACTACAGCGCGGACGACGCGCTCAAGGAGATGGACGAAGCCAACGCGCTCGCGGTCGAGGCCGCGCGCCAACATCCCAACCGGTTCGCGATTCTCGGCAATTTCCCGCTCGACCGGCCGGAGAGCCGCAGCTTGATCGACGGCTGGAAAGGCCGGCCTGGGATGCTCGGGCTGCGCTTCGCGCTGCTGCAGCCGCACCAGAAGACCTGGTTGTCGGATGGCACGATGGACTGGCTCTGGCCGGCGGCCGAGCGCGCTGGGCTGCCGATCGCGCTGCTCGGGCCCGATCTGCTACAGGCTATCGGTCCAATCGCCGAGCGCCATCGCGGACTGAAGCTGATCATCGACCACTTTGGCAGGCCGGACGCAACCTGGTCGAACCTTCCCGACCTCATCGCAACGGCCAAGCACCCGAACGTGGCGCTCAAAGCCACCGGGGCACCGAGCTACTCGCAGGAGCCCTATCCTTATCGCGACATCCACGGCCATATTCGCAAGCTCTACGATGCGTTCGGGCCCGAGCGGATGTTCTGGGGCACCGACATCACCCGCATGCCGACCACATGGAAGCAGTGCGTGACGATGTTCACGGAGGAGCTACCCTGGCTGCCCGCGCAGGACAAAGAGCTGATCATGGGGCGCGCGCTTTGCGCGTGGCTTGCCTGGAAGCTGCAGGGATGACGGCGGCGAGGTCTCGCGATGAATGCTCGGGACCTCCTCCAACTAAGGGGGAGCCATGAAGCGACGCGAGTTCATCACGCTGCTCGGCGGCGCGGCTGCTGCATTGCCGCTCGCGGCGCGCGCGAACCTCTCACGGGAGGTCACATGGCAATCGTTATCGGCCGACGAGAGCCCTGGAGTGGGTACATGAAAAAATTCTTTTCATTTGCACTCGCGCTTCTCACGACGAGCATCGTAAGTGCTTTGGCTCAGACCTATCCGACGCGGACGATCACCATCGTTATCGCGTTTCCACCAGGCGGGCCCAATGAAGGGGTCGTTCGCTTTCTAGCAGAAAAGTTGACGCCATCACTTGGTCAGGTGGTCATCATCGAGAATCGCCCAGGCGGCGCCGGTGGAACTGTCGGTACAAGGTCGGTCGCGAACGCGGCACCCGACGGTCACACCCTGCTGCTTAGCCCTCCCGGTCCGCTTGTTGTTGCCCCGCTGATTTATAAGAACGTCGGTTACGATCCGACCAAAGCCTTTACTCCGATCACGGCCCTCTTCAGCATCCCGCAAATGTTGGTCGTCAATCCGGCTGTTCCCGTGAAATCTGTCCAGGAACTCATTGCTTATGCGAAGACCAATCCGGGAAAGATAAGCTTTCCATCACCTGGTTATGGGACACAGCCCCATCTGTTAGGCGAGATGTTCAAGTTGATGGCAGGTATCGACATTATTCACATCCCTTACAAGGGCCCGGCCGCGGCGGTCACGGATTTGCTGGCCGGACAAGTCCAAATGTATTTCGAAAACATCGGTCTTTTGCTCCCACATATTGAAGCGGGAAAACTGAGGGCGCTCGCAGTGGCCGATGAGGCCCGCAGCCTGCAGCTTCCGAACGTCCCGACAACGGTCGAGAGGGGGTGGCCAAAATTGAAGGCTGCGTACTGGTCAGCCATGCTCGCACCCGCCGGAACCCCGACATCTATTGTCAACAGGCTCAACACTGAGATTAACGCGATTATGAGAACTAAGGAGATGGAAGCGATCCTCGCCAAGCTCAGCGCTAAACCCGAGGTGGGCTCTCCCAAGGACCTCTCCACCTTCATCGCTGCAGAGACACAGAAATGGGCAGCTGTCGTGAATGCTGCGAACATCAAGGTCGATTGATTTTCTGACTTTCAAGGCACTCGGCCTCGACGTGCCTGCGACACTGCTCGCCCGCGCCGACGAGGTGATCGAATGAAGTGAACGAGAGGGAGGTTCAAAATGAAACTTCGCCGCCGACAATTTCTCCATCTGGCCGCAGGCGCTGCCGCGCTACCGGCTATGTCGCGCATGGCAAGCGCGGAAGCCTATCCAGCGAGGCCCGTTACGATTGTCGCTCCGTTTGCTGCCGGCGGGTCCAGCGACGTTAGTGCGCGTATTGTCGGCGAGTACATGGCGCGCACGCTTGGACAGCAGTTCATCATTGAGAATGTGGTTGGAGCCGGTGGTACGACCGGCTCACTCCGCGCAATGCGCGCAAGACCTGACGGCTACACCATCCTGATGGGCCACATAGGAACTCATGCCTTCTCAGTCTCGCTCTACCCCAGACTTGCCTACAAACCAGATGTCGATTTCGAGCCGATTGGTTTGGTTTTCCAACAGCCTACCGTAATCGTGGCAAGGAAGGACTTTCCGGCAAAAGACTTGAAGGAGTTTATTGGTTACGCAAAGGCCAATACCGAGAAGTTGAATATGGGCCACGCCGGCGTCGGCTCCATCACATTTACCCTCCCCCTCTTGCTTAATTCGCTGCTGGGTATCAAGCCAACGATGGTGCCATTCAACGGCGCTGCACCCGCCGCGAATGCGCTAATCGGCGGTCAAGTCGATTACATGTGCAGCGGAATCGCAGACATCGGACAGCAGGTTCAGACCGGGACCATTAAGGCGTATGCAGTCGTCGCTACCGAACGTCACCCGATCCTACCAAATGTCCCAACTACAATAGAGGCCGGCCTGCCTGAATTTCAGGCGTTGCCTTGGTGGGCGTTGTTTGCGCCGAAGGGCGTACCGCAACCGATTCTCAACGCGCTCACGGATGCACTCGACAAGGCACTCGATGACGAGCAGGTACGCAAGCGCTTCTCCGACCTCGGCGGCGACATTCCGGGCAAAGAGAGGCGAGGCCAGCAGCCACTCGCAGCATTGGTAAAAAGCGAGATTGCTCGTTGGACACCGATCATCAAAGCGGCGAACGTCACAATAGGGTGAGGCCGACTCCGGACATTCCATAAATCCCGATACGCGAATGTCGGCAATGGCCGCGCTATTCGGATGTCGCGATGTCCGACTTGAGTCCGCTTTCGGGGGTAATCCGCGGACGATGCGGAGGGACACGCGCGCCTGACGGCGTTCGCGCAAGGCTTGCAGCAATTGGGTTGGACCGTCGGGCAGAACATCCGCATCGACTATCGTTGGGGTGACGGCAAGCCCGCTATCTCAAGGGAGAGAAGCCAGCCGATCTGCCGGTGCAGGCGCTGACCAAGTACGAGACGGTAATCAACCTCAAGACCGAATGCGACCGCGTCGCGCCCAGCGCCGGCGCGGCGCGAGAAACGCTGTGGAGCAAGCAAATTGAAAGCCTATGAGCTACAGGGCCCCGGCGGGGTCGACGCCATGATGCTGGTCGAGAAGCCCGTGCCCGCACCCGGCCCCGGGCAGGTGCTGGTGAAGCTGAAGGCTGTGACCATCAACTATCGCGATCTCCTCACGGTGAAGGGCGGCTATGGCTCGCGGCAAAAATTTCCGCTGGTACCACTGTCCGATGGCGCGGGCGTGGTGGAAAGCGTCGGCGCCGGTGTCACGAGCTTCAAGGCTGGCGACCGCGTGACTGGCAGTTTTTTCGAGGGTTGGCTCGGCGGCGAGCCGAGCGAGGAAAAGATGCGCTCTAATCTCGGCGGCGCCCTCGATGGCGTGTTGTGCGAATACCGCGTCTGGCCTGCGGCCGCGCTGGTGCGCACGCCGGATCATCTCAGCGATGCCGAGGCGGCTTCGCTCCCCTGTGCCGGGCTGACGGCGTGGAGCGCGGTGATAAAACTCGGCAACATCAGGTCGGGGCAGACGGTGCTGACCCAAGGCACCGGCGGCGTTTCGATCTTCGCACTGCAATTCGCAAAAATGAGCGGCGCGCGCGTGATCGCGACCTCGTCGAGCGAGGCCAAGATCGAAAAGCTCAAGCAACTCGGCGCCGACGTCACCATCAACTACAAGACCACGCCGGAATGGGGCAAGCTCGCGCGGCAAATGACCGGCCATGGCGTCGATCTCGTCGTCGAAGTCGGCGGCGTCGGCACGCTGAACGAGTCGATCCGCGCGACGAAGATCGGCGGCACCATCGCCTTCATCGGCGTGCTCGCCGGCCGGCCCGAGTCGGAATCGCGCCTGCCGCTGATGGTGATGCAGCAGCAGCGGCTGCAGGGCACCACCGTAGGCTCGGTAGAAGACCTGCAGGCGATGGCCGACGCGATCGCCGTCAACCGCATGAAGCCGGTGGTGGACAAGGTGTTTCCATTCAGCGAGGCCAAGGCGGCGTTCGCCCACATGGCGAGCGGCGCGCATTTCGGCAAGGTGGCGATCGCGATTCCGTGACGCCCGGCGAAGGCACTCGGCCTAGAAATAACCGCCCACGCTGCTTGCCCGCGCCGACGAGGTGATCGAACGAAGAGGCGCGCGTTCATGTCGCTCCTCGGCAGCGCGGCGGCCGCGTCAAGACTAAGACAGATCCGTCTTGGGGGCTGTTCATGTCGGCACAGAACGTAAGTCGCAAGTACGATCGCGACTTTCTACTCAGTCCAGAGAAACGCAATCAGATCGTCGAGTTATGGGAAGTCGAGAAGTATGGACGTGACTGCTTCAATGACCCCAACCACGTTCATCTCTACGGCATGTCGCCTAGTGAGTGGTATGGGCGCGGTGTCCGCATTTTGGCTCGCACTTGTCTCGAGGCCGTCAAAGACCCACTGGGAAATGAGATCGGGAGGGATGTTGCAGAGATCATCGCGCGGGCGCCCGCGAACCGTGCTGTCGGCGTGGTTGATCCGTTCGCAGGCTCGTGCAACGGCCTCTACGCGATCTTACGGCATCTACCCGGCTCAAAGGGCATCGGTTTTGAGGTCGAGCCCGCCGTCTTCGATCTGACGACCCGGAATATCGTGCACCTCACCGCGCCCATCGAACTCGTCCACGGTAGTTACAAGGACCTCGTGGGCTCGCGGAGGCACCCTGCCGATCATCTCATCGTCGTTTTCCTCGGCCCTCCATGGGGCGACGCGCTTCAGCCGGGCACGGGCCTACACCTCGACCGTACCAAGCCGCCTATTCTGGAGATTGTTAATGATTTCGAGCAGGTCTACGGCACCCAGCCCGTACTTTATGTGACGGAGGTTCACGAGGTGAATGAACCGAACGCGTTAAGGGCAGCTGAAACGGCATTCGACTGGTCAGATTTGCGGATCTACGATGTCAACGTGCCCGGGCTTCAACATGGTGTCCTTCTCGGCACTCGCCGATGGTCACCGTGAGTAGACCATGTCCGACCACTCCGCCGATGCTGCTCGCGCGCGCCGACGAGGTGATTGAATGATACAACGCAAGTTCATAGGCCTATTTGGGGGCGTGGCTGCGGCATGGTCGGTTGCAGCATATGCGCAGGGGTCGGCGACGATGCCGACGACGAGCGGTACGAGCATGAGCTTGCCGCAAATCGAAGTGGCGCGCGTAAAACCTGTCGACCAGATGCCTCCGAACGTTCGATTGAGCGACGATCTGGTTGACCTGATGAAGGGCTTCAGCCTTTCGAGCGCCGAGGGGATTGGTAGTGCCTGGGGGACACCATTGCGCCCACCGACTCTCTTCGACGAACGTTTCGGCCAGTGGGAAACTCGTGAGGTGATCGAGTAGAGGTGCTTGGTGCGATTGCTCACAGCCACTTTTGGCACGAACGCGAAGTGTTTCCCTGTCCGCTTTGTCGCCGCTCTTGGAGCATAAGCGGACGTAACGCGGACATCGCGGAATCGACGCGATTGATGCTGTGGACGGCGCCCACTCCGCGGCATCAAGGTGCCATAGGGTGGTTGCGTCGAATCGCACCACTTGAGGGCGCAAGTTGTTCTGAGAGAGCCCGACGGCCTGCCTCGGTGATGCGCACCCGCGCTCTTTCCCCTTGGTAACCGCCGGCCACGAACCACTCGCCCTGCACTGTCGCGAGTCCCGAGTTGATCAGTTCGACCATCATATCGATGGAGAAGCCGTGAGCGAGCATCGTCGTCTCAGTGCAGCCGTCGCGGCACGGGGCGAGCAATTCGAGCGCGCGGCGGCTCTCAGGCTTGAGGAGATGACACGTTGTCGGCATGTGAGGCGCGCGGGGCCAATAGTCCGACAGCAGAGTGTCGGTTCGGCGCGATCCATCGTTGACGCGCAAAGGCCGCTCGCAAAAACCGAGCGGCCTTCTGGTTTTTGCTCACGGATTGCTCAATGAAATACGAAAGTGTAGTCGGCAAACTCTGGGGCAGGCAGTGCCCTGGCATTCATCATTAAGTGCTGCGGATTAATCCCCTGACCTAACGAAGGGACACGCGCGTTGGTCGGCGAGGCCGCCCATACTCCGAAAACCCCAGTGGCGATGACGGCAGCGGCAACGGCAAACAGAGTGATCTTGCGCATCTGAGTTCTCCCCACTCAGCTCTACCGCATCATGCGGTAACAAGCATGGGAAGCAGGATGCCGGACTATCGCTTCGGCTGCTGTGATGGCCATCACGAAATACTCGATTTCAGATTTCTGCCAAAGGAGAACCCCCCGCCCTAGCAACCTTAGTGGGGAGCAAGGGGGGAGGCCGGGAACCCTCGCGCGTCTCCCTCTCAGGCCGGAGGGCCCGCTGAGGAAAACACAATGTGGCGCGCCACGGGTTCCTACTGACGGGGGCCTGCCCCGATGGCTAGGTAGATCTGTGGGGTGGGGCCCCAAGCCCTAGCGGTGGCTTGTAGCGGGTTCTGAGTGGAAAGCTCGCTGTGGGGCTTGCTAGGGGGAACGTCATTCCCAATGCTGCGCAGGTCGCGCTGTTGGCAAATCCGAAACTTCCAGAGGCCGCGCGCACGCAAAGCGACGCGCAGGAGGCCGCGCGCGCCCTTGGCCTCCAGTTGCTCGTTCTCAATGCCAGCAGGGCGAGAGAGATCGACGCCGCGTTCGCCGCCATGCGCCAGCGGCGCGCCGACGCGCTTCTGGTCGGTTCTGATCCGTTCTTTGCCAGCCGGCTCCAGCAAATCGTGACGTTGGCGGCGCGCGACGCCATCCCGGCCATGTACCTCGGCAACCGCGAATTTGTCGATGAGGGCGGGCTGATAAGCTATGGCAACGACACGGCAGATGGATATCGCCGGGCCGGAGTCTACGTGGGACGCATTCTCAAGGGCGCGGCACCCGCCGACCTGCCAGTCGATCAGGCCACCAAATTCCCGAAATTTTCTGCAGCTGACCGCTGGCGCTGCCGCGCTGCCAGGGGTGTCGCGAAGCACTGAAGCCGGCTTCCGCTAAGCCTCCTGGAGCGCCGCCTCCTTGAAGGCGCCCTTCGGCCAGGCCAAGCCGTAATGCTCGCGCAGCGTCTTGCCCTCATAGGCCGTGCGGAACAGCCCGCGCCGCTGCAGCAGCGGGATCACCTCCGCGCTGAAGACGTCTAGCATCGCCGGCAGGAGCGGAGGCATGATGTTGAAGCCATCCGCCGCGCCGTCGGTGAACCAGTCCTCGATCAGGTCGGCGACCTGCTCCGGCGTGCCGGCAAAGGTGAAATGACCGCGGGCGCCGGCAAGGCTCGCCAGCAATTGCCGCAGCGTTGGCTTCTCGCGTCGGACGAGGCTCAGGATCACCTCGGTCCGGCTGCGCGCCGCCTCGACCGAGGCCGGCGGAGGGAAATCCTCCGGCACCAGCGGGCGATCTAGCGGCAAGTGCGAGAAGTCATGCCCGCCGAACCGACCGGACAGCCGCTTGCGCCCCACGTCGGGGTCCGAAAGCTCGTTCGTCTCGCGCGCCAGACGTTGCGCCTCGGCCTCGGTGGACGCGATCATGGGGCTCAAGCCCGGCAAGATCAGCACCTGCTCAGGCGCCCGGCCCTCGGCCGCCACTAGCGCCTTCAGGTCGGCGTAGAACGCCTGCGCGGTTGTCTTCTCCATGTGCGCGGTGAACACCGCCTCGGCATGCCGCGCGGCGAAGCGGCGACCGGTGTCGGACGATCCGGCCTGCACAAATACGGGCCGACCCTGCGGGCAGCGCGGAAGGTTCAGCGGCCCGGCCACCTGGTAGTATTGGCCCGTGTGGTTGATCGGTCGGATGCGGTTCGCCCTCGCATAACGACCGTTGTCCCGGTCGTCGATCACCGCGTCGCAGTGATCCGAACTGGCGTGCGAGATTGAACGGCTCGGTATAGGTGGTCGACGCGGTGGCAATCATTCCGATCCGACTGGTCGCCACCGCCACCGCCGCGAGCACGGTGACGGGCTCGAGCCAGGTACGCGCCGCCTGGTCCACGTCATCGCCCAGCGCGAGCTGGTCGGCCAGGAAGATTGAGTCGAACAAGCCTGCTTCTGCCCGCTGCGCCAGATCCTGATAGTAGCGGATGTCGGTCAGCGCCAGCGGCGAGGAAGCTGGATGCCGCCACGATGCTTCATGGTGCCCGCGGCTGTGTATGACCAGGTTCAGGTGCAACTGCCGCGTCATTCTACCCATACCGCGTCAGTGCTTGCGTTTCCACTCATGCCGGCTCCCCCACAGGACGAAAACTAGCCACCGACTGGTGGCCTAGGCAAGACGCTCGCAAAGGGGGCACGCCGCCCTCAACTTCCGGAATCCACCCGTGATCACCGCGTGAATGGTGTCAAGCGCTCCTTCAGGTGGATTTGCGTTACATGCTCAACGGCCTGATGGCACAGCGATGGCAACATTACCGGGCTCCTCGATGTTGCTCACTGATCTTGCCGTCAAGGAGTTGGAAATTTT
>WNFP01004562.1_pt1 | contig 11140 bp, 9 predicted proteins | sample 5400201 | NCBI WGS metagenome assembly WNFP01 (sample SAMN13153355, study PRJNA577476) | soil metagenome | isolation source: 115 cm saprolite under Madrone tree | place: USA:California | collected 2016-06-14
GTAGGGAATCACATAGAACAGCGTGAACGGCGCGATGGCCAGGATGGTTCCGCGCGTGACCCACTTGAGTTGCTGCCGCAGGATGGGCGTGCTGGCCCGGCGGTAGCTGAACCACAACACCCCCGCCGCCACCACGAAGAACAGGGCCAGATAGCCCATCTGCACCCGGTCCAGGTTCCAGCGCAACCGCTCCGTCGCCCTCAGCCACCGGAGCGTGAAAACGTGGATTCCCAACAACAGCATCCCGGGCACATAAATCGCCGGCACTACCCAGCGATGTCTCCGGACAATATTGCGCTTCTCCGGAAATGTCAGAACAAAATGCAGGAACAAGGCCGGTTGCAGCAGCCAGGCCGCAACATTGCCCCAGTAGATCGTCCAGTCGAAGTCATTCAGCTTTCCGCTGAACTTGAAGGCGTAGAAAATAAACGAGACCAGGCAGAAGATGTAGAAATGCGTGGAACTCGGCGCCGTCCAGCGCCGCAACAGAACATAAAGCCCGATGCCGAGATAGATCAGGGCGATGAAACGGAGCCAGTAGTTAAGCGAGCGCTCCGCCGGAACCAGGATCACCGTCATGTCCACCGGGACCGACTGCCGGATCACGGAGTAACTTGCCTTCGACCAGGCCCCGATCCGGTACACCTGACGCATGCGGCCGGCGGTGTCCTTCACCTCGCGCTCGCTGATCGCGGTCAGGCAATCGCCAACTCGGATGCCTGCCTTGTCTCCCGGGCCGTTGGGCTCTACTCGGTCGGCGAGGAGACCGCCGCCGCAGCCGGCGGATTCCACCCACCACACGCCGTCCGAGGGGATCTGGAAGTCGCGCTCCTTCTGGAAATTGATCCAGGCCAGAACCACCGCAGCTGTGGTCAGCAAGATGAGCAGACCGGCTGTAAAGCGGATTTGGAATTCACGGTTCATGGACCGCAACGGCTCCTGCGACAGGGTGGGGGAATCACCCGAGTGAAGGGTGTGCACGTACGGGGCCACGGGAGTGTGCAAAGCGAGACCTCTAACTCACTTCAAAGAAAAGACTTCTCTGATTATAGAAGCCCTGCCAAGGTAAAGCTATGTTTTTTGGAATCCTTATGTGTGGTTTGGTAACTCTATGCATGGCATAAGCTTAAGAAGCCCTCGTTGAGCCCAGGTTAGTTGGTTGGGTGTGTCGAAGGCTCGACACTCCTGGGCAAGTTGTTTGCGTCCTTCGCATAGTCTTTGCGACCCTTACAGTTAGAGCCCTGCAAGTTTTTCTGTACCCAACTAACGCCGGGCACTGCATCTCCGACTCCGATAGAATCGTTTTTTCCCGACATGACCATCACCGACGAAATCATTGAGCGCGAGCACCGTTTCCTGCTACCAACCTACAACCGCTATCCCATCGCCCTCGAGCGCGGCAAAGGTGTGTTCCTGTACGACCGGGAAGGGAATCGCTACCTGGATTTCGTCGCCGGACTGGGGGTCAACGCTCTCGGCCATGCTCATCCCCGCGTGGTAAAGGCGATTCGCGAGCAATCCGCCCGCGCCATCCACTTTTCCAATCTCTACTACCACGAATTCCAGGGACGCCTGGCCGAAAAGCTCTGCCACCTTTCGGGTTTGAATCGGGCATTTTTCTCAAATTCCGGTACCGAGGCCATCGAGGGCTCCATAAAACTTGCCCGGCTGGCAGGACACCGCGTGGGAGGTGAGGCCAAGAGTCGACTGGTGGCTCTAGAAGGCTCCTACCACGGACGAACTTTCGGTGCCATGTCACTCACTGGACAGGATAAGTACCGCAAAGGATTTGAGCCGCTGCTCGAAGACGTCAAGTTTGTCCCGCGCGATGATCTCGACGCGTTGCGCGCGGCCGTGGACGACCGCACTTGCGCCATCGTGCTTGAACCCATCTTCGGCGAAGGTGGCATCTACGAATGTTCTACCGGCTTTCTTCAGCAATGCCGCGCCCTGGCCGACCGCCATCGGGTAGCTCTGATTTTCGATGAGATCCAATGCGGACTGGGACGCACCGGCACCATCTTCGCTTTCCAGGCATTCGGAGTGACCCCGGACATCGTCGCCATCGCAAAGCCCATTGCCGCTGGTTTGCCGCTGGGCGGATTTCTGGCGAAAGAGGAATTTGCTTCGGCGATTTCGGCGGGCCAGCACGGGACCACATTTGGCGGAGGACCTTTGGCTTGTCGGGTGGCGCTCGAATACTTCGCCATCATCGAAGACGAGGGCCTGCTGGAAAATGTTTCCCGCGTTGGTGGCTACCTGCAGGAGCGGTTGAAGGCGCTGGCCGGACGCTACGCAGCGGTCCAGGAAGTCCGCGGACGAGGCCTGATTCAAGGTTTGCAGTTGGCCATTCCGGCCCGTCCCATCGTTGAGCAGGCGTTGGCGGAAGGGGTTCTGTTCAATAGCACGCAGGATACGGTGCTGCGCTTTCTCCCTCCATTCCTGTTGCAGGAAAAGCACGTGGACAAAGGCGTCCGCGTACTCAAGAAGTTGTTGGGGAAAAAGCAAAGCTCAGGCGGAGGCTGATCGCCATCCACGGCGGAGTTTGTGCACGAAAAAGCCAAAGTGAAAAATAAATCAGAGACGCAAACCGAGCCGCGGGCCTCACCGCCAGTCGCAGAACGCTGGACCACGGTTGACGGTTACCGCATGCGTTATCTATATAGCGGCACCGGTCCAGCCCTGGTGCTGGTTCACGGATTGCTCGGATACGCGTTTTCCTGGCGGTATGCCTTGCCAGTGCTGTCCGAGAAGGCCACGGTGTACGCGGTGGACATGCTGGGCGCGGGCTTTTCCGATCGGCACTCGGGCATGGATTGCAGTCTTCGGGCCAATGCCGGACGCTTGTTACGTTTTCTCGAACTAGTGGGTCTAGAAGCTTTTGACTTGTTGGGTACCTCCTATGGAGGTACGGTTGCAATGATGGCCGCCGCGCTCGCGCCGGAGCGCGTGCGGCGGTTGATCCTGGTGGGTCCGGTCGATCCCTGGTCTGGACATGGCAACCGAATGGCCGCATTTCTTGGTCACCGCCTCGTCTCTGCCATTTTTCTTCGGGTGGCGCCTCTCCTGCAGTTTACGCATGGCTATTGGCTCCGCCGCGAGTATGGAGATAAGCGCCGAATACGCCCCGGTGTCCTCGAAGGCTATCGGGTCCCGTTTTCTCTTCCGGGTGCATTCGAGTACGAGCTCTCGGTATTGCGCCTATGGGACCAGGGCTTTCGGGAACTGGAATCGCTACTGCCGCGGATCGGGCACATCCCGACTCTGCTGCTGTGGGGAAGCAAGGATCGAACAATAAGACCCGGTTCGACGATGCGGTTGCGTAGGCAGTTTGAAAATTGCAGCACCGCAGTATTCGACGGTGTGGGACACCTGCCCTACGAAGAAGTTCCGGAAGAGTTCAACCGAGTGGTCGCAGAATTTCTGAGCGAGGACGGCTCCTCATTGTGAGGATTTAATCGTGATCTTCGTGGACTGCTGACCCATATGGCCATGGGTGTCGGACACCCGGAGTTCGAGTCGAACTGTTTTCTCCTTGTTGTCAGTTAACGAAGGCGCCATTACCTCGGTTTCAATCCAGCCACCCTCGCCGACCGGCTGGTTGATTTCCTCGGGGGCTTGGCCCAATCCCACGCCAAATTGGTAGGGAGGCTGTCCGCCGGCCACGACCGTGGTGAGCTTGAACTTGGTATTGGGCGCGATGGTGTCGCTGCTCAAGTGTATGGGTATGATTCGTAAAGATTCCTCTGCGCCCTTGGCCACTTCTGCGCCAAAATAAAAACCGACAATCGTTCCAAAAACTCCGAGCAATAGCGAAAGCACCTCCTTGCCCCGCTCGAACTGTGCTTTATGCTGGTCGTCCGCCCTGCTTGTCAAAGCCGACACCACCAGCACAACGGCAGTGCCGATCGTCACTACCGCGAACAGGTAAGTTATGAGCCCGCGGGCATATTCGGTCTTCGACATGTTCTGGAGTACGCCTCTATCCCACCCAAACATGGCGCAAAGAATCAAAAAAAGCACGCTGAGCACGATGACGCCGGCCAGCGCGACGACTGGATTCAGGAAAGCCTTAAATGAATTAGGTTGAAGATCTGGATCTGGCTGACCCTTCTCCGCCATGCTGTACTCCTCTCGTTTTTACGGGGAAGACCTGGACCGGGGCCGAGGCACGAACCCTGTGGAACCGTCAAACCATGCGACCGGTTACGAGTGGCCTGCGCGGGGGCCGTTATGAAATCCGTAACGCTATTCTCGCAAGTCGCAATAGTCCCCGCTGCGGAAAAAACAACCCGAGCGGCTGGATGGCCCCGGACGCACACTCCAACATTTCTTCGAGGAAAATGTCTACTCTGAGGCCGAGATATTGATAATCCGCAGCGCGTCGCGGCCACCATTCCAGCAAAGTTATCGCCGTGATTCGAAGCATGAGAACGTATGCCCTGATCCGCTCCAGACGGGAAGCTCTGGAGGCGGCACAGGGGGCAACCAGGCTGGTCACTAACTTATAGTGATCTTCTTCATCTGCTCCCAGTTTTTCCAGCAGCTCCGATATTTGCGGGTCCGATGTGGAAATCCCCCCGATTTGTGTCATTGCCGTCTTCTCGACGGCGATGCAAAACAGCACTGCGACTGCCAGCGGGAGTGTCCTGCGCCGCCGGCGGGCATACGAGCGCATTACGCGAGTGTACTGCCGTACATAGCCCAGTTTGGTCTCGAACGCGTCTCGCTCGGACAAAAATATCCGACACTTGTTAAGATGGTCGAGCTCTTCCTGAACTTGTTCAATCAGCTGCGAAAAGAGGAGGGAGTCTTTCGGAAGCTCGGAAACCGTGTCCAGAGCCAATTGGCAGACCACTTCCACGGCCAACAGCTTCATATAGTAAATATCTCTAATGACCGCCAAACCGCGTTCTGATGCTCCGACTTTGCGTTCAGCGAAAACGAGAGGGTTTTCGTTAAGCAGAAGCGAGCCTGATTCCACAAATCCTCCAGTTAAACTGCACTGGCAAATAAACGTCGGATGTCGCTACTCAACCCCTTCTAACCGGCACATTGTACAACGGGGTAGCCTTGCTTGGCGTGCCTTGAGCGCCACGAGTCCGGGTCCTCTGCTAGATTCAATTGCCTGGCCACACTATGTCGCAGTACCTCTTTGATCTTCTCCGCGGCTACCTGACCAGCTATGGCTATTGGGCCGTAGGGACGGCGCTGCTGTTGGAAAATGCGGGATTGCCCCTCCCCGGCGAAACCATATTGCTGCTGGCAAGTTTTCTGGCTTACTCGGAACATAAACTCGGTTTGCCGTGGATCATTCTGGTAGGTGTCTGCGCGGCGACGCTTGGGGACAACTTAGGCTTTGCCATCGGTTTCTACGGCGGGCGTCGGCTTTTGGAGCGATATCAGAAAACCCTGCATATCCGGCCAGATGTGATCGCTCGCGGAGAAGAACTGTTTGCGCGCTACGGAGCTGCCACCATCTTTGTCGCTCGTTTCATCGCCGGGATGAGGATCATCGCGGGTCCGTTGGCCGGTGTTTTGCGCATGAGCTGGCGCAAGTTTCTGCTGTTTAATTTCCTGGGCGCCGTGCTTTGGGTAAGCGTCATCGCCAGCTTGGGATACCTTTTCGGAAAGCACTGGGAAGCGCTAGTCGATCTGGTACAGGACGCCAACCTCGCCATCGCGGTTGTGGTGGTTATTCTGGTCGGGTTTTTCTGGTGGCGGCGGCGAAAAAGGTGATCCTTTCCTCGGGTCGGGTTTTCCACGGCAGCTACTCGTACCTGATACCTTGAGCGGAGAGCTGGTTTGCCATGAAATCCCGCGCCTAGCGAATTTTGGTCCTGATTGCGGGCTGGAGTTTCATCCTGCTGGGGAGCGTCGGATTGTTTTCTGTCTGTCCTGCAGGGCGGGCTGTTTATTCCGGTCGGGTCAATCATCCTCTCTTCGGAATATGTGTGGGCCCATCACCGGCTGGCGAAATTGAGAGAGCGGTTTCTCAAGATAGGCTGTGTTGTCGAGGAGGCTGCCGCCAAGACTGCGACATGGTTGCAGCGCCTTTCTCGCGACGGAAAGCGGCTTAGACCTGCGGTTTAATTAGCGGCGAAAGACCCGTGTTGCCGTGGGTGCCGTGAACCGAAAGACTTTGACCGCAGAGCTCGCGGAGTCAACGCGAAGGCCGCAAAGCAGCCACTACGGAAAACGGAACCAGCACGGAAAACGGATTGATGCTGAGTCGAGGCGGTGCTAACCTCCAAACAGCAAAATCAACTCATGTCTGATCCGGTAACAAGCGCCGGGCCGGCTCAAGCCCCGCACATCCCATCCCGCGCCCGCTTCTTGCCGTTCGCGATGTCCGACCTCTGGATACGCTTTTTACTGGCCATTGTGGGGCTGGTTCTGGCTTTCGGAGCAGCGCTGTTTTCCACAGTGGCGCGCGAAGCGGGGAGTCTCTGGGGGACACTGGTCTTTTCCTCAGTCGCCTTAGCGCTGGCGACGATTGTGGGCCTGACCACGGTTCCTTACCTGGCGCGCCGGGTTGCCGGTGGGCGTGTCCGTGATGCTTTCGACTACGACGTGACCCGCGTGGGGATCGTTTATGTCCTCACGGTTCTACTGATCGGCGTCGCCGCCCTGAACACCGGCAACAACCTGCTCTACGTCATCGTGGCGGCGATGTTGGCGGCCATTCTGGTATCGGGACTGGCCTCGGCAGTCGTTCTGCGTGGACTAGAGTTGGACGTTCGCCTGCCCGAGCAGGTTTTTGCGGGCCGTCCGGCCCCGGCAAAGATAATGGTTCGAAACGGCCGGCGGTGGTTGGCTTCGTTCTCGATCAGTGTCATCCCGCTCAGGAAAAACAAAGACAAGGTCTCTGGGCGGTGGAGATGGGAGCCCGCGACCTTTAGCTTCCCGCCATGGCGGCCCCCCGCCAGGCAGTGGGTAACACTGCGGGACCTTCGATTGCGCCACGTGGCCGATATTGCCGATGGCGCCGCCACCCCGGAAGGCATTTTCCTGGAATCAGCGTATTTTCCCTATGTTCCCGCCGGGGCCGAACTCGCCGCGGAGATTGAATTATGCTTCCCGCGCCGGGGACGCTACCAGCAGAACAGCTTTGGTCTGGCCACCCGCTTTCCCTTTGCCTTTCTGACCAAAACGCGGCGGGTTCCGCTGTCACGGGAGATACTGGTATACCCGCCGGTGGAACCGACCGACCAATTCTTCGAAGTCCTGCCGCTGATCACCGGCGAATTTGAGACTTTTGCCCGCGGACGCGGTGACGATTTGTACCGCATCCGAGAGTACATGCCGGAAGATTCGGCGCGCCATGTGGACTGGAAAGCCACGGCGAAATCGGGATCGCTGAAAGTCCGCGAGTTCAGCCGTGAGGACGAACGCAAGGTGCGCCTGATATTTGATAACCCAGGCCCGGGCGCGGTCTCCGAACCAGCCTATGAAAATGCGGTGACGCTGGCGGCATCTCTGGGCTGGCACTTCGCAGAGGGGAATACCGAAGTTTGCTTCGTGGCGCCGGGCCACCGCGCGGGAGGAGACATCCGCGAATTTCTGGCTTACCTGGCCACGGTCGATCCGCAGGCATCACCCTCGCTGCTCGATACTTTGGAGACTTCGGAAGACTACAACATCATTCTTACCACCCGGCCGCGGGGAACCATTCCCGCGAACCTGTGGGCGTGCTCGTATTTTATTCTTATCGGAAGCCAATAGTGATGCGTATTTTCCCCAGATCAGTTCGCGACCCGTTCTGGCTTTGCGATCCTGTGGTTGACTTCGCGAACTTTGCCGTCAAAATCAATCCAGATGGACGATATCTTAAGTGCAGCCGAAGGGCGGGCGCCCGCATCCCAAGTGGTAGCGCCACTTTTGCCTGGCCAGCCGAAAAACTTCGACGAGGTGTAAAGGACATGAATCGCAAAAGTTTCCCAGTCCCGACCGCGGTGCTTATGTCTCTGCTGCTAGCGGTGGCGTCACTGCCCGTGCGAGCACAGAAGAGCCTGGAGATTCCTTCCGGGACGACGATCAAGGTTCGGATGATCGACAAGCTCAGCAGTGAACAGACCCAGATGGGAGAAACCTTTCACGGCACGCTGGACGAGCCTATCGAAGTGAACGGCAGACAGCTTTACCCCAAGGGCGCCGATGTGATTGGCCGCGTCACTGACGTGCATCCCACCGGCAGGTTGAGCGAGCCAGGCGAGCTCGGTCTCGCACTGAATACCGTGAGTTCGGGAACCGTGGCCGCGTCCATCCATGTGGAGCCGCTGGTTATCAAGGGCGAGTCGCACTCCAAGAGCAACGTCACCAAGATCGGCGGCGGAGCGGCCTTAGGCGCCGTGATTGGTGCCATCGCTGGCGGAGGGAAGGGCGCGGCGATCGGTACTCTAGCCGGCGGAGCCGCGGGCACGGGCGCGGCTGCGGCCACGGGTAAGAAGCCTGCAACCGTCGATCCGGAAGCGGTTCTGACTTTCATCACGTCTTCGGCTTCGAGTTCGACTTCGAGCCCCGTGGTTCCACCCGCCAGCAGGAGCGCAAGTGAAGCCCCTCCGACGCCTGCACCGCCCGCCGGAGCCCCCGATGCCGCTTCAAGTCCTGTTGCCCCAGCTTCGGATTCTCCGCCGGGAGCGGACGACGCTGCTGCCTTGTTTACGCTGCGCGATCGCAGGATTATCCGAACCTGCGTCAACGAGCATGCCTCGGACCTTCCGGCGGCAACAATTCAGCGTCCGGAATTGCCCTCTGGATCGGAGCGGCAAATTCATCGTGGCGGGAGTTTGTCGTCTGAAGCTCAGAACGAAGCTCAGGCACTGCCTCTGGCTTGTGAAGATCAACTGCCCAAGCTGGCCAGCGATCTGGAGCGCGTCGTCTACAGCGGGCGTGTGCTGCTGATCGATAGTAAGGGTCATGTACTCGACGTGTTTTACCTCGATCAGAATCAGTGATTCCCTTGGCCGCGGGCACGGCGTCCAGGTCGTGCCCGCGCGGCATCAGGCCATCGTATTGAAAATGCTGCCGATAATTTCGGTAACCATTACGTCAGATTACCTTGGTACATTGCCCTTTTGGCGCCAGCTGTTAAGGTTACAGTTGAGGAGAATCTAAGCTAAACGATCGGTCAACCGTGGCGCCCCCGGCTGGCAGAGAAACTGGTTGATGACCGCTCACACCCAACTCGTGCTGTGGATCACGCACCCGGTGTTGCAGCTGGCGGTGGGGGTGGCGATGTTCCGGCAAAAGCTCCACCGGACGTTCCCCGTCTTTTTCGCCTACATCGCGTTTCAGATTCTGAGCTTCTGCTTCCTGTTCCCTCTCAACACATGGTCGAACTACGACACCTACTACGAAACCTACTTCTACCTCTACTGGGCCTGCTCGGCGATCAATCTGATCCTGGGTTTCATGATCATTCATGAAGTCTTTCTCGATGTGTTCCGTCCTTACCACACCCTGAAAGATTTGGGATCAGTCATGTTCAAGTGGGCGGCGTTAGTCATGTTGCTGGTCGCCTTCGTGGTAGCGGCCTCCAATTCCGGCGAGCACATGGCGCCGATTCTGCAGGCCATAACCACGGTACAGCGCTGCGTTCGTGTGGCTCAGTGCGGCCTCGTCCTCTTTCTCATTGTCTTTTCCCGCTACCTTGGGGTGTCATGGCGGCAGCAAAGTTTCGGAATAGCGCTGGGGTTGGGTGGTGCTGCAGGGGTCGAATTGGGCACGCTCGCGCTATATGCCGGCAGCCCGATATCACAGGTCACAGTCCACGTGGTCAATCTTGTGGCGTACAACCTTACTATCCTGGTCTGGTTCGCCTATGTCTTTCGTGAGAGTCCTGCGCGAACACCGGAAGCAAATTTGTTTACTTCACACCGCTGGGAGCGGAGCCTTAGCGATTTGCAGGCGCCTGCACAGGGGGATTCTCTGATACCCATGTTTGAAAGCATGGTGGATCGCGCCCTTTCGCGTACCCAGGTGGAGTACGCGCCGAAAAAGGCTGCGACGGTCTCGGAGGCCGAGCCCGTTATACCCGCGCCTGGCGGCCTGCATTCCGTCCTGCCCCGGACCCGCCGGATTCAATAGCCTTTCGGAAACCGCTCGTCGGAGCGATTTAACACTCCAGTATTACTTCCCTTTTGTTCTCGTATCTTACTAAAAACACAACCGCATTTCTGTCTAGATCATCAGAGTGGTCCATCCGAAGGTGGGCTATGAGGCCAAACCTCACGCCAGAAATGCCTGGACTGTTTGCGCGCGGTCTGTATAATGCCGCCACCGCGAGGTTCCGCTCCCAGGGACTTCGCACCGTAAGGAGAACACCATGAAACGTGCGGTCAGGATGTTGATCCTGATGGTAGGTTTGGCTTGCGCGTACGTGGCAATCGCGACCCCGATACTCAATGCTGAATTGGGCCCGATGCCGTTATGTCCGCCGAGCAACCCGCATTGCGGCCGGTAGCCGCTTGAGTAAGGGGCCGCCCTCGCGGCTTTGCAGGTCTCCCAGGGCTGACGGATTGGTATCGTATCGTCAGCCCGTTTTTTTGTTCATTCCTGGATGGTTCTAACGGAAGGTATTACCTCAAACCTTCAGTCCACTGGCGAGGCGTTGCCTGAGTTGTTCCGGATCAAAGACAGGTGGCTGGCAGCTGAATCCGGAGCATACCACGGCCGCTGACTTTCCCTGGGTGAGCCCGATGAGATGAGGAATCGTTTCCGCCAAACTGGGCGGGAGGTTCTGCGGAATGGCCTCATTGGACGGCAACTTAAGAACCGACTTGCCGAGCCCGAAGAAACTCGCCGCTATGGTATGGAACTGCTCGGCCAAATCGTCGTTCCCGATGATGACGGTCTGCGTATGCGGCTGTGAGAAGTGCACGGCAGCGATGCCATACGTGGCGGCGAAAATCCCAAACTTCTCGGCGAGTCCAGCCAGCAACTCCAGCGTTTGCTCGGCTTTCTCCCGATAGCTTTGCTGGTTCGTGTAAGCCTGGTTCGTGTAAGCCTGGTTCGTGTAAGCATGGAGCCGCAACAACGCAATCGCGGCGACGGAATTTCCCGCGGGCGTAGGAGAATCCTGAAAAGGTTTCCGGCGCGCGCCCAGCACGCCAATCGCCTTCTGCCCTCCATTCGCGGG
>WNFP01004563.1_pt1 | contig 11140 bp, 11 predicted proteins | sample 5400201 | NCBI WGS metagenome assembly WNFP01 (sample SAMN13153355, study PRJNA577476) | soil metagenome | isolation source: 115 cm saprolite under Madrone tree | place: USA:California | collected 2016-06-14
TGCTCGATCTCGGCGAGCGCGTTGCGCAGCTCCTCGACGACGCGCAGCGCGGCGACCAGCTCCGGACCCGGGTCGGGAAGGGTCTGCCAGATGAACAGGTGCCTCGACTTCGCGTACTGGCTGGAGATCTGGCGCACTTTGTCCCAGAACGACCGCATGCAGCGGTCGCGATCGATGTAGTAGCGCAGCTCGTAGGTCAACGTTTGCTGGTCGATCGCCGCGAACTTCGAGGTGGATGTGGCGCCGGTATTGGCGGCGTACTGCTCGCTCACGCTCACGCCCACGTTCACCATCACGTGTCCCGGCGTGCTGTACGGGTACAGGTCCAGGCCACCTTGCATGCTCTGCCATGTCCACGTGCCGGAGATCGGCCTGCACAGAATCTGCATGCTCTGCCAGCTCGGCGTAGGGTGGTCCGGGTTTCCGGGATTGTCCACCAGCACGTTGGTGATCGTGTCGATGACGCGCCCGCTGCCCACGGGCACGTCGATCGGCTTGCCGTTGACGGTCCACGTGTATTGCGGCTGCGCAAACCCGGACACCGTCGCGACGCAATGATCCAGCCGCGGCGTGTTCTCGATCCTGTAGCTGTATTCCTCGGCCGGGCAGCCCAGGTACGGCGAGATCAGCACGATGCCCGAGCTGGCAAGACTCTTCGCGCCCTTTAGCTCTTGATTGAACGTCAGCACGACCCGCCGCTCGTTGGCGGGCAGGAACGGGAACGGATTGTCCGTCGGCAGACTCGTGATCTTGTCCGCCGGCAAATAGGTGTCGAGCAGATTGGTGAAGGCGGTCCACCCGTCGGTCTTGCCGGTCAGGTTTTTGTAGGTGTCCGCCAGCAGCTTGCCGCCGTTCACGACGATCTGGGCGATGCCGTAGTTGAGCTGCGCGTAGAGATAGTAGATGAACAGCGCCGCGCAGCCGTAACTGAACGCTTCCGTGTCCGTCTTGTTCACCCGGTTGACGAAATCGCGATTCCATTGATTGCGATCCGACACGGTCACCCAGGTATTGACGCGCGGCCCCAATCCGCTCACACCGTAGTAACCCGTCGGATGCATCATTCCGGCGCAAAAGATCGAGAGACCCTCGCCGTTGCTGTCACTTTCGTCCCAGTTTCCGTTCTTCTTCTGCGCGCGGTACGACATCAGGACTTCCGACATCTCCGCGACGAATAGCGCCATGGCGCCGTCGTCGCCGACGGCGTTCGCACCGCCGCCCTCCAGCGAATCCAGCGTGATCAGCATTGTGCCGTCGCTGTGATAGCCGTTATTGCGCGCGAGGCTCTGGGTTTGCACCTGCACCGTGATGCGGTTGCTGCTGCCGAAGCCCGTGTGGTCCAGGCCGAACCACCCGAGCAGGGTGTTGAGATCGTCCTCGATGCCAGCCAGGAGCACTCCCGCGCGGCGGCTCGCGGTTGCGAGAGAATCCTCGAACGTCACCGTGAAATTCGTCGTTTGTCCCAGGGTTTGGATCGCCATGGCAACCTCCAGCGGAAAGGGATCAGCCGACTTCGGCGCGGATGCGGTCGTGCAGGCGGGCCAGCTGCTCGGTAATGGCGTCGACGGATCGCGCGCCGGCCTGGAAGATGGCCGTGGCGTTGAGCGTCACCCAGCCGAAGCCCATCTCCTTGAGCGACGCGACGCGGTCCAGCACCGCGTCGTGGTCCGCGTAGAAGGTCTTGCCGGCCGCGTCGCGCGGCGGCGGCGCCACCATGCTCTGCAGTCCGATCGCGTTCGGATCGCGGCCCGCTTCCTCCGCGTGGCGGCGAATGGCCTCGATCGACTGGCGTCCGGCCACCGAGCCCTCGACCCGGCTCGCCAGCCAGCCGTCTCCGTAGCGCCCCACCCGGCGGAACGCGGCGTCCGAATTCCCGCCGATCCAGATCGGCAGCCGCCCGCCCTGCGGCGGCTTCGGCTCCATGCTCATCTCTACTGTCCTGTAGTGCGCGCTGTCGAAGCTGACGTTGGCGTCGCTCCAGTAGGCGCGCAGCAGCCGGATGGCCTCGTCCATGCGCGCGCCCCGGGTGCGGAAATCTTCGCCGAGGGCTTCGTACTCCGACTCCTGCCATCCCACGCCGACGCCCAGCCGCACCCGGCCTCCCGAGAGCGTGTCGAGCGTGCTCACCTGCTTCGCGACGAGAGCAATTTGGCGCTGAGGCAGCACGAGTACCTCGGTGCCCAGCGTCACGCGCGACGTGACGGCGGCCAGGTACGATAGCGTCATCAGCGCTTCCAGAATGGGCATCGCCGGGTTGTACGGTCCCTTCGGACGCCCGTCGATCGGGATGCCCATGATCACGTGGTCGAAGATGTCGATGTGGTCGTAGCCGATCCGCTCGATGGCCTGCGCCATGCGCATCACCGCGGCCGGGCCTTCGCGATACGACACGCTCGGAAACTCAACGGCCAGCTTCATGGCGCTCCTGCGAGCTTCAGCTGGGCGCGGTACCGCTCGGGCACCGAATCCCGACCTTGTGTGAGATGCACGACACCCTGGTCATCGACCCAGCGGTAAAGGCGGGCGCTGTGGGACGCCGCCGCTTCTGCGGCTTGCGGCGCGGTCGGCGGGGCCGTCGGGGGATTCGGGATCCAAACCCATTTGTACGGCGACGTGACTCCGTCTCCCCTGAGCACATAGCGTCCGTTCGGATACGGGACCACGCTGGGCATCGGAGGCAGTCCCGTTTCGCTCGAGGTCATGCTGCCCGCGGGCTGGCTATACGCGACCGGTGGCTCGTAGACCGGCACAGGGACGTAGGTGACATAGGGCCCGTACGATTCGGGGGGCGCATAGGCGCCTATTCCCCCGTAGGGAAAAAACGGCCGGTGGTTGAACGAGGGGTGATGGGACGGAGGCTTGTTGCCCGGGTGGGCAACGGGCGGCATGGGGACGAGGCCTCGGCCCGCGCCCTGAGTGTCGAGAGCCTGCACGGGTGTCACAGTCGTTACCAGGATCGCCAGCGCCAGAATGCCATTTCGGATCATCGCGCACCTCCTGTCCCTGCTTGCCCCCCTGCTTGCCCGACGAAGCGTACACGAAGCGGGAACGCGGCGATAGTGGGCCCAGCTCTCCCGCCTCGTCAACCAGTTGACTTCGCCGCCATTTGGACCGATTCTCCTGCGCGTCGGCTCGGGAGCATGGTGCTCACTCGACCCCAGGAGGTGCGCGATGAGGCAGATAGCGTCGCTCTAGCTCGTGGGGCTTCTGGCGATGGGAGGCCTGGTGGCGGCCGGGTCAGCGGAGGCGCAGGCTCCCGTGGCGGGCGGCGCGCTGACGTAGCTTCGCCGGGCGGGAGGGACGCGATGACCCAGGGCAAGCGCGACAAGCAGTTCTACGAGCAGCGCGCGTCGGACGAGATGGCGCGGCATTTCCTCTCCGCCGACTACGACACGCGCAGATCCGCAAAGACCAGGGCGACGAGGTGATCAAGTAACGAAAGCCCGGAGGAGCTGACATGCGCTTCGGCGTCTGCGTCATGGCCAATATCGACGAGATCGGCTTCTTCAACCATGCCGAGAGCCTTGGGTTCGATTCCGTCTGGGTCACCGACAGCCAGATGCTCTTCTCCGACTGCTACGCCGTGCTGGCGCTGGCCGCCACGCAGACCAGCCGGCTCCGCCTCGGCCCCGGCACCGCGATCTGCGGCACCCGCATCCCGCCAGTGCACGCGGCGGCGGTGGCCACGCTCAACCGGCTCGCTCCCGGGCGCATACATCTCGGCATCGGCACCGGCAACACGGCCATGCGCACCATGGGACAGCGGCCGATGCGGATCGCCGACTACGCCGAGTATCTCCGCGTCCTGAGCGCCCTCCTGCGCGGCGAGGTGGTGGACTACACCTACAACGGCGTCACGCGCCCCATCAAGATCCTCATGCACGACAAGGAGTACATGAACCTCGAGCCGAAAATTCCCCTCTACGTCTCGGGCTTCGGGCCGCGCGCGATGGAGCTGGCGGGGCGATACGGCGACGGGCTGGTGTTCGCCATCCCGCCGCGCGGCGTGCCGGTAGCGGAGGCGCTCGGCCACGCGCGCAAGGGCGCGGCGGGCGCCGGACGCGCGTTCGACCAGTTCCGCAACTGCGCGCTCACCAATATCGCGCTGCTCGAGCCGGGAGAGGCGGTGGACTCCGAGCGGGTGATCGGCACCGTGGGCCCGAACGTCATGGCCACCGTCTACTACTTCTACGACGAGGAGCGGGAGCGGGGAGTCGATCCGCCGCCCTTCCTCCGGCCCATGTGGAAGCAGTACTGCGCCCTCGTGGAGAAGACTCCACCCGAGCACCGGCACTTCCGTACCCAGGAGTTCCACTACACCCACCTGCATCCGGGCGAGGCGGAGCTGATCGACGCCGACCTGATCCGCGCCACCTGTCTCGTCGGCAGCGCGGACGAGCTGACCGAGCAGATCCGCGAGCTGGAGCGCCAGGGCCTGCAGGAGCTCATGTTCGCCATCGGCGTGGAACAGAAATGGCACGTCGCCGAAGCGTTCGCACGCCAGGTGATGGCGCGCCTCTAGGTCTCGCGGCCTCTCAGATCCCCAGGTAAGCCTTGCGCACCAGCTCGCTGCCGAGCAGCTCGCGGCTGGTGCCCTCGAGCACGACGCGGCCCGTCTGGAGCACGTAGCCGCGGGTCGCCAGCTCCAGCGCCGCCGGAACGTTCTGCTCGACGAGGAAGATGGCCAGCCCTTCGGCCCTGTGCAGTCGCGCGAGCGCTTCCAGGATCGAATCCACGAGGCGGGGCATGATGCCGAGGCTCGGCTCGTCCAGCATGAGGAAGCGCGGCCGCGACATGAGCGCGCGGGCGATCGCCAGCATCTGGCCCTCGCCCCCGCTGAGCGTGCCCGCGCGCTGGCGCAGGCGCCCGCTGAGAATGGGAAAGAGCGTGTAGATCCGGTCGAGCATCTCGCGCCGGTGGGCGGGGTCGGAGCTGATGAAGGTCCCGAGCCGAAGGTTGTCGGCGACGGTCAGCCGGCTGAAGAGCCGACGCCCTTCCGGCACGAGGGCCAAGCCCAGCTTGACGCGGTCCGGCGCCTCGAGCTCGCCGATGGCACGCCCCGCGAAGCGGATCTCCCCGCGCTGGGGCGGCACCACGCCCGCTATCGTCTTGAGAAGCGTCGTCTTCCCGGCGCCGTTGGCGCCGACCAGCGCGACGATCTCGCCCGGCCGCACCTGTAACGACACGCCCTGGAGGGCGAGCACGCCGGCGCCGTACGCCACGTGCACGTCACGCACCTCGAGGAGCGGGCTCCCTGCCGACGCCGGGGCGGGCGTGCTCATGCCGGCGCATTCCCCCGATGCTCTCCGAGATACGCCTTGATGACCTGCTCGTTCCTGACGATCTCCTGCGGTGGGCCCTCGGCGAGCTTCTGGCCGTAGTCCAGCACGATGACCCGCTGCGAGAGCGGCATCACCACCTCCATCACGTGCTCGACCACGCAGAGCGCCACGCCGAGCTCGCCGTGGATCCGGCGCACCAGCTGCACCGCTTCGGCCGTCTCGGTCGGGGTGAGCCCGGACATGGCCTCGTCGAGCAGGAGCATGCGGGGCTCGGTGGCGAGCGCGCGCGCGATCTCGAGGCGCTTCTTGTCCGCCAGCGTGAGATTCGCCGCCGGCAAGGTCGCCTTGTCAGCGAGCCCGCTGAATTCCAGCAGGCGCACCGCGCGCATCCTCGCCTCCTTCACGCGGTTGGTGCGTTTGAGCGCGCCGCAGATGACGTTGTCGAGCACGGTCATCCGGCCGAACGTCCGCACGACCTGCCAGGTGCGCGCGATGCCGCGCCCGCAGACGCGGGCCGGGTGCGCGTCGGTGATGTCCGCCCCGCCGAAGCTGATCTGGCCTTCTTCCGGGTGCATGTAGCCCGTGATGCAGTTGAAGAGCGTCGTCTTACCGGCGCCGTTCGGGCCGATCAGGCCGACGATCTCGCCGGCGCCGATCGTGAAGGAGATGTCCTGGTTGGCGATCAAGCCGCCGAATCGCTTGGTGACGCCGCGAAGCTCGAGGAGGGCGGGCACGGTCAGGCCGATCGCCGGAACCAGCGCGCCCACGGCAGCGACAGCAGGCCGGTCGGCCGGAAGGCCGCGATCAGGATGATGATGACGCCGTAGACGATGAGGTCGAGGCCGCGCCCGGCAAACGGCCCCGTGCCGAGCGTGGTGCTCATGATCTGCGAGATCGGGATCAGGATCACCGCTCCCAGCACCGGCCCCCAGAGGCGCCCGATCCCGCCCACCACCGTGGCCATGATGGGCAGCGTGCTCCAGTTCAGTTCCAGCACCTGCTCGGGGAAGACGGCGAGCGCCCAGAAGCCGTACAGCACGCCGCCGGCAGCGAAAACCCCCGCCGTGATGCAGCGGGCGAGGACCTTGTAGAGGCGGCTGTCGATCCCGATGCCCTCGGCGCCTTCCTGGTCGTCGCGGATCGCGCGGAAGTAGAAGCCGAGCTTGGAGCGCTCGACCAGCCGCGCGAGCCCCAGCGTGAGGAGGAAGAGCGCCAGCGCCACGTAGTAGTAGCCGAGCGCCTTGGTGCGCCCCGCGAACTGGAGGCTCTCGACGGCGTGGAGAGGGCCCTGCCCCGTCTCGACCGGGATGAAGAGGCCGCGGCTGCCGTTGATGTACTCCCAGGTGGCGCCGATCGGCTGCGCGATCATCCAGATCGCCACCGTGGAGATCGCGAAGTAGTGCCCGCGAAGCCGCGTGAGCGGATACGTCAGGATGGCGCAGAGGACCATCGCCACGAGCACGCCGGCCGCCATGCCGGGCCAGGGGCTCAGGCCCAGGTGCACGAAGAGGAGCGCGGCCGTGTACGCGCCGACCGCGAAGAACACCTGGGGCCCGAAGTCGAATTGCCCGGCCCACCCTCCGATGACGTTCCAGCCGATGCCCAGCATGGCGTTGAGCAGAACGAGAAAGCCGATCGTCTGGTAGAACGGCAGGCCGCCCCACTGGAGGAGCAGCGGATAGGCGACGGCCAGAACGAGCCCGGCGGCCAGGGCGACTCTAGAAGCGGCCAAAGAGGCCTTGGGGCCGGAGGAGCCCGATGAGGATGTAGGAGCCGAAGACGAAGGCGTCCTTGAAAGCGGGCGGCAGGTAGACGGACGTGACGCTCTGCACCACCCCGACCACCAGGGCCGCCAGCAGCGTGCCGAGGATGGAGCCGAAGCCGCCGAGGGCGACGATCGCGTAGGCGAGCACGGTGAACGGAAAGCCGACCTGCGGATAGACGGCGAAGAAGTTGGCCAGGATGCATCCGGCCACGGCCACCAGCGCGGCCCCGAGACCCCAGGCCACGGCGAACATGCGCTGGGGCCGGATGCCGACCAGCATCGCCGCCTCGCGGTCCTCCGCCGTCGCCTGGAGCGCCAGGCCGAACTCCGTCCGGTCGATCAGGAGATAGAGGGCCAGGAACAGGACGAGGGCCAGGAGAGCGCCGATCAAGAGCGGCACGCCCAGGTTGATGCCGAGAATGCGGAGATTCGACCCGCTCAGCCGCGTGAGCAGCGTGTTGGAGAGGTACTGGTAATCGCTCGTGAAGACGGCGACGGCGGAGTTCTGGAGGAGAAAGAGGAGCCCGACCGTCGCGAAGATCTGCGTGAACGGATCGCCACGCTGGACGCGCCGCATGAGCAGCCGGTAGATCAGCACGCCCAGGCCGTACATCAGGAGCCCGATGGGCAGGATCGAGACCAGGGGGTCGAGGCCGAAGGTCACGCTGAGCCACCACGCCCCGAACATCCCCAGCATCAGGAACTCGCCGTGGGCGAAGTTGATCATCTCCATCAGGCCCCAGATGATGGTCAGCCCCACCGCCACGAGGGCGTAGAGGAACCCCATCTGGAGCCCGTTGACGATCGCCTGGACGAGGAGCGGCACGCCGGTGCGATCAGCTCGCGGGCTTGGGCTTGCTGTCCCGCTCCTGCCAGCTCGGGCTCGGGAAGATGATCTTGAAGTTGGCGCGCTTCGCCAGCTCCCACGGCCAGATGGTGTGCTTCTCGCCGTCCCAGCCGATCTGGGTCACCACGCCCGTCGCCAGCTCGTTCTGGTTGTTCTTGTCGAAGCGGACGCCCTTGTAGTCGATGATGAGCTGGGAGGGGCTCATGTTGGTCTCGGCCGCCGCCTTGGCGATCGCCGCCGGATCCACCGACTTCGCGCGATTGATCGTGTCGGCCATCCAGAGCAGGCCCGTGATCTCGCGCATCGCCAGCTCGCCCATGTTCTGGCCGTGGCTGTACTTCTTGTAGATCTCGTTGACCTTCTTCCAGCTCGGCCGGTCGTGAACGAGGTCGATGGCCGTGGGATCGCGGCCCAGGATCCCCACCCCGCCATTGGTCTTCTTCTGCGCCTCGAGCCAGGTCTGATCGGAGTAGGCGCCGTTGCTCGTCGCGACCACCTTCGGCATCCAGCCCGCGCGCTTGGCGTCGCCCTGGAACACGGTCGTCTCCGGCGGGTACTGCACGAGAAACAGCACGTCCGGGTTCGCCGCCTGCAGCCGCTGGACTTCGGAGGCGAGCGTGGTCGCGCCCGTCTTGGTCGTCAGGTCGAGGACGACCTGGAAGCCGGACTGGGGCGCCAGCTCGGTCGCGACTTTGCGGTTGTCCTGGCAGAAGAGGTTGTCGCACGTGAGGAACGCAACGGTCTTGAGGTCGGTCGGCCCGCCGTGCTCGCGCCACTCCTTGAGGAAGGAGAACACGCTTGCCACCATGACCTTGTCGTGGGGCCCGGTGCGCCAGAACCACTTGAACCCCTTCTCGGTGAGCGTCGGCGAGGCGCAGGGGTGGCAGGCCATCGGGATGCCGTAGCTCTCGGCGATCGGCTGGACGATGGACGTGTTGCCGCTGGTGCCCTCGCCGTTCAGGAAGTGGATCTTGTTCACGGTGATGAGCTGCTCGGCGATGGTGCGCGCCTGCTCCCCGCGACTCTGGGTGTCGCGCACGACGAGCGTCATCTTCGCGCCGCCGAGCCCGGGGAATCCCTTGCCCGGTCCGAGCGGCACCGCGAGGTCTGGGTAGTCGTTGTTGACGATGTCCTCGGCCGTCTGCCCGGCCCAGAGGTACTGCTGGCCGAGGCTCGCGAAGTTGCCGGTCAGCGGCAGGAGCTCGCCGATGAGCACCTCTGACACGTTCGCCGCCGGCGCGGGCCGGTAGGCGAGCACGGCGATGGACAGCAGACACGCGGCCGCGGCCAGGACGGCAAGCACTCGTCTCATGGGCTCCTCCTCGATCCGATCGGTTTTGTCGTCGGGTATCCGAGAATGCCGTTGTGGGCGAAGACGTAGGCGTTCGTCCGCAGCGGGTCTCCGCTCACGGCGATCATGATGTCCTCGGCCTTCGCGACGACGGGCACGAGGCGATTGGGGTCGTCGGACTCCGCGAAGACCGCGGGCGCGCGGCCCCGCCGCACGAGGTCCGCCAGCGTCGGCCGCCCCGGGGTGAAGTTGGTCCAGCCGCCGATGTAGCGCTCGAACTTCCACGCCGGGATCCGGGCGAGCTCGAAGAGGCGCCGCTTGACGTCCAGCTTCGAGAGCCCGCCGCGCGCGAGCGTCTCCGCGAGGATCGGGCTCAGGACGAGCAGCGGCTTCTGCGCGCCGTCGGCCATGCCGACCGTGAAGATGACCTCCCAGCCGACGTGACGGGCGATCCCGTCGGCGAGATACGGGATCATGCGGTCGGGCCCGTCGCCGAACACCGAGACGATGACGCCGCCGCCGGTGAACCGCGAGATGGTCACCGCGTTGGCCCCCGCCGCCAGGCCCTGGTCCTGCGCGATGGTGGTCCAGCCGATCCGCGCGAGCGCGTCTTCATTCTCCGCGAGGACGACCCGCCAGGTGTTGCCGAACGTGCCCTTGTCGTTCTTGTGCAGGTGAAAGCCGGCGACGTTCCGCAAATAGAGCCGCCAGAAGCGTCCCACGGTGGTGTTGGCCTGGAAGCCGTCGCGCAGCGCGCCCTGCTGGTAGTTGAACTCGAGCTCGCGGATGATCGGCCCGTTCAGGACGATGAGCGTCTCGGACCCCGGCGTGTTGCCGCTGTGCTCGACGCCGTAGCCACGATCGGCCATGGCCTCGACCAGCGCCACCAGCACGGGCATGTACTCGGGGCGGCAGCCCGCCATCACGCCGTTGACCGCCACGGTCCGCACGGTGGCGCTCCGCATGTCGGGGAGGAGGACGCCCAGCTCCTCGTCCGCCTGCCGATCGGTGAAGCGGAGGAACTCGCGGACGCGCGCCTCGGTGGGCGGGACGATGGGGAGGCCGTCGCTCCAGCCACGCTCGTAGAAAACGCGGTTCACCTCGTCGGGCGTACCCTCGAAGACGATCGTCGCGGGATCCGGCTCGACGACGTCGGCGGCGTCAGCGGGCACCCCGGTCAGACCCTCGATGACCGCGTTCACAGTGACGGCGAGGACGTTCCGCCGGAGCTCCTCGGCGGTCTGGACGTCAACGTGTCCCGGCACCAGCGCCACCGGCAGATTCGGCATCCCGAGGCCGGCCGAGGTGGTGACGGCCTGGCCGAGGAAGCCCTCGCACGTGAGCGACACCGACGGGACGCCGAGCCCTTCGACCAACGCGCTTGCCCGCAACACGGCGGGCGTGCAGCTGCCTCAGCAGGCCATCCCCGAGATGACGGCGTCCACGCCGTGCTCCCGCAGCTTGTCCGGAAGCTCGGCCATCGTGCGGTGCTCCTCGCCGCCGTGCGTCGACCCGAACACCCGATAGTCGACGAAGCGCAGGCCGGGAAAGCGCCGCGCGAGCTCTTCCCTGAGGAGCGGGAAGATCTCGTCGCCGCGGAAGAGATCGTCCCACAGCTCGCCGATGGTGATCCCGTCCAGCGTGCCGAGGCGCTTGGCCAGAGGCCGCACGTCAACGGTCTTCCGTCCGCGCGGCCAGAGCACGCCTTCCGTCGCCCGATCCCGCTCCGTGCTCATCTCGAGCCTCCTCGTGGGAGCCTCCTCGTGGGTTCTCCATCCACCAACGGCAGCCAGAGCGCAAAGAATATCAGAAGCCCTCCCGAGGGCAAGCCTCCCGCGTGGCTTGCCAGCACGACGAGCATGGGGGACACTTCTATCAGGAATGCGTCTCCTCGAGGTCGTTCGAATCGCCCTCCGAGCCTTGGTGCGCCACCCGCTGCGCAGCGTGCTCACGAT
>WNFP01004566.1_pt1 | contig 11139 bp, 8 predicted proteins | sample 5400201 | NCBI WGS metagenome assembly WNFP01 (sample SAMN13153355, study PRJNA577476) | soil metagenome | isolation source: 115 cm saprolite under Madrone tree | place: USA:California | collected 2016-06-14
CCGGACCCTTTCGATCTCCGATACCAGATCGGGCGGCAGAATACCCGGCGGATACGGATTATAGACCGGCGGCGGGTTTTGCTGGCCCTGTTGCCCCTGCTGGCCTTGTTGCCCCTGTGCGGATACCACGAGAGAGACGACAATGGAGACCGCAATCACTCCCACGCACGCCATGGCTAGCCTGATCCATGCTCGTCGATACATGATCTTCACTCCTTTCTCCGTCAAACCAACTTTGGGCGACCAATAAACACTCGACAATGATGTACACGGAACGCTCACTCTTCCGAAGAGGAGCGGCAACGCGCTAGAAGAAACGGCAAGTCAAGAACCAATCAGGTGCTATTGAAAAACAAGCGCGACCCGTACTGAGAGGATCATGAGCTTCGTAAATTCTCGAAATCTCGTTCGTAAATTTGCGGATTCTCGCGAGTAGCAGAAGATGAGGAGCTAGTCCGGCTTGAAACGATTCTTCCTGATTTTGAGCGCCTTAATCTTTGATTCCAGTGTGGACGAAGGAATTCCTAGTATGGCTGCCGCCCCGAAAGGGCCTGAGACTCGGCCCTTGCTTTCAGCCAATGCAGCCTCAATCATTTCCTTTTGGCGGTCTGACAGCTTTCCGGCAGCAGGGCGCGATGGTGGATTCGGCTGGAGTGGCTTCCCCGACAGCCAGCTCTCGTCAACCGAAAAGACTTCGCCCTCGCACAGAATCACAGACCTCTCAATCAGATTTTGTAGCTCTCGAACGTTGCCCGTCCAATCATGGGACTGAAATAGTTCAAGCGTTCTAGTGTCGACGTTTTTTATCTTTTTCCCTACCCTGCTGGCATAGCGTTTGGTGAAGTATTCGAGCAGCATCGGAATGTCCTCCTTACGCTCGCGCAGAGGAGGCACTTCTAACGGGAATACGTTTAGCCGATAAAACAGGTCCAGCCGGAACGTGCCCGCGGCAATGGCAGCCTGTAAGTTACGGTTGGTAGCAGCAATGACTCGGACGTCGGTCGAAATGGGATGGCTGCCGCCGACTCGCTCAAATTCCCGTTCCTGGAGCACTCGCAGCAGGGCATTCTGAGCCTCGGCAGACAGCTCGCCAATTTCGTCAAAGAAAATGGTACCGCCCTCAGCCAGCTCAAAGCGACCGAGGCGTCGCTGCTGCGCTCCAGTGAAGGCTCCTTTCTCATGACCAAACAGTTCCGAGGAAATCAACGACGACGGGACAGCAGCACAGCTAACGGAAACGAACGCCCGACCCGATCGCTGCGAGCGCTTGTGGATGGCACGCGCGACGAGTTCCTTTCCAGTGCCCGTCTCGCCCGTGATGAGAACGGTGGAATCCGTCGGGGCAACCCTGGCGACACGTGAAAGCACGGCCTGCAGAGCCGGCGATGAGCCGACAATTTCTTCGAACATCGACATCGACTTCTTTCCTCAGCTCCTGATTTCTCCAGGAGCTGATCTTCGGTGTCTCGAACTTGTCGACAGTTTTTCTCCAATGCAGCTCTTCCCGATGCTGATCGGTTACGTCCATAACCGGCTACTCTGTGGAAGGGTTAACGACATTTTCGCTCCGCTATCGTCGTTTGTGGTAGCCCAAAGAGTCGAAATATCTCCTGCACGAACTCGGCAAGGTGCTGGTCACCGGAGAGCCAATTGCGAGTGGGTAGATCTCTGCCTCATATCGGGTCACGGGATAGCCGAATTCAAAGAGCCGAGTGCTTCGCTGGCACGTGCGTACGCCTCCCTGACTAAGAGTGTGCGGGGCTGGAGTTTCCGTGCATGGGAAAGGAAAAATATTTTTGCTGGTCTATAAGTTCCTGGAACGGAGGAGTGCCTGATAGCGGGTCACGAACGGGGTGGGTGTCGGCGATCAGCTGACACGACCTTGGGGACTTTATTCACTCATCATCAGTAGAACACCGGATTTACGGACTCACCCTCCGAATCTTAGAGTGTGCAGAACCCTGTCGTACAAGGCGGGAAGATGCTCAAAGAATCCTGGGAGAGCCGAATTCAAAGAGCCGAGTGCCTCGCTGCCAAAAGCGATGCGACGAATGAGTTGCTGGCGTTTTACGCGAAGCTGCTGCGTGTGCAGCGTGAGATTCACGAGTATCTGCGTAGCCGCAGAGGTTGGCTTCCTTCGGGGTATCTCGAGCAGGACTTGCCAGTACTGCGCGTGATGGTGCCGGCTGTGCTGCGTGCGGTTGAAAGCAGTGGGCCGGCCGCACTCGCAGAAGCAGCACAATTCCTCCTGCGGACCAGCGAAGCAGAATTAGATCAAATGCTTTTCGAGCAATGGCTCCAGCCGTCGGATCTCCAGTTCTTTGCGAAAGCCATCTTGCAGCCTTACGCCCGCTGGCTGGCAGAGTCGGGCATACGGCCAGGGGATCGTGATTTAGAGAGGAAAGAGAACTACTGTCCATTTTGCGGGGGTTGCCCGCAACTGGCCGTCCTTCACGCCAGAGAAGATTCCTCGGAAAGCGGCGGAAGAAATTTGATGTGCTCGACGTGCCTCACTGCCTGGTCCTACCGGCGCGTGGTATGCGCGAAGTGCGGAGAGGAGCGTCCGGCGAAGCTCGGATATTACAACTGCCCGGAATACGACCATGTCAGGATTGAAGCCTGCGACACCTGCCGGCATTACCTCAAAGGAATCGATCTGACACGGTTTGGTTGGGCAATCCCGCTCGTCGATGAAGTCGCCGCCGCTTCGCTCGATCTGTGGGCCCGCGAGCGTGGCTACACGAAGATAGAACTGAACCTGATCGGATTATAGGGAGGCTACAGTATGGACGTTTCAAGGAGAACATTCATCAAGACGGCTCTCATCGGCAGTACGGGTGTGTCGGCCTTCGGTTTCAGACTGGAGCCCGTCTATGCTCAAACGCAGGCCCTGAGGATTTCGCAGACTACCGAGACGCGGAGCACGTGTCCGTATTGCTCGGTGAGTTGCGGTGTCATCATTCACACACTGGGCGACAAAGCGAAGAATGTTACTCCGCAGGTCGTTCATGTTGAGGGCGACCCAGACCATCCCATCAATCGCGGGACGCTGTGCCCGAAAGGCTCCTCGCTCGAACAAGACATCCTTAACGACCGCCGCTTGCTGAAACCTCAAGTGCGCCGGCCCGGCTCGGATCATTGGGACGACGTCTTGTGGGATGACGCGATCAACGAGATCGCGCGGTGGGTGAAGAAGACCCGCGACGAAACCTTCATCGAAAAAGACGCCGAAGGGCGCACTGCCAATCGTGTGGAGACCATTGGGTGGATCGGCGGCTGCACCGATACGAACGAATTGAATTATCTGGCCGGGAAATTCATGCGAGGCATGGGGGCCTGCTATTACGAAACCCAGGCCCGGGTTTGACACGGTCCGACGGTCTCCAGTTTGGGGCCCACATTCGGACGCGGCGCAATGACGAACGGTTTTATCGACATCAAGAACACCGACATGATGTTGATCATGGGCGGCAACCCCGCTGAAAACCATCCCTGTGGCTTCAAGTGGCCCATTGAAGCAAAACGAATCCGTAACGCGAAGATGATTGTCGTCGATCCCCGTTTCACTCGAACGGCGGCCACCGCGGATCTGTTCCTGCAGATACGCGCGGGAACAGACATCGCTTTTCTTGGCGGGCTCGTGAATTACGCCATCGGGAACAATCGAATTGCGAAGGACTATCTCGTCAACTATACGAATGCCGCATTCATTGTTAAGGAGGGTTTCAAGCTGCCGGAGGACGGCTTGTACTCCGGTTTTGACGATGCGACGATGAGCTATGACAAATCAACCTGGAACTATGAGGAAGCTGGTAGTGCCGGATCTTACACGAAACCCTCGAACGCTTCTCCGTCAACTCTCCCCGCGAACGTCGCCTACGATCTCTCGCTGGAGCATCCGCGCTCGGTCTTTCAGCTGCTCAGGAAACAGTACTCACGATACACACCAGAGATGGTCGAGCGAATCACCGGCATCCCGCACGACCAGTTTCTCAAAGCTGCCGATCTTTTCAGTTCGATTCGAAAAGACGGCGATCTGAAGAAAGTTGCGACGATCATCTATGCGGTCGGGTGGACGCAGCACACTTTCGGGACACAGATCATCAGGACCGCGGCGATCCTCCAGCTCCTGCTCGGCAATGTCGGCCGCGCCGGCGGTGGCGTCAACGCTTTACGCGGCCATTCCAACATTCAAGGCGCCACAGACATGGGCGGCGTATTCGACATACTTCCCGGCTATCTGAAAGTGCCGGCGCCCAATGATGTCGATCTGGCCACTTACATCAAACGCACGACACCAACAGCGTCAAAGCCGGGGCTGTGGGATTCATACAACTACTATTCGAACACCTCGAAGTTCATTACGTCCTATCTGAAGGCTCTATATGGCGACGCCGCAAAGAAAGAAAACGATTTCGCATTTCACTACTTGCCGAAGGTTGACCGGAACTACTCGTGGACCGAGCTTTGGGATGGCATGTACGGTGGCCGCGTCAAAGGCTTGTTCGCTTTCGGTATGAACGGAGTCGCCATCGGTCCGAATACGCACAAGAACATCGAGGCCCTCAAGAAGGCAGACTGGCTCGTCGTCTGTGATCTCTACCCGGAAGAGACCGCCGAGTTCTGGAGAGCGCCGGGGACGACACCGGAGGAGATGAAAAGGATCAACACGACCGTCTACCGGCTTCCGGGAGCGGGATTCGCCGAGAAAGACGGAACCTTCGTCAACTCCGCACGGTGGCTTCAGTGGAAGTATCCGGCGGTTCCGACGCCGGGACAGGCAAAACTGGATCAGGAGATCCTCGCGCGAATCTTTTTAAAGGTGCGCGAACTTTACAGGGCCGAGGGCGGCAAGTTCCCCGATCCGATCTTGAATCTTTCGTGGTCCTACACCACACCGGAAAACCCGTCGCTTGCAGAAGTGGCAAAGGAGCTCAATGGCCGTGCTCTGGCCGATCTGAAGGACGACACCACGGGACAGGTGATCAAGGCCGGGCAACAACTGCCTGGGTTCGCCTGGCTCAAGGATGACGGCACGACGATGTGCGGCAACTGGATCTACTCCGGTTCATGGACTGAGGCGGGTTCTCAGATTCAGCGCAGAGGTACCGACGACCCGTCGGGACTCGGCATCTATCCCAATTGGGCATGGTCGTGGCCTGCGAATCGGCGAGTGCTGTACAACCGTGCATCGTGCGATCCATCGGGGCAGCCGTGGGATCCCGAGCGTAGGCAGGTCTGGTGGGACGAATCGCAGAACAAGTGGGTTGGTAATGATGTGCCCGACTTCAAGGTGGATTCCAATCCGAAGGACCACATGGGCCCATTCATCATGAACGCGGAAGGCGTCGGTAGAATCTTCGGCCCTCTGGCCGCTTTTGCCGATGGACCTTTCCCGGAGCACTACGAGCCGATGGAGAGCCCTGTTCTCAATCCTCTCCACCCGAATCAGTCGAACAATCCCGTAGCCAAGAAGTTCATGTCCGAGCTCGATAAGTGGGGGACCCCGGAGCAAGGATTCAACGTCGTGTGCACCACGTATCGGCTCACGGAACACTATCACTACTGGACGAAGAACAATCCGATGAACGTCGAGCTGGTGCCCGAGCCTTTCGTTGAAATTCCCGCCCAGCTTGCCGACGAGATGGGCATCCGGGGCGGCGAAAAGGTCAAAGTGTCGAGCGCGCGCGGCGTTTACATAGCGAAGGCGATGGTCACCCGCCGCATCAAACCGATGATGATCGATGGAAAGAAGACATACCAGATCGGTGTGCCCATTCACTGGGGCTACCGCGGCATCCAGGAAGACGCGGGCAAGACCTCGCTGACGCCGGCGAACCTGCTCTCGCCTGCCGCGATTGATCCGAATGCTTACACGCCCGAGTTCAAAGGTTTCCTCGTGAAGGTCGAAAAAGCTTAGAGAGAAATTGAGGTGAGCATGGCTAACGAGAGAACGCTGCAGATTCAGGAAATCTCCGCCCACCCCGGAACGGTTCCGGGCGAGGGCACTCAGCGCGGCTTCGAGGTCGCCAAGCTGGTAGACGTGACGACCTGTATCGGATGCAAAGCCTGCGAGGTGGCTTGTGTCGAATGGAACAACTATCCCTTCCGCGAGACGACCTTCGACAACACCTATCAGACAATGCCCACCACAGAATGGAACTATTGGAATCTGATCAAGTTCAACGAGCATGAAACCGAGAGCGGCGACCTGATGTGGTTGATGCGCAAAGACCAATGCATGCACTGCGCGGATCCCGGCTGCCTGCGGGCGTGTCCGGCCGACGGCGCCATCGTCAAGTACGTGAACGGCATTGTTGATTTTCGGCAGGAGAACTGCATCGGCTGCGGGTTTTGCATTTCGGGCTGTCCGTTCGACATCCCGAAATTCAACCCGCAAACCAAGAAGGTTTACAAGTGCACACTCTGCTCGGACCGCGTCGGACAGGGACTCGAGCCTGCCTGTATCAAAGCCTGTCCCACGGGGTGTCTGCATTTCGGCCCGAAGGACGAAATGAAGGAAATGGCCGAAAAACGGGCGCGGCAACTGCGGGAGTATTCGGGTTTCGCCAACGCAGGCGTATACGACCCACAATCCGTAGGCGGAACACACGTCATCTACGTGCTGCACGACATCACCAAACCAGAGCTCTACGGCGGCCTTCCGTCCAACCCGAAGATCGCGCTGAGTTACACCGTCTGGAAATGGCTGTTCAAACCTATGGGCCTGGTGATGGCAGTGCTTGGACTACTTGCTCTATTCTTCCATCGAATTTTCATCGGGCCGAGGGTGCCGCAACCTGAGCCGATAACGGTGAAAGAGAGTCGCGCCGACGATGTAAAGCCGCGAGAAAAGAGCGGCCATGAGTAGCGCGATCGAGCGATTTGACGAGACAGCGAGACGCACGTTTGACAGATTGGGGTACACCATCGTCCGCCAGGGAGAGCTCCTGCGACACCCGCTGTACACGCGCTTCCTTCATTGGATGGTCGCCCTCTTTTTCGTTGTCTCGCTGCTGTCCGGTTTCGCGCTCTATTCGCCGCATCTCTTTCAATGGCTGACTCCGCTCTTTGGCGGCGGGCCAACTGCCCGGTGGCTGCATCCATGGTTTGGCGTTGGCTTCAGCCTCTTTTTCTTCTTCCAGTTCCTGAACTGGTTTGTACCGATGACGTGGACGAAGACAGACAGCACCTTTATACGGCACATCAAAGAGTATGCGTTGAATCAGGAAAAGTTAGCGCCTGAGGACACAGGGCTCTTCAACGGCGGCCAGAAGCTGTATTTTTGGAGCATCGCCCTGAGCGCCGCGATCTTCCTGATCACAGGAATACTGATGTGGCTCGATCAGTCAGTCCCGCGCACACTCACCGCAATCAGCTATGTGTTCCACGACGCCGCGGCCTTGGTGATGCTGGGTGGATTTATGATCCACGTTTACCAAAGCACAGCGAGCGAACCCGGCACGTTCCGCTCGATGATCAGCGGCACTGTGACCGAAGCATGGGCCTGGACGCATCATCCAGCGTGGTATCGCGAAGTTACCGGACACGATCCGCGCCGAGATTACGAGCAAGCGCTGAAACGGCAGGAACCACCCAAAGGAGGCTGACATCATGACTCGACTCCTCGGACTTCTTACAAGTCTCGCCTTGTTGATCTTGCCGCCTCCGGTGACATTGGCGCAGGGAGACGCACCGGTCATTGCCGCTGTCGCGCCGGTTCGCCTCCTGCAGGTGGACCCGCCGAAGCGGGAGGGGCTGGTTCCGGATATCAAGCTTGGTTCCGGCGCGCGGATAAAACCGTATGGCGCTTTCAAGACCAGTATCATTTACGACTCATCATCGCCTCAGGGGAATGACTTCCCACTTCCATTGCTTACTACCGATACCGGACCAAATGGTTCACCTGAGTTTCATCTCATTGCGCGCGCCCTGCGTTTAGGTGCGGATTTCGAGTGGCTTGATCCGGCTCCAAAAACAATCATCACTGGCCGCCTTGAATTCGATTTCCAAGGTGACTTTACCAGGGTCGGCAATCGAAACATATCTTCGGTTCGTTCCAGCCAACCGTCGATACGCCTGGCCTGGGGACGCATTGACAGGAGCCTTACCGAGAAACTGACTGGCTTTGCTCTCTTCGGTCAGGACTACACTCCGTTCGCCTCTTCGACCATGCCGAATGTGATTGAGAGTACTAACTTCGGCGGGTTTGGGTACGGAGCGATCTACGAGCGCCTGCCGCAGGCTCGCTTCGGATTCAACTACCATCCGGGAGGCTCACGCGATCTGAAGTTGCAACCGGAGTTCGGAATCCTGTTTCCGGGATTTGGCAATCTACCCGCGAACGTGGCTAATCAGTTGGGATATGGTGAGCGGCAAGGTGCCGATTCACACCAACCAAGGATTGAAGGCCGCCTCGTCACACAATGGCAGCTCAGTAAGTCGCCAGGTGTGCTACCTGCGCAGTTTATTGTCAGCTTTCAGCAGGCGCGGCGGACAGCCATCGTTACGGCTGCAGGCGTGCCCGCCGCGTTCCAGCCAGCCTTCCCCAGCGGCGTGCAAGTGAGTAGCACCAGTGCCGGATATTCGATTGAGCTGCAGTTGCCGACGCCTGTCGTGACCCTCGCCGGCAAGTATTACAGCGGCTCGGATCTCCGCTTTTACTTCGGCGGACAACTGCTTTCGAACTTCAATGACACCTTCGGGCTGACAGGGGCCGCTACCACTCCTTCTATTGATGGTGCATCCAACGTCGTCTTCGGTCTGCTCAACGGTGTGCCCACAGTCGCGCCGCAAAGACCGGTTCGCGGGGAGGGAGGGTTTCTCCAATTGGGAGTTCCGCTCTCGCGCATCTTCGGGGTCGATCCACGCCGGCGCGCGGCGGGTTGGACGGGTTTCCTGTATTACGGTTTTGACGAGGCGAAAGCACGCGATGCCCGGCGGTTCACTCCTGCCGGCGGAAGAAGCGATCTGTTCTCGGGCAATATTCAGTACAAGTTGAACTCGCTCGTCACATTCGCATTTGAGCAAGGGTATTACCGCACACGCGCAGCGAACCGAACAGGAAACAGTCCTGGCGGGTTGCCGCTCTTTCGCGGCATTCCGAGTTACACAGCCCATAACCTGCGCTCGGAGTTCGCCGCAATCTTCACCTTTTAGCGGTTCAAACCCAATACTTGAGTTATTGATTTGGCGTTCCTTCAGGCTCAAGCAATGGAAACAAGGAGGTATATGACGCGTATCCCATCGTTGGCAGCTTGTGCGCTTATGCTTGGGCTGGTCCTCATTTCTCCAACCGCTCCGGCGCCGCACGGCGCCGCACAGAATCCGGTGCCAGTGCGTCTGGAAGAAGAGATAAAACGCGTGGAGGCTGAAATTGACAAGATCTTCGCCGACACCCTCGCGCAACTGCCCTCGATCCCAGGCGACGCCGCGCACCGCATGAAACAAGTGCAGACGTTAGGAAAGCTCCTGCTGTTTGACAAGCAGCTTTCAGTCAACAGGAATACGGCATGCTCGTTTTGCCATATGCCGGACACGGATTTTACGGGACCAATCTCTATCCTGAATATGACAACCGTCGCTTATCCCGGATCGGTTCGCAACGCATCAGCGGACCCGGCGCAGTCGCGATACGGCCATCGCAAACCGCAAAGCTACACCTATTCGCCGTACTATCCGGTCCTCCAGTACAACAAGACGCAGGGGGATTTCTATGGCGGGAATTTTTGGGATCTCCGGGCCACCGGAACCTACCTGCAAAATCCCGCAGCAGAACAGGCGCAAGATCCTCCGGTTGACCCCAACGAAATGGGCTTGCCTGATACTGCCTGCGTCGTTCGCCGACTTTCTCAGAGTTCCTACAGATCGTTCTTTGAGGCCGTTTGGGGCCAGCAGTCGTTTAAAATCACGTGGCCATCCGACGTCGACCAGGTGTGCAGTAAGCCGGGGCCGCCTCCAGCAAATGACCCACTGCCTGTTCACCTCAGCCCCGTGGATCGAGGTGGTTCAAACTCAACTTATGATCAATTCGCGCTTGCCATTGCAGCTTATGAAGCCGCGCCGGAGGTCAGCCCTTTCTCGTCGAAATTCGATTCCGCTCTCGCCCACCCCGACCAGCTGGTCTTGAGCCCGGACGAGCAAGCGGGATGGGACCTGTTTCACGGCAAAGCAAAATGCAATACGTGTCACCTGGATGGAACCGAGAGCCTGGCGGGCAAAACCGCCCGAAAGATCACGCCGCGCGACGTCGGAAGCAAGGCGCCGTTGTTCACGGACTTTACATCATCAAATCTCGGTATCCCCAGGAACCCGGCGATTCCCTATTACAAGAGGAATAAGCCCGACGAATACGGATTTACCGCCAACCCGGAGGGTTCTGCCTACGTGGACAAGGGAGTGGGCGGCTTTCTTGGAAATCGGCAACTCAACCCTAATTTGGATTGGGCGCGGCTGGCCCCTCAATTCGACGGCAAGTTTCAGGTGTCGACTTTGCGTAATGTGGACAAGCGGCCGCGTCCCGATTTCGTGAAGGCGTATATGCACAATGGTTACTTGAAGAGCCTGAAGGCAGTCGTCCACTTTTACAATACGCGCGATAAGTTCCCCCATTGTCCCCATGGCGCCTCGGGAGAAAAGGTGACGTGCTGGCCTGCACCTGAGGTCCCACAGAACGTGGACACGACGATCGGTAATCTTGGGTTGACCAATGAGCAGGAAAACCAACTCGTGGCGTTTTTGAAGACCCTCACAGACGGGTATGACCCTCCACAGTAAGCGAACGATGGCCAACGCACCGCGCGAGAGTCACAAATGAAACCGAAGTACGCCGCATTTTCCGCGCTCGACCCGTTCTTCGAAGTTGTGCAGCGAGGGCTTTCTGGCCTCGTTGACGGTGAGCATTACTTCGACACGATCGCTGAGAACGCGATCTTCGAGTTCCGCTATGACATCGCGGGATGGCCCAAACGGGTCGAGAGTCGCGACGCACTGATGGCTCTCTATCGCGGCTACGGCGAAGGCATCGTTCTACACGGTGGCGACGGACTTGTCGTGCACCGCTGCGACGATGGACGTGTCATCGTCATCGAGTACGAGGTCCATGGGCGTGTCGTCGGCAGTGGTGCGGCCTACGAGAAC
>WNFP01004567.1_pt1 | contig 11139 bp, 6 predicted proteins | sample 5400201 | NCBI WGS metagenome assembly WNFP01 (sample SAMN13153355, study PRJNA577476) | soil metagenome | isolation source: 115 cm saprolite under Madrone tree | place: USA:California | collected 2016-06-14
TGGGATAGATACGGTCTCCTCCGCTGGTGATCACATGCTCTCCCGGCTCTACTTTTTCGTCTGACATCACGTCGCTGATCTGTAATTCGCCCAGGCTGGTCCCCTTCAAGATGCCCTGCAGGCGGGACGTTTCCAGAATCACGCCGGCGCCGCTGTCGCGGTCATTGATCAGCAGCACCTGGGAGCTCATGGAAAACACTTCTTTTACCTTGCCGACAATCCCATCCGGTGTAATCACGGCCATGTCGGGTTTAATTCCGTCGCGGTAGCCCTTATCAATCGTGATGAGGCGCGACTGCTCCATTCCGCTGGTGGCAATCACCTGGGCAGGAACTGTCCTGGCGATGAACTTTTCCCTGAATTCCAGCAGGCCCTGGAGCCGCCTGGCCTGGTCCGCATCCTGTTTCAGCCGCACCTGTTGCATCTGCAGTTGCGCAATTTTCTCGTGCAAGTCGCGATTTTCCTTGCGTATGCCGCGCAGGTACAGATAGTTATGCCAGCCGTCGCGAAAGAAATGTCCGGTAGAAACAAACATGCGCTCCACCGGCGTGAAGGCGGTCACCGTCCATACCCGGATCAGGCGCGGCCCGCCCCCGGGACTGGACGCTTTCGCGCTGTCCGGGCGCTTGACCTGCGTGGCCAGCGCCACCACCTGTATAAAAAGAACCAGCATGAGGACGAGCGGGTTCTTGTACCGACTAAAGAAGTTTTCCATGATGCTGCGCTAAGGAGGGCCAGAGAACAAGGACAGGCTTACCAGGCCTGCCCCCAGTTTCATTTACTCGCTGTTGATTTACTCAATCGAAATCTTTCTCAGCAGCTTAAAGTCGCTGAGCATTTTTCCCGTGCCCAGCACCACGCTGGCCAGAGGATCGTCGGCAATCGAAACCGGCAGGCCGGTTTCCTCGCGGATGCGCTTGTCCAGATTTTTCAGAAGAGCGCCGCCGCCGGTCAGCACAATGCCGCGATCGCTGATGTCAGCGCTCAACTCCGGCGGTGTGCGTTCCAGCGCGACGCGAATCGCATTCATGATGGTGCTGATGCATTCGCTCAACGCCTCGCGGATTTCGCTGTCATCAATGGTAATGGTCTTGGGCACGCCTTCAATCAGGTTGCGGCCCTTGATCTCCATGGTGAGCGGCTTGTCCAGCGGATAGGCGGAGCCAATTTCAATCTTGATGGTTTCCGCGGTACGCTCGCCGATCAGCAAATTGTATTTGCGCTTCAGGTAATTCATGATGGCTTCATCCATCTGATTCCCCGCCATGCGCACGGAACGGGAATACACGATGCCGCTGAGCGAGATCACCGCAATGTCCGTGGTGCCGCCGCCGATATCGACCACCATGTTGCCGCTGGGCTCCGTGATGGGCAAACCGGCGCCGATGGCGGCCACCATCGCCTGCTCCACCAAATGAACTTCGCTGGCCTTGGCGCGATAGGCCGAATCCATGACCGCCCGCTTTTCCACCTGCGTGATTTCCGAAGGCACGCCGATCACAATGCGCGGATGCACCAGCATCTTGCGGTTGTGGGCCTTCTGAATAAAGTAGTTCAACATCTTTTCCGTGACCTTGAAGTCGGCGATCACGCCATCCTTCATCGGCTTGATGGCGACGTTGTTGCCCGGGGTCCGGCCCAGCATCTCTTTCGCTTCCTTGCCCACGGCTTCCACTTCCCCGGTGTTTTTATTGATGGCCACAATGGAGGGTTCATTCACTACAATGCCCTTGCCTTTGGCATATACCAGAGTGTTGGCTGTTCCCAAATCAATGGCGAGATCGCTGGAAAACATGCTGAAGAGAGAGCGCAGGTTGTGGATGCGAGAATTTTCTGACTTAAAACCGTTTTTCGACATACCAGATTCTTTCGTCTTGTAATTAGTAATTCGGTAAAAACAGGGCCGGGCTTAAACCGCTCCATCCCCTTTATGGCTGACGCTTTTTGCGCAAACTGCGGGGAAGTAGACAGTTTGCGGCCTATTTCGCAACCCTACAATAAGCGATTCTACTGTATTACCACCTGCTTCGTTACGGTATTCACCCCGCCTTTTGCGTTCTGTGCCGTAACAGTAATTATGTTTTCCCCGGTAGGCAGAGGGTTGGTGAAGTGATGAAAAGCCCCGTCGCTGGCCACCACCGCCTCCTGGCCGTTCACCATCACTCGCGCGTTGGGCTCGGTATGCCCCTTCACCTCAATCACGTGGCCCAGTTGTGTGAAATCATTAAGCTCCAGCGTCAGTGATCCCGTACCTTTGGGGACCAGGGTGAAACTGTACGTTTCGCTCTCGACGGACTCCTTGCCGTCAGGGCCAATCGACATCACCTGCCAGTAATAGACCCCCTCCGCGAGGTTGGTTACCTGGACTTGCGTGGTGGGCTTCTTCACATCCACGATGGAAGTGCCGGAAAAAGTCTTGCTCTTGGAGAGCCGGATGCGGTAGTCACTCACATTTTCCACCGGGCCCCAGGAGAAATTCACGCCTTTGCTGTTCTGGTCCACATAGACATTCTGCATCGGCGGCGGAGAAATCAGAATAGGCGGCCGCAGCTCCTTGGTCTTGACCATCTCCTTGGAACCACTGCTGAATGAGACCTTGGTGTAGTTTTCCAGCGGCACAGACTGGCCTTCGCGGGAAACCTCGCCCGAGCCCTTCTTCACCAGGATCTCGTGCTGGTCCGCGTGAATATCGTTCACTACCTCCGCCGAACTATCGCCGGCGAGAGTGGCTGTGGCGTTGCCCACAATGACCTGCGACCTGGAGCCGCTGGTCAGCGTGGAGGTGGCCAGATCGACCTTGCCTGTGGTCACCTGCACAGACACCTTGGTTTGCTGCGCCGAGTTGACGGAGTTCTCCTGGATCGTGATCAGCGAGCCTGGCTTGACCGTGTAATTGGTCCCGTCCGTAAACACAACCTTGGCCAGGCCTTCAGGCGAGGTCTGCACCACGTCGCCCCGTTCCAGCGCCACGCTATAATCGGCCACCAACCATGTATTGCTGCTGGCTTTGCGCACACGCACATTGCCATCAATATTGGTAAAGTGGGCCTGTTGCGGGCCAGGTTCTGTGCCGTTTCCGCCCCCCGATTCATTTGAGACGCCTACCTTGGCCAGTACTTTCCCCAAACCGATCTGGCTGGAGATAATGAGTTTGTTTGAAGTCTCTGGAAACGCGAAATACAGCACCACGCCAGCCAGCAACAACACCAGAAGCAGCCCCATGAGGACACTGCGATAGGTGATGGTGACATAAGAAATCTGGAATGCGGATTTTCGCTTTTGCGCCACTGCTTTGAACTGTGGGGAGTTTCTATTGGCTACAGAGTACCATAACTGCTGCAACCTCCAGGCAATCCCGTTCGCCCCTGTCTAAGGTCTTTCTGAGTAGCGCCCAACGGCAAGCGCGCTCTCATAAATCAGTCCATTAAAACAGAAACCCAGGCCAGATGCGTTAGCCACATTGGTTCATGGACCTGCCCACAAGGTCATGCCCCTGGCTTTGTCCTTTCTTTAGGCGCGGCCGGGACCGGAGTGGACGGGCCAATGTCAATGACAAAGGTAAATAAAGAAAAAAGCCGCGGATTTTCGCGAAAACAAACCAGATTAAAACTGATTTGCTGCTCGCGTTGATCCGCGGCCAATCTGTTCTTAGCAGGGTCAATCTTGCGTGAAACTAGATTGAGCTCATATTGGACAGGAACTGGCCGTTGGAAGGTGTCTTGCCCAGCTTGTCAATGAGCAGTTCCATGGCTTCCACCGGCGAAAGCGGGTTCAGTACTTTGCGCAGCACCCAGATTCGCGCCAGGTCTTCCTTGGGGATCAGCAGCTCTTCCTTGCGCGTGCCGGAGCGCTGAATGTCAATGGCCGGGAAGACGCGCTTGTCCACCAGCTTGCGGTCCAGGATGATTTCCATGTTGCCCGTGCCTTTGAATTCTTCAAAGATCACGTCATCCATGCGAGAACCTGTTTCTACCAGCGCCGTGGCGATGATGGTGAGCGAACCGCCTTCTTCTATATTGCGGGCCGCGCCAAAAAAACGTTTGGGGCGCTGCAGTGCGTTTGAATCCACGCCGCCGGAGAGCACTTTGCCGGACGGCGGAACAATCGTGTTGTAGGCGCGCGCCAGACGCGTAATGGAATCCAGCAGAATCACCACGTCCCGCTTGTGTTCCACCAGGCGCTTGGCTTTTTCAATCACCATCTCGGCCACTTGCACGTGGCGGGCGGCCGGCTCATCAAACGTCGAAGAGATGACCTCGCCTTTCACCGAACGCTGCATGTCCGTGACTTCTTCCGGGCGCTCGTCAATCAGCAGCACAATCAGCACCACTTCCGGATGGTTGGTGGTAATGGAATTCGCGATGTTCTGCAACAGCATGGTCTTGCCGGTGCGGGGCGGCGCCACAATCAGTCCGCGCTGGCCTTTGCCCACCGGAGTGAGCAGGTCCATCACGCGGGCGCTCACGTTTTCCCGCACGGTCTCCAGCTTGAGGCGTTCCTGCGGATACAGCGGCGTCAGGTTGTCAAACAGGATCTTGTTGCGCGCCTCTTCGGGAGATTCAAAGTTCACCGCTTCAATCTTGACCAGGGCGAAATATTTTTCGCCTTCGTGCGGCGGGCGCACCTGGCCGCTGATGGTGTCTCCGGTTTTCAGGTCAAACTTGCGGATCTGCGAGGGCGAAACATAAATGTCATCGGGGCCGGGCAGGTAGTTATAGTCGGGCGAACGGAGAAAGCCATAACCGTCAGGCAGGATTTCCAGCACACCTTCCGCGAAGATGTGTCCTTCTTTTTCACTCTGAGCCTGCAGGATTTTGAAGATGAGGTCCTGCTTGCGCAGACCGCTGGCGCCAGGCAGGTCAAGCGTGCGCGCGATCTTGGTAAGCTCGGTGATATTTTTTTCTTTAAGTTCTGCGATTGTCATTAGTCACCTACGGGAAGTTTTTCGGGTCTGGGAAGGATTGCAGTGATGCAAAGGCGAGAATTATACCCTCGGCGGTAAACCTGAGGGCCCGCCAGGCAGCCAAGGCCCGGCGGGATTTCCAGGAAAGTCTATTATGCGGCGCGACGCTGCGGTTCTGCAACCTTTTCTGTCGCAATGTCAATGACCGCATCCGGCATGTCGGCTTTGCCGACGCGCACCAGCACTTCATTCATGGTTTCCTGCACACGGGTGTTTGGCTTGTGGAACTTCCGCGTTGCTTTGGAAATCAACTGGCACAACAGATAACGGTTCCGCACGGTATCAAGTGCATTATAGATCAAGTCAGATCGCATGACTGTTTATTCTCCTTAATATAAGTTCGTGATATAGAATTGGATTGACTCTCAATCCGAATAAATTCAAATCTTTACAAGCTGAAACGGCCTGGACACACAGCAAGATGCAAACTTTCCCTGCCCTGTAATCCAAGGCAACAGCATCTGATGTTGTGGAGAGTAACCAGAGACCCTTGGTGCGATTATTAGACGCAAACACTGGTAACTGAGTTGCCAATTTTTTCGACTTTGTTTTGCAGGTGCAACACTTGGAACAAAGTCTTTGTCCGGTCGATCCTGTCCGTGTTAGGACGTTATAAAGTAAACGGAACCGGCTTGATCGTCAAGCTATTTTTTGCAGATGGCGCACGCATCTAAGTCCTTATTTTTGTTGAATATTCACCAATTTACATAGACTTAGAGCTGGTATTTTTTCAGCAAAAACCAATATGGAGCTCAGAAAATGACAGATCCCCGCTACCCCATTGGACGATTCAGCCCTGATACCACCCCTTCCCCTCAAACCCGCTCGCACCATATGGAGCAAATTGCTGCCCTGCCCGCCAGCCTTCGCCAAGCCGTCCACGGCTTGAGCGAAAAACAGCTCGACACACCTTACCGTGAGGGTGGCTGGACAGTGCGGCAGGTCGTCCATCATGTGGCTGACAGCCACATGAATGCCTACGTTCGCTTGAAGCTGGCCGTCACGGAAGATGCGCCCACCATCAAAAGCTATGACGAAACCGCGTGGGCCGAACTGAGCGATTCCAAGCTCACGCCGGTGGAAGTTTCGCTCACATTGGTGGAATCACTTCATGCCCGCTGGACCATCCTGCTCCACTCTCTTAAGGCAGAAGATTTTCAGCGCAAATTCATCCATTCCGAATCCGGCCCACACGACGTGGATTGGATCCTGGGCCTCTATTCCTGGCACGGAAATCACCACGTGGCCCACATTACCAGTTTGAAGAACAGAATGAAGTGGTGAGCTTGAGATTGGAAGTTTGAAATCTACCAATCGGGCAATGGCAAAAACGGAGCCAGGATGCATGAATCATCCATTGGCTCCGTTTTTTTCAATTACCCAATTACAAATTACCCAACTACCTATCTTGTTATGGGATGAATCTTTATGGGATAAACCCCAGGTCTTCCGGCAAGGCGCCCGCAATCGGCACTTCAAACAGCGGACCGGGACCATCAGGATCGATGATCAAAGCTCCGCCAGAAGCAAAGAACGCCCCGATCTGGCTTTGGCCTTCAATGGCCGCCAGCGCCACCGCCGGCGTGCCGCCAATGTTGGTCAGGAACGTGTGCGGGTTCTTGCCAAAGCCCACTCCCAACGCAAAGGCCAGGTCATTGCGGAAGAAAGTGGCCCGGTCCTTGAGGTCGCCTGAACGAATCAGCGCCGTCGCGGTGGGGTTGGGCACGGTCTTATCGCCGCGCGCGAACTGAATAATCACGGATTTCGCCGGATCGCCGGGGAGCGGTGACTTGCGTATAAACGGCGCCCAGGCCACGGGATCACCTGCCTGCGTGAGCCAGCGGCTGGTGTCTTCAACCGTCTGAATCGCAATTGCGCCGGGCATGGTGTTGGTAACCGGAGGCAGATTGCGCAGCGGACTGTTGTCATTAAAGAAGAGCGGCGGCCCGGCGTTGAGCAGGGACGGCACGCGCACTGAAAGGGACTGCGTGAGCAGAAGCTGGAACGAGGGGCTCAGGCGCACGATGTCAATGATCGAGCCACCGGGCACGTTTGGCACGCCCACGCGTACATCCGGCTCAATGCCGAGGAAGATAGCGCCGTAAATTCCACCAAACGACTGGCCAGAGTAGTAGATGCGGCTGGGGTCCAGGTCCTGCAGACCATCTCCATCAGCGTCAATTCCACCCTGGATGGCGCGCACCAGTTGCATAAGGTCGGCCACAGTCTGCTGCAAAGCGTCACGGGAACCAATGGTCCCCTGTGGACTCAGCACAAATGTGGAAGAACCTTCCGTGCTGGTGATCTGGCCATTACCGTCCTGGTCAAAGCCGCGTCCGCCTTCCGGGAAAGTCGTGGTTGTGCTGCCCTGTTTGATCGCCAGCGTGCTGTTGGGACCAAAACCATGGCCAACCACATTGATGGCGATGGTGGCGATGCCATTGTGCGCCAGCGTGGAGGCCACGGCAAACGGCGCGCCCTGCTTGCTATCGGTAAACCCGTGGCCGAAGATGGCCACCGGCCAGCCGTTGCTGGGCCGTGGTCCTGCGGGAATAAACAGGTTGAAGAACAGCTCCTCGGTGCCCTGCGCCGGAACGCTTTCACGCGTGGGGACCTGGGGAATGAATACGCCGGCATTCTGCCAGTGCTTTCCGCTGAATTTGCCGAAGGCAATGGTGCTAATGGAACCCGGAAAAACCTGCAAAGCTGCCAGCGCCGAATTCAGATTGGTCGGCACCAACGGCCCAACCGTCAGGGCCTGCACATTGAACGTCAGGCCTGTCACGGAACTCAGGGGAAATACTGTCTTTTCACCGCCTGTGCCCAGGTTGAAATTGACCAGCGGCGCCGCAGCGTCCTTGATCTGGTCGCGGATGCTGCGCAACGTTGCCGTTACGGTCTCCGTGGTGAACAGGCTGGCTGCAGCAATGTCATGGCGGGAAAGTCCCAGCTTCTCCAGCACCTCTTCGCTCAGAGCGCCCCGCAACGCCTCGCGATACTCGCCCAGGGAACGGTCACGGTCTTCGCCATCATGGCGGAGGTCGCTGAAGGCATCCGACGCGGCAATGGGCTTGCCGTTGGCGTCAAGCACGCCGGTGGTCACCACCAGCAGGTAATTGGAGTCTTCGTCCAGATGGTCATTCGATTCGGCAAAGAGCGTCATGCTCGCCGGGTCCCAGACCACCTGATTAATGCCGATGACCTGCGGATGGAAATGCTCAAACTCATCTTCGCGCAGGCCAACGCCGGGCAACTTGACCAGAAACACTGTCTTGCTGGTAACGCTGCCGGGCAGTATCGCGCCATCAAAGGGAATTGAAAGCCGCGGCTGTAAGTTGAAGCCATCCAACTGGTTAAGTAAGGTAAGGTCGGCGCAATCCGAAGGGTTCGTAGCGCAATTCGGGAGCGGCAGATTCACGCGCAAGCCGGTGACCTGATGACGGTCAGAAACCGTGAAGCGGTCGCTGGGAAATGGCGACTGCGTGGTTGACTGCAAGTTAAACAGCGGATGCGTCGCGGCGGAAGCCAGCGCGGGCGCCAATAACATCGCCGCAACCAGCAAAAATGCGGTGCGGCGGATGAATGAATACTTTTCAGTAAGGGTCGGATGCATGGCGGTAGAAGAACCTCCAGGGGGAGTTGCAGGCCGTCGCAAAACATAGACCTCAGGCGAACGTTTGTCAATAGTACGGTGAATAAAATTTCACGAACAAATAAAGTTTCGCTGGTACAAACCAGTGTTTGCGTAGGGAAATGTAGTTCCTTTTACGATTTGTAATGCTGTTTATAGGACAAACGTTACCGCCTCAATCTGTGTCGCCCTCAAACGGAGCCGGAGCATATACGACTGCGCAGTCGAATCCCCCAAAGGTGCCAGTAGTGACATTGCGTTACGACGGAATTCCCTCGAGTGACACCGGCAGAGCTCAGAACTTTAATACGTCATTGGCCACTGGCTTTTTCGGATACACGAAGAGTTCGATCATAGCCGATAGCAGGTTCATTCGATAGCTGGGCCATTTCAAAATACCGGCAGAGAGCATTCGCAAGCTGCATTTGGCGCGGAGTGCGGCACTCGGGCTCAAACAGGCGTGGGCTTCCCACCAAGATACACTAAGCACGCGCACGATAGGTGGCAACATTGAGCCGATTGTCATACGAAGGCGTTGCCGTGACTTGCGTGAAAGACTATTCGTATCGCAAAGCGACCATCGGATCGACGCGCATGGCGCGGCGGGCGGGGATGTAGCAGGCCAGGAGCGCCACCGCTGCGAGCAACGCCCCGGCGACGACCCACGGCATCGGATCCGTTGAGCTTGTATCGTACAGCAAGCTCGCCAGTACGCGCGTAAGCGCGAGTGCCGCGCCCCCACCGAGAGCGAGTCCAACCAGGACCATGAGCATCGCTTTTCCGAGCACAAGCTTCAGCAGACCGCCCGGCGATGCGCCAAGGGCCAGGCGAATGGCCATCTCATGCACTCTTTGCGCCACGGAATAGGAGACAACGCCGTAGATCCCGATGGCAGCCAGCAAAACCGCGATGCCAGCGAAGATGGCCAACAGCACAGAGCGAAGCCGGGCCGGCGCTACCGATTGTGACTTGATTTCTTCCAAGGTCTCAATGTTCGCCACCGCCTGGTTGTTGTTCACTTTCCAGATTGCTTGTTCGATCGATCCGCTTAAGAGCAACGGATTCATGGCGGCACGAACTACCAGGCTATTGCGAGTGCCGGGACTTTGATAGAACGTGACGTAGACGACCGGAATATCCTCGGCGAGGCTAAAGACTTTCCCGCCGACTTTCTCGTCCTTTACCACTCCCACGACCTGCCAGGGGATTTCCGGGCCGCGAGCAGACTTCCCGAACACGAGCTGCCGAATCAAGATGCGTTTACCGATGGGATCTTCGCCTTTGAAGTAAGTCTTCGCCATAGTTTCATTGATCACGGTAACAGGCACGGCGCCGGCAACATCACTCTCGTCAAGGCTGCGCCCCTTCAACAATCTCATGCCAACCGTATCAAAATACGACGGTCCTACCACCTTGAACCCACAGACAGGGGGCGAGTACGGATCATAGTTCCGCCCCTCGATCAGGAATGGCGCGCCGTTCGCAAAGCCTTCCATCGGCGGTTTATCAGTGATGGCGACGTCCCGCACTCCGGGCACGCTTTTGACCTTCTGGGTCACTTCCCTGAGATAGTTCGTCAGTGTCGTGCTGTTCGTGAATTCTGTCAACGGCATTGGAAGATCCATCGCCAGAACATTGGTTGTATCCACGCCCGGGTTGAGGCTGGCAAACCTGTTGAAGCTTCGGATCAGCAGGCTGGCGCCCGCGAGCAATACAAATGACAGCGCCACTTCGGCAACCACCAGGCCTGTCCTCACCCGATGCCGTGTGAGCCCGGCAGTCGTTCGTCCACCTTCCTTCAGCGATCCGGCAAGATCGGGCCGCGTGCCGCTGAGCGCCGGCGCCAGGCCGCAAAGGATTCCCGTGAGGCTTCCGAGAGCCATCGCGAAAAGCAACACGCCGTAGTCCATGTGGACGTTTGCCTGCGGTGGCAGCATGTCAGGCGGCAACCACAGTTTCATTCCGTGCATGAATGCATTGCCCAGCGCGAGGCCCGCCACGCCACCGAGGATTCCGAGCAATATGCTTTCCGTAAGCAACTGGCGGATCAGCCGGAGACGGCGCGCGCCCAGGGCCGAACGAAGAGCGATCTCGTGTTCGCGGTCCGTACCCCGCGCGAGCGTCAGATTGGCGAGGTTGCCGCACCCGATCAGCAGCACGGCTCCCACCGCTGCGAGCAGCACCCAAAGCGAGCGGCGGAGCTCCGGCTGAACCACCTGATCGATATAAGGATCGACCGTTACGCCCCAACCCTTATTCGAATCCGGATACTGGGCAGCAATGCGCGCTCCAATCGTGTCCATTTGGTCACGGGCCTGCTTCAGAGTGGCGCCGGGCTCAAGGCTGGCAATGGCATAAAGCCAGTGATAATTGCGCGTCATGTTCGCGGGTGTGAAAGCGAGAGGCAGCCACATTACGGCCCAGGTCCGGTCAAACTCACTGTTCGCCGGAAGCACGCCGATGATCGTGTAATTTTTTGCGTCCAACGTGATCTGGCGGCCGATAACCTGGGGAGCGCCGCCAAACCGGCTCCGCCAAATGCGGT
>WNFP01004570.1_pt1 | contig 11136 bp, 10 predicted proteins | sample 5400201 | NCBI WGS metagenome assembly WNFP01 (sample SAMN13153355, study PRJNA577476) | soil metagenome | isolation source: 115 cm saprolite under Madrone tree | place: USA:California | collected 2016-06-14
ATCCAAATCGTTCGATGGATCTTTACCCCAAGCCCACGGTTGGGAGCAGTTGTTGGCCGATCTTGCCATCCTCTGGCAACCCGTGAGCGCGCTCATATTCACGGATCGGCCTCGGCGCGTGTTCCACTATCGCTCACGCTATCGATCGAACCGTAATAATAGCCTGCACGAGCCAGACGGAGCTGGACTCGCCCGATCAAAGAGTCGGTATATCCGCCGCTGCCCTGGTAAACGGGTTGATTGTATGGATCACCGACCGCCACGAAAGCCACCGTATCCGTAACCATAAGGATAATAGCCGTAGGGATAGTAGCCGTAATATGGATCGGGATAGTAAAAGAACGGGTCCCCAAAATCGCCAAAGAAGAAGAATCGATCGTCGAAGTCGCGATTGTAGAACCGACCGCCGCGAAAGCCACCACCGTTAAACCTGCTGCGAAAGCCCCCGCCATTAAAGCCGCCGCGAAAGCCACCGAAACTGCCGCCGCGGAAACCTCCTCCACCGAAGCCGCCGCCGTGACCGCCACCACCGCCGCCACCACCGCCGCCACCACCACCACCACCACCACCACCGTGCGCCGTGACGCTCGAGCCTGCAAGAGCACAAACTGTAAGAGCAATTGTTACTGCAATAAGTTTTTTGTAATTCATAAAAATTAATGCGTTCTAAACATTAGGTTATAGTTATTGAGACGAGTGAAATAATTCGGTTCTTTGCGAAAGTCGAAATACGCGGGTTCCTGGGTGATTAAGTCAGAGGATTGCAACGAATGGGCAGGGGCAAACTGCCGAACTTCGGCGCCACTCAACTCACGGAGAATTCCCTGCCAGTGAAACCGAACCGTTTTCGGACGCCTCAACATTGCACGCATGTGCAACGCGCACCGATAGCTTCGAGAATTATAAGACCGCTCCATTTGGTCGAATCTATCTTTGGGCAGTCCCGAGACGGTTGCGGCGTCCAGGAGTTCCATTTCGTTCATACATCTTTCCATTTGTTTAGTACAACCGGCGCGGGCCCGCTTTTATTCCACTCCCTCTGACGAGAAAGGCCTGGTGGATTGAGCTTCCCTCCCCAGAGATCCGCCGGGCATACGACGCGCGAGATCACTTTCTTGGAATATAACTTTGCTAATTCGGTATGAGTGGATTGAACGCTGCACAACTTTCTTACCAAACAAATACTTCGGAGATTTTTTATGCCTATTACGATCGCTTCTATCCTCAATCTCGTGGGGCCGGACATGATGGTAATCCTCCTCATTGTTCTGCTTCTGTTTGGCGCGAAGAAGCTGCCTGAGCTTGCCCGTGGGATGGGTCGAGCGGTCAAGGAGTTTAGCGCAGCCCGAGATGAAGTTGAGAGGGGGCTAGGTCAGTCCGACCCCGGCGGAGTAGCGCAGCCTAAACTCCTAGACACAAAAAGCTGAGCTGTCGTCTCCGCGGTAGTCCTAGCGGCCTTAACACCTTTCTCCACAGCTTGCCACCGGCGCCTCGCAACGGAAGGAACTCAATGATCGTCCAGGTAACCCGCAGGCTGCGCAAAAAACGAATCGTCATTCTCGGCGGTGGTTTCGGCGGGGTTTATGCTGCCATGCATCTTGAGAAATTACTGACGCCCCAGAGTGCGGTGGAGATTTCCCTCGTTAGCCGCGATAATTTCTTCCTGTTCACACCGATGCTTCACGAGATCGCAGCGAGCGACCTAGAGATCACAAACATCGTAAATCCCCTGCGCAAGCTACTCCGCAAGGTCGAGGTATTGGTGGGTGACGTGAACCAAATCGATCTACCAAACAAACGGGTCCTGATTTCGCGTGGCTCCCGTAAGCCCCTACAAGAACTCGACTATAATCATCTTGTAATCGCGCTGGGATCGACGACCAACTTTTACGACCTCCCGGGCCTCACAGAACTGGCGGTGCCGATGAAATCGCTTCGGGATGCAATTCAGTTGCGCGGTCAAATCCTCCGATATTTAGAAGAGGCAAATTCAGAAGGTGATCCCGCACAGCAGCGGTCGTTACTTACCTTCGTGGTGGCGGGCGGCGGCTTCGCCGGGGTGGAAACGGTTGCGGCGTTAAATGACTTCGTCCGGGAAGCACTGCAGTTCTACCCCAACCTGTGCGAAGATATGTTGCGGCTTATCCTGGTCCATTCTGGCCCGGCGATCCTACCGGAGCTGGGCGAAAGTTTGGGACGGTACACCGAGAAGGTCCTCGTCGGGCGCGGTGTGGAAGTTCGCCTTAACACCCGGGTTAAGAGTGTGACGGAGGACAAGGTTTTTTTAACCGATGGCGTTTCAATTCCATCGCGCACTTTGGTGTGGACTGCTGGAACTGTGCCGAGTCCCATCATCTCTTCGCTCCCGTGTGCAAAGGAGCGAGACCGATTGCTCGTAGACCAATTCTTGCGAGTTCCAGAGTGGCCTAACGTTTGGGCGGTAGGAGACTGTGCATTTGTGCCGAACATCAGAAATCCCGGGAAATCTCATCCACCAACCGCGCAGCATGCCATTCGTGAGGGCAAAGTTGTGGCGCAGAATATCGCGGCTGTACTCTCGGGTCGCCATTTAAAATCATTTTCATTCAAAACCATTGGGTTACTGGCTTCGATCGGCCGCCGGATGGGTGTGGCGCGGATCTTTGGTTTCAATTTCTCGGGCTTCTTCGCATGGTGGATGTGGCGGACAGTTTATCTCAGCAAATTGCCCGGCTTGGATAAGAAGGTCCGTGTGGCATTTGACTGGACACTGGACCTTCTTTTTCCCAAGGACGTTTGCGCAGTGCACGATCTCCCAGATCGTCACGATTTCCATCGTCTGGAAACCCTAGACGGTGCGATCGGGAGTAATGGCGATCACGAACTGGGTCCGCGCGAGGCAGTGCACTTTGAATATGGGACATCGCCTGACCGGGAGTAAACCCACGGGAAGCGAAACAGGCCTGTGATTAGCGGCTCGTCGCCATGCTTCGTTGTGCCGTACTCAGCCTCTCAGTCGGCACCGCTCTTCGCATATTCCGCAATCCTGGCCTGCGCTCTCCGCTAGGGAGCGGCGCCGGTCCAATCTTGACTGCTGGGTGCGGTGGTAAACTCTGTGCCAGTTTTTCAAAAAACGCCTGGCGATTCGGATATAATATCTGACTAATTGTTAAGTACATTGCTGATGTAGAGCTCAAGAATCGTTATTAGGTTGCGCCCGCTTTTTCCCTTCCATTACTAGAGACTGGCGCGGCCCAATTTTATTCCCTCTCCCTTAGAGGAAGACCTAGGAAGACCTCGCGGACGACACCTGACGTCACAGATTCAGGCCGGCTAAACGACGCGATACATTCCGAGAATACAAATCCGTTGTAGGGCTGATAGCGGTTCTCACTAGGGCTCACAGCAACCTCGGGAATATAAATCCGTCAGATTGGTATGAATGGGTAAAGGCATGCCAATTCAAATTATGTCTACGACAATTGCCAGTATCCTCAATTTTGCGGGGCCGGACATGATTGTAGTCCTCGTCATCGTTTTGCTCCTATTCGGGGCGAAGAAGCTACCCGAACTCGCCCGAGGGATGGGTCGAGCGGTAAAAGAGTTTGGTGCAGCCCGCGATGAGTTAGAACGAGAACTTAGTCAGTCCGGCCCCAGAGTCGTCAGACAGCCAAAACTACTCGATGAAAAAAGTGAAACGCCATCCGCACGGTGATGCGATCGGGCGGTGGCTAACATTTAACAGAACGCCGGTGCCAATCGTAATGCTAAAAGGGTTGGCGTGCGTCGCATATCCATGGTTGCTCATTTTGGTTAGGATCGCCCATTACATCGATCGGCCATACACAATCGGTACGTTTCATTCGTCGAGGCGTCGATGACCAGACCGCTGGCTGTTTATTACGAACATCCGGATTGGTTCCGGCCGCTGTTCGCCGCGCTCGATTCGCGTGGAATCAACTACGTGAAGTTGAATGCGTCCCGTCACTCGTTCGATCCGGCGGCGGCCGGTACAGAGTTTTCGCTGCTTTTCAACCGGATGAGCGCATCGGCGTATCTGCGCGGGAACGGTCAGGCAATATTCTTCACTCAGAGTTACCTCGCGTATATTGAAACAACCGGGGTTCGCGTACTTAACGGTAGCCAAGCATTCGCGCTCGAGATATCGAAGGCGCGACAACTCCAGTTATTCGACTCGTTAGGCCTGCGTTTCCCGAAGACTCGCATCGTCAACTGCACGGATGAAATACCGGCGGCTGCGGAGGAGATCGGCTTCCCGCTGCTGGTAAAACCAAACATTGGCGGCCGCGGCGCCGGCATGGTACGTTTTGATTCAATCGAGCAACTTGGAGCCGCTATAGACGAAGCGGGCTTGGATTTTGGGATAGACCAAATCGCGCTTGTCCAAGAGCTGATTCCGGCGCGCAACGGCCACATCACACGCGTCGAAACGCTCGGCGGCAAATTTCTCTACGCGATCGACATCCGCACCACCGGGGAGAATTTCAACCTATGCCCGGCTGAAATCTGTCAGATCGAAGGCGTCGCCGCGTTTCTTGAAGGTAGTCCGACGAAAGGCCCGGAAGTTAAATTACAAGTACAGCCAGCCACACCACCGCGCAGCCTAATCGACGCAGTCGAGAAAATTGTCGCTGTGGGCGGTATCGATGTCGGCGGCGTCGAATACATCATCGACGAGCGCGACAGTCGCGCCGCTTTCTACGATATCAACGCGCTGTCGAACTTCGTGGCCGACGCACCGCGCATCGTCGGCTTCGATCCAAATGTGCGCCTGGTCGATTTTCTCGAGCAGCAACTGGGAGATAGATAATGCGTTATGGTTATTGGTTGCCGGTCTTCGGCGGCTGGCTGCGAAACGTCCAAGACGAACGGATGGAAGCGAGCTGGGATTACGCAAGTAGGCTCGCCCGTCGCAGCGAACAAATCGGCTACGACTTAACGCTGGTCGCGGAGTTAAACCTAAACGACATCAAAGGCGCCGGCGAACCTACCTTGGACGCCTGGAGCACAGCAGCGGCGCTGGCTGCGGTAACCGAGCGCCTTGAATTAATGGTCGCGGTGCGTCCCACCTTTCACTCGCCTGCGCTTCTTGCCAAACAGGCCGCCAATATCGACCACATCGGCGGCGGCGGCCGACTGTCGTTAAACGTCGTGAGCTCGTGGTGGGCGGACGAGGCCAAAAAGTATGGAGTTCATTTCGAACAACACGACGACCGCTACGCACGCACCGCCGAGTGGTTGGAGATTGTCGACGGCATGTGGAAGAGAGACGGATTTTCTTTCACTGGAAAATATTACCGCGTCGAAGATGGAACACTCGCGCCCAAGCCAGTGACGAAGCCGCGTCCGATCATCTACGCAGGCGGCGAATCGGAAGCAGCAAAGAATTTAATCGCTCAACGATGCGACGCCTATGTGATGCACGGTGATCCGCCGGCGCGGATTCGTGAGAAGATCGCCGGCATGCGAGCGCGCCGTGAAAAATTCAAATTGCCGCCAATGAAATACGGCATCGCGGCCTACACTATCGTTCGCGACAAGGAGGAGGACGCGAGAAAGGAACTGGCTCGCATCACCGACGTAAAAGCGTCCGCGGCTGGATTCGACAACTACCAGCAATGGCTGAGCGGAACCAAGCTCGAAGGCCAGATGTCGATCCAAGAATATTCCGTTTCGAACCGGGGTTTACGTTCCGGCCTCGTCGGCACCCCCGATCAAGTCGCAACGAGGATTGCTGAATTCGAGGAAGTAGGCGTCGATCTGCTTCTCTTGCAGTGCAGTCCGCAACTTGAAGAAATGGAACGGTTTGCCGCCGATGTTATCCGCCAGCCGAACCCCGTCGGAAATTCCGATTAACTGAATGACCGCCACGCGGACCTTCATTCCCGCCGCATTTTCCGATGCGGCGAGTCTGTCGCACTGAGATCTCTTGGCCCACTCGTCTGCTCCGGGTTGCAGTAGTTCTCGCACCCGTGGAATGTCGCGCTTAATTTCGACATCATGACCTCGGCCCAGATCAGGCAATCGTTTCTCGATTTCTTCCGCGAGAAGAAGCACACGATTGTCCCGTCGTCGCCGCTTTTGCCGGACGCGCCCAATCTTCTTTTCACCAACGCCGGCATGAACCAATTCGTCCCGATTTTTCTGGGCCAACAGAAGCCGGCGTGGAATCCGCCGCGCGTGGCCGACACCCAAAAGTGCATTCGCGCCGGCGGCAAACACAACGATCTCGAAGACGTCGGCCTCGACACCTACCACCACACATTTTTCGAGATGCTCGGCAACTGGAGTTTCGGCGATTATTTTAAGAAGGAAGCGATCGAGTGGGCGTGGGAACTCGTCGTAGAACGTTGGGGACTTCCACCGCAACGGCTTTACGCGACTGTGTACAAGCCGGGACCGAACGAACCGAGCGAGTTCGACCAGGAAGCGCACGATCACTGGGCGCGTTTATTTCAGGATGCCGACCTCGATCCGAAGATCCACATCGTTAATGGCGGCAAGGCCGACAATTTCTGGATGATGGGTGACACCGGCCCGTGCGGGCCGTGTTCCGAGTTGCATGTCGATCTTACGCCGGATGGCGACACGCGCGGAGAAGTCGTGAACAAAGAGGATCCCCGCTGCATTGAGATTTGGAATTTGGTTTTCATTCAATTCAACGCGAACCCCGACGGTAGCTTCGCGCCTTTGCCGAAACGTCACGTCGATACCGGCCTTGGTCTCGAACGTTCCACCGCGGTTATTCTAGGCACAAAAAACTTCACCGAATTCTCAGGCACAGTTTCGAACTACGAGACCGATATCTTTCGCCCAATCTTCGATGAAATCGAAAAGCTCAGCGGCAAGAGATACGGCTCAACGCTTCCGAAACATGGGAGCGCTGGTGAGACTGATCAGGAAAAGATCGACATCGCCTTTCGCGTCATCGCCGATCACATTCGGGCGCTTAGTTTTGCAATCGCCGACGGAATCATTCCTTCGAACGAAGGACGCGGTTATGTTCTACGTCGGATTTTGCGTCGCGCCGTTCGATACGGCCGCAGCCTCGGTTTTCACGAGCCGTTCTTCTTCAAGCTTGTCGATGTCGTCGCAAAAATGATGGGCGACATCTTTCCCGAGGTCCGCGCTAAACAAAAAACAGTTCAAGAAACAATTCGCCGCGAAGAGGAATCGTTTAACAAGACCCTCGATAAAGGGATCGAGCTTTTTAATGAAGCATTAACGAAGAGAGAACTCCTCTCGCGAGAAGCAGCGAAAGCGCGAACCGAGGTGCGCGATCAGTCGGTCGTTTTTCCCGGCGATGTCGCGTTTGAGCTTTACGATACTTACGGTTTTCCGCTTGATCTCACTGAGTTGATGGCACGTGAGCAAGGGTTTTCAGTGAACGTGCACCGTTTTGAGGAATTGATGGAGCAACAGCGCGCGCGCGCGCGTAAAGCACAAAAGAAAGCTGCTATCACTGTCCAGCACATCGTTGACTTTCCGACGAAGTTTGTCGGCTACGAAGTGTTAGAGACAGATTCGAAGCTATTCAAAATTGTCGAGAAGGCCGGAGGAATTGGCAGCGGCGACAAGTGGGCGATTGTCGATGTATCGCCGTTTTACGCCGAGAGTGGGGGTCAGGTTGGAGACACTGGCGAATTGAGGTTCATCAAGGATGGCAAAGTCATTCGAGTCGTTAATACGCTAAAGGAAAACAATACTTTCTACCTGAAACTTGGTGATGTTGAAGGTTTCGACTGGCCGCCAGAAGCGCCGCTGCACCTTCGCGTAGATGCCCCCCGCCGCCACGCGATTGAACGACATCACACGGTGACGCATTTACTGCACTGGGCGTTGCACGAAGTCGTGAGCAAGGATGCGGCGCAAAAGGGGAGTTACGTCGGGCCGGACAAGTTGACGTTCGACTTCTCGAGCGCTGCGCTGACGCCGGCGCAAAAGCACGACGTGGAGAAACTCGTGAACGAAAGGATCGCGGAGAGCGCACCGGTTTCGTGGACCGAAGTTCCCTACGCCGAGGCCAAGAAGCGCAAGGAGATCCAGCAATTCTTCGGTGACAAATACGGCGACAAAGTTCGCGTTCTGCAGATCGGCGGCGAGCCGAAAAAATTGAATGGATACTCGATGGAGCTTTGCGGCGGCACCCATGTAAGATCGACAAGTGAGATCGGCGCGTTTCGGATCGTGAAGGAAGAAGCGATTGCGGCCGGCTCGCGACGCATTGAAGCCGTTGCCGGCGACGCTGCTCGCGTTTGGGCGGGGGAAGAGGCGGCGCGTCAGCAGGAAAGATTCGAAACGTTGTCGCGAAAGAAGCCGGATCTCGCGCCGTTGCTGCTTTTCACGGACACAGTGCAAACCGGCGAGATGCTGAAGCAGATCGATGCTCGCGGGGCGCATCTGGAAAAGTTGGAGGTCGATGTTCGCGAGTGGGAAAAGAAACACGCGAAGCAAGCCGAGGCCGATTTGCGCAGCCGCGCCGCACAGATTGCGAATGACTTGGCACTGTCCAAAGTCGGACAGAAAATCTGCGTGGCCAGTGTACCCGATGCCGACGGCAAACTGTTACAAGCGGTTGCCGACGCCTTGAAGCAAAAGTTTGATGGCCCGATCGTTCTTGCGGGCGCGAAGGATGGAAACGCCGCGCTGGTCGCGGTTGTTCCGAAGCAGCTGACTTCGAAGTTTCAGGCGAACAAAATCATTCAGCAAATCGCGCCGATCGTCGGCGGCAAAGGCGGTGGGCGTCCGGAAAGCGCGCAGGGTGGCGGGACCGATGCGGGAAAGATCGACAATCTGCTTGCTGAAGCCAGGCGATTGCTAACTTAAACCGCTCAGGGTAGCGCGAGGGTGATAAAAAAGGTCGCGGCCAGCGCGAGAAATAGCACCATTAGGTAAATAAAACCGCCGGTGAAAAATTTAAGCGTGCTGATGAACCAGCCTTGTCGATAAACCCGGCGGATCGATAGGAAAATTTGAACAACGAACGCGATCCAGAGGAGCGCGATCATCCAGCCTGCGAACACTCCCGGGATTGCGCGATTCAATCCGATCGTTGCGAGCACTATCAGCATTACGCCTGTGTAAGCAAATGTGTGGACATGCAGGGCGTAAATCAGATGATCGATATAGAAAATGTGGCGACGGATGTAGAGAATCTTCAGGACAAACGCGAAGAGCGGAATGCAGCAGAGCATCATGTAAGGCAAATTGTTGAAGAGCGTGCTGATAAAAAGCCCCATTTTCGTTCCGTGTTCGCCCATTTTTTCTTTGGCCCGCGCCTCGAGCCATTGCTCGAAGGGCGTTGAAGGTTTGTCAATAACCGCGAAGGGTCGCTCTGTAACCGGCCCAAAAGTTTTGGCGCTTCCGCTTGACGGAGCGGGCGAAGGTGAAGACGGCGACGAAAGCGAAGGTGCGCCAGAAGCCAGCGGCGCGGCCGGAGTCGAAGGCTGGACAGGAGGCGCAGGCGTCGGCGAGCTCTCTTCCAAAACTTTCTGCAGTTTTGCACGGACGTCTGGCGGCAGATCTTCCTTTTCCAGGTCGGCCTGAATCTCAGCGCGGTCCTTTGGCCCGAGTTTGCTCGGATCCATGTGAATCCCTTTCGTCCAGTAATTGACGGCAAAGAAAAATATAATGCTGGCCAAAAGATAGAGTCGCGCCGGATGCAAATAACGAACTCGTCGGCCGGCAAGAAATTCGTTGGTCAGTCGCCACGGCTTCACGATGAGCAGGCCGATGGTGGCGAAAAATTTCGAGTCCCAGTTTAGAAACGAATCGAGAACGTCAACAATGACGTGCCGAAATGAGCGGCGATAATCGATCGCCGCCTGCCCGCATTGCGCGCAATGCGGCCCGGCCAACTCGGCTCCGCAATTTTCGCAATGCGTGAACGGCAGAGCTTCTCGATCTTTGCCTCGCCCGAACCAACGTCGGCGCGCAGTTCTCTCGACTGCGGAAATCGCGGTATCGCCGAGGATGATTTTTGCCGGTTCGTCCGCCATTCCGATCATGAGATTACAAAAACGCGACCGAGTCGTCTACTTTGTAGGGTTGCGCCTGTTTTGACGCTCCAATTCGCAATCGTTAGATCGATGCGATGAAAACATCCACTACAACGATTGTTAGTTTATTAGCGATTTCGGCCTTCAGCTTAACGACGGCTCGTGCGGAACAGCCGCATATGCGGAGAGCGCTTGAGCATCTGCGCGCGGCTCGGGCTGAATTACAGGCGGCCGAGCACAATAAAGGCGGGTGGCGTCTGCGCGCGATCGAGAACACGGATCGAGCTATCGTCGAGACGGAAAGGGGCATTGGATTCGTCAGATAACACGGCATTAGCTTCTCAAAACGGAGCTCGTGAAAGCGGGCTCCGTTTTTTTAGGTCCGGACGAACCAAAGTGATGCTGAACCTAGAATTCCCACCGCGAACAGTGCGATATTGTCGCTAATGAAGTACGGGTAAACCATCAACGCGATTCCAAGGAGCATCGGCGGCTTCCAAAGGTTCATTTGCTTTCCGTAAATGAAGGCGACGAAACCGATCGATCCAAAGACAAAACCGCCGATCAGGTTCGCCGCGCTCAGATTGACCATTGTCGATTAGGGAGCTACTTGCGGGCCAAGATCGATCCGCCTTCGCCGAGCTTCGGCTTGACGAGCACCGGAAACTTGTGGTTGACCGTAAGTCCTGTGCGGTGACACGATTCTGGGAAAATCACCAATGGCCTCTCAACTTTTTCGAAAGAAAAGCCCGGACCATTTGATCGCCGAAGCCGCCGCGCCCGATCGGCAAATGAAACGCGCTCTCGGTCCGTTTGCTCTCACCTGCATTGGCATTGGCGCGATCATCGGGACTGGAATTTTCGCGCTGGCGGGAACGGCGGCGGCCGGCGAGCAACTGGCGGCCTCGATTTGGAAGACGCCGATACTGAATTTCATTCAATCATGGACGAGCCATGCACCGCTTGTCTTTGGCCGGCCCGGCGCGGGTCCGGCGGTGATGCTTTCCTTTGTGGTCGCCGGCGTCGCGTGCGGTTTCGCCGCGCTTTGCTATGCCGAGCTCGCATCAATGATTCCGGTCTCGGGTTCTGCCTACACTTACTCTTACGCGACACTCGGTGAGCTCATCGCCTGGATCAT
>WNFP01008131.1_pt1 | contig 11136 bp, 5 predicted proteins | sample 5400201 | NCBI WGS metagenome assembly WNFP01 (sample SAMN13153355, study PRJNA577476) | soil metagenome | isolation source: 115 cm saprolite under Madrone tree | place: USA:California | collected 2016-06-14
TTCCTAGTTGCTGCCCGCTCGGATCGGTGAAAGTCGAGTTGGAGACCAGAAAATACCCGGACAGCCACGGATCGGGATCGTCGCCTTCCCCGCCGACTCCCTCGCAATAGGGGCAGATTTTGTATCCGGCGTTCTGGACTGGCAGGAGCTCCATGACGCTACGGCCGACCAGCGTGTTCACCTCGCGCCTCAGAAGCTGGCTCAGCCTCTGATTACTTCGCAGAATACGGCCCGCGCGATCGTGGACCAGGATTGGATCGCCGATGGAATCAAACGTGTATTCCCACTGTCGCTGTACCGCGGTGACTTGCTCAAACAATTTGACGTTCTGGAGTGTCAGCCCGAGCAAGTTCGAGATGTTCACAAGATAAGACAATTCGTCCGGATGAAACCGCTCCTGCCGTGTCGAACCCACAGCGATGATTCCCAGCGGCCCCTGCTTCCCGGGAAGCGGCAGCGTCACCAGCCCTTTCAACCCAGCTTCGGCCACTCTCTTCCGAGCCTCGGGATCCCACTCTTCGGCCGACTGCAGGAACTGGCATTCTCCCTTCAGCACGCGTTGCGCCCACGGTTCCGCCGCGGAGAGCCGCGCGAACCGAGTCAAGTACGACGTGCCAAATCCCACCGATGCCCGCGCTACCAGTTGCGCCGAATTGCCTTCGCCCTCCTTCAGCCGGACGATCCCGTGAGTGGCGCCAAGGCTTTCCACGAGGTGCCTTAAGACCTGGTCGATCACGTCCTGGACGGAAAGCGTCTGCGTACTTGCAGTCGTCAAAAGCGTCAGACGGCGCATCTTGTCATTCAGTTCTTCACTTCGAGTGCGCTCGCCCTCCATCACAACCACGATCATGGCGATTCCCAGGGCCACTCCTAGAAAATGGTCGAATGCCACGCGCAACAGGAAGAGCGGGCTATCCACCCATAGCGGACGGTCCAGCCCATGCAGTCCGCCCAGGAGGAATATTCCCGCCAGGAGTTGCGCCCCGTGACCCGCGCGATTTCCGCCCGCCACATCATCCAGCCGGCAAGCAGGCATATCACTGTCTCGAAAATGGCAGTTTCCCAGTGCAGAGAAGAGACCAGCCCGGGACCTCGCCTTTCGACATAGTAGATGGCCGCCAGGATCAAGCCGATCAGCGGAATGGCGGACCAGATTCGCCGCTCCGAGCCTACCGAGCAGTGCACTACAGCTATGAGGAAGAGAATGAGGGCAGCGGCATGCGACAAGACGCTGGCAAGATTCAGCCCCGGGAGCTGGCGAACCAGCAGCGCCAATTCACAAAACGCGGAGAGCGTAAAACAGCACCACCCTATCAACCAAAAACGGAAATACACTGCACCGTGGTCGCGGCGGAAAAGAAGAAAGAGGACCAGCAAGATGATAGAGGCCGTTGTTTCGAAGAAAGCAATCCCGAGCAGGCCTTGATTCGCTAACACGATGCCCCGCCTCCCGGCCGGAAGCGCCGTCGCTGCGGTGATCGTGCTGCCGCGAAGCTATGCTGTGGACGGCGAGAAGCTCTGATTGAGACCTTCCTTGACGCTAACACGCTATTTTCTGACTGGGCAAGGCTGTCCCCATTTGTATGTGCCGTCACATATAATGCCTGCTGGGGGCAAACCAACGTGGAGATTGAAAACATACTGGTCGTGGACGATGAGGAAGCTATCCGAGAGGTCGTTTCGACCATGCTCGAATCAAAGGGCTATCGCTGCACGGCGGTGCAAAATGGCCGCGTCGCCCAGGACCAGGTGAAGAAAGCGACCCCCGACCTGGTCTTGAGCGACATGATCATGCCGGAAATGGACGGCATCCGGCTGCTCGAATGGATGCGGCAATACGATCCGGAAGTACCGGTGATCATGGTCACGGCCATCCACGACATTTCCACAGCCCTGGAGGCCATTCGCCGCGGCGCCTATGACTACATCCTCAAGCCGTTCGAGAAAGACCAGCTCTTTTTGGGCGTTGGACGAGCGCTGCAGCACCGCCGTCTGATCATCGAAAACCGCAATTACCAGCGCAACCTCGAACAACTTGTCGAGGAACGCACCGCACAGCTCACCGCAAAACACGTGGAGCTCGAGCAGTCCTACGACGACACGCTCGAAGCTCTCGGAAGCGCTCTAGACTTGAAGGACGCTGAAACGGAAGGACATTGCCAGCGGGTCACCGCGTTTTGCATTTCGATTGCCAGAGCCATGCCCGTGCCAGATCCTTATCTGGCCATTCTGGCGCGCGCTGCTTTCCTGCACGATATCGGCAAGATGGCCATCCCGGACAGCATTCTTCGCAAACCCGGTCCGTTGGACGACGCGGAAAAAAAGAAAATGCGGGAGCACTGCGAAATCGGCTACAACATGCTGATTCGCATCCCGTTTCTGCGTGACGCGGCGGAAATCGTCCTCGCCCATCAGGAATTTTTTGACGGCACGGGTTACCCGCGTGGACTGAAGGGCGAACAGATTCCTCTCGGTGCCCGCATTTTCACCATCGCGGACTCGCTCGACGCCATGATCAGCGACCGCCCCTACCGCAGAGCTTTACCGATGTCCCACGCCCGCGAAGAAATCAAGCGCTGCTCCGGCAGCCAGTTTGACCCAGCAGTCGTCGACGTATTTATGACCATTCCGGAACAGCACTGGCTGGATCTTCGCGAACACCTCGGCTCCCCATTCCGCCTGGCTCATCTGAAGAACCTGTAGCCCAATTTCCATGAAGTGTAGCGGCGGGTTTATCCCGCCGATCTTCTCTTCTCCTGCCCATGTAGGGGCCGGGCTTGCCCGGACCGCTGGAGCTAATCGCATAAGCTGCTCTCCTAGGGTCCGCCTTTCGGGCGCTCGACTCTTACCTGCGACCTCTGCCTTCCTGCATTCAGGCCGTGCCCTCCTGCAGCTCATTTGTCAACGACGCGCGATCCGGGCCGGCGACTTGCCATTCGTTCCTCTCACTTGCAGAGAATCTTCAGAAAACGTACTATTCCTGTGTTATGGCGCTCATTCCCATCAAGACGGCATCGGAAACCGGCTACTGCGACTGCATAAGTCTCCGCAAACTCCACATCAGCACGAAACTGCGCTGCAATGCCCTCGCCCGCCGACCCTCCCGGCCGCCTGCGCTGAAATGTAACGCTTTGGGTTCCTCTGCTTGTCGCTGCCAGAAGATTTCATTAATTTCCACCCACGTAGCGCGTGGATACCGAGCTCGGGCGGTTGGTTACGGAACTAATGCATCTATGGCCGCTGGATTTGCATAGGCGGTTCGGTTTATGTAAGAATTTATGAAATCCCATATAACACTCTCAAAAACAACATAAACTACATATAAATTCAGTAGTTTATGCTTCTAATTCATTGATAATAAGCACATTAAACTCACCCGCAGATTGGCCCGGCGTGTGCACAATCAATGTCCAACTTTGGTGAATCTCGATGGGAGAGGTTCGGCTTTTTATCGGGATGCTCTCTAATAAATGGGAATTTGAGTAATTTCTAAGCGGGGAACATTTCAAGGAGGAATAGATAGACATGCGAAAAGTGGTGGTATATGCGTTTGCAGCCATGTTGCTTCTCTTCTTGGGTTCGTCCTCACTCTTCGCGCAGTCGCATTATGGCTCTGTGCGCGGCACGGTGAAGGATCCCCAGGGAGCGGCAGTTCCAGATGCCAAAGTCACACTCACAAACATTGCGACCAACGTTAAACAGGATGCCACGACCAACGGGGATGGCATCTTCGTTTTTCCCTACGTGGCTCCGGCAGATTATGAACTTTCGATCCTCAAAGAGGGTTTTCGCACCTCTACCGCCCGCGTGACCGTTGAGGTCGCACAGCAGGTAAACCTCAATCTCTCCCTCGAACTTGGCAAGGTCACAGAGACAGTTACTGTTATTGAATCGGCGATCTCCATCAACACGACCAACGGCGAGGTAGCCCACGAAATCACCGGTAGGCAACTTCATGAGCTTCCCCTGTTAAATCAGAATACTTATGGCCTGATGTTGCTGACTCCTGGTGCATCAGATACTGGGAGTGTGACCGGCGATACGCGCGGTGGCAGTGTTATGGCCGGCGGTGGAGGAGTTGCCGTTGGCGGGGCACGCACTTCTTCCATCAACTTCATGCTCGACGGCACGGAGAACAATGACACCTTTATCGCGGGCGCCGCGCAGGACATACCGTTGGACTCCGTTCAGGAATTCAAGATGCAGACGAACGGGGCCTCGGCAGAGTACGGCCGTAACCCGGTCGTCGCCAATGTCGTGACTAAGGGCGGAACGAACCGCTTGCACGGCGACGCGTATGAGGTTTATCGCGGCGCGGGACTGGCAACTAACGCCTTTGACGACAAGGCAAGTGGCACACCCAAGAGCAACTTCGTGCGCAATCAGTTTGGAGGTTCCGTCGGGGGGCCAATCATAAAGGACAAGTTATTTTTCTTTGGCTCGCTCGAGGGCATACGTGTTCGCAGCGCGGGATCAGATCGCTTTTTCGTTCCGACGCCGGCTTTCATTGCTAATGCCGCGGCACCCGTGGTCACCTATCTGAACGCCAACCCGCTCGCTCAGCAAGGCAATTGCTCGGATTCCGCCCTCAGTGCATCATCCATTTGGAACGACACGGAAGGCAATCGCAACGCCAATGGGACGAGTTCGTATGGCACCCCCGATGCGAGTGGCAACATACAAGGCCTCTATGTAAATGGCGCTGCCTCCAACGCGACGGGGACAGGACTGATTCCCGGCACCACGAATCTATTTTGCCGTGTCACACTCACCGCTCCAATTGATGCCGGTGGTGGCACTCCGCAAAATACTTGGCTAACCAACAATCGCGTTGACTACCAGTTCAGCTCGAAAACTAGCGCTTATTTTCGATTTGCTTACACAAAGACTGACCAGCCGGTGGGTGCGGGCAGCGTCAGCCCCTTCGTTGGTTTCAGCACGCCCGCGACGGCAAGGTCACAGAACACCGTTGCGGCGCTGACCCATGCCTTCTCCGCGAGCGTATTCGGAGAACTGCGCGCCTCTTACAACCGAGTCAATCCGAATCTCCCGCTTGGCAAGGCGCCCGGCACTGCACCCTGCTGGCAATACAACCGGTTCAACCACGGTATCACTCCCACGGGCGACACAATTGTCATGCCCGGCTATCTGCCGACGGCGTGCTTGGGCAGCGGCCTCGATGTTGGTGGCCCGCAAAACGTATACACGGAAGCGGGTAGCTTAACTTGGCTGAAAGGCAAGAACACCTTCAAATTCGGCGGTTCCTACTTCCACATGCGCCACAATCACACCTTCGGCGCATACGAAAACGGCTACTATGAGAGCGCGGATATGAACAGCCTGCTGGGTGGGCAGATCAATTTTTTTGCCCAGGCTCTGAATCCCCAAGGGCATGTGCCTGGCGACCCCTACTGCGCCGGGCCTACTCGTTGTACGACTCTCAACGGCAATCCGGTAACGCCCTCGCTGCCGGTGGACGGTCCCTTCCAACCACCCAGCTTCACACGCCACTATCACTACAACGAGCTGGCTGGGTTCGCACAGGACACTCTCAAGTGGAGCCCTAAGCTCTCTATCACCTTTGGTACCCGCTGGGAGTACTTCGGCGTCCAGCACAGCCCCGAAAACGAGCACTTGCTTGATGCTAACCTCTATCTCAATGCAGTCGGAGGAGTCGACAGCACTATCTTCCAGCAAGTCCGTGACGCGCGATTCCGCCGGACGAACCAATTCTATAAACCAGACTACAATGACTTTGGGCCTCGCGTCGGCGTTGCGTATGACATCTTCGGCAATGGCCGGACGGTCTTCCGCGCGGGCTACGGTTTTTACTACGACCGAAACTTCGGCAATGCTACATTTAACGCCATTCAGAACCCGCCGAGCTACGCCGTGTTCACGGGCACTGTTACTGACTTCTTCCCGTCAAACTTTACGATCAACCCCAACGAATACACCATCGTGGCGAATGGCGCCGCTGGCGGGGCTTTCACCTTATCAAGTTCGGCGCGCATGTTGAACAACGACTTGGTCACGGCGACCTCCCAACAGTGGAACGCCACAGTGGAGCACAATGTGCTCAATAAGGGCATCATTGCATCCGTGTCTTACCTCGGCTCGCGCGGTGATCACCTCTACTCTCTGAACAACCTGAATCAGCGCGGCAGTTGCTTGCTCTTGCTCTCGGTCGGCTCCGGCCCCTGCAGCGGTGGTGGTCCTGGCCTTGGGTCCTACCGCATCAACAGGTCGGGCTTGACCGGTATGAACCGCCGCGGCAATGAGGGCCTCTCGCGGTATCATGCTCTCGCCTTCGACGTCCGTTCGCAGGAGATTGGCAAGACCGGTCTGCTGGTCTTCGGCACGTACACCTGGGCCCACGCGATTGACAACTCGAGCTCGTTCTTCGGTGACTCTTCGTTCGAGGGCAACTTCGGGTTTGGCTTCAGGGATCCTTACAATCCTTCCCAGGATCGTGCCAGCTCTTCGAACGATATCCGTCATCGGGGAACGTTCTCATTCATCTGGGACGTGCCGGTAATGAAGGGCCAGAAGAGCCTCGCCGGTCAAGCTTTCGGCGGTTGGTCGCTGACCGGCATTTTCCAGGCTCAGACGGGCGGCACGTTTAGCGTATACGACGGCAGCTCAGGCTTTGCGGCCGACCCGCTGGGCAGAAGTTCTCAGTGTAACGACAGCGGCACAAACTTCTGCTTTCCCGTGTTCACTGGCGGCGCGGTTCCGAGCAAAACCGCTACCCCCACGGGTAACGCGAACACCGTTACATTATATAATCTGGCGAACGCGCCGTTCGTCAATCAAGACACTTACTGTACGACGCATACGCTCACCACGCCAGCCACGCCGGCCGGCAGCCACTTCGGCGGAGGCGCGAGCGTTGGTAACGCGCTGGGTTATAACGCGTTCGATGACAACTACGCCTGCACAGCCGCAATCGCTAACCTCTATTCAAACCTGGTGTCGGCCCGAAACCTGTTCCGTACTCCGGGGCTCTGGAATATGGACGTCGCAATCAGCAAGACTTTCCGGATGCCGCGCGAGGGTTACGGCCTGAAGCTTCGCGCCGACTTCATCAACATGTTCAACCACGCCAACCTGTACGCCGACCCGGTCACGAACATCTTTTCACCGGGCGGAGCAGTGCTTGCGCACCGCGGCGTACCCAACTGCTTCCCCGGGTCGTGCGGCAAAGAGCGCCGGAACATTCAGGTCACCGCGATGTTCACGTTCTAACCGCTGCCTTTGGCGGCGTTTACGGGGGATGGCGTTGCCATCCCCCTTTTCTTGTTTTTGGGGCTCCTGTGGCGTAGCTTAGAATCGTTCCGAAGCGTAAAACCCATGCATCCCTCGCCGAAATATTCTGGGTGCCTTGTTCTCCGGTGCTGGATTCTTGTCCTTGTGATTTTTCTCCTTTCTGCCCCGGTGGTTCACACACAACGACGCGCGGGTACCGTGGACGTGCGCGTCGGTGACGCTGCGGACGAAAGTCCTATCCCCAAGGCGGATATACGCCTCTATGTGTTCGGAGAGGGCAACTTTTCGCATCAGGGGTACGCGGATGCGGGGGGTCGATACACGTTTGTTGGCGTTTCCGCCGGACCCTATACCGTTGTGGCACAGCAAATAGATTATGAGACCGCGTCGGAGCGAGTAGAGGTATTTCCGGGAGAGACGTCTCCCGTCACCATTAGTCTCCGACGAAACGCGAAAACTCTTCAAGCAAAACCCGGCCGCGGCGTTTCCTCTGCCGCGCTTTCGATACCCCGTGAAGCGCAAAAGGAGTTTGAGGCTGGTCGCGCAAGCCTCGCCACCGACCCTACCGTCAGCATTCCACATTTTCTGAAAGCGATCGAGCTATATCCTAAGTTTGCCGAAGCCCGCGTCTTCATGGCGGCAGCCTACTTGAAACTAAAGAAGCGCGAGGATGCGATCAGAGCAACGGACCAGGCAATCCAAGCGGATCCCGCTTTCAGTCAAGCTCGTACGTTGCGGGGACGCCTCTGGCTTGAGGACAGCGAATTCAATAAGGCAGAGGCTTCTCTAAGAGAGAGTCTTCGGCTTGACCCCGGATCGTGGGATGCGCACTTCGAACTGGCGCGCTGCTATTACAATATGAACCGGCTGCTGGACGCATTGGATCAGGCTCAACAAGCGCGTGGCCTACCTCAATGTAATGCAGCGGTGCATCTCCTGCTTGCCGACATTTACCTGAAGTTGGGCAGGCGAAAGGAGGCCCTCGTGGAGATGGAGGCTTTTACGCGGGCAGATCCTAGTAGCCCTATGCTCCCAAAGGTTCAGCAGAAAATCGAGCAACTTCGAAAGCAAAAGTAGTTCGCTAACCCCGATGATCGCATCCTGAACCACGAGGCCCTGGGCTAGGGCTCGCGCCGGTACCACACGATTTGATCTCCATCGGATTCTCGCGAAGAATACTCCACAGAAACATAGTCCACTGATTTCATTTTCAATGAAGGCAATTCCAGCAAGAGATTGTTGGTCAGCAGAAACCCGCCGGGCCGCAGCATGGACTGAATGTTTGTCAGCGCCAGTGACTGCTCAAACGTGTCGTAATAAACCAGGATGTTCGTAGCGATCAATAAATCAAACTTCGCGTCTGCCGTCGGCTCCCGCTGCAGCACAACGTTCAAATCCAGAACCCTCATTCCGCGCACGAACTCCGGTCGGACTCGGACCGCTCGCAAAATCGTTCCCTGCAAACTAACCGGCACGGTCACAGGCGTCGCAGGGCTTCCAATCTGATCCCCAAACCGCTTCCAGTAGGCTACAAGTTCAGGCTTCCATCCGCGCGACGGATCGCGCGGAAGCTGAATCGTGTAGCCCCGGCCCTGCATCGCCGCGCGCCGCGAGCGCTCTATATGGTCGTTCACGCGGGGGCTCAGATCGAGCGTGAGCACTTGCAATTCCCCGGCGCGCGCCAGCTTGATCCGCAGCAACGAATCCATCACCGCAAACGGTTGCACCGTCTGCGTCGGGTAAAAATCGTAGCCTTCTTGCTTGTCAGTAAAATCCAGCCCCGGACCGATGACGCCCACGCGCTTTACGCTTCCCGGCTTAACCAGGTCGCGTGCGCTCATCTCGTTCAGCGCTTCCTCCAGCGCAAAATCCGGTGGCAGAGCAGTATCGAGGGAGAGTCCGCGCTCTCTGTAAAGCTTCGAGCGCTCCGCAAACTCCTCAGTCGGATCGTCCAGGCTTTTTGCCGCCGCAAGAGCCTGTTGGAAGCTCTCTTGTTCTTTCAGGACGCGGAGATAGTTTTCCAGCACATACTTCGCAGCCTGTTTGCGGGCAGCCTCGTCCGCGAATCGGATTCCTTTGCGCTCCGCCACTCTCCGCGCGAAAAGCAGGCGTTCGTTGTTACCGGGAGCCGCCATGCCGTTTACCAGGTCCTGGATTCTTCGTCCTACGAGTTGCCGGAACTTGTCTGCAGCCTCTTTCCCACCGGCCTCGGCGCTGTTTCCGGCAAGCGTTCGCACTTGCGCGCTAGTCAAGCGTGGCTCGTGCGTAAAAGTTGTTCCGAACAACAGAAAATTAACGATCGTATCCTCGTCACCGCCCATCAGCCGCTCGCGAATCTCCGCATCGCGAGACTTCACCCAGGCCGGCCACAGCGATTCGAGTTTCTCCGGGGGCTGACCGCTCAGACCCGCCGGAAGCGCCTCAGACATCGCCTCCAGAATCGGCTTCGCTTCGGCAAACGTGATGTAACCAACTTTTCCTGGAGGAGGCCCTGCAACAAGGACCAGGGAAGCCAGGAACGCGGCTGGAGCCATTAGGGCAATGCTTTTTGCGTTTAGCACGCCTGAAAGTATAACATTCGCAAAGTTCAGAAAATTGCCAGCAATCGACTCGTTCCTTTGGCAAATGTTTCCTCATGAATGATAAGACTGACTACCAGGCAGCCGTCCGCTGGAAATTCGTAGAAGTGGCCCGGATGCACAGAAACGCCATGCGTCGTCAGGAGTTCAATCGCCATGTCCTCGTCGGAATGCGTTGCAGGGACACGCAGAACCACACACCAGCCCCCTTCTACCTTTAATCGGGAGACGGCCTTTTGCGCGGCCAACTGGCGCTCGAGTTCAGCGAGGTTTCGCCGGATGCGCGACATCACCTGCTTTTGAAAACTGTGGCGCAGTTCGAGAAATTTCGGGATCGCCAATTGTACCGGCGCGTTCATCGAGAGATATGTGTCGGCGATGACCTCCAATCGCGCGAGCGCCTCGCGTTTCCATTCTTGCGGTCCGCTGACGACTAACCATGCCGCCTTCATCTGCGGCAGTCCGCAGATCTTGGAGAGGCCGCTCAGTGCAAATGTTGGAGCATCGCGATTCGCCGCGAAGCTTGCCGGCCGACTCCCCTCGAGCGCGAAATCAAGGAATACTTCATCGGCGATGATGGCCAGCCCTCGCCCGGCACAAATGGAATTCAACTTTGTGATTTCCATCTGTTTTGCATAGTGCCCCGTAGGATTATTGGGATTAACCACAATGATTCCGCGTGTGCGCGGCGTGATGGCCTGCTCCAGCGCATGAAAATCGATCTGCCATCCGTGGTCGTAAACGAGCGGATAACGCACCAGTTGGACGTCCTGGATCTCCGCCAGGAAATCGAAGAGCGGATAACTTGGCGAAGGAATCAGAAGCTCTTCGCCCGGGTCGCAGAGCGCTCGAAAGATGTAGGAATACGCCTCGCTCGTACTGGTAGTGAGAATTATGTCCTCGACAGCAACAGCATCGCCACGATCCGCATAGTATCCGGCAACCGCCCTGCGTGCGGATTCCAGCCCCTTCGGATTGGGTTCGTAAGATAACGCGGCCGGATTGCTCAACGCATTCAGAATGGCGGAACTGTCGTATTCGAATCCGCACTCCGTCGGATTCGACACGGTCAGATCGACCAAAGGCTTCCCTGCCGCGCGATGCGCTGCCAGCGCCTCGCTCAACCGGTTCGGCGTCAGATTCCAGTTGGTGCGTTTTGCAAACATTTTTGAAGCCGCATCATTATAGGGGAACGGCCGTCTCTGTAGGGGCGCGCCACCTGTCCCGACCTTGCCGGGATCGCTGCGCCCTGTGCCAAGGCAAAACGCAATGACGTATACTAAACGCT
>WNFP01006160.1_pt1 | contig 11132 bp, 9 predicted proteins | sample 5400201 | NCBI WGS metagenome assembly WNFP01 (sample SAMN13153355, study PRJNA577476) | soil metagenome | isolation source: 115 cm saprolite under Madrone tree | place: USA:California | collected 2016-06-14
AGACAGCCATCGGCGAAAACAACATCACGACTACCATTGAGGGGCGGCGGCGCTTCCCGGTGCGGGTACGCTACGCGCCGGAATTCAGAAGCGATCCACGAGACATCGCGAACGTATTCGTGACTGGAGCCAACGGCGCACAGATACCGCTGGAACAAGTTGCAGATATCCGTCAGGTATCCGGGCCAGCCCAGATCAACAGCGAGAATGGCCTGCTGGAAGTTTCCGTTCTGATGAATGCGCGTGGCCGTGACGCCGGCAGCGTAATCGCCGATGCCGACAAAGCCATCCGTGCAAACGTGAAAATGCCTCCCGGCTACTACTACAACTGGAGCGGGCAATTTGAAAACGAAGTTCGAGCGAAAAAGCGGCTGCAGCTTGTAGTGCCAATCGCCATCGGCATCATCTACATCCTGCTGTACCTGACCTACCGTTCTTTCGTTGAGGCAGCGCACGTTCTGCTTGCCGTACCGTTCGCCCTCACCGGAGGACTCTATCTGCTTTGGCTGCTGCACTATAACTTTTCGGTCGCGGTTTGGGTCGGATTCATCGCTCTCTTCGGTACAGCGGTGCAAACGACGGTTGTCATGGTGATCTACCTCGAAGAGGCCGTGGAGCGAAAACGGCACGAACGGGGAACGCTGACAATCGCAAACCTACGTGAAGCCGTGATGGAGGGGGCGGTTCTCCGCCTTCGCCCGAAGCTCATGACGGTCTCGACCATCGTCGCGGGACTCCTGCCGATCTTCTGGAGTGCGCGCGTTGGCTCCGAGGTGATCCGTCCGCTGGCGACGCCTGTTCTTGGCGGCATGCTCAGCTCTCTCGCCCATGTATTGATCGTTACTCCGGTCATCTTCCTGTGGCTGCGGGAGCGCGAGCTGCGCCGCCAACCGCAGGCTGAAGAGTTGCGACCGGCACTAGCCCCACAAGCATTTCCAACCTCACTCTAAGGAGAACTTTTATGAAGAATTTGTACGCAATCTTGTTGACGTTCATTTTTGCCGTGACCGGCTGCAACGGAGACAAAGTAAATCTTTCCTCTCTGAAACCAGCGGCGACCCGGACGGTCGGAAAGCTCACCATCGTGCTGCTGAACAAGAGCGGCGAACTGATGCAAGGGCAGAACGAATTTGTCCTGCAGTTCAAGGATGACCAAGGGCAGCCCGCCGATGTCGGCGATGTGCAGATCGGCTCCAGCATGTCCATGCCCAGCATGGCTCCCATGTCGGGGGATTCCGACCTCACGCCCACCGGCCAAACGGGAATTTACAAAGTGACTTCGAACTTCGCAATGAGCGGGGCATGGCACTTCACCCTTTCCTGGAGCGGGTCATATGGACAGGGCCACACAACCTTCAATAGCAACGTGAGGTAGGGAACATGAAACGAATGGTATTTGCTTATCGATTGTGGTTGTTGATGACGGTGGCGTTGGCAGGTTCTCTGCCGCTCTCAGCGCAGGAGGTCCGGCCACGGCCCGCGAGTGATTTTCTCGATCTCCCGCGGGGAGTCACCGAAGAAGAACTCGTAACGCGGGCCTTGGCTTCCAACCCAACCTTGCTGGCGCAACGTCAGCGGATTGCTATGGCGAAAGGAGATGTGATGCAGGCTCGCCTGCGGCAAAACCCGTCGCTGACTCTCGGTGGACTCAAAGAAGTAAATGGCGGCGATAACGGGATCAACGTCAGTGGATCGCTCCCCCTGGAGCTCTTCGGACGCCGTGCCCGTCGCACGGAGGTCGCGGAGAACAAGGAAGAAGCCACGCAGCAGAGCGTGGCGGATCAGGAGCGCTTGCTGGCCGGAGAAGTACGCATGCGCTTTGGTCAGGCTCTCGCTTCGGTACGCAATCTGAAGTTTGTCGAACAGCTTCTGCAGATCAATCGAGAGTTCCTTCAACTGATGGAGGATCGTGTACGCGAAGGGGCAGCCCCCTCGCTCGATGCGGATGAAACGCGTGTTGAGGCGAATCGCATCGAAACCCTACGAATTGATTATCAGGCGAAGGCTGAGGTTGCCTTGCTGGCTCTCAAGGAAACGGTGGGCGTAGACACCGAGGAGGTTATCCGATTGAAGGGGGTGCTTGAACTTGCTCCCGAGGACTATGACCAGAAGCAACTTCTACAGTTGGCGATGGATCATCGCCCCGACCTAGCCTTTCAGCGGGCGAACGAAGCACTGGCCAATGCAGAGCTTCGTTCCCATCAGGCAACAGGAAAACCCGACGCCAGCGTCTTCGGCGGTTACGAGCGTCCGGACAGTGGCTTTTCTCAACGAGCCTTCGACACAGCAGGAAATCTTAGCCCGATACGCCAAACTTTCAACCACGTCGTTTTCGGACTCACCATCAATTTGCCGATTTTCAATCGCAATCAGGGAGTGGTCGCAGCAGACACGGCGGCCATACAAGCTGCGCAGAGCAAGATCGCAGCGGTCAACCTGAGTCTTCGGCATGAGGTCGCACAGAACCTCATCCGGTTCAACGGAGCGAAGGCGCGGGTTACGGTATACCGAAGTGGGGTGCGCGACCAGGCAGCTCACAATCTGGATGTCGTCCGCCAGACCTACAGTTACGGTCGCACCACCTTGTTGGATGTCATCACGGAACAGCGCCGTTACATCGATGTCGAAACCGGATATACGGACATATTGCTCGATGCGTACGCGGCGCGCATTGCTCTCGAACAAGCAGTCGGTACCAACCTGCCGTGAAAGGTGAAGCCATGCAGATTACAGACAAGAATGTAGCTACCTCTACTCCGCGTCGTCGCATGCTGTGGATCGGTCTGGGCGCATTCATAGTCCTCGCCATCTCTGCCGGGCTTTGGCTTGGCACACAACACCGCACCCGACCTAAGCCACGTCCACACGCTCCCATGTCGAGCATGGCGGATATGCCATCTCCCTCAAACAACGATTCAACGGACGCAACCGCGGCTAACGCAGAGTTACAGGTCGAGCTTGGCCCCGACGATCTTAAGAAGGCGCAAGTTCAAACCGTCCATGTGGACATGAAGGAGACCTCCGGCACGCTTCGCGTTCCTGGGATCGTCAACCCGGACGAGTACCGCGAGGTGCATGTCACGCCGCTCGTTGGCGGCGTCATCAGGCAGGTTCCGGTCGTGCTTGGCGATCATGTGCGGCGCGGCCAGCCGATGGCGGTGATTTTCAGCAGTGACCTCGCAGACGCCGAAACGGGGTATCTCGCTATGTCCGCCGCGTTGCAAGCCGATCACAAAAAGCTGGAACGTACGCAGCGCCTCGTCAAACTGGGAGCCGCCAGTCAGCAGGAAGAGGATGACGTGACAGCGGACCACGCAGCGCACGAGGCGCATGTGCGGTCCGCACTGGAGAAGCTGCGACTGCTCGGTGCAAGCAATCGCCAGATAGCGGCGCTGAAGCAAGCCGAGCAGATCGATGCAAACTTTTCCGTGCCGGCGCCGATCAGCGGTATCGTGCTGACACGCACTGCGAATCTGGGCTTGGTTGCGAACATGTCGCAGGAGCTGTTTACGGTGGCGGATTTATCGAGGGTGTGGGTGATGGCGAGTATCAACGAGAAAGACTTCTCGACGATTCGTGTGGGCACAACCGCCTTAGTGACAGCTCCGGCTTACCCTGGCCGCGTCTGGAAGGGCCGTGTCGTTTACATCCAACCCCAGGTAGATCTCAACACACGGACGGCACAGGCTCGAATCGAGGTGGCGAATCGCGACGAGAGCCTGCGGCTCGACATGTATATGGATGTCGCATTTATGTCCGTGGGCAGCAAAGGTCTGACGGTGCCCGAATCGGCGGTGCAAGCAATCAGCGAGAAGAAATATGTTTTCCTTCCGGTCAGCGATAGCGAAGGGAGCTTTGCCGTGCGCCAAGTGCGGCTCGGCCCTGCGTCAAACGGCTTCTACCCGGTTCTGGATGGACTCAAGGTCAACGATGAAGTCGTCACGGACGGCAGCTTTATTCTCAAGGCAGAAGCTATACGCCAGCACCCTGAGCTGCAATGACTTCACGGATTGCTAACGCGAAACTGGCAAGAGCGGTCTCGTTGGAAACGAGTTTTTGCCTCTTCGGCACGCAGAACGTCAGTGTCGCGCAATGTCGATCGAGTTGACCGGAAACGCGGGTGAATTGTGAACGAGTGGGATCAAATCCAGAGAGACGATGAACCGAATTCGGTTGCGGAGTCTTCTCCGAAGCCGGCAATCGATCCAGCTGCCGAGCTACCCGGATCGGTTCTCAAGATACAGGAAAGCGAGCTTCCGAGCGATGCCTCCACAAAGAAATCGGATGATGCGCCAGAGTCTCCACTCATCTCCGCCGTCGGAAGTGCGGACGATCCAAGCGGCGCGCAGGCTAACGCTCGCGGTGAATCTCGCAGGGACGCAACCATGGCAAAGACAGTCACCATCGAGCATAAGCATTCGCTAGCGATCCGCTGGATGCACTGGATCAACTTCCCACTGCTTGCACTGATGATTTATTCGGGTCTGCTTATCTATTGGGCCGACTCGCAGCACGAGGGGCTGAATGCACACCGAGTCTATCGCGTGGGGTTTGGTAGCTGGACACTCTTCCGGGTCTTTCCTCCTTGGCTCTACAACAATCTCCATCTTAAATTCCAGCTCGCGAAAGGCCTGGGCTATCACTTTTTCTTTATGTGGCTCTTCGCCCTGAACGGAATAGCTTATGTCCTGCACACTTTCTTCTCTGGCGAATGGCGAGAACTAGTTCCAACCCGGCGTTCGGTTAGGGAAGCAACGCAGGTGCTATTACACGATCTCGGGTTGAGCAAGTATCATCCACCTCAGCGCAAGTTCAATGGAGCACAACAGGTGACGTACACGAGCGTCATTCTCATGGGCGCAGGCTCATTGCTCACCGGGCTCGCCATCTACAAGCCAACGCAACTGCATGTACTTACGGCACTGCTCGGCGGCTACGAGACGGCGCGGTGGTTCCATTTTTGGTTGACGGTCGCCTATCTAGGCTTTTTCTTGGTACACATTGCGCAGGTTATTCGTGCAGGCTGGAACAACTTCCGCGCCATGATCGTCGGGTATCAGATTTCGCCCGGCGAGCTAGCGGTGCGCGATGAGGTTTCCGATGAGCAAAATATCTCAGCGAGTTAAACGGGACCCAGTCGCGGAGCTCCACGTCCGCTCGCGCCGCGCCTTCCTAATCGCCGGTGCAGCCGCCGTGGCGGGCGGCGGTTTTTGGAAATGGCTCAAGGATCAGCCCGAAATTGACGGACTCAGCTGGCCCCTTCGCAAGGCGCTCGAGTTTAACGCCAGGATTTCGCGTGGATTGTTCCGTGAACGAGCCCTGGCCCCCGAATTCGAAACATCGAAAGCGGTGAGTTCCTTCCGTCGTAACGGCGATATCGGACTCACCGAGATCATGCCTGAGGACTGGCGCCTGCAACTTGTCGGCGTCTTGAACCCTGCGTCCTATGCGCAATACAGCAAAGACGTGGCTGCTTGGACCTACGGAATGAACGAATCAAGCACAAAGCCTACTGACGCAGATGCCAATGGGGCTCCGGAGAAGCCTCGCATGCACGAGCAAGACGCCAAGGGTGCTGATATGAGAATGAAGCCAATGACGATGCCCAAAGACGTGCGGAGCGATGTTCCCGGACTGCTGCTCACGCTCGCGGATGTGAGGAAACTCCCGCATGTCGAGACGGTCACCGAGTTCAAGTGTATTGAGGGCTGGAGCGAGATTGTTTACTGGGGTGGCGCACGCCTGCGAGACTTCATCGCCACGTTCCCGCCACGCAATGGAAGCGAGTATATCGGCTTCGAGACCCCGGACGGCCAGTATTATGTTGGCATCGAGCGCCAAGTGGCGTTACATCCGCAGACGCTGCTCGCCTATGAACTGAACGGCCAGCCTCTGACACCGGACCATGGAGCCCCTCTGCGTTTGGTAACCCCGCTTAAGTACGGTATCAAGCAACTCAAACAGATTGGCCGAATGACCTACACCGAAACGCGGCCACGTGACTATTGGCACGAGCAGGGATACGACTACTATGCGGGTCTATAGGGTGGCACGCCCAAAGGGGTTTCTGGCGTTTCGCTTATCTTCTTTGCGCATAATAAGCCAGACCTGGTGTGGACCGTCAGGTGCTGCGTGGGATCGAGACGTAGGTCGACAACTTCGACCCGGATTTTTCGCCAGGTTGGGTCTTTTTGTCTATTTAACGGGCAGTACGCCGGATAGCAGACCCTTCGGTTTTTACCCGAAGGCTCTGTGCGTTTTCTATTTGTGGCTCGGGCGTACCCCAGATATTGGCCTCAACACCGCTGGTCCGCATCACTTCGATGGTTGCGCGGATTCCCTGCGTATACGCAGTCGTGTGCAGATTCGGGAGCAATTGGCGTAAGCGTCTATCATCGAGTCTGACGCGCGTAGTCCAAAGATAGTGCATCTCGACAACCTCGCGGAGAAGCGGCGTCCGCAAGTGGAGTCTGCGCGGTTGCCTGAAGAGAAACGGCAAGTTGGAGGAAAAGTAGGTCAGACGTTTCCCAAAACGTACGCAAGGTGCTTTAGCCTTCCACTGCTGCAGCACATTCGAATTTCTTCGTGCTGCAAGCGGAAGATCGGCCGAGCCGTATCATGTATGAAATGCCGGCAACGCCCTGCTTTCCCTCGCACACATTCTCTGAGATACGCGCGAATTCGGAGTGCTGAGGCAGAACAGCTAGCCTAATAAGATTGGGAGAAGCACACCCAGGCTGAGCGCGAATAGCCAGAGGGCAGGCGCGGGGCTCTGCCGTGGAGGGAGCCGGCGAAGCTCCCGCGTCGATGCTCGGGGATCGAGAAGCAGTGAACGTAAATAGCGGAGGTCGAATATAGAGAACGTCAGGGCCGTGACTGCGCCATAAATCAAGTGCCCAAGAAGCGAAGGAAGCAAAGCGGAGGCGGCCTCAGTACTCCAATCGCAGACACCGGTGAGGAATAATGGTAGAAGCGTCATGGGCCCCAAATACCACCAGATCAACCCGAACAACCAGCCCCATCCGATGGCATCCGAACGGCTTGAAGTCTCATCCCGAAAGAGCAGGCCAAACGTCATGCCAATCGCCGCACTCACCGCTAAATGTATGGCTACGGCGTGAAACCCCACAAGAGTGCCGTCTATCCCGGCGACTTTGGGCAAGACGCCAGTGGCAATCATGACCGGCATGGAAACCAAGCCGCCAATGAGTCCCGCGATCGCCCCCCATCCCACCGAGCGCAGGAAGTGCAGGCCGGGGCCCTCGATTTCCCGGTTGAGCGGGTCGGACTGGATGAACAAGCGAACCCAAATTTTGTCGATTGTGGCGTACGCCACGCCGAGGATAAGTCCGTACAAAATGTGACCTACCAAAGAGCCGAAGACGGCGGTGCCCTGCTCAGCCGACCAATCCAGGGGCCTTCCCGAAGCGAGTCGCGAGAGCGTCAGGGGGCCAAAAAACCACCAGAAGATTCCAAACCCGAGCCCCCATCCCATGCAAGATCCGTAGCTGCGGATGTCTTGCTGGAAGAGAATGCCAAACGTGACGCCGATCAACAGAGCGATGGCAAAATGCATGAAAATGGTGGTGCTCCGAGAGCTGAGTTCACCGAAACCCGCCAGCAGAGGAAAGTAGTCACCGGAAGACACCCACCGACCGAAGATCAAGCCTCCGAGGGTACCTGCGAAACCACCCGCTACTGTGGCGCGGCCCCAACTGAAACTTCTATTTAGGTCGGGCCGTCGGATTGCGCCGCATATCCCGAGTCCCACACCGACGGGCATTCCAAAACAAAGTAGATAGCCAACGAGTTCGGGGAAATGTCCCCGGGCATCTTGTAACATCAGGGCGGAACTTCTGACAGAAACCGCAATATTAAAAAACCCGCCAGGCACAAGGAGCCACAAGAAAAACGAGGCGCCTAAGCCCCAGATCAGCCCGGCCCCGGGACCGATGGCGCGGCGGGCAAATAACAGGCCGAACGCGAACCCAAATGTCATACCGAGCACTGTGCCCGACAAGGGTGAAGTCTTTAGAACCGCGCTCTCGACTAGACCTCCTGAGGCGCCGAGGGCCAAACCGAGAAGTGGTTCTATTCGAACAGCACGATACAAGGTGGATTCAAACTGGGCAGCGATCGCTGATTGCGTTTCCGGCATAAAGCGGAACCTCACCTCAGGTCAATGGTCTGAACGATGTCACGCGGAAAGAAGAGCTCGATGGTCCAGTCCACGAGTACTCGAATCTTGCGCTCTAAACCGGGCAATTTCGCGAGGTAGATTCCCCGCCAAAGGAGCCACGCGAACAAACCGGAAAACCGCAAGAATTTGGCGGGAGCAAAAGGAACGCGCAATTCAGCACACGCTGTCTGGTGGCCCACCACGCAAAGCGCACCGAGTGAATCGAAATGGAATGCGCGAACAGGACGCCCTTGCATCTGAGCCAGGATGTTGTTTGCAAGAACCTCGGCCTCACGTATCGCAAACTGAGCAGTCGGGGGGCACGCGTGTCCCGTCGTCGCGTCGTTTACTGCGGCGCAATCACCGATAGCCCACAATCCGGGACGGCCTGGCACTGCGAGCGCGTCATCAACGAGCAGCGCACCACGCTTATCTTTTTCTAGCCGCAGTGATTTCAGTAGAGGACTCGGCGCGGTGCCCGCGGTCCAAACAAGAGTCTCGGTGTGGATTTTTCCCTCGCTTAGAAGGACTACGCCAAGATGCGCATCTACGATGCGCGTGTTCAAGCGGAAGCTCACTCCGCGCAATTGCATTTTTTCCTGTGCATATCGGCCTAAAGACTCGCTTAGCTCGGGCAAAACACGATCCCGGGAATGAACAAGGACAATACTTAAATCCTGTGGATGAAGCCTAGGATAATCCGCCAATATGCCGTGCGCGAAATCGTTCAAAGCGCCAGCGAGTTCCACCCCTGCAAAGCCACCTCCGGCAACGACAAACGTAAGGAGCGACGATCGACGCGCAAAATCCGACTCCAGGTCGGCACGCTCGAACATCTCAATGACGTGATTCCGGAGGCGGATCGCGTCGAGCAGGCTCTTGAAGTTGAATGCGAACTTCTCAAGGTTCGCCATGCCAAGATAGTTCGAAATTGAACCAAGAGCGAAGACTAAATGGTCGTAGGGAACCTGCCGGCCAGCAGACGCGCCATCCACGGCCGGACCGTGACGCAGAATTACCAAACGATTTTCCAGATCCACGTTTTCGACGAGGCCTCGAATGAACTCGGTACGGCGCAAGGTGCTCCGCAGAGGCGTGCTGATGTGACTGGGCTCCAGGCTGCTTCCAGCCACTTCCGCAAGCATTGGCGTAAAAAGAAGCGCATTCGTTTCGTTGATCAGAGTGAGACTGACAGAAGGATCCGTGCGTAATTTCTCTTCGAGACATTCGGCGGTACGCATGCCCGCGAATCCGCCGCCCAAAATAACAATGCGCTTGCTCACTGATACTGACGCCACTGGTGGCAGCGGTTCTGGACCGAACAAATGTTCGGCGGCGGCGTGTAAGGCCTGACTGATGATCGCCAGAGAACCACCGTAGACCATCCATCCGACCAAAGCAGGAAAATGCTGGCGCATCTGTTCCGCGCTCCACGCTGGCATCCGGAAGACGCGATTCATCAAAACGATTTTCCTTATCATGTACAGCCATTCGAGGGTCCAGATTGCGTCCGGTCTTTTCAAGACCTTCAGTGACGGAATTCCAATCCTGAGGTGCGGCCCGCTCGACGCAAAGAACCAAGTGTCTATCTGATTCAGACGAAAGCAAAAGGTTTCGATTGGTGCGATCAGAAATCCAGAACTGGATCTGCACTGCAGGCGCTGGAAACAATCGCTCACAGCTGCGTCTGTTAGTATTTCGAGTTGAGGATTGATTATTCACATCGCGATGAGACGCCGGAGCTAGAAATGGACGACTTGTATGCAATCAATACGGCTAAGACGGAATTTCGAGAGGGTTTCAACCTTGCAGATGTGTCTCGGATACTGGCCATTGCCGACCCAGACCTGGTTAATTTCTCCGACGGCCAACCGTGCGAATTTGGCGAGAGCGGATTGGATGCCCTGAAGAATCGACTGGCAAATCTATTCGAACGCTTTACGGCAAAGCTCTCGGCGATTGTTATCGAGATTCGCCTGCAAGGAGACATTGCCTATGATTACGGATGGCATGAGTTAACGCTGACGCCCAAGGACGGCGGTCGCCCGATCCGGCGCAGAGATCGTTATGTGGATATTTGGAGGAGAGACAAGGAAGGCAATTGGAAGCTGTGGATGTATATGGATAACCGGGACGTCGCTGATTCGGAGCCAGAGTAAGTCCCTCAGCGAGGGTATAAGTTCACGGAAGATTTTGAATCTTTTTGTGAAGTCGCTTGCTGAACCCGTCAGGCATCTGAAACACCTTTCCGTCGCCAACCAGCCCTACGATGTTCCGGGTTCCGTCGAGTACCGCTGTGCAATGCGCGCAGATTTTGAAATGCGCTTCCATTCTTTCACGCGTCTCGGGAGAGATCTCTTCGTCAAGGTAGTTGGAGATTTCGCGCCAGACTTCGACGCAACTGATTTCGATGGTCGCCATTCCAGCCTGCTTTCTTACCAAGCTCTCACCTTCCGATACGGTGTTCCTTTAATCCAGGAACCGTCGATCCCAGGAGCCAGGCTATCCCTCAATACCAACCGCGCCCGGTGAAGTCGAGTTTTTACGGTTGCTTCCGAGACGCCCAGAATACTCATCGTCTCTTTGATGCTCAACTGCTGAAGGTCTCGAAGGATTAGCACCTCGCGGTGAGCAGGGCTGAGCTTGCTGATGGCATTCTGCAATGCTTGCCGTATTTCGTTTTGTTCTAACAATTCAGAAGATATAGGGCGCCAATCAGCATAGTCCTTCGGTCGATACTCTCCCTCTTCGCTTTGCTGTTGGTCGTCGATCGAGTCGTAGAGATGTGGCCGCACCTTCCGCAGTTTCATTCTCGCTTCGTTGTAGGTAATTTGCACCAGCCACGTGCTGAATTTCGATTCCGAACGGAAACTGGCGAGGTTAGAAAATGCCTTAAGAACGGCCTCCTGTGCGACTTCCTCGGCGTCAGCTGGGTTTTTCACGACTGAAATCG
>WNFP01010188.1_pt1 | contig 11130 bp, 15 predicted proteins | sample 5400201 | NCBI WGS metagenome assembly WNFP01 (sample SAMN13153355, study PRJNA577476) | soil metagenome | isolation source: 115 cm saprolite under Madrone tree | place: USA:California | collected 2016-06-14
TGAACGCAGTCATCGACTATCCGGAGTATTCAACCGAGCCAGGGCTGAACCTGCAGTGTACGCCCGGAAACGACGTGGAATGCGTGACGGCACAAGTCGGCGCGGGAGCAAGCGTGGTGCTGTTCACAACCGGCCTGGGGACGCCAACGGGGAATCCCATCGCGCCGGTGGTGAAATTGGCGACAAATTCGGGGCTGGCACAGAGGATGCGAGACATCATCGACATTGACACGGGCGGAATTATTTCCGGAGAAAAGACCATCCACCGGATGGGCGAAGAAATTCTGGAGTATGTCATCCAGACCGCCAGCGGTGAAGCTCGCACAAAGGCGGAAGGGAAAGGCCAGGAAGATTTTATCCCGTGGAAAAGAGGAATCTCACTCTGAAGAACACTGGCAGCGGCACAATGGATTTCAGGCTGGACGACAAGGTTGCCATTGTGACCGGCGGCGGCAGCGGGATCGGGCAAGCGATTGCTTTGCGATTTGCGGCGAATGGGGCCGCCGTTCGAATCGCGGATATCAATCTGCAGCAGGCAGAAGCAACCGCGAAGCAAATCATCGATGCCGGCGGGCGGGCGACAGCGCATGCATGCGATGTCACGGACCAGCGGCAGGTTCGGGAAGTTTTCGACGGAATCTTTGCCAAAGAACGCGTTGGAATCCTGGTGAACAACGCGGGGATTTCGCACGTGGGCACAGTGGAAAGCACCACGGAGAAGGATTTCGACCGGCTTTTTCGCGTCAATGTGAAGGGCGTTTACAACGGAATCCAGGCGTGCATCGCGCACATGAAAGCAAATGGCGGGGGTGTCATCCTGAACATGGCTTCCATCGCGGGCTCCGCGGCGCTTGCGGACCGCTTTGCCTATTCGATGAGCAAAGGCGCGGTGATCGCCATGACGTACTCCGTGGCCAAGGATTACGTCCAGCACAACATCCGGTGCAACTGCATTTCTCCGGCACGAGTACATACGCCCTTTGTGGACGACTACGTGCAGAAAAATTATCCGGGAAAAGAGAGCGAGACGTACGAGAAGCTAGCCCAATCGCAGCCGATCGGACGAATGGGAAAGCCCGAGGAAGTCGCCTCGCTGGCATTGTTTCTCTGCTCCGACGAAGCGGCTTTCGTTACCGGCGCGGATTATCCACTGGACGGTGGGTTCTTTAACTTGCGCGGCTGAATTATGGATCTGCGGCTAAAAGGAAAAGTCGTCCTCGTTACGGGCGGCGCCAAGGGAATCGGCGCGGCGATTGTGCGCGGATGCTGCGCGGAAGGCGCGGTTCCAGTAATCGTGGACCGCGATGAGGAAGCGGGGGAACGATTACAGGCTGAGCTGCGAGCGAACAGAGTCGAAACCGGGCTGATTATTGCCGACCTCTCTGCTGCGGAAGCCTGCGCAAACGTCGTCGACGGAACCATCCAGAAATTGGGACGGCTCGATGCGCTGGTGAACAATGCGGGAGTCAACGACGGCGTAGGGCTTGAACACGGTAGCCCCGAAAAATTCGTGGCTTCGCTGGAGCGCAATCTGGTCCATTACTACGCGATGGCGCACTATGCGCTGGCGGCGCTGAAGAAAGCGCGCGGCGCGATCGTGAACATCAGCTCGAAGACAGCGGTGACAGGACAAGGAGGAACTTCGGGCTACGTGGCGGCAAAGGGAGCGATTCTGGGCCTCACGCGCGAGTGGGCGGTGGAGTTGCTCCCGTATGGAATTCGCGTCAACGCCGTGGTGCCCGCGGAAGTGATGACGTCGCTATATCAGCAGTGGCTGGCGACATTTCCCGATCCACAGCAGAAGCTGAAGGAAATTGTTGCGAAGATTCCGCTGGAAAAGCGGATGACGAAAGCGGAAGAGGTCGCGGCCATGGTGCTGTTCCTGCTCTCGGAGCAAGCGAATCACATCACGGGTCAGCATTTGTTCGTGGACGGCGGATACGTGCATCTGGACCGCGCGCTGACGTAACGCGCTTGGTGCTTGAGGAGAATTCCTTTCTGGGCCTCAGGGCGATGCAGCACCCGCATTCGACCGAACGGTCGACCGCCCCATCTCTCGGTTCTACTGTTTCAAGAATAAGGGTTCATTCGAATAGCTGAAAAACAGATTCAATTCTCGGAACGGCGACAAATGCATTAGAATAAAAGTGATTCCTACTGTGGGCGTGTAGCTCAGCTGGGAGAGCACCTGCTTTGCAAGCAGGGGGTCGCCGGTTCGATCCCGGCCACGTCCACCAACTTAATTCCCGCTCTCTCATTTATTTACGCTGCAATTTCGACAACCTTATTGTGGCGCAATTTCGGGACATTCGGTACAACGGACAACTCACTAGCCGGGAGAACGAATCCGTAGCCTACTCGCGCAGCTTCGTCGAGGCGCAATTCTGTTTCCTCGTGAAGGTGTGAATAAACTTCAGACATCGTGTGTGGCTTGTGCGCCATCCAGAAATTGTTCAAGTCTTCCAAACAGCGGGTTCCGCGAAGCCACGTCTTACGGAAACGCCTAAAAGCATGAAAGCCCATTCCTTTCTCATCCACTCCCATCTTGGTGAGGCGAGGAGTAAGCCAACGGTCCTCTAGGTTGCCGTAAAGGTGCGGTGTGCCGTTCGCGGTATGGAACAGCAGACCAGTTTTCCCGGCTGCATAACGTTGCAGGTACTCTGCGATGTCGGGATGCAAATCTATTTCTCTTTTGGCAGCAGCGGTTTTGAGATATTTCACCACCCGGGGTGCATCCTTCTGAATCTGTTGCTCGACAGTGATGGTACGACCTTCGTTTGTGAAATGACGGCCTTCGATCGCAAGCGCCTCAGAAACTCGCAGTCCGGCGGCCGCAAGCAGGACATACAGCGCCTGTTCTTGACCCGTGCTTTCCTTGACGAGTTCTGAGATCGTTTTCGCTTTGAGCGAGGGGCGTTTCTGTTCCGCATGCTCAACGATGGGCAGGTCCATTATTTCAGCGTTCCATTTCCTGTTATGGATAGGCTCGCCGCTCGGATTTCTCAGGGATTCTACGACCTGTTTAACGTGCTCAATGTACTTGTTCACAGTTCGCGGTGAAAGCCCTGCTGCCGACATCTTTTCAATGAGTGGCTTCACAGATAGGTTGTCCACATTCGCAAGTGGAAGGTTCCCGATGGCAGGAAGAATCCACTTGTCGAGCGCTCCTTGGATTGTGGCTGCGTAGCTCTGTCCAACCGGCTTGCGCTTGCGATTCTGCAGTTGGCGTAACCATATTTCTGATTGCTCACGAAACGTGACTCCTATTACTTGCTTTACAACTTCGTTGAAGTATTCAGCGGAGTCCGCGCCGCTGGCTTGAATAATTTCCCTCGCTTTCCGTTTGCGTTCGCTCTTTGAAAGAAGACCGGGACCAGAGATCGGGCAGATGCGCTCTCGAACGTGCATCCGCCTTTCCTGACCGGGACTATCTTTCCAGAATCGTACGACAAACCATCTTCCTGATTTTTCGATGTGACCATTTTGACCAGTTCTGCGTGACAAGGACTTGCCTCGTTTCCGCTTTGCTGGTGTCGCCACAGGTAGGGTATCGACAGACGGGTTTGGCGGCAATAGGTCCGTTTGACTAGAACCGCCAGTCGGGTTTATCGACGAGGGCAAGGGAAGTTTCTCAGCTATTTCGAACGAACGGTAAAGCGATTCGACTGAATGAACTTTTGCAACTCAGGCAGTTCGAATCGAAGGGCGCGCCCTAGCTTCACAAACGGAATCCTGCGCTGGTACACCCAGCCATAGAGTGTCGAGGTGGAAACGGCAAGAAAAGTGGCTGCCTCTTTCACCGTGAGCAGTCCGCTTTCTGGAAGTGTTTTCATATAGACTTTGCCCCCTGGTTTTGTGTGAATTCGGCACCTTTGTGACCGAATGCTGTTTGCGGAGCGATTGGCAATCCGAACAATTCCCACTCCGCCAAATCTTTTGTGATGTACTTCGAAACATAGTGTTTCGCGCCCAACTGCGGATCGTAAGGAAACACCCGTGCGTATCCGCAGGGCCACGCATGCACAAGGCAACACTTCTGCCCGAACTGTCCACGCAAAAGGCGATTCCCGCAAAAGAAATTCATGTGCTTTACATTCCCTAAGAGCCCGTGCAAGTGAATCAATCCGCCGCTTTTCCCCTTTTCCGCGCCGACGAATCCGTACACGGGTTGCTCTGCCGCTTTCTCAAGCCATCGCAAGTGACGTTTCGCCCAAAACATTGCGCCGTAGGCCGTCACGATTCGGTCAAACGTCCAAGTTACGAAGGCATCCCATGGCGCAAGGTCTCCCAGCCAATTTCCCACTTCCTGTTTCAGAATTTCCTGATTTCCCGGTTTCCAGTGTTTTGGCACACCCTCTCCCTTCGAGCAATGGGAGAGGGTGTGCACTTCCCAACCCCTTTCCCGAAAAACCACAACAGCCCCTCACCCCCGCCTCTCCCCGCGCGATACACCTGCGCGGGGAGAGGGGCGCGTTTTTCCCTCTGGGCCTGCAAGGGCGCTTACGCTAAATCAAACTCCTCGGCGGAAGACCAGGCCCGTCGTTCCGGGTCGCAACGCGGGCGTTGCCCGGATTTGCGCCAATCTTCCGCCGAAGCTCGCTAGAACTCGTCTTGTGTGCGCAGCCAACAGGCTCAGTTGCGCGCCCCGAACGCCTCTCCACCTGAGACAAGTCAAAATCGCGGCCCATTGCCGTGCGCACACGCGCCGAGAGGCATGCCTCGCAGAAGTGGCCAACCGGAACCGATCTCTGCCAGCGCGGTAGCTGCGAAACTCGCGTCCAGCCGCAGCGAGTTAGCTGCAGGCGCAAATAGGTGGGCGCGCTACACTCTGCCTTGCATTGCTTGCAAAAGTATTTCTTCCGCATTGCCAAAAATCCTCAAGTAACTTGGTGTAATTTCGCATGACTCCCCGGAATCGTCATTCGGGAGAGTCCCAAATCACCGTCAGCTTGAGGAGATAAGTTCTTAGAATTGTGTGAGGTAGAGGAAGAATCTCGCGTTTACTGGTGGGTGGGAGAAGATTTCTTGGGCTTTTTGGTCTTTCGCTGAATTCGGGACCCCAGGGTGTACAGGTCTCGCGAAAAACCGATAGCGTCCGAGTGGTACGCTTGGAGCGGGGTCAGCGGTGACCAATGATCGGCTCCCAAGATCGTCATAGCTCTCGCCCGTCTTTCTCCCCGCGTGCCTTCTGTTTCCACGAATGCGGTGCGCGTTTTTCCTGAGACAGGTTTCTCCGGGACTCTCCCGGTCTTGCCGATTTCTTCTAATCGGATGGACAAAGCGAATAGCTGCCTGACGATTCTTTTCTGAGGTCCATTGGGCAATCGGATGAAAGTCTCAACGATTCGGGAAATCTCCTCGCGATCTATCCGAGTAAGCAAGTCGAGACTGATCTGAGTAGAGCGAATCAGCGACAGCAACGCAGCAAACCACGCGAGCCGATAGGCCCGGCGGTTATCATCGTCGCCGACAAGCCGTTGCGGGGGAAAAAGCTGTTCTCGACAGGCGATGACATAAGCGTCTTCGGAAAGAGATGTGAGAACGACGTTCCGTAATCTTTCAATCTCCCCGTTTGAAGGTCCGCCATTCCGCCTGATCCCTTCAAGGAAATCCCAAAAACCCAGCGAAACAAGTTCATGATTGGCCTTGCAGGGGTGATGGTCGATCAGTGAGAGAATATCCGGAAAATCTTTCCCACAGTCACCACAAGTTAATCGATGCAGGTCCCTACGGTCCTTACGGTTTTTTCTCTCATCTCGAATGGGCACACATATGAACTCGGGCCGTGTTCGTCTGTCAAGATTGCTACGACGATCTCGCCGAATCTGTTTCCACTCTGAGCCGTAGTTGACCCTCAGCAGCTGCCCCGCCTTGTCCCGTTCGAAGATGCACTGCCCGAACTTTTCCTCCGGAAACAAGCGACTTTCGGAACCTGGCGTGCGGACGTCAAATCGAAACCTGTTACGAATTTCCCTCACGAAAACAGCCCCCAGGGACGACGACCATTAGAGTGTACTGCGTTTCGGAACACAGAGACCAAGGTGGGGGACACGCATGTGCGCTCACCTGTGCGCCCAAGGGACCGCCAATGCGCAGCGTTGCGCGAAGCGCAGGCCCTGCACGTGGCGCGGCCCTGCATAGCGGCCTCGTTCTCACCCACGTGGGCATGCACTACCCCGCAGTGCACGCAAAACCTCATACCCACGTGGGCGATCATGGCAAATGGGTTTCGTGTTCCCTGGTTTGGTGGATTACAAAGGGCCCTTTGTCCACCATTAAGTCACAAGGGCGCTTTGCCGCACGTGCGTGCAAGTGGGAAAGAGGAAATGTGCTGAAAGGGAAACCCGCGCAAACGGCTACCTAAGCCATTTGCCGCATGTGCGCGTGTAACGCCTTTTTGAGTCTCGTGGTTTGTTCTGGAAGCTGCGGAGGGCAAGGAACCTATTTGGCGCACGTGCGTCTGTGACAGACTATCTCGAAAGACTGTCGCCGCCTTCGGGCTGGGCAGGATGCTCTGTACAGGATTCCTCACGCGCGCGCGCGTGGGCAATCCTCCGCCCTGAACAATTTTCCCCTACCTCCCCTGGCCTCGCATTCGCAGTAACCCCTAGGGACACTGACAGCGGGAACCTAAAGGGGACTTGTCCGGTTACCGCGTTAACCAGGATTTGGCAAGCGCGGCTGAGGAATGCCCTACATCTATCATCGGATTCTTGCGAGCGGGGGCCGCGCCTTAAGTCCATCTACTTTTCTGCAGACCCATACAGGGGCGCTGTTTGCGCTGTATTGATCTCCGCCGATAAACACTTCAAATGCATCCTCGGCCCCTCCTTCCTGCGCCCCGGTTGTAGCTCTTCCGTTTGTTCCCGCTGCACCTGCATCCCCCCACTGGGTCCCACCCGGCGGTCGGCCTTTCTGCACTCCGATCCGTATCGCGTTGTCTGTTGTTTCGATCGTCCCAGGTCGTGTGTCGGATGGGGGCCACCGACCGTGGGGCTGGCCACTTTTCCTGTGCCTTTTCGGACTCCAATGACGAGGTCTGAGGTGAAAGCCTCCTGCTTGCCCTGGCGGAGAAATTCTATTTGTCTGGTTACCCGGTTTACCAGGGCTTTGAGCGGCGCCGCACCCCGAACCTGAGCGAAAATCTCGTAAGCGCCAGACGTGAAAGGCGAAAGGCGATAAACGCCATCTCCAAGCGACTTGGTTTGGAATGCCATGACCTCTGGCACGCTGCGGTCTCGGCGTGCGACAGCAATGGTAACTGCTTGGCCCAGGCTACCCGAGAGCGCGATCTTGAGCCGGACTGAAAACGTCCTGTTCCCGCCAAACGGAATATCGAATCGCACCCGTGGCTCTTCACCGGTCGCGGGATGCAAGTTCCTTGCGCACTTTAAGCAATGTCTTTCCAAGATTGGGCAGGAAGTTTCGGGCGGAGGAGCCAACTGTCTGTTGCTCCCACCGGCATGTAGTTCTGACCCTTGCACTTAGACGGTTCTGATAGAGGCGGATCGACGGGGATATCTGGCGATAATCCGTACAGCCAGCCAACACCACTCGTCCTGAGGATATTAAATTTTGTCGAGGAGAACACAATGACGCACACTAAGCAATCGGCGTGGTTTAAGTCTGGGGTTCGCGTACTGGTGATCTTGGTTCTTCTAGTAGTTCCTGCTTCCCTTCTAGCATGGTTCTGCGGCACTGGCCGTATGACTGGCGGCGGCAAGTTGCTGCAGTGCACGTCTGATGGTAGTATCTGTGTGGATGTCACGGGTGCTACCTCTCCGACGAGCGCGGGAGTGACGAACGGCTACGAACTTCACTGCGACGGCAGTGACCCCAACAACTTGCAGATTAACGATCATCTGAGTAGCAGCTTCCACTTCCACCTTGAGATTCTTATGACCGCTAATTGTTTTGATGATGGGCTGGCCAGTCCAAACCCCCCTGCTGCCGGCTTTGACGTCTTTGTCGGTCAAGGAAACGGAACTTGGAGTGACGGAAGCACGAGTATACCCGCCTGTGCAGAGTGGTACTTTGTCGATCACGGATCGGGTCATGCCAGTTCCTCCTATATCCGGATCACGGATACGCCGTCCACAACCACCGATTTTTGCTCGACGCAGCAGACCACGCCACCGCACACCTGCCTCGGCACACAACTACTCCTGGTCCCCTTTGCCCCTCTTCTGAGTGGACAAAACCAGGCGCATAAGTAGGCTGGCTCACTACGGGTGAGGTAATTGCCAGGTATGTTCCCCTCCCCGTGAATAATGGGTGGCTACGCAGCGAATAAAAGCTGTGGAAGCTTTCTCGTGCGGCTGAAGACGCCGTGGAAGAGCACCAAGAGCCACAACACCGAGCCGGGATCGCCAGGTCGAAGCATCACGGAAATTTCACGGGCAGGGATGACCGCGAAACGGTCACCAAGATTGCCTGGTCAGCCGAGACGCAGAACCTTTTGTTGAGTCAGATGAGAGCGTTTCTACGGGACTGGGTTGATGGCTCATCTCGGTAACTAGCTCCTGATTAGTCGCCTTACCGGACATCTTGCTCCTAGTACTTGAAAAGCCTACGGAAGAAACCTACCTGCTCAACAGCCCTCAAGCACAGTTCGTGCCACATGCCCGGCACGCCTTTGAGTTCGTAGAGTTCGTCGCCGCCATGGTAGAAGCCAACCGATTTCACCTTCGCAATTTTGTTCGCGTAGTTTAATTGCTGAGGTTCCAGCTTATGGTGGAGGTTCCACGTCTTGAGAAAATTCTCCAGAAACGCACGGTCTGCGATTTGTACAGTGGAATCCCTCTGAAACTCTTCCTTGTAGGGGCCTTTTGTTTTTCCCATGGCGCGATAATAACAATGCTAGCAGGAATTGATTCTCAACTCCTGGTTAGTCGCATAATCGGAAACTTGAAAAATCCACTTCTCCGGTAACGGCGTTTACCAGGACCTGATTCTGACTTTCTTAGTAGTCCACCGGTTCCTGCTGGAACTTATTGTTTGCCCAAAAATAAACGTCGGCCTCGTATTCGTTTTCCGCCGAATCGATCATCAAGATGGCATCGGTAGTCTGCACTTGAAATTTCTTCTTGGACGTTCCATCAAAGAATTTGGAGACGGGGACCTTCTGGATAGGGCTAACCAATAGACTGATTCCATGAAGTCTTGAGGGACGCACGAGCGGATGCGGAAAGACGATAAGGCTCAATCCACCCGCCAATACACCCAGGCAGGTATAGCTTGCCGATGCAAGCACTGGGCTCGTAAACCGGGGCATGGTGAAAACTTTGGCTACCGCACGCAAGGCGAGGTCCAGGACGGTCTCTCCTGCGAATTCGAAAAGCACTTCAAGAAACAATTCGCCGAATGCGAGCAGCAGCTCAAGTAGGAACTCACCCATTTCCGCAGTATATGCAATCCCGGCGAAAGTCAGTTTTCCGTCAGGTCCCGCTAAGTCGGGCTGCCGGACACCGAGGATCAGATGCCCGGTAACGGCTGCCAGCTCAACCGGTCGATGCAACACCAATCTAATCGCTTGATCCGACAGTACTTCCCCCTAGAAAGCCGATCCGTCCGGCTGTACTCGATCAGACCTAGCCAGGGTGGTGTTCCGTTTGAATCAACGCTCGCGAACGACTTTTAGCTATTGAGCCCCCTGCGAGTAGACTTCAAGCTAGTGTTGCGTCGGCCCATTGAGACCGCCGCGTTTATCAGGACTTACCTCCGCTTATGTTTGCGATGTACACTCTCTCAAGATTTCGGGCGCGAGTCCCGCAGGTAAGGCTGCCCGATTGCCAACCGAAAGGAGCGTTCCAACAATGAGAAAGATTTCCTTCCTCCGTTTGATGTTCCCGCTCAGTGTCTTCACTATTGGGCTCTTCTGCTCCGTTCCCGCGAATCCCCAAGAAAAAGATTTCGGACAACTCGCCCGGCGAGTCGTGACCACGTCAGTCAGCGTTAAGCCCGGTGATGTTGTGGTGATAGTTGGGGGCAAGCACACCATTCCTTTGATGGAGGCTCTGGCCATTGAGGCTCAGAAAGCGGGAGGCATGGTCACGATGTTCCTTGGTTCGGACAAGGTGATCCGCTCCCGCTACACGGATGCTCCTGAGGACTACCTTGCACAGGAACCGCGTTACGTGGCCGAATGGCTCAGGCAGGTGGATGTCTGGATCAGCCTGCCCGAGGCCTCGGATATCAAAGCGCTCCAAGCTGGCGTGTCAGCCACGCGACTCGCCAAAATCGACAAGGCCAATCAATTCATCCTACCGTTGCTCGATAGCATGAAATTTCGCGAAGCGGACTTGATCCTCCCCACGGAGGAAAGAGCGCGGTCGTTCCGGCTGGATCCTGCCACCTATATCAACATGATCTGGGAGGCCATTGGTGCCGACTACCAACAAATCTCGGCGACGGGCAATGCGCTCAAGAAAGTGCTGCAAGGGGCCAAGACAGTGCGCATTACCTCTCCGAGCGGCACCAACCTCACGATTGCCGTGGGCAACCGCCCTATCTTCGTTGATGACGGCACGGTGTCGGCTGAGAAAGCCAAGAGCAAACGAATCCTTGACCGCGTCGCAGGACTCCCTGGAGGAAACCTTAGCGTTGCGCCGCTGGAGAATTCCGCCACTGGCAAAGTCGTGGTGCCCCGGGCCGGGTGTCGATTTGAGCCCATGACCGACGTTTCCTTTACCTTCCAGAACGGCAAGATGGAGAATTTCAAAGCCGGAGGGGGAGGGGAGTGCTTCCAGGAGTTGATTTCTTCTTCTGCTGGCCCGACGAACGTAATTGCCTCTTTTGGCATTGGGCTCAATCCCGCATTCAAGGTCCACGAAGAAAATGGTGCGGTCTACTATCCGGGCTCCGCTGCGGGCCTGGTGTTCGTGAGCATCGGCGACAACCAAGTCTTCGGTGGGAACAACAAAACGCAGGGGAACTTCAGCTTTGCTTTTCCCATCGTGAAGGCCACCGTCGAGATAGATGGCCATGTTGTGGTCAAGGACGGCCAGCTCGCACTCTGAGCCAGCGATTCCCAGGCGGTGGCGCTGTGCAGGCGCCTAACCTTGCTGCGCAAGGGCGGGAAGAGCCAGCAATAGGGCGGCGATTAGAACAGCGCTTAAAATGATCGCGTTA
>WNFP01004578.1_pt1 | contig 11128 bp, 10 predicted proteins | sample 5400201 | NCBI WGS metagenome assembly WNFP01 (sample SAMN13153355, study PRJNA577476) | soil metagenome | isolation source: 115 cm saprolite under Madrone tree | place: USA:California | collected 2016-06-14
GTTTGCTCGCCGGTGGACGCGTTCCAGAGAATGATTGATCTGTCGAGCCCGCCGGAGGCAAGCCATTTTCCGTTGGGGCTAAATGCCAGAGATGAAATGGACGAGGAATGTCCGGATTGAAGGATGTCGTCGAGCCGGTTAGCGTCCGCAGGAATTGCGACTTCCCCGGGCGCGGGAGCAAGCACGGCGAATGGAACCGCTGCCGGCGTCTGAGCCTGAGGAATCGGTTGCGACGGTGCGGATTGCGACGGTTTCGGCTGCTCTTCGGGACTCGCCGGCCGAGGGCGGGAATCAAGGAACGGCAGAGCGAACAAAACGAACACGGCAATCAGCGAGCGAAATCCGAATACGCGGCGGTTTCGAGTGCAATTGGCTCTATCCATGGCGTGGTCGCAACGATTGTCGTTTCATTTTCCCACGTGAGCACGGAGTGAAGCACTTCCGTGACGCCGGTGTGTTCCGTCATGAAATGGCCAATGGGACAGGTGAAATTTGCTTCAGAACCGAAGACAAGTACGACTTGTGGCGCGATCCCGACGTTACCAACTTCGAAGCAATTCGGGACGTTCTCAAGCCGTACGACGCGAACGTGATGCGCCGGTATCCCGTCAGCAGAAAACTCAACGATTCGAAAATTGGCGATGCCGATTCCGCATCGCCCGTCACACTGGGGACTCCAACCCGGGAGCGGTTGCTCTAGCAAGGCGAGCCTTCCATGCGGACTGGCTTAGCTCACGCCAGGTGACTCGCCCGAGGAAAGCCCTAGGAGTGCTAGAGTTCCAGAAACTCTTGCATCTGCTGCAATGCCTCGTCCAGCGCCAGCTGAAAGGCGCTGCCGCGCGGCCGCGTGTCGGCGAAGCCCAGCTCGTGCTGCAGCCGGCCATCGACCACCTTCAGATTGGCCCACCCCAGTATTTGCTCGCCCCATAGGATGGGCATCGCGTAGTGGCCCATGCGGCGCTTATAGGCCGGCACATAGGCTTCCAACTTGTATTCCCAGCCCCAGAACAACTGGAAGCGCCGTCGGTCCCAGACCACGGGGTCGAAGGGCGCGAGGAAGCGCAGCCTGTCGTCGACCAAGTGCCGCGGGGCCACGGGCTTCTCGCCCTGCGGCCAGAACCACAGCTGGCCGTCGACCTCGGCATGGGCATAGCGGGACTTGGCGTGCTCTTGGATTTGCCGCACCTCGGCGGCCAGGTGCGGCACTCCATTGCGCAGCAGTCTGCACAGATAGCCCAGGCTGGCCGCAGGCAGCGGCGCGTAGAGCTGCACCACCATGTCCAGCAGCTGGCCGGCGCGAGCGAGCCGGGTCTCGGGGCTGTCGTGCTGGGGCGGGTGCTCGATCACCTGGTAGACCCGGGTGCCGGCCTCGCGCCGCTCCACGCGCAGCAGACCGCGATAGTGCAGGCCCTCCAGCAGATGCGTGCTGGCATTCAGGTCGGCGCCCCAACGCTTGATGCGGCCATGGTCAAACTGCGCCTGCACCTCCTTGGCGTGGGTGCGACCCTGCTGGCGCACAAAGGCCAGCACCTCCTGGGCGCGCGTTTGCATCTTGGAGTTCCAGGCGTCGCAGGTGGGCGGCGCCCCGCGCGGATGCAGCAGGGCCAGGGCCTCGCGAGGCAGGAAACCGTAGTTGACGAAGAAGGCCTCTTCGATCGCCAGGCGCGGGTAGCGACGCTCCAACTCGCCGACGCGGTAGTCCTTAACGCGCTGCGCGAGGATCAGATCTTGGGCGCGAGCGGGCGCCCGCATCGGGTCGGCCTGGACAAAGCCCAGGCGCGCAATGGCCCGCGGCAGGCTGGTGGCCTTGAAAAGGCTGCGCGCGATCGCATAGCGGCGAAGCTGCCGGAGACTGGGGGCTTTGAGAGGACTCACATCTTTTGTAGGGTGTCTGGATCGCGGGGCAATGGACCTGCTACCGGATTTACCTCACGACTTGACAACTCTCCCCCTCCGGAGGAGGATCTTATCCTCAATGCGAACAAAAAGCGAAACGAAAAACCATGATCACCATTTCCCCGAAGCATGAACGATTCGAAGCCAGTGCAATCGGCCGCGGGCGAGAAGGGTTTCAGAACCGGACAGCCGTGGAACTCCAGCCGAGCGGAGTCGTACAGCTGGACGCCGCACTGCGTGGTGGTTTTCCTCGCGGATCTCTCGTGGAATTGTGTGGCCCTCATTCTTCCGGACGAGCCTAGCTTTCTCCTTGCTTGCGCAGTGCACGGAACGACAGGAAGCTTGTGCGTTTGTGGATGTTCGAGAAAGAATCGATAACGAAGGACGACACTGCGGTTGAAAGCCAAGCGCGGCTCGGAACAATACCAACCGATGGATTCATCGATGGCATGTCCGTACGACTCCTGCGAACTTGCCGCAGCGAATGAATTCAGAACGGCGTTCTTCGACTGTTCCAAGTCGGGCAGCCAAAGTACTGTGGGGGTTGTTTGACTTTTTGCGATGTCCCATACTGGCGGCCTCCCGCGCCGCGTTTAGTATGGTCATCCGCTTTGAAGCCTGCGGACCCGAACCCCGTTTTCTGACCAGTGATCGGCAGGTATCGGGTAAGCTGACTTCGTCCATGTAAACCAGCAATACGAAAATGGGCGGTGGAATCAACACTGCGGCAACAGGGAGCTGGAGCTGTGTGATTCGAGACGGCCTGTCCAGACCTTATACTGGGGGCCGAGCGCGAGAAGTAGAACGCATTTCTTGCCGGAAGATTGGCAGTTTGGCGGTTGGCATGATGCTGGTTGGCAAACACTTGACGAGCCAACGCTCGTCCGTGCCGCCAGAGTCTTTCAGCGAGCCACGGAATGGCAGAGACGCTAGCTCGCGATCACTGCGATTGCTTCTGGCTGCGGTTGCTCTGAACGGAAGGGCCTCGTGGGGAATAACGGGCGGCCATTTAGTGTCTAGTTGATACGGCTGAACTCCAGACCGGATCGAGGGATCGGGAGGCAATCATGAAGTTGAGAATTTCCATTGGCATTTGCACGCTTTTTCTACTGATGGCTGGTGGTTCAGTTCGTGGCGAGGAAACTCGTGCCACGATCATCTACGATGATCACGCAACCGAGATCAGTACTGCTAACGTAGATGCGGGCCAGCTATGGATCACGACTGTCGACCTTACACGTGCCACGCGCTTTGAGTTGAAGCCACAAGGTGTCTGCCGGAATGAGCTATGTTTTCCGCTGCCCAAGTCCCGAGAGCAGGAATTCGTGCGCAAGATCTCGGGGAAGGTTTGGTTCGATCTAGCGGCCTTCGCACGGCTCGTACATCAGCCGGTTGCCCATGATGAAGCTCTCGCCATGTGGTACTTCGGATTGCGTTCCGACCAGAGACAGGGTTTGTCTTCCTTTGAGGCTCCGGATTTCACACTTCCGGACATGAACGGCAAGATTCACTCGCTGTCAAATTTTCGGGGGAAGAAGGTTTTGCTGCTCACCTGGGCTTCGTGGTGAGGGTGCCGTCTAGACTTGCCAGGCTGGCAAGCAATTTATCAGCAGCTCAAAGACCAGAATTTCGAGATTGTCTCTGTCGCCCAAGATACAAACGGCGTCAAGGATGCTGGTCCGTGGATTACCGCCGCAAATCCGGCCTACACCGCCTTAATCGATGAGAAGCATCTTGTTTCCAAGCTCTACAACATGGTCAATGTTCCCACCGGAGTATGGATCGACGAACACGGCAAAATTGTTCGGCCTAACGAGGTCGCGTTTGTCGACGACCGGTTCAAGAACTTCAGCGGCTTGGATTCCGCTCCTTACCTGAACGCTCTGAAGGATTGGATCGAAAAAGGTGACAAGAGCATCTACGCGATGAGCGAAGAGCACCTTCGCGAGAAGCTCTCGGTCAACGATCCCAACATCATTTTAGCAACGGCTGAGTTCGGACTTGGCGAGCATCTCTACAAAACCGGACATTTGAACGAAGCCATTCCTCATTTCAAGAATGCGCAGCAGCTGAATCCCAAGAGCTGGAACTACAAGCGTCAAGCCTACGCGCTCTCCGATGCCAAGCGCGACTATGGAACAACCTTCATGGACGAAGTGGAGAAAGCTGGCGGCAGCAAAGTCTATTATCCGCCTCCTGATCTGACGCCCAACGCCACCACAAAAGCCAAAAAACCCTAAGAAAAACCGCGATGCGCGACCCACGGCGTCCCTATGTAATTGGCGAAGGTGTGTAGAAAATCGTGGCTGGCGCCTCGCCTTCGCGCTGCTTCGTTTCACAACTCCCGACTTGCACTTTTCAACGCGATTTGCCGAAGGAACTCAATTGCGCTAGATTGGCACGAATTTCATCGAAGTGTCTTGCGAGAGAATGTGTAGCCGTCGAGGTTGGCAAATAAGGCTAGCGCACTCCGCGCGCTAACAAGTTGGACTCTGCGAAGTCCAAATCTACAAAGGTGCAAGAACACAATGAAGCTAAAGACTCGACGGAGCGCCCCAAGTAATAGAAGGCCCGTAAAGTCGTTAATCAAGGCTTTGCGAATCCTCGACACCCTAGGCGACGGCGTGGATGGCCTGGGCATTACGGACTTGAGCGGCGTGCTTAAGACACCGAAGAGCACGGTGCATCGGCTGATCGTTACTCTGGAAGCCGCTGGCTATGTGGCGTTCGATCCGCCGACCGCCAAGTACAGTTTGGGTAGTCGGGCGGCGAGGCTGGGCGAACAACTGAATCGCCAGTCTCCGCTCCTGACTTTTGGTGCGCCGATGCTCGAGCGCCTTACGAAAGAGTGTCACGAGGCCAGCCACCTGGCGATTCTTCAGGGAACGGAAGTGGTTTACATCTCCCACGAGGAGAGCAAAGAGCCTGTGAGGATCAGTTTCGGAATGGGACACAGAGCGCCAGCGCACTGCACCGCTCTCGGCAAAGTCTTTTTGGCGGGTCTGTCAGATAGCGAGATCCTGATGTTGTATCGCAACCAGAGAAAACTCGAGAAACTCACCCCGCAGACCATTTCAACGATGGAAAAGCTGCTGGCGGACATTTCTGTGGTGCGCAGGGAATGGATTGGGTACGACAACGAGGAATATACCCGAGGGCTGCGCTGCGTCGCTGCTCCCATCAGGGATTTTACTTCGAGAATCGTGGCGGCCATGAGCCTGTCGATGTTCAAGCACAAGATGACCCCGGAACGAAGAGCCTTTTTCAAGGACGCCTTGCTCCGAGCCACATCCGAAGTGTCCGAGAGGCTGGGATATATCTCCGCGCCGAGGAATGACCGGTAGGCAAATTCGTGTCAGGCGCTCGCCCCGCTAAATTCCACTGCTCGTTTACACACGCAGTACCCATAACCAAAACGCCTATCGGTACACGTCTGCAATGTCAATTGTTCCGCAATACGGAACGGCGTTCCACAGATATTTGTTGACACCCACCGCCAGTGGTGTTACCAAACTTCTCTGCTCCAGAAATGGAACACTGTTCCGTTTTGGAGGCGGGGTTCAAGCGAGTGGGCTACTGGGGGAGGTGTTCGGTGAGTTCTCGATGCAGACTTGTCTTCGGAATCGCTCTTCTATTCGCACTTGTTCTTATCTCCATACTTCCTGTGTCATGGGGCCAAACCGCGGCAACAGGGCAGATCGCCGGGACAGTTACGGATCCGTCCCAGGCTGCCGTAACTCAGGCAACAGTCACAGTGAAGAACGAAGCCACGGACCTGGCTAGAACCGTGAAGACCAACGCCGAAGGGAGCTATGCGGTCCCATTGCTTCCTCCCGGCACCTATACGGTCACCGTCGAAGCCTCGGGGTTCAGCACACAGACCAGTTCCGGAGTCGTCGTGGAAGTAGCTAGTACGGCGACCATCAACATCCGGCTAAAGCTTGGCGCAGCTTCGGAAAAGATAGTGATCGAGGCCAATGCGGAAATCTTGCAGACCGAAAGCGCCGCCAACGGCGGCACGGTGAACGACAAAACCGTTCCCGCTCTCCCACTCAGCAGCCGCAACTACACGCAGATCCTGGACCTTTCTCCCGGAGTGTCGGGTTCGGTGCCGAACGCCGGGAGCTTAGGAAAGAATTCCGTGGATGTTTTCGTCAATGGCGGACGCATCATGGACAACAGTTATCAGATGGACGGGCAAGATGCCGGAAACATGGAGACCCAGGGCACTGGATCTATCCTGTCCATCGGCGGAATTTCGATTCCCAACCCGGATGCCATCCAAGAGTTCAAGGTGCAAACCAGTTTGTACGATGCCTCCTACGGACGCGGCGCCGGTGGCAACGTCAATGTGGTTACCAAGTCCGGGAGCGATCAACTTCATGGCGCACTGTTCGAATTTCTCCGAAACGACATCTTCAACGCCAATGACTTTTTCTTGAATCGAAATGGAGTTCCGCGGCCGCCGCTTAAGCAAAACCAATTCGGAGGAACGATCGGCGGTCACATCATCAAGAGCAAATTGTTTTATTTCGGTTCCTATCAGGGAACCAGGCAGATCAACGGGCTCAGCTCGAACTCCGTGGCAAACGCCATCGTGCCGGGCCTCACCGACGACCGCTCGGCGGCCGCCATCGGAAAGTTATTTGGAGGACTCCCGGGCGCTAACGGCGGAGTCGTTGCGGCAAACGGCTCAAACATAAATCCGGTTGCGTTGAAGCTGCTTAACCTCAAGGTCGCCGGTGGCGGCTTCCTTATCCCAACACCGCAAAAGCTTACCGGTACGGACCCACAAGGAGGTCCCGAAGGACAATCGTCGTTCAGCATTCCGTCCAAGTTCAATGAGGATCAGTACATCGTGAATGTGGACTACGCCCCGACCAACAAGCAGACGATTTCAGAGAAATTTTTCTACGCGAAATCACCGGAATTCTTGGCATTCACATCGTCGAACGTTCCTGGCTCGGGCACGCACGACCTCTTTAAAAACTGGAACGGTATAGTCAAGGACACGTACGTGATTACGCCGACGCTGATCAATGAAGCCAGCGTGGGATATCACCGCGCCTACGGCAGAGTTGCCAGCGAAAACGCCATAACCAACCAATCCATCGGTCTTAGCCCCGGGTGCTCCAGCCCGTTCATGCCCATCATGGTTATCGGTTCGGTGGAATTGAGCGGCAACTTCAACGATGGGCAATTCACCGCTCCGACAGCATGGACGGCGCAGGATCAGGTCTCGTGGACTCACGGACGGCACAATGTTCGCGCAGGCTTCGGATGGGAGCGAGACATTGCGGATTCGGCCGACCAGGAAGTTACGCGCGGCGATATCTCATTTCTGAGTTTCGAAGACTTTCTCCTGGGAATGAGCGCGGCACAGAACGGCGGGAAATTGAGCAACATCAACGTGTCGGATGATCTTTGCGGAGATACGACAAGGGCGTTTCACGTGAGCAGTTTGTACGGCTTCGCTCAGGACGACGTGAAAGTGAACTCCCATTTGACGATAAATGTTGGGTTGCGTTGGGAAGGTCTGGGCCAAACTTCGGATGGCAAAGGGAAGTTGGTCGATTTCTGGCCTACTCTGGCCTCCAACGATCTGGTCAACAAACCGTTCTCCGGTTTCATCGCCGCGTCGAATTTCCCGGGTACGCTTCCGACCGGAATACAGCGAAACTCCAATCCCACCTTCGCAGCCAATGCCTGGGCGCTGAACAATTTTGGCCCCAGGTTGGGATTTGCCTGGACTCCGCCACGCTTTAACGACAAGCTCGTGCTGCGTGGAGGCTATGGACTTTACTACACGCATCCACCGGTAAACGACGCCTTCCAGTTGATTGTCAATCCGCCGTTTTTCTCGAGGCAGACAAACGTTGGCGCTCTAAACGCGCTGGCAACTCTTCAGGTTCCATTCAATCCTCCCTCCAACGAAGTATTTCCCAACTTCGTTCAGAGATCCGCCAATACCGCGCTTACCATTAATTCCATCAGCCCTGATTGGAAGCCGCCGGTAACCCAGCAATATAACTTCGGTATTCAATACGCATTGAACAGCACGACTTCAGTGCAAGTCGGGTATGTCGGGACAAAGTCCAGCCGCATTGAACCCACCATCCAGATTAACCAAGCGCAACTCGCCAGCCCTGGAAACCCGGTCAATGGCCTGACCACCAACACTTTTGAAAATGCAGCTCAACGAGTGCCCGTTCTTGGCATTGCGCCTAGCGGATTAAACCAAGCGCAATGGAGCGGAATTTCGAACTACAACAGTCTCCAGGCTAACGTCCAAAAGCGCCTCAGCCACGGACTGCAGTTCGGGCTCGCCTACACCTATGGGAAAACACTGACGGACGTCACCGGCGTTGGGACGTTTCCACTCGGCGGAGGCGTCTACAACAATCAGTTCGACCCGATGAATGGCTACGGACCCGCGGACTTCGACACCCGGCACCGCTTCGTCGCTAACTACTTATGGGATTTGCCCAATTTCCACAACAACGAAGGTGTTGCAGGCAGGGTGCTAAGCGGATGGGGAGCGTCTGGCGTGATCGTCGTGCAGACAGGTCCCGCCTTGACGTTTACCGATCCCGCCGCCGGCAGCATCTATGGACTTGCCGGAGCGTTTGGAACCTTTGGTGCAACCCTTTGCCCGGGCATGACCGCTAAGGACATTCTGACGCCTGGGCCCGTGCAGACAAATCTGAATAACTTCTTCAATGCCAATGCATTTTGCGCACCTCCACAGATCGGCGATGGCACCGGGTTCGGTACGTTAGGCCGCGGTGTCGTGTATGGCCCTGGTCAGCACAATATAGACATGTCCATATTTAAAGACACGAAAGTTGGAGGCCTAAGCGAGGCCGGAACCGTTCAGTTCCGCGCGGAGTTTTTCAACACCTTCAACACGCCGCAGTTCGCGAGCCAGACGACAACGCAATTCTCAACAGCCATCACCCAATTGCACGCACCAAGCTTCGGGCAAGTCACCGCAACCACCGTGTCTCCGAGAATTATCCAGTTCGGGCTCAAGTACACGTTCTGACTCCTGGGTTGGGGTAACAAGCAAAAGCGGGAAGGGGAGCGAGAGGTGTTCGCTCCTCTTCTTGGTTAGTTAGGGTTTGATTGGAGAGGAACAGAGATGCGGAAAGTCTTGCTTGGGTTGGTGTTGGCAGGTGGCTTGGCGACTGTTTTCGAAGCGCAGGATAAGCCAGCGCTTTCTCCTCTAACGAAGGGCTTCGTCACCGTGGACTCGTCCCCGGTGGCGTTGAAGCATGTGAAGGTCATTGACGGGACCGGCGCAGCACCTGCCGACGATCAGACGGTTCTGATCGAAAATGGAGTCATACGAGAAATTGGACCTGCTTCTTCGGTGTCGGTTCCCTCGAGTGCGCAGGTTCTCGATTTGACGGGGCGCTCAGTGGTTCCGGGGCTGGTCGGAATGCACGATCATATGTTTTACCCGACGGCCTCAGGGCAGGGCCCCGTCGAAGGCGCGCCTGCACTTTACGGCGAAATGGGATTCAGCTTTCCGCGGCTCTATTTGGCGGGCGGCGTGACCTCGATTCGAACGACGGGCAGCCTCGAACCCTACACCGACCTGGCGCTAAAGAAAATGATCGAGACCGGCAAAATGCCTGGCCCGAAAATTCACATCACCGGACCTTATCTTGAAGGAGTTGGTTCGTTCACGCCACAGTTGCACGAGCTTACGGGGCCTGAAGATGCAGTGCGGCTGGTGAATTACTGGATTGATGAGGGCGCTACATCTTTTAAGGCGTACATGCACATCACGCGTGCGGAGTTGGGCGCGGCAGTCAAAGCGGCCCATGCCCGAGGAGTCAAGGTCACCGGCCATTTGTGTTCCGTGGGATTCAGCGAAGCAGCGGATTTGGGAATCGACGACCTGGAACACGGCTTGGTAGTGGACCAGGAGTTCAACCCCAAGAAGCAGCCCGATGTCTGCCCAGCCGATGCTGACCGGCACCCGAGCATGGAAAAGATAGATATAGAAGGCGAAGCAGTCCAGGCGGTGATTCGCAAGCTAGTGCAACATCATGTGGCAGTGACTTCCACGCTCGTCATTTTCGAGACGTTTGCCGCGAATCGCCCGCCGCTTCAGGACCGTGTGTTACAGGCCATGTCCCTGCCATCGCGTGCGGATTATCTGGCAGTACGCGCCAAGATTGCGGAGGGCAACGACAACGGCGCAATTCTCCTTAAGAAGGAAATGCAGTTTGAACACGACTTCGTGAAAGCGGGAGGATTGCTGCTCTCCGGCGAAGACCCCACAGGATACGGGGGAGCGCTGGCAGGATTCGGCGATCAAAGACAAACGGAGCTGCTGGTTGAGGCTGGCTTCACGCCGCTCGAAGCGATTCACATCGCTACTCAAAATGGGGCTGAATTCCTGGCGGAGGCGGATCGCATCGGCGCTTTGAAGGCCGGCAAACAAGCCGACATCGTGGTGATCAAGGGCGATCCCAGCCAGAAGATCGAAGATATCGAAAACGTGGAACTCGTCTTCAAAGACGGAATCGGATACGACTCGCAGAAACTTATCCGTTCCGTCCAGGGTGCAGTTGGATTGCACTAGATGTGTGGCTCGAATTTGTAGATGGCGTCCGTCCTGAACTTCCCATAACCCGATCACGGTAAGGTAAATCGTGGTCGCTCAAGGCTCAAGAGGCGCTATCAGTTCGACGCGTTGCGATTCTTCGTGACGTGGCTGTCCCGAGTCCCGTTCGAGGAAGTATAGCGATGACGAATTCTTGGTGCACTCTTGATGCACTATAATCTGCAAATGTGGACATTGCGGCGCAACTGAGAGCAGCGTAAATTACTGAAAAGAGGTGAAAATCAGCGAGTGCCAACAGGGCAGGTAGGTTTTTAGCAAACCGCCGCATTCAGCCGCTCTGTCACCTCTCCGCGGCGTGCTTTCAACAGTCATCCCGCGGGAATACTCCAGTGGCGGACAGCAGCGGCTCGGTGTGCTTAGTAACCTAGGGTGGAGCGTTCGGTCACGCAGGCTGCCACAATTCGATCGGATTTCCCTCAGGGTCATGCACGCGGGCAAACCGGCCGATGGGAGACGACTGCGGGTCTATCTTGACCTCGATTCCTGCGGCCCGTAGCTGTGCCGCCATTTTGTCGAGATCCCGGACTCGAAAGTTCACCATCCAGACCTTTTGGGCATCCCCGAAATATTTGCTCGTCTCCGGAAAAGGCGCGA
>WNFP01011526.1_pt1 | contig 11125 bp, 7 predicted proteins | sample 5400201 | NCBI WGS metagenome assembly WNFP01 (sample SAMN13153355, study PRJNA577476) | soil metagenome | isolation source: 115 cm saprolite under Madrone tree | place: USA:California | collected 2016-06-14
AGCTTTATGACCGAGCGAATGAAATATGGCGCAAACTTCAGGAAATCGGCCCCTCGGCTGGTGCGGCATATGAGCTAGCCGATCGACGGCTGAAGCTCCGGATGCCGACTCCAGCCGCAGCGCCGATGCCGACGGCTCCGGATTCTTCATCGCATGAGGCAAGCACTTCGCCGTATGGAACCGCTGCTGACTTCGCAGAGTACGCCATAAAGCCGCGCGAACATGAGATCGACCAAGTCCCGCCACTGCCCACTTCCACCGCATCGGAAGTATCTTCTCCTGCACCTCGCGCGAGTCCAGCAGAGCCGGGCCCTTCCGCCGAAACTGCCGTCGCTCAACCAGGTGGACGTCTTATTGTTTTGAGGGCCGCGAACTTTGGATGGAATTTGGCTCTGAATCTTAAGATCGATGGGAGAACGGCCGCCAACATTGTGCAGGGACGCAGCTACGATGAGTTCGTGCCGGAGGGGCGTCATATGCTGACCGTGTCGGTCGTGTCAAACTATCATCCGACGTCGACGGTGCTGAACGTGCGGAGCGGACAAACGTACGTATTCACGGCAATACGGCAGAACACGGATAGTGTTGTTCTTGTTCCATCAGCCCTTCCTCCAGGGCAGCCGCACTAGGTTGAATAGCAGCCGCTAAGGCGAACAGCTTTCTATCGCGAGAAACATGGACTGAAAATCCACGTGTCGGCGGTTCGATTCCGCCCCCAGCCATTTTTTCCTGATGCGTAATCGGCTATGGTGCGAGTCATTCGATGAAGTACGATTGGAAACAGGCGGGTGAGGAATGGTCTCTACCTTGGGGCAGTTCCGTTGCGCAATGGACCGGCACAATCTTTCCGCGTATTGGCGATTTCCTGCCAACGGGCACGATTTTGGAAATTGCACCCGGCTTCGGGCGGTGGACGCACTATCTGAAGGATTACTGCGACGAGCTGTGGGCCGTTGATAAATCGAGCGAATGCATCGAGGCGTGTCGTCGGCGTTTCGCGGCTGAGTCGCGCGTCCGCTGCTACCTGAATGACGGCCGCTCGTTGTCGATGATTCCCGATGATTCCGTCGATTTCGTTTTTAGTTTCGATTCATTCGTGCATACAAATCGCGACGTGATGGAAGCGTACCTGCGTGAGTTGGGAACAAAGTTGAAAATAGGCGGGAGAGGTTTCATTCATCATTCCAATTTTGGTGAATATGTGAACTCGCCACGCGAGCGAATTCCGGAGGCGTTAGCGAAACCGTTGATTAAGGCAAAGATCCTCGATTGGGCGCATCATCGAAATCCAGGCATGAGCGCCGAGTTGTTTCGTGCCTTGTGCGCGCAGCACGGGCTCCATTGCATCACTCAGGAGCTCGTGAACTGGCGAGGCAGGCGGTTGATCGATTGCTTGTCACTGTTCGAGCGGAGCGATTCAGCTCCACAGAATGCGACGAAAGTGGACCGAAATCCAAATTTCATGCGCGAGGCCGCGCGAATTCGCCGGCAATGGCAGACTCCAGGTTAACGACCTGTCGTTTGCCATTTCCCGTAGGTGCATAATTCCGCCTCTCCGCTTGCAAAGGGGAGAGGACTGAGGTGAGGGGTTGACAGTCACACGGGCGGCCTTCCTCCTGACCCTCACGCCTCCCCCTCTCCCTTTACAAAGGGCGAGGTGACCCGCGTGCTTGCGGCGCATTTCGTTTACCACGAGAGCGCAGCTAACAATTCACGATGCTTGCCATTAACACTATTGCCTAAGTGGTTTGGTTTGTTCAACATCGCGGCATGCCTGAAGTTCAAGCACCGCCGCCGTTACCAAAATCACAGCCGTCGTTTGGGCGGCGCCACAGCACTATCATCAAATTGCTTGGAGTCGGCGCGCTCGTGTTGGTGTTGCTGATCCCGCTGGCAATGATTACCGGCGTGTTAAGGGAGCGATTGCAGCGGCGCAACGAGGCGGTGGCCGATATCACTTCCTCATGGGGCAAAGAACAAAATCTGATTGGGCCAGTGCTTGGGATTCCCTATCAATACAAATTCAAAACGGTGAAAGAAGTCCCAGCAGCTGATGGAAGGATGGAGCGGCGCGAAGTGGAAGAGACCGCCACAGGGAACGCGTATTTTCTGCCCGAAACGCTGAATGTCTCGGGCGACGTGCAAACACAGATGTTGCACCGCGGCATCTACGATGCGGTGGTCTACCGCGCGCAGACCATTCTTTCTGGAAAGTTTATGCCGCCCGATTTTGGCCCGCTCAAGATCGACCTGAAAGATGTGCAGTGGAAAGACGCCTTTGTCACCATCGCTCTCAACGATCTGCGCGGGACGCGTGAGGCGATTGTGCTCGATTGGGGCGGTACCAAACGTCCGATGCTGCCCGGTTCGCAAGTTCCGGGTTACACGACGGGCGCAACCGCATCGCTCGGCAGCGAGCAGCCGATTGCGGCAGAGATTCAATTTTCGATCCCAGTGGATTTCAACGGCAGCGAAGGAATTTTCTTTGCGCCATTCGGTGTGCAAAACGAAGCAACGTTGAAATCAAACTCACCCGATGTGGGATTTCGCGGCGCATTTCTTCCGGCCGAACGATCACTGCGTCCAGACGGATTCGATGCGAAATGGAAGATTTCGTATTACGGACGCGATTATGCGCAATCGTGGACGAGCCGTACCGGCAATGAGCGATTCACTACGCTAGCCGTTTCGAATTCACTTTTCGGAGCGCAGTTTCTATCGATTCTGGATGCGTACCGCTATGTCGAACGCTCAATCAAATACGGTGTGCTCTTTCTCGTGCTTGTTTTCACGGCGTTCTTTCTCTTTGAAGCCACGGCGCGGCAGAAGATTCATCCCTTTCAATATCTGATGGTCGGCGCAGCGCTTTGTCTGTTTTATCTGCTCTTGCTATCGATTTCGGAATTTATCGGATTCAGCTGGGCCTACCTGATCGCGGCGGCGGCATCGATAGTGTTGATCACGTGGTATTGCCGTTTTTTCCTGGGCGGCGGTGTGCGCACGTTGATGATCGGCGCAGGGCTCACGGGCGTTTACACATTTCTCTACATCACCTTGCGGCAACAGGATTACGCGCTGCTCATGGGCGCAATCGCGCTCTTCATCGTGCTAGCAATCGTAATATACGTGACGCGCCGGGTGGATTGGTACGCGCGCGACTCGAGCTAAGCCATCCGAAGACCACCTGTGCGAATCAGCAATCGCGGTGGCGAATCGGCCCTTGACCACCAACTATTTCCTGAATAGCCTTTTTGCGAAGTCGGTTCTGAGCGAAGGCAAAAAAGGGACTATTCGTGTAAGTATTCGAATCGCTCTGGCGGACTCGAACTGGAAAGGACGCTATATGCCGCGATCTCGCAAAAGCCAGTCGTACAAGACGACCGCACCGAAGCAGACAACCAAGCCCCTGTGCAGGAATCTGCCCCGACCGGTACCCCAACTTTCCCCGGTTGTGATGGCGGACCCACGTCGAGCAGCAGCCATTCTGTTAATACACTCGAAGTGGGTGAACGGAACGGTCCTGCACTACTGCTTCTTTGGAGCGGGCTCCCATTTCGCCGTGCCCAAGGTACAGGCGGATGCGATCCGTGGTGCCTTTGCCAAATGGAAGGGGGTTGGAGTCGGCCTCGAGTTTCAGGAGGTCAATCAGCTCAGCGAGGCCGAAGTCCGAATCGGCTACTCGACGGCAGACGGCAGCTCCGCTTCGGCGGTCGGCCGGGAAGTGCTGGACGTTCCGCTGAACGAGCCGACGACGGTGTACGGCTGGGACCTCACCACCCCCTACGGGAGTGGCACCGCGCTCCACGAACTCGGACACGTGCTCGGTATGGAGCACGAGCACCAGAATCCCTTTGCGGGAATCAAGTGGCACGAGCAGGCGGTGTACGACTCGTTGGCCAGACCTCCCAACAGCTGGGACCACGACACGACCTATCACAACATCCTGGAGAAGCTCAGTACGCAGCAGGTCCAGGGTTCGACGTGGGATCCCGACTCGATCATGGAATACGAGTTCGAGCCGGGTCTCATCGACGAGCCTGAGCAATACGATATCAACGGTCTCACCCCGCCAGGGACTCTTTCGAGCGACGACAAGCAATGGGCCCTCAAGTGGTACCCGGGGTTGAAAAAGACGCTGCCAGTGCTCCAGCCGTTCCAGTCTGTCGCGGTTGACCTCGCCGCCGGCCAGCAAGTCGATTTCGCGATCAAGCCCACGGCGTCTCGGAAGTACACGATAGAGACGAAGGGTGCGTCGGACACGCTGCTCGTGCTGTTCGAGGACGTCAACGGCACGCCACGATACCTGTCCGGCGACGACGACAGCGGTGAAGACCGCAACGCGAGTATCAGCTACAAGCTTTTCAAGGGTCGCAGTTACATCGTGCGACTGCGTCTTTACTACCCGGGCCAGTCCGGCAAGACGTCGCTCATGCTTTCGTAGTGTGGCTGGCTTCTGCAGGCACACGTTGGCAGTCTCGTGATAATTTCGGGTGATCGCATTGCGCCCGTAACTTTCGCTATTTTGCGTGCTGTACGGTCACATCTAACAGACGATGCAACTAACCGCTGGCGCGGCCTCGATTAAAGGCGGCAAAGATTCAGGCCCTACAAACACTCGACAACTGCATCCCCGCGCCACTTCTCAGCAATCCGTGAGTGTGGGACGCTAAAACGGCATCGGTGCGCTTCATCTAGCTCGTGCGCTTCCGTTTCTTAGTGCTTCTTTTCCGGCCGGCTTCAGAGTCGGTTTCTTCATCGGCGCCGGTAGCTTCGAGATCGATCGCAGGCGGGACTGCTCCGCTGATTTTCGTGCGGGTGCGGACAACTTTTTCGCCAAGGCTTTGCAGTTCGCGCATCGCTTTCAACATACTGGCGCGCGGACGTTGTGCCGCTTTGGCGTACTTCGGTCCCCACGGATCGACAGGCACCGGCCCGTTTGGGCCCCAGACCCAAAGTGGTCCATCTGCGAGACTGCCGATCAGCCAGGCCCAGATCGCGTAAAGATTCGGGTCGATCTCGAAGCGCGGGTGGACATCGACGAAGAGGCAGGCCGAGCTGATGCCGTTGGCGACAACACAGATTTCCGACGGCCCCGTCGGAATGTCATTCGGCACGTGGAAATTCGTCGAGTGAACTGCCGTCCCAGTCGCAACACCCATAGTGCTGTGATCGAAGGTGGGGCAGTAGGTGACCCGTCCGCTCGCGAGATGGCGCACACGCACGAGCGGATAGTTGGTCGCGGCCGCGGAGTCATCGCCATAACCGACCGTTTGCGATAGCCCATTCAACTGACGGCCGCTGAGCGTGTAAGAATTCCCGCCACGGATAATCGATGGCGCCGACGTGATGCTCGGTCGCCAGGCATTGTCGGGGCCTCCATCGGGCGTGTAACAATAAATGGCGTTCGTTTCTGCGGCAAAAAGTACTTGTCCCGTCGGCATCATCATCATCCGTCCCTGGTACGGTATTCCTGTCGAATTTGGCGGATCGGGCACGCGATACATTGTCGAACCGTCGAATTCGAAAAAGTAAGTCGGCGGGAGATAAGAGCCGGATTGTCCATCGACGGGTCCGCCGACGAAGAGCACTTTGCCGTTCGGCATCAGACATCCCGGCGCGTCTTTCGCGCCGATGGTGTTGCCATTGATATTTGGAAAAGTCGGACCGGTAGCCCACGTGCCCGCCTGATTCGCAATCGGCGGCGGAGTATAAATTGCCGTGCGGTTTGCGGCGCCGACGCAAAAAGCCCGTCCGTCGGGCAGCAGAAACGCGGGGCCGATTTCCAGCGAGGAAGTCTCCACAAGGTTCACGGGTAGGGTACCGGCGGCAACCCACTGATTTGCCGCCGCGACGTATTTTTCGGCATGCGGTGTGTTGCTGCACTGCACCGTCAGCACGGTTTGATCGGGCAACAGCGTCCATGTCTCTTCCGATGCCGAATCGCCTTTGTTCGGACCCGCTGACCAACTATTTGCCACCGGATCATAAATTGCCGTCTTCGTTCCGGTGTAATAGCCGACAAGCAGCCGGCCGTCGGGCAGCAACGCGCACGCGGCATCCCCCATGTTCGTCCAGCCGGTCGGCGGTGTGACGGCGCTCCATGCATCCGCGAGCGGGTCGTACATTTCGCATTTGTTCGTCTCACTGCCGGCATCGCTGTATTCACCGCCGCCGACGATCACGCGGCCGTCGCGGAGGACCGCTGAGGCGTAATAAAGCCGAGTGTTGATCATCGGAGCGAGCGTGTTCCATGTGCCTTTGGTATAATCGCCGTTGGCGTCCGGCGTAAGCCTGTACCAATTGACGCCGCCGCTCTGCTGGCACATCACCGTGCCATCGGTTAGCAGCAACATCGTGCTCGCTTGAAAGGTGGGTTGATTGTCGAGAGGTTTCCATGTTCCTGGCATAAGAGTTTTCCTAATGTTTTTTTGTTTTATCTGCGGCAGTTAAGCGTTTTACCTTGTTACTCTGTTCGCGAGTCCGTGCCGAAAACTTCGCGGTTACGCATTTCCTCGTAATGCTTCGGGTCTTCGGCTTTGACCATGTCGAGTAAATCTTTCAAAATATTCGGTGTTTCGGCGAGTATCGACAGATCATGCTCCGACTCCAGGGTTTTTCCATCGCGCGAGCAGGTATGCAGAAAGCGCAGGATTCTCGCCTTTTTAGCCGCGTCAAAGGATACCGATCTAATCCGCTGTTCCAGCTGATCCGCAGGTTTTTGATTACGAAACAACAAAAAATATTCGAGGACTCTTCGAGCGATATTCGGCATTGGATAAAATTCTTCGAGAACTCGATTGGCGGGGTCCTTATTCGCTTCGTTATAGACCCGCTTGAATAGATGTTGATATTCCGAATCAAACTTGTGAAGCATCGGATCACGCAGCTTGAACACATCTTGAGCTACGCGCTGCCCATTATGCCCCGCTGGCCATCCGGCATAAAATGAGCCACATGAATCATAATTTCGATGATCTCATCGGGGGTAATCCCCAAATTGAGCGCTCCCTCAATATGCCTTGCTAACTCACGATCTCTCCCCAACGCTGCGAGCAGCGCCACTGTGATCATACTACGCTGACGCACGCCTTTATAGGAATGTAGAAGTAACCAACCTAAGTTGGACTCCGTACGATGTTCGCGGCTTGCAGCACAATGTCATAGCTTGAATGTCATCAGTTGCACTTCCCTTTGCCTCACTTCGCCCCTGGCATCGGCACGTTAAACCACGAATGCAACTGCCAACGGGGCTGCTTTTGCGGTTCATCCAGAAAGATACGAATGTTGCGGAAAACCCCGTCGAGTTTATTGCCGCAACGCATTCCTTTCATTGCGACCAATAGTTCTACCACTGCAAGGTTCCCATAAATCGTCGGGACGATGTCGGTGCTGTGGAGTTCATCCGTGGTGTTCCCTGGTTTCTTCAAATCATCGAGATAGATCGCTTTGTCGACGATCGTTCCGTTCGCCCGGCGAAATCGAAGGCCGTCCGAAAGAGCGCTCTTTAGAAATTCTGCGTCGCGCGATTTCTCGGCTTCACCGATACGTTCATTCAAACTGATCAGCTCTTGTACGCTGCTGGGTGCCGCGACGTGCTCTTTTAGCCAGTCCGGATAGCTAGCTAGCAGTCCTGTTCCAAGGTCCGGCGGCTGACGCGTCGCGAGCGTTGTCGCAACAGCGTAGAGACTCTTGTCTACGGTTTGGATAGTGCCGAACGACTCGAAGCCAAGCGTCCACCAAACCTTATCGTCTCGAAGCGTAATCTGAGTCAGCTCCACATTACAGCCCAGCGCTGGCAACGGCCGCTTTCCAAGGGGTTGCTCTTTATCGTCAAGAGGGATCTCTTCAGGAAACTGTCTTGCGGTATCGAACTTGCGAAGCCATCGAATTTTCTCGATCGGAACTGTCCAGCCCGACCTCAGCTCCAGCACCTCGGATGTCGATTTGGTCCATAGGTCGATAGGCCCCACAAATGGACCCGCCGTCAAGTTGCCCCATTTGGCAGCCACCAGTCCCTTGACTTCAACTCCCGGCTTTCCACCACGACGTTTGAGGCCCAATTCGATCTGACTGTGGTCGTATAGGTACTCGTCCACGCGCAGCTCTCCGCCTCCCGCGGGGCATGTATCTTTCGTCGCATTACGGAACCATTCCCCAAGTTTGGGCGGCGGAACATTGTTCCAAAACCACCTAATTTCTGCTGAGACCTGCATAGGTTACCTCCTTCTCACATGACGTGTTACTGCACCTTCCCGATGTGGGGCTTCATCTTGATACTGTTGTTACTCTCGTCTTCTTAACTATTTGAAAGTCCTGAATTTTCATCGCTTCCTTCGAACGAGCGAATCGCTTTCTGTGCCAGCACGTGGCTTTAGCTTTCACTCATCATTTTCGTAAGAGAGTCATACTTGTTTATGCCATAATTTTTCATTTCTTTTCTTCTTCTTTAACATGCATCTCCGAGCGGCCGATTCATTTCGGCAACGTCGCGCGAAGGTCTTTGAGTTGGAATTGCAATTTGCCGAGCGCTTTGTCCTGAGCAGCAAGGGCTGCGGCCTGCTCTTTCGGCAGGGGTTTTGGGGTGGCACTAGCAGAGACTTTTTTCAGTTTCGGGGCACCGCGCGGAAATTTCCTTGTCTGGCCGCTTTTCAGCCAGCTTTGCATCCGGTCGCTCAGGTCGGCGGATTGCGCGGCGCGCTCCTTCAACATGACGCGCACATTCGATACAGCGTCCTCGCTTCGCCGCAGGAATTCTTCCGCCATTACGCGAAACGGATTGACCGATTCGTTGGCCGCGAGACGGAACTCTGCCGGCACCAAAATTGGCGTTCCCTTCTTCAGCTTGCTTATCTGCTTCAGATGCGGATTCAGCCGCAGCAGGGCCGCTTCCATTTCTTTCTGGGATGTTCTTGACGATCCTTTCGACGGCTCGGCGAGCAACCGCTTGGCGAGCGTGCTGATCGTCTTTTCACCTCTTGATAATGCGATGTTCATGAAACTTCCTCCTGTATTTTAGAAGATTGATTACGCTTTGACGTTGAGTGGGCTCCAAGGCGTGCCGAGGATGGCGTTGCCCACGTAAATCTCCCCACCAGTAATGTTTCCGAGCACCGTGTACGCTCTTGGTACAGCCGTGCTACCCCCTTGGAGAACCAACGCTACTATGCTTGTAATACACTCGACGCGATTGCCGGAGGCGATGATGCTATCCCCAGTGAGCTCGACTGCGAACCGTGTGTTACCTCCCGGCACGGAACAGTGGTTGTCGCTGAATCGGCAGCAGCCGCTGACGAACACTTCGACCATACTCTCGGCAGTGTAGCCGTGCAGGGAATTGCCGTGAATGTCCGCTTGTTTTGCGGGCAGCGGACCGAACTCTATTTGATTGATGTGGATAGCTTGCCATGGCGTACTCGGATCAGAAGGTTCAGAACTCTGGCCCCGGATCAGGTTGTCGCTGATTTCGATGTTATCGATCTCAGAGGCGACAAAGATGCCGGCGCCCGCGGCCCGATAATTCGAGGCTGGCGCAATGTTCATGATCGTGTTCTCACTAATGCGCATAGCGAAGCATCTACCATCTACTCGCACGCCGGAGATGACTAAGGCACCTTGCGAATTCGTACCGACGCCGAGGATGGAGTTGTTCGAGACCTCGCCTTCGCCAACGCTTTTTAGGTAGATGCCCGCAATTTCTTTCTCGGTGCCGTTCACACCGATACTTGTCAGTTCGTTACCCAAGATTTTGAGACTGCCTGCGCGACTCTCCGTGCCCATAAAGATGCCTTTTTCCCCAATCATGTTTAGGACGTTGCTTTCAATCAGAGCCGACGAAAGGGATACCGCAGGGTCGATCTTAATGCCGTTTTCAGACAATTCGTCGAGCCAATTGCCGCTCACGACGACCGGACCGAGCCAAAATCCCGAGAGCAACGGATTCTTCACGAATAGAATCCCATTTCGAATCCCATTACTAACGATACCGATTCGGTTGTCGCAGATTCGCGTCTCGCCGACTGTCCCGACGACAATACCGTCCCATTCGTTCACTGCCTTTGCGGAGGAGGAGGGCATGATCGTGTTAGCGATCAGCTCCAGACCGCCAGTTGCAGTACCGCTCGCGCGGATTCCGGCACCGTCCTTGATGGCAACGATTTCAATGAAATTATGCGCGATGACCGTGTGGTTGTAGGTACAATTCCCGGCCAGATGGATGCCTGTGTTGAAACACACCAGGAAGTTTTTCTCGCAATAGAAATCGGTGAGCACAAGCGGGTCCTTGTCCTCTGGGTCAATCGCAAACCCCACCCCGTAATGTGCAAGCACAATATTATTGTCGCGAATTTTAGTGGAGACCAGAGTACCTGTTTCGAGCAAAATGCCGACTGACAACGGGGTGTCCTCGCCTATGGGAAACGCGACGTTCACACGCTCGATCGTGGTATGGGAAGACATGCCGCTAAGCCGAATAGCCGGCGCAGCGACAGCACGTGCGCCCGCGGACACAGCGACAGCACGTGCGCTTGGACCGATCTCCGTGCTAATGGAGGCATCGCCAGAACCTGTGCTCGGAGTGATCATAAAGATGGTTAGGTAATCAAGTGTGCAGGATACCGAATCATTAATGATAAAGGCCGCGTTGTCCGACGCTTGGACGATAATGGTTGCCAATCCCTGCCCGCGGATGCGGACGGCAAATGCCTTGTTAAGCTCCACTGGTTTGTCAACTAGATTAAAAGTGCCCGGACCGAGGCAAATCGTGCCACCTGTTTCCCGCAGCTGATTCACCGCCGCGTGAATTGCGAAGACTCCTGTGTTGTGTTGGTCGGCGCTCACGCAGACCGTGCAATCACAGCTCTCGGCTGCTTCCGGGAACGACGGTGGCCAGAAGATGCGGCAGTCCACCACCGCATTTGGAAAGGTGACGAGCGCGAGCCGGCCATAATGATGATGCACGCCGCGCGGCGGAGCGGCATCGAGCTCCTCGACGGACGCATCGGCGGTGCGCGCCACGAAAACCCAGTAGTCTCCAGACCGGAACTCGCCGCCGTCAGGATCAGTCGTGAAAGTCACCTTCACGCCGTCTTCCAGAATCAGCGACGTACCAGCCGCTGGGACTGGAATT
>WNFP01004580.1_pt1 | contig 11124 bp, 10 predicted proteins | sample 5400201 | NCBI WGS metagenome assembly WNFP01 (sample SAMN13153355, study PRJNA577476) | soil metagenome | isolation source: 115 cm saprolite under Madrone tree | place: USA:California | collected 2016-06-14
CCAGCACTACGAAGGTGTTCTCGAACGTCGCCGGCGCCGGATCGTGCGCGATGGCCTGCACCTCCTTGAGTTGCTCGGCCATCCCCGCTTCGAACGCCGGCACGCATTCAGAGTCGTGGAGCCGGTCGAAGGGCGGGTAGTGCAGCGGGCGCGGGCTTTCCGCGAAGAATGGGTTCATGGCAGCGGACTGCTGGGGGACCTCAGGTGGGACCGTCTTCTGTGCGGACGCGTCAGGCGGAACGGCCTTCTGCGCCGAGGCGCAGGCGATGAGGACGGGCATGCAGACGATGAGGGTGCGGGCCAAGGTGCACTCCTTATGACGAGGGCGCGCAGTCATGCCAGCGAACGGGACTCGATTTCAAGGGCAAAGACGCGGAGCTGGCCGGTTCCGTCCTCGCTTGACGTTTCCAATCGGTTTGTGCATTTCGCCGTACGTCCGCGGCTTGCCGCGTGAAGGGGGCCTGCAATCTGGCTGGCATGGCTCAATGCCCGGCCGCTTGCGCTCGCTTGCCCGGCCGTCTTAAGGGACGTGCCGGGAGGGAGCCATGCGAAAGGGCCCAGCGCTTCTCAGCGCGGTCGTATCGGTGTCAGCGTTGGCCGTCGTGGCAGTGAGCGCGTGCGGGGAGAAGGCAACCGATCCTTCGCTTCGCATCGCCGCCTCGGGTTTCGTCCCACAACAACCTGGCGCTTCAAGTCCGGCCTCGACGGAGATGTGCGCACCGTTCGGGGCGGCGCTGACCAACTCCAACCGGTGGAGTTACGCGGTGCGCTCGCGCAATGAGATCCGTGCGCTCGAGCAGATCGAGGTTCGCAACGTTGCTGGCGGGCGGGCGCAACTCGTCACTACGCTCGTGCTCGGCGAGGAACGGTTGAAATGGTCGTCGGTCGTCGACTGCGCCTCAGGAGAGATCCTGGAGCAGGAGGCCCCCGAGGTTGCGTATGTCTTCTGGCCCTTTCCTGGCCTGTTCGTCGGCCAGCGGCTCGACGCCGCGGATGCCACGAGCTTCGTCTCAATGGTCCCGAGTGGCCGTCGCGGAAGGCCTCTGAGGACCGTCGAGCTGACCTACCGCAGAAACCAATCGAGTTCCTTCATCAGTCGGATCGAGCGGCAAAGCAGCGGCGGTCAATCCGCGCAGATCGACTTCGACAGCAGGGTCGGCGCGACGGCCGTCCATTTCGCCGACGGCTCGTCAGTGGAGCTCATTTCCGAAAACGAGGCAACGTCGCTGAGCGAGCGCCTGGGGGAAGACGCCGCCGAAGGGGAAACGCGCGCGGCGCTCCGTTCGGTGGGCACTCCGACGGTCGCCACCGCCGTGCCCGGCACCCACGATTGGAGCGGCCGTTGCGGACTCATAACCACCTATGACGGTCACTGGCCCGAGCTCGATTTCAGGACCATCCACGGGATCGCGACCTCGAACACCGACGTTGCGGGCGACGACCTCACGATCCGTCGAGGATGAACCCCATGCTCTCGGCTACTGCACGACGATCGCGACAGCGAGTTCAGGATGAACGTTCTCGACGACCAGTTCAACGCCAACTACCTGGCCGTCGGTCAGACCGACGTGAACGTCGAATGGGAATCGGTGATGATGTTCCCGAAGCACCCTTATACCTTCTACAACGACACGAACACACAGATTACCGGTAACCACTTCGGTGCCGCTGGTCCTCTGGGACTCAGGGACATCAGCTACCAATCGCCCAGAGAAGGAGATCAAGTGTACGTCCGCGGGGCGGTGGTGGTCGATTGCGGCCACACGGGCAACGTAGTGGAACTGCATCCTCCTGTCGCCGTGGCTTGGAGTCACAAATTCGCGCCTGGCAGCGCCGACTACTTCCTTCGCGCTTCGTCCTACGGCTGGTATCCGCATGTGCAAAGCTTCTTCACGGGAGATAACCAGGCGTTCGAGGCGGATCTCGACATCCCCGACGCAAGTGCCGCCGATCCCGGCTCCACACCGTACCTGGGTCCTGTGATCGTCGATTACACGTACTCGGGTTATGACGTTTCCGACGACCACGGTACCGATCCTCTCGCCGACTACAATCATCCGTCGGCGCACCTTTTTGGCGGAGATTGGAGCCAGCTGTACTCGAACTATTTCGACGTGAGCGTCACGCCCAACGGGAGCAAGGTCCACATCCACGCCGCTCCCAAATCACCGTGGGATGTGCCCCACGACAACCCGCAGCGACCGGCGCTCATCGGCATTCATTTCACCGCCTGCGTTCCAAGGCACGAGAACGGGGTGGATCTCAATGGCTGTGGAGTCCAGCCGCCCTACGAACTTTTCGGTCAGGTGAAACCCGCGGATCTTGGAGGCACTGTCAATGGTTGGGTCGCCGAATTCCATCGTCCCGCGACGAGCTTGAAGGTCCAGGTTGCAGGATTCGCGCAGTGCGACCTGCGCGACCGCGAAGGCGTGGCAGCGAGCGCCTCGACGGTGTCCAATCACACCTACAGCGCGACTCTTCCGCAGCAGATGCGAATCTGCGACCCGGTGGGCACCGATGAGGTCCTCGAGTGGGTCGTCCGCCTGGTCTCCGACGACGAGCGGCCCCAAGCGGAGGAGTTTCCTCTGCTTCATCGCTACACCGCGGGCGGTTGCGTGGAGACACCGGACATCGTCCTGGTCTCGGGGCTCTGCCCTCCGGGCACCGGGGTCAATGGCGGCTTCAGGTCGTGCGCATCCCCATACCCCACTCCCACCACTCTGCTTCCGTATTGCGAACCGGGCCGGTCGGGCCAGCCGGTGCTGCCGACAGTACCCGCTGGGCTCACCGCGACGGGAGGCCCGAATCAGATCACTCTTTCCTGGCAGCCGAACAATGCGATCGAATACGAGGTCTACTCTGCGGACGGAGCCTACTCCCGCATCGCCGGGACGCTGGCGAACAGCTTCACCGTCAGCGGCTTACCGAATGGAGTGACACACTCCTACGCGGTTTCAGGCGCCAACTCGATCGGCGAGGGTCCAGCCTCTCCGATCGCAACGGCGACGACGCTTCATTGCAACCAGAACTGCGCCGGATGCTGCAGCGGTGAAACCTGTAATGCGCCTTCGGCGAGCACCGGTTGCAAGATCAATGGGCAGGCCTGCGGCACGCAGTGTCCCGCGGGAACCGACACGTGCTCGGGCGGAGCCTGCGTCTGCCACCAGTATGATTGGCAAGTCTGCGAAACGACCGTCGGCCAAGCCCAGTACATGAAGACTTGCGGCAGCTACCTCAACGCCTGCGGTGCGTACATCAGCTGTGGCACGTGCCCGCCGGGCAACTATTCCTGCACCAGTGGCATCAGCGCGCACTGCGTCTGCACGCCCTTTACGGCTTCGCAGGTGTGCGGAGCCTGCGGTACCTACGCCGCCGATGGGTGCGGCGGCTCGGTCTACTGCGGCGCTTGCCCGCCGCCTCCACAAACATGCGGTCCCGGACAGAGGAATTGCGACGGCGTGTGTGTCTGCGGAACCTGTCAGTGCCAGTAGCTCGCTGAGTCCTTCCGGCCCCAGGGTTTAATGCCCTGGGGCCGAGCACCTTTCCGAGCTTCTTGCGCGCCTTCCGCGCATCAAGCCTTCCGGCGACGCCCCCGACTCTCTCGGTACTGTTCCATCCACTCGACGACCTCGTACTAGCACCGTTTCGACCATGGTTTGATCTACTCCCGGCGTTGACCAAAAGGGACATCCAAACTGACTGTGCGGGCACCGTACTGCGAGAAAAAGGGTGCGCGACCACGCCGAGAAAGAGACGCGCCTGTGCACGTGCGCCCCTATATGGGGCGCCGAGCCTTGACGCCAGTCCTGTGGGAGATCAGTGGACAGACAAGCCGGGTTCCGTCGCCCCTTGCTGGATCGCGGCGCGCTCGGTTAGGAAGGCGACGCTTCGATCGCCCGCATGTCAGTGTTTGACATTCGCCCTTGCGCCTCGTTCGACGGACAGGATCAAATCGGCAGAGGGGAATCTCGCCTTCATGGATTCGACGAGGCCTTCCGGATCCTTGGCTCGTTTGAGCTCTTCCTCAAACACGAGCAGGTATTTCTCCGTGAAATCCACTGCGGTATTCGCGTCCAGAGGTGCTCCAACCTTGCTGTGTCCAGGGATCACGACCGAAGGCCCCAAGGCTCTGATTCTCTTCAGCGTGTTCAACCATTCTCCTCTGGCCACACTGTCTGTTTCCGCGGTGTAGACGTGCATGTTGTCGAACACCACGTCGCCGGCAATCAGAAGTCTCTGTTCCGGGATCCAGAGCATCGTGTTTTCGTCGGTGTCACCACGGACGCTCTTGATGAGCTCCATTCTCGTGCCTTCAAATTCGATGAAGCCTGCGTCGAATGTGTCGATGGCGACGGCGTGAGAGGTTGCACCCGGGCCCAGGATCTTTTTCCACTTCTCTATCTTCTCCGGGTAGACCTTCTCGATTCGCTCCACCACCGCGGAATTCGCGATGATTCTCGCTCCCGGATAGGCCTGCTTGAAGACCTCGAGGCCAAGAAAATGATCAGCATGCTCGTGGGTCATGTAAATGATGGACAGCGGCTTCTTGGTCTGCCTGATTTTCCTGCAATACCCTTTCAGCGCGGGGAAGCTCGACTTCGTCGTGAATCCCAACGACATGGGCGGGATCGGGATCCTCGCTCCGCAGAAGCTGGTCCGGTCGGGGGGCGCGCTCGTGATCGATCTCGAGCGCGCCGAGCTCCGCTACGACGCAGAGGAGGCGGCGCTGAAGCGTGTGGCTGCGGAGGCGGCCGCTCCGCTGCGGCGCCTCGAGTACCACAAGTGTCGGACGGAAGACTTGTTCAGAGAGTACCACCGCGTCGTCTCCATCTCGATCAACGGCGTCGAGGCAGAGATGATGGTGGACACGGGAGCGTCGCGGACGATGCTCTCGCGCAACAACCCGGCGATCCAGTCGATCATCGAGCGGAAGGGCCAGCCCAGCACGACCACGGCGGTCACCTCGATCGGCAGCAGCCTGGTCGTGCCCGACGTGCCGCTCGAGGTGGCGGGGACGTCGTTCGTGCTGCCCGTGCTCGTGAACCCGTCTTCGAACGACTGTGGCAAGGGATTGCTGGGCGCCGACGTTCTCCGCCACTGCACGGTGGTGTGGGGCTCGAGCTCGTTCTGGGCCGCCTGTCGCGCTCCCCCCGACGGGAAGTAGTCCAATCGCCCGCTTCTCGAGGGCAGCGCGGAGCTCGGCCGTCAGGGTCGCCTGACTTCCGCCATCCTGGCCCCAGAGTTCCGGGCTTCGATGGCCTTGAGGGTCTTTTCGAATGCCTTCCCCAGGACGCCCTTGCCAAAGACTCCGAGTACGGTCCCGAGCACCCGTCCCTTGAAGTTCTTCCCTTCGCGAACCACGACCACGTCCACGTCGGTCGTTCCATTCGGCTTTCGCGTGAGCGTGTAGGTGTGGCCCGAGCTACCTCCCCACAAGTTGGAGTCGGCGGTCTTGAGCACGACATGGTTGGGATCGGACCAGTCGTAGTGCAGGCGCTCCCAGATGCCGCTGGAGCCCTCCGTGACGTCGGCCTGACGGGTGCCCTGGTGGTGCACCTTGAGGTAACCGTCAGCGCTGTTGCCAAAGAGCTTCGAGCGGCCCGGCCCGAAGTCGGTGAGTCCGGCGATGAACTGCTCGGGCGTCGATGTGGTCGTCAAGTGGAAGCGGATCGTGGACATTGCGTGCTCCCCCTGGGTGAACGACAGACAAGCCCGCTGCCGTCGCCCTGTTCCCGGCTCCTCGGTCCAGCTTCCAACCCTGCCAGACCGCGGCCGGGGTCTGCAACCCCAGCCGCGCAGGGGAGGTTCTGGCTGGCCCGCTGGTTCCAGCCATGGAGAGGTGAGAAGTCGCCCGCGTTCTCTCCCGCGCCAGGCGGCTCCTCCAAGAGGCGATGTGAGAGCAGAGCGAGGCCGCGCGCGACCGCGGACTCCTTCAGTGCCGGTAATCGATCCGATAGATCGCGTCCGCCGTGTCGTCCGAGACCAGCAGCGCCCCATCCGGCATCACCAGCACGTCCACGGGTCGTCCCCAAGCCTGCAGCCTCTTCCCGCCGCGAACCGAAGGATCCGCGGTCTCATCGGCGCGCGCCGTGTAGTTGAGACTCGGATCCTCGCGCTTCGGCTCCGCCGGCAGCCACCCGGTCGCGAAGTCCTCCTGGGAAACCAGCTTGTCGCCTTCCAGCTTCACGCGGACGACCTTGTACCCGTTGGGAATGGCGCGATTCCAAGAGCCGTGCTCGGCGATGAAGATGTTGCCGCGGTATTCCTTCGGGAACATCGACCCTGTGTAGAACCGCATGCCCAGCGCGGCCACGTGCGGCTCGAGATCCGCCACCGGCGGCGTGAAGCCTGAGCACGGCTTCTCCTTGCCGAATTCGGGGTCCGCGATGTTCGTGTCGTGGCAGTAGGGGAACCCGAAGTGCAGCCCAGGTTTCGGCGCCACGTTCAGCTCGTCCGGCGGCGTGCCCTCGCCGAGATCGTCGCGCCCGTTGTCGGTGAACCAGAGCGCGCCGGTCTGCGGGTGCCAGTCGAATCCCACCGTGTTGCGCACACCATGGGCGAAGATCTCCCGCTGCTTTCCGTCCGGAGAGATGCGGGTGATGGTCGCGAAGATCTCCGGCGCCTTGCAGACGTTGCAGGGCGCGCCCACCGGGACGTACAGCCAGCCGTCGGGCCCGAAGGCGATGAACTTCCAACCATGGTGCGCCTCCCGCGGAAAATCGTCGCGGACTACCACCGGCTTTGGTGGCCGGTCGAGCCGGCGCTCGATGTCGTCGTAGCGCAGCAGGCGCGAGCGCTCCGCCACGTACAGCGCGCCATCGCGGAAGGCGACGCCGTTCGGGTTCTGCAGATCGCGAGCGATGGTGACGACGCGGTCAGCTTCGTTGCGACCGCGGCTGTCGATCACCGCGTAGACGTTTCCCGCGCGACGAGTGCTGACGAAGAGGACTCCGCTGGGACTCAGCACCATCTCGCGGGCGTTCGGGACGTTCTCGGCGTAGACGGCGATGTGGAAGCCCGGCGGGAGCTTGATGCGATCGAGATGCAACGCGGCGCCCCGAGCAGCCGCAGGGATGCAGCAGGCGGTCAGCAACGACGTCCACAGCTGTGCACGGCCCATCGCAGCCCTCCCTGGACGACGACCTGCTTCCATCGTCCGCGGCGGATCGAGCCCGGGACCGACGGCCAGGCGGAGAATGCCACGACCCCGGCAGCTGCGACACGCCCTGCCACTTCATCAGCTCGACCACGTGCTTGGCCGTATCGGACGGCTTCGCCGCGTAGACCGGGCGCCGCTTGCCGCCGAGGGATCGCCAACGGTGCCCATCCGGTCGGTCGCGTCCAGGAACCGTACCGTCGCAGGAGAGCGCATGCGACCTGTGACCCGGTCCACCCACCCTGTCGCTTTCTTTCCCCGCGACGTGTCCCGTTAGAGTCGCTCCAGGCCAAAAGAAGGGGATGACCGTGAGGAGACTCTGTGCGATCGCCTTCGCCGCCGCGGCAACTGCCTGCGGAGGCTCGGATCTGTCGATGAACTGCAGCATGAACCTCGTCGTGAACAACGGAGCGCCGCAGACGGTCCAGTGCTTCGCGGCGGGCGCCATGGCGCCCAGCACCGGAAACGCCGTCAGCATCGCCATGACCGGAACGCTGCCGGGCATTGACGCGGCGCAGTTTGCGATGACGTTGCCCGCGCCACCCACGACGCAGACGTACGGCGCCGCCCAGGTCACCGACGCAGCTGGACAGATCCAGCTGACGGGCAGCAGCGGGTACTACGCCCAGAGCAAGACGCCCGCGATCGGAAGCTTCTCGGTCGTCCTGACGAGCGTCAATGCAGTGAGCGCCAACGGACAGACCGCATACTTCATCCACGGCACCGCCACCGTGACGCTGCAGGGGCAGTCGGCTCCCGGGACTGCCACCCTGACCGCCACGTTCTGACAGCTCCACCGGCCAGGCCAGCTGTCCGCCAAAATTGTTAGCGGTGGAGTGCGCGCCAGAAGAACGCGGCGGTGATCGCCACGTTGAAGCAGCTGATGAGGACGCGCAGCCGCGCCGGGTTCATGCGGCGGCCGATGTGCGCGCCGAGGTAGCCGCCCGTGACCGACGCGACTCCCATCGCCGCCGCCGGAAGCCAGAACACCTTGCCGGCTACCGCGAACGTCACGACCGCCACGCTGTTCATCATGGTCACCAGGAGGATGCGCGCGCCGCTCATCGCCCGGACGTCGCTCACCCCGAAGACGCTCCACACCGCCATCATGAGGAGCCCGACGGCGCCGCCGAAGTAGCCGCCGTAGACGGCGAGCGCGAACTGCAGCACGAGGAGCGTCCGCGCCCCGATGTGGAGAAGACGCCGCAACGCCGGGCCTAGCCGCGGACCGAAGGCGAACGCGATCGTGCCGGCGAACAGGAGCCATGGGATCACGCGATCGAACGTGCTCTGCGGCGTGAGCAGAAGCAGTAGCGCGCCACAGATTCCGCCCGCGAGGCTCAGCGGGATCAGCATGCGCATCGACAAGCCTTCGAAATCGCGGAGCTGCTTTCGATAGGCGTAGGCCGTGGTCACCTGGCCAGGGAAGAGCGCCACGGTGCTCGAGGCATTCGCGCCGACGGACGGCAAGCCGGCAGCGACGAGCGCCGGGAAGGTGACGAACGAGCCGCCGCCCGCCACGGCGTTCATGACGCCGGCGAGAAACCCGGCCCCGGCGAGCAAGGCGAGTACATGCACGCGCTTTCGATGCGCGACGATGACGCGCGCTTCCGAAAACTGACGCTTGCCGTCCTAGAAGCCCGCGAGCTCCAACGGCCTGAGCGAGGCCCAGCCTGCCGCGCCGGATCTGATCGCCCGCATGTCAGTGTTTGACATTCGCCTTCGCACCCCGTTCGACAGACAAGATCAAATCGGCAGATGGGAATCTCGCCTTCATGGATTCGACCAGGCCCTCCGGATTCCTGGCTCGTTTGAGCTCTTCCTCGAACACGAGCAGGTACTTCTCCGTGAACTCCACGGCGGTACTCGCGTCCAGAGGTGCTCCAACCTTGCTGTGTCCAGGGATCACGACCGAAGGCCCCAAGGCTCTGATTCTCTTCAGCGTGGTCAACCATTCTCCTCTGGCCACACTGTCTGTTTCCGCGGTGTAGACGTGCATGTTGTCGAACACCACGTCGCCGGCGATGAGAAGTCTCTGTTCCGGGATCCAGAGCATCGTGTTTTCGTCGGTGTCACCACGGACAGTCTTGATGATCTCTATTCTCGTGCCTTCAAATTCAATGAAGTCCGCGTCGAATTTGTCGATGGCGACGGCGTGAGAGGTTGCACCCGGGCCCAGGATCTTTTTCCACTTCTCTATCTTCTCCGCATAGACCTTCTGGATTCGCTCCACCACCGCAGAGTTCGCGATGATTCTCACTCCCGGATAGGCCTGCTTGAAGACTTCGAGGCCAAGGAAATGATCGGCATGCTCATGGGTGATGTAGATGATGGACAGCGCCTTCCTGGTCTCCCTGATTTCCTGCAATACCTTTTCAGCGCTGGTTTTCGTCAGCTGCGCGTCCACCAGCATCACTTCGTGCGCTCCCTCGATGATGGTCGAGTTGACCCAGAACTGGTCGTCCGGGGAGGTAAATACCTTGGTCGAGAATGCCTGGTGATCTGTTGCGAATGATGGCAGGGCCGCGATCAGCGTGACCCCAAACAAGGATATTGCTCCCGTCATCGATCTCTCCCTGGCTGATTGAGCATCCAGTTGGTGATGCTCGTGACTGAGTCCCGATAGAACGTCTCGTACAAGGACTGCGATCCGAAACCGATGTGAGGAGTCGCCAGTACGTTTGGAAGCCGGCGAAACGGATGAGTCAGGGGCAGCGGCTCGTGCTCGAAGACATCGACCGCAAGCCCAGCGATCTTCCTGCCTTCAAGCGCCTTGATCAGAGCTGCCTCTTCAATCAGCGGTCCGCGAGAGGTATTGATCAGATAGGACGAGGGCTTCATCACTGCGAGCTCGGACTCCCCCACGATTCCGCGAGTCTTCGCGCTGAGCACCAAATGGACGGTCAAGAAGTCAGCCTCTCGGAACAGATCGGCTTTCGACACCAGCTGCGCGCCTGAGGACTCGGCCCTTTCTCTCGTCAGATTCGGGCTCCAAGCCATGACGCGCATCCCGAAGGCTTTTCCGATTGCCGCAACTGGGCCCCCGACGTTGCCGAGCCCCAGCACCGCGAGGGTCTTTCCTTTCAGATCACTCCCGACGCCGATTTGCCAGCCGCCGCTGCGCAACGAAGTGCTTTCGGCCGTGAGATTCCGGGCGACCGCCAGAATCATGGCCCAGGTGAACTCGATCGTCGGCGTGGAGAAGTAGCCTGTATGGAGAACATCGATGTGACGCTGCCTGGCGGCCTCGAGATCGATCGCGGCATTCCTGGCGCCCGTCGATGCGATGAGCTTCAGGTTCGGCAGCCGCTCCATCAGAGCCCCCGTCATTGGCGTTCTCTCCCGCATGATGCAAAGGATCTCGAATGGAAGAAGCCGTTGCGCCAGCTTCTCGAGATCGGAGACATGATCCGTGAACACCTTGATTTCGGGGTGTCCCGGAATGGATGACCAATCCGCCGACTTCATCGCTATTCCCTGATAGTCATCCAGAATCGCTATCCTCATACCTGGCCTCTGCCGCCATCGGCGAACAGCTCGATACCGGTGACGAAGCTGGAATCATCCGATGCCAGGAACAGCGCGGCCCTTGCAATTTCGTCGGGATCTCCCATGCGACCCATCGGAACAGTGGACACGATCCGCGCGATCGCATCCGGGGATAGCCGGTCTGACATGGGCGTCTTGATCGGGCCAGGACTCAAGACGTTGGTGCGGATACGGCGCTCCTTCAGGTCGGTCGTCCAGGTACGCGCAAACGAGCGCAGGGCCGCTTTGGTCGCGCCGTAGACGCCGAAACTGGAAGTACCCTTCACGCTCGCGACCGAACCGATCAGAATGACGGAACCGCCTTCAAGCAAGAGCGGCAAGGCCTTTTGCACGGTGAAAAAGGTTCCCTTGACGTTGATGTCGAAGAGCTTGTCGAAATGCTCCTCGGTTGCCTTGCCGAAGGCGGCGAACTCGCCGAC